>Ga0114922_10005365_pt1 | contig 11835 bp, 9 predicted proteins | sample AartaG_FD_100975 | JGI IMG/M metagenome (GOLD analysis project Ga0114922, IMG submission 100975) | Deep subsurface microbial communities from Aarhus Bay to uncover new lineages of life (NeLLi) - Aarhus_00045 metaG | ecosystem: Environmental > Aquatic > Marine > Oceanic > Sediment | place: Aarhus...
AGTCTACCTTGATTTCCCCGCCAATACACTTTGCGCCCTGGCCCCATTTTAGCTCAATGGTCTCTACCCCGAGTTTTTCTATGACATATTCGGCTACGCCGTTGCGGGTGTCCTCAACATTCATCTGAACAAAAATATCCCCATAGCCTTCATGATAGCGACGGTATTCTCTGATACGACGCTCCATCTCAGGGGATTTCGTGACCTTGCCGTGGTTGTTAAGTTCCAGTTCCGGATCAATTCCCACAACATTTTCACCACAAACCAATGAGATACCGCTTATGGCAGCCCCTATTGCAAAATGCTCCCAGTTTTTTCGCGCAATATCAGTGCTGCCGAGGGCTCCGGTAAATATGGGCACCTTCATCTTAACCCTGTCGGTGACACCGAATGACGTTTCCGTATTCACCGCCGGAAAAGTGGCTTTATCAGGATCGGGTTCCACTCCCTTTGCTCCCAGGGCATATCCCATAATATTCAGGTGGGAATAATCAACCGGGTAGTCTTTGTCCGCACCTGCCGTTACGCTCCCGAAAGGCTCCGGGTAAAGGAGTTCTCTCCCCCGGAAAGTAGCCCTGAACAAATCGCAATTTCCCTTGCATCCGTCAATACATCTACTGCATATGCCGGACTGAGGGACCACATTCCGAGAACGATTTTTGGTTTGAAGAGCATCATTAGAATTGGGTCTCTGTAGATTCATCATTTTCCTCCTTTGAAAATCAATATAATACCTGGATCATGCACCAACTATCTACTACGGCTTGAAGCGCTTTGCCTTTAAAACTCGTTTCATGATTTTGATCCTCACCATATAGGTTATATGCCTGCGGGTCAAAATCACTCCAACTTCGCTTTAAACACAAAGCTTTCTGTGCCTCGCTACGATACTTGGTGCAAGATCCAGGTAATAAAAAAGGCATCTACCCCAATAGGAGCAAGACGCCTTTGTCCACTTCCAAGAAAAAACTCCACACGCCTTTGTGCGAAGCTTTGGATTACTACCCGTGTTTGTTGGGTTTGTCAAGTATCTTTTGGTGGTATGTTTTGGTGATAATTAAAAAAGGAAATTTGTTAAAGCATTACTTTAAGGCGTGAGGTATACTGGAATAATAGCCTAATTCCTCCGAAAGCAGGATTGCTTCGGCCACATCTCGCATGGATTTGCGGGAATCCATACTGCGTTTTTGTATCCATCGGAAGGCATCATCCCCATTCATGTTGCGTTGGTGCATAAGAATCTCTTTTGCCCTCTCCACTAACTTGCGGGTATTAAGCTCTTCCTGGATCACTTTGGTTTTGACCATGAGCTCAGTGTTCAGGATGGCAACGGCCGCCTGGTTGGCGACTGCCGTTATGAGATTTACCTCTGGTCCGGAAAACTCATGAGGTTTTGCGGTAAAACAGTTAAATACCCCGATTACTTTTTCATCCTTTGCTTGAAGCGGCACACTGACCATTGATACCAGCCCAAGCTTTTTGGCCATCTCCTTTTCTTTAAACCGGGGCTCCTTTAATACATCCATAAGGATGACTGGTTTGTTATGAGTGGCCACAAACCCAACCACCCCTTCATCCATATTTAATGAGCGGTCCTTTAAATATTCCGGGTCAATTGCCTGGGTGGCCTTCAGCCGGATCTTCTTCGGGCTTTTGCTTTCGTCTATGAGCCACAGTGAGCAGATCTCAACACCTGTCACCCTGGCCGTCACCATCACGATAAGTTTCAGAATATCTTCCAAATACAGATCGGACGTAATGGCCCGGCTGATATCTGAAATGGCCTTAATATATTTTTCATACGTTTGAGGTTGGATCTTTTCCATTAATTAGTCTGCTCACCGATTTGAACCCGACACATTCAATATTATATATAACGTACTAAATTCCCCTTACTTTATCAACCACTTTCATGGGTTCGGGAGGCCGTTCGTCGCTTTGACCACAGCCATCCTGTTCAATATATTGATGATGCAATAACAGGGTGGAGAGTATGGCCACAATACGCATGTTATCCGTGTTACTCATCTTTTGTCCTTTAACCTGGCGGCACTTGGATGTGAGTCGGGATACGGCATCGGGAATGAAAACATTCACTTTCTTCACTGTGGATTCATTTGTCAAATCATCCACCCAGTCAAGATTTTCACTATAGAAAAAGCTTGCTGCATCTGGGGCCCTGTAGGGTTGTTTTGGCCTTTCAAGTATAGATTTTGGGATTAGATCACTAAATGCAATTTTGAGAAGATGTTTTTCATCCAGGGCAAGAAGTTTATGCCTTGCAGGAAGCTGGTTGGCAAAGTCAACAAGGTCACAATCCAGAAATGGAAAGCGGCCCTCCACAGAGTTAGCCATAAGCATCCTGTCCCCCTGAGCCGAAAGGATGTATCCAGAAAGTAGAGTAACCATCTCCAGCCACTGGGCTCTGCAAAGTGGATCCCATTTCTGGTGACTTTCCGGTAGTCTGGACAATAAATCCTCTACTACATTCACTTTCCCCATTTCCTCACGCAAATCCGGGTTCAATGTATGCTTGATAGATGAAGTGGTATCCCATCTTGGGCGGTGCGAAAATCCTGGATCTGATGTATCAAGGCCTTTTGCAAAAAAGGCACGGGCAAATGCTGGTGCCTGACCGGGTGATCTTGCCATCCAGGGATACAAGCGGAGTATAATGTTTGCCCTTTTCTTGGACAAAGGGTTCCGGGCCAAGAAGAGGCGGACTCGAGCCTCCCTGAAAATATCGTAACCCCCCATAACCTCATCTGCACCTTCTCCTGTGACCACAACCTTGTAGCCGGATCTACGTACCAGTCTTGAAAGAAAAAATAAAGGAGCAGGAGCTGTCCGTAGAATGGGGCGTTCGGCGTGCCATACCACAGCAGGAAACACATCACCTATATCCTTGTGCGATACTTCAACATCTCTGTGATCTGCTCCCAGTCTATTCACCAATTCTTTCTGGTACTGACCTTCATCAAACTCTGAATCTTTAAAACGGATTGAGAATGTTCTGAGAGGCGCTTCGGTGTAATTGGTGACAATGGAAGATGTTATGGATGAATCAATCCCACCTGAAAGATAGGCGCCAACAGGCACATCGCTTCTGGTAAAACGCAGTTTTGAGGCGTTTATCAGGTAATCTCAGAAAAGATCGGCATTTTCCTCTTCGCTTAACGGATCCTCGCTACCCGCATGAGAAAAAGAGATGGACCAATAGGGTTTGCTCTCAATGTGTCCATTCTCTATAACGGCAAAATGACCGGGTCTCAGTTCTTCTATTCCCTCAAAAGCTGTCTTTGGGGCTACGGGACTCCAGAAGGAAAAGATATGTGCCAGGCCGGCAGGATCAAGTCTTCGGTCAACGCTTTTATCTGCAAATAGTGCTTTGATCTCTGAGGCAAACAAGAATCTGTCACGACAAACAGTATAATAAAGCGGCCTTATACCTTGGCGGTCGCGGGAAATAACGAGCCTGCCTTTTCTCCGATCCCACAATGCCATTGCCCATTGACCGTTAAATCGTTCAAAACATGATGTACCCCATTCCTCGTAGGCATGCACAATGACTTCTGTATCGCTTTTTGTTGTAAATATGTGCCCTTGATTCGAGAGTTCAGAGGCGAGTTCAACATAATTGAATATTTCACCATTAAATGTAATCCAAACCGTTTCATCCTCATTGGATAAAGGCTGGGCACCTGTTTCCAGATCGATTATGGCAAGTCGGGTGTGTCCCAGACAAGCCTGTTTGTCGCGATAGTAGCCGCTTGAGTCGGGTCCACGGTGCCGAAGCCTTCTCATCATGTGGGTAAGAAGGTCGACCTCTGGCGGGGGCCCACCATTCAAGCTAACTATTCCGCAGATCCCGCACATGCTTCCCCCAAATCAAGTTTATTACACACAAATCTCTCTATGGCCTCATGGGTTCCAAAATTCTCTTCACAGATCTCCTCATCAGACAGGACAATCCCGAGCATATCTTCTACAAAAAGTGCTACCTCTAAAAGCGCTGCCTCATCATTTCCTGCATTTTGTCTTATTCCGCTGAACTCTGCTAAACGCTCATGCATTTCTCTTAAATCCATTTAGACTAACCTCACGTCACACTGTTGCATTCGTGCAATTAAGTTTCAATAACCACTTCTTTCTGAGGTTCATTTGAAAAATTTTGCCATGAACAAAAATGAATTCGTATCAATTAAGATGGTCTCGTAAAAAGTCTTTTCACACGTCATTGCGAGGAGCAAAGCGACGAAGCAATCTCCTAATTTCAAGCTGTTACAACCGGTATGATTGCTTCGCTACGCTCGCAATGACATCCAGAGCGACTTTTTACGATTCCATCAATTAAGTACTTTGAAAAAATCATCATTGGATTATCGGGCCGTGAATATATCCGTACGCCCCTGGCGTAGTCATTCCTGTAATGCTTTTCTCTGAGTCATAAGTAATTCAAATTACCCGGAGTTGTTACACTTATTTATCGGGATGTTACTTTAATTACTTGAACAAACAAAGAGCTTATCCTTGCTTCAATTTATGGATCAAGGTTTTGTTAATCTCTTCAATCTGTTTATTATCCTCCACCTTCTGGCCTTCCAGATCACGCACGTAGAATACATCGGCTATTTGATCTGCCTTTGTAGCGATCTTGGCGATTCGGATATCCAACTTAAGATTAAAGAGGGTATGTGTAATCATGTATAACAAGCCCACACGATCGTCAGCAAAAATCTCAATTAAAGTAAAAAAATCAGAGGCTTCATTGTCCACCGTGACTTTCGGGGGTCGGGATGGCTTTTTTCGGTATGAGAGAATGCAGGGTGCTGCCTTCTGGCTAAGACGGTAGTCCAAGGATAGCTTCCCAGTAAATGTGTTTTTCAAATCTCTTTTCATCCTCTCCCAGGTCTCGTCAGTATGGATTAGATCGAGGGGGCTCGTTACCCTAAAGATATCCACGGCAGTGCCGTCCCGCCAGGTGTATATATGGGCAGAGAGTATATTGATATTGTTAAGGGCCATTACACCTGCAATATCTGAAAACAGCCCGGGCCTGTCTTTTGCCAAAAACGTGACTTCCCAACAACCCTGTCCGGCTTCCTCCCGGGCCTCAAGAATAAAGGCAGGCTCTTTGGGATTTTCCAGCTGTTCTTTGAGTCGTCGGATAAATGCACAATGCCGCACAATTTCATATGGACTGGTTTCCAAGAGGTACCGCGGGGACATGGCTCCGAAAAGACCTTCAAAGTCTCTATCATCTATATGGTCTGCCATCAAATTTCGGGCTTCAGAATGGGTCTTCTTGACCTTTTGGAAGGCATGGGGGGTGGCCAGTTCTCCCTTTACCAGGATATGGAGTGTCTTAAAGAAAAGCTCCTGTACCAGGTTGGCAGTCCATTCGCTCCACGCCCCGGGACTAGTTGCCTTTGAATCGGCCCATGTCAATAGATAGAGCATCTTGAGCCTTTCAACATCCCCTATAGTCCTGGCACATTGAATAACGACCTTTTCATCGTTCAAATCCCTGCGGGTTGCAGTTTCCGCGAGGAAAAGATGATGTTCTACCAGAAACAGGACGTTTTCGACTCCCTTTTTGTCGTAATCAAAGCGTTTCAAGATTTTTCTCGTAATGGCAACCCCTTTATGAGCATGATCTTTACCGACTTTGCCAATATCATGGAACAGCCCTGCCAGAAAAAGGCCTCCCGGGTTTGAGAGATCTGAATAAATGTCCAGAAGCAATATATCTCTTTCTTTGGTAAGGCTCTTAAGGTGCCTGACCGTTTCCAAAGAATGTTTTCCAACCGGGAAAATATGGTAGGCATCAAATTGCACGCGGTCTTTAACTTTCCCAAATTCAGGGATTAAGGCCTCCAAAAATCCGGTTTCATACATCTGACCCAGTGCTTCAAAGGTGTTTTCCCCTGTCATTATATTAAGAAAGCTTTGAACTACCCTCTTCGATTTCCTGAAGGCATCATCTACCAAAAAGAGAAATTCCCTGACCAGTCTCTTTGCTTCCATGGAAAGGCTACAGGCCAAGCGTGAGCTCTGCTCAAAGACTTGTATCAGAAGGAAGGGATCCGAAAGAACACAGGTAGCTGAATTTATGTTCAGTTCGCCTTGAGATAATTGGAGACCACGCGCTATATCCACATCCTCGGTATCGCTTTTGATGCGGCGCCATTTGGAGGTATGACTTGTAACGAAGGAACGGTAAAGAGACTTTATTGAGGCCATTGAAGCATGGACCCTGCCCATGAATTGCTCCACAGACAAGAGATTCTTTTGATCTTTAAAACCTAACCTTTTCGCAATCTCCTCTTGGTATTCAAAAACCATTCGATCATTTTTCCTGCCAGAGAGTTGATGCAGGTGATTTCGCACTACCCAGATGAACTCCAGATGATCACGCAGTGTTTTGTATTCGTTGTGAGAGAGTTTGCCCATGTACTCCAGATCTCTTGGGGTCCTCAAATTGAAGAAGGCCCTGGCCAGCCACAGGATATGATGATAATCCCTCAGCGCGCCGATACCCTCCTTAAGATTCGGCTCAAGGAGATGGCTTGCGTCTCCGAAGTTATGCATACGGATTTTATGCTGATCTTCCAGCCATCTTCCAAATGCATTAGCCTTTTTCGACACAATCTTTTTTTGGAGGGTATACATAAGGGAGAGATATACAGGCGAGTGGCCACCGACAAAGCGGGCATCCATCAACGAGGTCAGGACTTCGAAATCGTCCTTTGATAATGAGATGGAATCTTTGATAGTCCGAATCCCAAAACCCAGGTCAAGGCCAAGATCCCACAAAGGGTAAAAAATTTCCCCTGCCAGTTTTTTCGCTCCGGGAGGTATTTTCGAGCCGAATAAGATCTGAATATCAATGTCCGAATAAAGGCAGAGCTCCTTTCGACCATAGCCTCCCACAGCTACAAAAGCAAAAGGGGATTTGTCTCTAAATAGGGCGTGTACGGTATCGCTTTCTTGCAGGCTCTTTCGAAAATACTGGTCAATGATTTCTGTATACTTCTCCTGGAAATTTTCAGGAATTCCTCCATAACACAATGAGGAGATAAGATTCTCCTTTAATTCTTTCAATTCATCAAAAGCAGATGTCATAATAACTGTTTATTAGGTATACAAATTCCGGGACGCAAGGGCGAAAAGCCAAAAAAAGTTGCACATCCCTGCTTTCTTAGGTCCTCTGCCTTTTGCCTTTAGCGTCTCTCATATGGCCTCTTTTCCGGTCTCACCTGTCCTTATTCGCACCACTTCTTCAACCGGAATAATGAAGATCTTACCATCCCCGATTTGACCTGTGCGGGCCTTTTCCTGGATGATTTTTACTGCTTCCGCGACCAGGTTGGACTCCATCACCACCTCTAACTTTATCTTGGAGACAAAGTCCACCTGATACTCGGCCCCGCGGTAAACTTCCTTGTGGCCCCTCTGACGTCCAAACCCCTTGACTTCAGAAACTGTGAGCCCCTTGACTCCGAGGCTGGAAAGTCCATCTTTGACCTCATCTAACTTAAAGGGTTTTATGATAGCTTCTATTTTTTTCATGATTCTTGCTCCTTGCTGTCTTTTTTAGTTTCAGAGACTATAGCCCGCCTCGTTGTGAAGACTAATATCCAGGCCCTTTACTTCCTCTTCCTCGCTAACTCTTAGACCGATTATCATATCAACTATTTTAAGAATGACCAGAGTCATGACAAAAGCAAAGACCATTGTTACAATTACTGAGACAAACTGAATCCAAAGCTGTCCAGGACTGCCGAAGAAAAGACCATTAGCACCGTCAGGGTTGACCTTAGTGCTTGCGAAAAGCCCTGTGGCAAGCGCTCCCCAGGCTCCTCCAAGGCCATGTATCCCCACTACATCCAGAGAGTCATCGTACCCAAGTTTGGACTTAAGTAAAACGCCTCCGTAGCAAATCACCCCGGCCAGAACACCTATGATGATCGCCGACACCGGCCCCACAAATCCTGACCCTGGAGTGATGGCCACCAGACCTGCCACAGCACCACTGGCTGCGCCAAGGGTAGTGGGTTTTCCCCGATGCCTCCATTCCATAAACATCCAGGAAAGAGCCGCCATTGCAGAGGCTATGTGGGTGACAACAAAGGCACTGGCTGCCAGGCCATTAGAGGCCAATGCGCTCCCAGCATTAAATCCGAACCATCCAAACCACAAAAGAGCAGCCCCGGTTACGGTCATCGGTACGTTATGTGGTATATAAGCCGTGCTTCCATAGCCGAGACGCCTACCTATAATGAGGGCAGCCGCCAGCGCTGAGATTCCCGAGCTGATGTGAACGACTGTTCCTCCTGCAAAATCCAAGGCCCCCATCTTACCCATCCATCCTCCAACGCCCCAGACCCAGTGGGCAAGGGGATTGTAGACGAAGGTGCCCCACAAAAGGATGAAGAGGAGAAAAGCCGTAAACTTGAGCCGCTCTGCAAAAGCGCCGGTAATCAAAGCGGGTGTAATGATAGCAAACATACACTGAAAGATCATAAAGGCCAGATGGGGGACGGAGCTGCCGTAATCCGGACTGGGTGTCATTCCAACACCTTTCAGTCCAAACCAGTCCAGACCGCCGATAAGACCTCCATGGTCCGGTCCGAAAGACATTGAATACCCCCAGAGCACCCATTCAAAAGTGATGATTCCGAGAATGATAAAACTCTGCATAATGGTGCCAAGGACATTCTTATTACGGACCATGCCACCGTAAAAAAGTGCTAGTCCAGGTGTCATGAGCATGACCAAGGCTGCCGAAACCAATACAAAAGCTGTGTCTCCTGCGTTCATCGTGAATTTACCCTCCTGCTTTATTTTCTAAAAATTAGCAATGAACATGCCATGCCCATAAAATTATAATCATTATAAAAACCGGATAGTTACCTTTTTTCATGAATCGAACAGGCTTAAATATGTAACGGTTTTGTAATAAAAAAAATCAAAACTTACAAAATTGTATTGTAAGAAGGTCCTATGCTGGCATAAGTAAAATTGGATTTGACATTTTCAGGTAGGCAAACGCCAAACTTAGGCTTAACTGACAGCGGGCAAAGCCTCAAATGGGGCAGACGGGGTAGGTCGAGATATTGTAGCTTATAGGGCACCTTGATAGTTGAGTATGCCCTATAGGAATTTAATTACCAGTTGCATGCCACATGGAACAAGCTCAGAAAACCGACAATGAAACGGCATCCGCCTTAAATTCCTTTTGTCTGGCTACGCCTAATGTACCCCTGAAAGGCATGCTGTGAAAGGTATTCTGATCCTCTAATGTTCTATTGTCACGTCCACAATCCTTTGTCGAGAAATGACTTTTTCGTCATTTTTCTCTTTCACATGAACATGCATGAATCCAAGCACTTCATACTGCCCATTTTCGAGCTTGGATGTATCCCATCTTACAGGAAAGTTCTGATCTACATCATTAGATTCGCCGATTTTGATCCAGCTTTCTGTATCTTTTTTTCTAAAGTACCAGGGATTATTGATCTTCTCGATGGCTCCTTTTAAGCCGAGGGCCTCCAATTCCTTTCTTAGGAGGTTATCATCAATATTCTCCCGTAGGAGTACTGATCCAGAAAATTTTTCAAAACCCTCAGAAGGTACAATAAAATGCGGCCCCCAATCGTAAGACATATGCCCCTCCTTTCGTTATACAATCGTTGGTAAACCGTAAAAATCACCTTAGTAAGTAACAGTATCACAATTCTTATCTGAGATAAATAGATACGCGGTTTTCCAAAAAACCTAGCTACTATCTAACAATCGACCGACAAATCCAGCGATCTGTTTGTGATACTCCAAATACTTTTTACAGAATTCCCTCTCGCTTTTGGAATCCATGATATAAAAAAAATAATTTAGATCCCATTGGCCCATTATGAACAGAGTCTTCCGGACATTGAAGGCCTTGAGCATAAAATCGATTGCCGGGCGAATTTGCCGGTGTTCTCTTCTTAGTAAACCCATATCTGTCCTATGCCCATTGTTATGAACAATGTAGAGCAAAGGGAATACACCTCTTCGGAATATGAATTTAATAGCGTCATAGGGGACGATTGACTCGATGAATTCCTGGTAAGCCCTTTTTCGGTACAAATCCTTGAGTTTTGAAGTATTAAAGAAGTCCAGTTCTCGCGGGAAGTATTTGCCCTTCAAATAAGCCAAGTAATCTTTTTTGATTTCATCTCCTTTTTCTCTCAACACATAGGCCTTAAGGCTCGAATACTTTCTCTTTCCATTTCGTGAGAGTTTTCCTATCCGGCGCTTAAACCTTTCCAAGACCTCGATGTTACCGACGAAACGTAGAGAAAATGCCCAGGGAAAATGAAAAAACTGCGGCTCGAATAAGCGATTATCGGTTTCATTTCGCAATTCAGCAATGTGGTTAACGTAGTTAAAGAAATCATCAAAGGAAACGAGACTCTCACCATCGTAGCTGCCCAAATAAAAATAATTTATATGACAAGGAAGGAATGATTCATCAACGTCTAGATCAGAGATCCGCTTGAACTCATTTTTCAAAATCCGTCTCAGTTTATCATATTCTTCTTTCTTTTGGCCGTCGTATAAAAAAATGCAGTCAATATCGCTCGTAAAGCCTATAGTCCCGCTTCCAATGCCTCCATATACACCAATGAGAATTGGGTGATTCTGGATATCCAGTTCTAATTTGATGCGGTCAAAGAGGCCTTTGAGCAGCCTGAGATGGACGTCTGCATAAAGTTGAGCTGTTCGCAACCCGCTTGCCCGCCTTTCAAGCTGCTGCCGATAGATCATATTAATTTCTTTCTTGAATACCTGATCTAACGGATCCCCTCCCTCACTGACGATGACTTCTAAAAGATCGCGCAATTTTTCTTGGTACTGAGGAGTGATCTTTTCACCCTTACGGTGCTTAATCCAAAAGATATCTTCGACTTTCATATCCTCTGTTGTAGAAATGATTGCTTTCTCAATGTTCATCCCGGCAAGGGATAAGGCCCATGATATCTTGTGAAGTAACCCTTTTTTGTTGGAGGTGTTCACGGATAGGACACATTGGTCATCTTTTACGGTTTTGAAACTTGGGACGATTTGCTTTCGTATTACCCCACGCCTCTTTTCCCAAAGGAAGATCTCTTTTTCGATATTGGTTTCGCCTTTTAATGCCTTTCGAAGTGATTCAATAAGCATGTTTTCTAAAAGCGCTGGCTCATACTTTGGAGGGATTCGGATTTTGAAAAGGTCTGTGACAACACCATCACGTATATCAACATCGGCTTCAACGATATCGCAGTCATGGATTGTCAAGACCCCTGCCAGCTTACTGAGAAGGAAGGGTTTGTCATACGTGCTAACAAAACAAAGCGCTTCAGCCCTGCTTAGAGGGACGAGTTTCATTCCTATGGAAGGGTCTCTATGCTCACTTTCCCAACCAAAGCTGTGTCTATTGCTTACTGAACGTTGCATGTAATCTTATATTCTTTTTGTAATTCTTGCTGCCTTTATCAGTTTTTGGAGTGTCATAAACCAAAAGTTTCTGGTATCTCGAATGTCGACATCAAGTCACGCATTGATGGGTGGTGCTACCAGGCAACATAAGCGAAGCCGATCGAGTTACATTCTGACATACGGCTGATTAAGAATCTTCAGGCATACTAAAATGCAATATTAGTGCCTTGCACGAAAAGACTATTTTATAAGATAAATTAGTTGCTTATCGCTGTGGCTTATGACAATAGCTAATGTGTTTCCTACAATTATGTAATAACCTTCTATGATAATATACGAAATTGTGGATTTCAGGTAGAGACAGTCTAT
>Ga0114922_10005367_pt1 | contig 11831 bp, 8 predicted proteins | sample AartaG_FD_100975 | JGI IMG/M metagenome (GOLD analysis project Ga0114922, IMG submission 100975) | Deep subsurface microbial communities from Aarhus Bay to uncover new lineages of life (NeLLi) - Aarhus_00045 metaG | ecosystem: Environmental > Aquatic > Marine > Oceanic > Sediment | place: Aarhus...
ACAGCCCCGCCGTGGCTGCCCGCTCCGTCTCCGCGGGGGATGCGCAGCAGATCGACGACTCCCGCAGCAACGCCATCGTCCGCGCCATCGGCAATGTCAACGAGGCGGTCGTCAGCATCGGCATCATCGTCCAACAGCGCTATATCAGCCCCCACAACCGCGATTACTGGGATTACTTCCTGCGCCGCGGCTCCACCACGCGCAAGTACTACCCCAAGATCGGCACCGGCTTCCTGATTAACGCAGAGGGAATCATCGTCACTAACCATCACGTCATCGAGGGCGGTAGGGAAGTGGTGGTGACGCTGCAGGACGGCACCGAGGTTCCCGGCGAAGTGATAGGCTTCGATAAAACCCTCGACATCGCCGTGATCAAGATCGAGGGCGGCGGCCACCCCTACGCGCCGCTCGGCGACAGCGACGGGCTGATCATCGGCGAATGGGCAATCGCCATCGGCAACCCTTACGGCTCCCTCCTGCAGGACAACCACCCCACAGTCACCGTCGGCGTCATCTCCGCCGTCAACCGCCAGTTCCGCGGCTCTTCCGAGGAGGGCCGCTACTACCAGAACATGATTCAGACCGACGCCGCCATCAATCCCGGCAATTCCGGAGGACCCCTGATCAACAGCCGCGGCGAGGTCGTCGGCATCAACACATTCATCTTCAGCCAGAGCGGCGGCAACGTCGGCCTCGGCTTCGCCATCCCGGTCAACACCGCCAAACGCGTCGTGCACGAAATCCTCACCTACGGAAAAATCCGCCAGGTCTGGCTCGGCTTCCAGGGGCAGGAGATCGGCACGCTGATGGCTCGCTCGCTCGAACGCTCCACCACCGACGGCGTCATCATTACCTACGTCGAGTCCGGAAGCCCTGCTGAAGAGGCCGGCCTGCAGCGCGGCGACATCATCGTCGAGATGGATGGCATCCCGGTCAAAAAAGCCAACGACGCCAACGCCAAGATCAACTCCCTGCGCGTCGGCGACCGCCTGCAAGTGAAGATCGAGCGCAACGGCCGCACCACCACCGTCGAGGTCGTCGCCAAGGAACAGCCGGGAATGTGACTTGGCCCGGCACTGAGGTGATGACACCGGGGTTATGATATGATTACCCGCCCGCTGCCCGCTTCGTCTCGCTTCGGGCAGGGGTAATGAGCCAAAAACAGAGAATATTCAGCCCGGTAAATTGAGATACCAGGTCTTCATCGCCATGCGCTACCTGCGCGCCAAGCACAAGCAGGCGTTCACCTCGGTGATCACCGTGATCTCCATCATCGGCGTCGCCATCGGAGTCGCAGCGCTCGTCGTCGCACTCAGCCTGATGACGGGCATGCACGACGAGATCCGCGACAAGATTCTCGGCTCGCGCGCCCACCTCACAATCTACGGCGGCTCCAGCGAGAGCACCATCGAAGACTTCCGCGAGGTGCGCGAGCGCGTCCTCCACATCGACGGCGTCCTCGGCGCTGCTCCCATGGTCCGCGAAAAAGGGCTACTGCAAACCCGACTCGGCAGCGAGGGCGTTATCGTCCACGGCGTCAGGCCAGGCGAATCGAGCAACGTCATCGACGTCTTTGACATGATGGTCCAGGGCGACTGGCGCGACATGGAGCAGGAGGAGGGCGAGTCGCGGCGCAGGGGCATTCTCATCGGCGAGGACCTTGCCACATACCTCGGCGTCGTCCCCGACGACAAGGTCTACCTGCTCACTCTCTCCACAATGACTCTCTCGCCCGCAGGCATGATACCCAAGCGCCTCATCTACCGCGTCGCAGGCATCTACAAAACCGGCGACTGGTTCGCCGACACCTACCACTGCTACGTGCCCATCGGCGACCTCCAGCGCACACTCGGCCTCGGCGACTCGATCACCATGCTCCAGGTCAAAATCAGCGACATCTTCGATGCCACCGCCATGAAACAGCGCGTTGAAAGCGCCCTCGAAGGCCGCTACATCGTCCGAACCTGGATCGAGGAAAACTCCGGCTTCTTCGAGGCACTGCAACTCGAAAAGCTCGCACTCTTCCTCACCATCACACTCATCGTCACCGTCGCCGCTCTCAACATCATCTCCTCGCTCATCATGCTCGTGATGGAGAAAAACCGCGACATCGGAGTGCTCATGAGCATGGGCGCCACCAGCCGGGGCGTCATGGCTTCCTTCATGCTACAGGGCCTAATCATCGGCGTCGTCGGCACACTCGTCGGGGCGCTCCTCGGCACCGGGATTAGCTGGGCCCTCGACTTCTTCGGAGTCATCCAACTCCCCGGAGAGGTCTACACCATCACCCAGGTCCGCTTCAAAGTCGTGCTCATGGATGTGGCCGTCGTCTGCGGCCTCGCAATGCTGATCAGCCTGCTCGCCACGCTCTACCCCGCATGGAAGGCCTCGCGCCTGCGGCCCGCGGAGGCGCTGCGTTATGAATAGCGCCCACAACAGCGATCTGCTCAGGATCGAGCGCATCTCCAAATCATTCAGCATCGGCGACCGCACTCTCCGCATCCTCCGCGGCGTCAGCTTCGAAATCTCGCCCGGCGAGCTCGTCGCAGTCACCGGGCCCTCGGGCGTCGGCAAAACCACGCTGCTGCACATCATCGGCACCCTCGACGTACCCGATACCGGGGAAATCCGCTACGGCGACGTCGCGCGCAGCGAGCTCAAGGGCGCCGCACTGTCCGCCTTCCGCAACGCGCACATCGGCTTCGTCTTCCAGTTTTTCCAGCTTCTGCCGGAATTCACCGCGCTCGAAAACGTGATGATGCCCCTGCTCATAGCCGGGCCCGATCGCGCTGCGGCCGAGCGCCGGGCTGCCGAAGTGCTCGAGGAGGTGGGCCTGGAACAGCGGCGGAACCATTTCCCCAGCCAGCTCTCAGGAGGAGAGCAGCAACGCGCAGCCATCGCTCGCGCGCTCGTCGCCTCTCCCAGGCTACTGCTAGCCGACGAACCCACGGGCAACCTCGACGTCAACACCGGGCGCCGCGTCTTCGACCTCTTCCGCAAGCTGCAGAAGGAGCGCGGCCTCACATCCCTCATCGTCACGCACAACCTCGAGATCGCCGGCCGCTGCGACCGCGTCCTCGACCTGGGGGCGCTTTCGCAAAACGATTGACACGCAGCCCGGCTCGAAACCCTTGTAGCCGAAGTTACAGTTAGTTAATGGTTTGACATGGATAATAGTGATTACTAACATTACGGTCTCCGTTTGACGCCGCCGGAGAACATCAAAGCCGGGAAAACCAACAAACTCCCGATGCGGCGATCGGTTAGAGGCATGCATGTTTGAGAAATACAGCGAGCGGGCGAAGCGGATCATCTACTTCGCGCGCTATGAGGCCGGCCAGGCCGGCAGCCCACAGATCAGCCCCGAGCATATCCTCATCGGACTGCTGCGCGACGGCGACAGCTTCATCTCCAAGCTCTGCCAGCGCTTCGACCTGCGCGTCGAAGACATTCGCGAACACATTATCAGCTCCACCGACTACATCCAGATCGACTCCTCCGAAATCCCTTTCAGCGAAATCTCAAAAATAGTGCTCTCTCTCGCCTCCGAGGAGAGCGAGCGCATGGGCCACAAAGCGATTGGCAGCGAGCACCTCCTGCTCGGCCTGCTCCAGGAGAAAAGCTCATTCGCACATAAGTACCTCCAGCAGCGAGGCATGAAATACTCCGAACTCAAGGAAGAGGTCCTCTACCAGCACAAGGAACAGGCCGTCAAGCGCAAGAAGAAAGATGCGCCCCTGCTGGTCGAATTCAGCCGCGATCTCACCAGGCTGGCCGAAATAGGAAGGCTCGATCCGCTCATCGGCCGTGATATCGAGATGCAGCGCCTCGTACAGATCCTCAGCCGGCGCACCAAGAACAACCCCGTCCTGATCGGCGAGCCCGGCGTCGGCAAGACCGCCATCGTCGAAGGCCTGGCCCAGCGCATCATCAGCGCCAGCGTCCCCAACTTCCTCCACGATAAAAAAATCCTCGCCCTCGACATCTCCTCCATCGTCGCAGGCACAAAATACCGCGGCCAGTTCGAGGAGCGCCTCAAGGCGATCATGAAAGAACTCGAGGAGAACGAAAACGTCATCATCTTCATCGACGAGCTGCACTCCCTCGTCGGCGCAGGCAGCGCCGAGGGCTCACTCGACGCAGCGGGCATTCTCAAGCCCGCCCTCAGCCGAGGCGAAATCAAATGCATCGGCGCCACAACGCCGCGCGAATACCGCCGTTTCATCCAGAAAGACCGAGCGCTCGAGCGACGCTTCCAGGGCATCAACGTCGAGCAGCCAGACGAGGAGGAAACGACTAGAATCATGCAGGGCGTGCGCAGCCGTTACGAGGACTACCACAACGTCCGCTACACCGACTCCTCCCTGCGCGCGGCAGTAATCCTCTCCTCGCGTTACATCTCCGACCGCTTCCTGCCCGACAAGGCAATCGACGTTATCGACGAGGCGGGAGCGCGCGTCAAACTGCGCCAGGCAACCGTCCCCAAGGACGTGCAGTCCGTCGAGCGACGGCTGCGGGCGCTCGAGCTGAAGATGGAACACGCGATCGCAAACAAGGAGTTCGAGGAGGCCGCGCGGCTTCGCGACGAGGAAATGCAGCTCAAGATCGAAGTCGAGCGCTCGCGCGAACGCCTCCGACGCGGCGCCGCTGCCAAGAAAGTGCGCGTCGGCAGGGAAGTCATCGAACAGATCGTCGCCGATTGGACGGGCATCCCCATGGCCTCCCTCAAAGAGGGCGAGATCGACAAGCTGATGCACATCGAGGACGAACTGCACAAGCGCGTCATCGGCCAGGACAGCTCCATAGAGGTGCTCGCCAAGGCCATTCGCCGCTCGCGCGTGGGTATAAAAAATCCCAAGCGACCCGCGGGCTCATTCCTCTTCCTCGGTCCCACGGGAGTTGGCAAAACCGAGGTCGCGCGCACTCTCGCACGATACATCTTCGGCAGCGACTCCCACCTTGTGCGCCTCGACATGAGCGAATACATGGAGCGCCACTCAGTCTCCAAGCTGATCGGCAGCCCACCAGGCTACGTCGGCCACGAGGAGGGCGGACGCCTCACCGACATCATCCGCCGCAACCCCTATTCGGTCATCCTGCTCGACGAGATCGAAAAAGCTCACCACTCAATCTTCAACATCCTGCTGCAGGTGATGGACGACGGACAGCTCACCGACGCCCTCGGCAATACCGTCGACTTCAAGAACACCATGGTCATCATGACCTCCAACATCGGCGCACGCTTCATCCAGAAGGGCGGCAGGCTCGGCTTCCAGAGCGACAAAACCGAACACCGCTATCAGCAGATGCGCGACATGGTGATGGAGGAGGTGCGCAAAATCTTCACACCAGAGTTCCTCAACCGCCTCGACGAAGTCATCGTCTTCCGCATGCTCACCGGCACCGACCTCGAGGCGATCACTCACCTGCTGATCAACGACCTCAACGAAACGCTCAAGGAATCCGGACTCAAGCTCTCCCTCACCGCTGAGGCCGCGTCATGGCTTGTCGCTACTACATGCAGCGACCGCACTTACGGCGCCAGGCCACTGCGCAGGGCCATCCAGCGCAACGTCGAGGACGTGCTCGCCGAATCGCTGATTCGACGAGAAATCCCGCGCAAAGGACGCGTTGTTGTTGACCTTCAGGACAACCGCCTCGTCTTAAGACCGGAGAAATCGACAAAACGTGGCAAAGGCTCCACTGTGGCACGGGGATAAAAATATGAAAGCTAGCTGGGTAATAACGCTTCTCCTGATGCTTCTCATGCAGCCCGCCGGGCTCCTCGCCCAGGACGAACAGGAAGAGCTCACTATCGACCGCATCGTTGTCGCCGGCAACGGCAGGGTCCCGACCGACACGATTCTCACCTACGTCACGCTCGAGGCGGGAGACCGATTCGACGAGCGCCTGCTCCGCAACGATTTCAGGGCCCTCTGGAACACCGGCTTCTTCTCCAACCTCAGAATTCTGCGCAGCGAGCCGGTCAACGGCAGCGTCGTCGTGACCATCGAGGTCGAGGAGCGGCCGCTGGTCCGCGAGATCGTTTACGAAGGGCTAAAGGCGGTCTCAAAGGGCGACATCGAAAAGAAAATGGAGGAGAACCCCACCGGTGTAATTGAAATCGATAAAGGCCAGCCGGTCGACCTCAACACCGTCTCCAAGGTGATGGCCCTCATCCGCGAGCTGATGGCGGAAAAAGGCCTCGAGTTCGGCGACGTCACCTATGAGCTGCGCCCCGTCGGCCCCATCGAGGTCGACCTCGTCTTCAACGTCAGGGAAGGCGGAAAGGTCAAAATCAAGGAGGTCCGCTTCATCGGCAACGAAAAATTCAGCCAGTGGGATCTCACCAAAGTCATGAAAAAATCACGACCCACATGGATTTTCTCCTGGGTTCAGAAGGACAACATCTACAGCTCGAAGCTGCTCAAGGAAGACCTCTTCGAGGTCGAGAAGTTCTACGCTGACTACGGCTACCTCCGCGTCAACGTCAAAGAGCCGATTGTCGAGCCGATTGGAGAGGATAACATCTCGGTCATCATCAAAGTACCCGTCAGCGAGGGCCAGCGCTACCGCATCAACAGCCTCTCCTTCGAGGGAAACAAGCTGCTCCCCGATAACCTCCTGAAGGTCTTCTACCGCAAGGTCAAGGAGGGCAGCATCTACAGCCGCAAAGCCATCGAGAAGGGCAGCGAGGAGGTCCGCGACCTCTACTTCAGCCGCGGCTACATCGACGCCTACATTCAGGATCGCATCACTTACATCCCCGACAAGCCCGGCTACGTAGACCTCCATTTCTTCGTCAGGGAGGGCGAGCCATACATCGTCAACTCCATCGAGTTCGAAGGCAACCACACAACACGCGACAAGGTCGTACGCCGCAACATCTACGTCGTCGAGCAGCAGCCGTTCAACATCGAGGCTTTCAAGGACAGCCTGCGCCGCCTCCAGCAGCTCGGCTTCTTCGGCTCAGTCGAGCCCGAGCTCGTACCCAATCCGCAGGACAAGTCCGTCGATCTCAAAATCAGGCTCACCGAAACCGGACGCAACCAGATTCAGTTCGGCGGCGGCTACAGCGGGCTCGAGGGCGCGTTCGTCAACTTCGCCTTCAAAACAAGCAACTTCTGGGGACAGGGCCAGGAGCTCGGCTTCCTCGTTCAGACGGGCGGCAGAAACGAAAACTACGAAATCTCGTTCTTCGATCCATGGCTCTTCAACAGGCCCATCGGCGCCGGCATCACCTTCTTCAGCCGTGACTTCGAGTTCCAGGACTTCATCCGCCGCGGCAGAGGAGGGCGCATCAACCTCTCTTACAGGCTGGGTCGATTCCTCTCCTCATTCATCGAATACCGATACGAACTCGTCGAGATCCGCAACCCCGCCGACTACAATTACTACTCCGTTTACTATCCGGAGGGAAAGGTCGCCACCGGCAGCGTCACCCCCACGCTCGTCTACAACACAGTCGATCACCCCCTGCTCTCCACGCGCGGCAACCGACACACACTCAGCCTCGAATACGGCTCCTCTATCTTTGGCGGCGACATCTCTTTCCTTAAAACCAAGATCGAGAGCATCGTGCATTTACCCCTCACACCCAGGAACATCGTCCGCTTCCGCGGCCAGATCGGATACGCCTGGCTCCTCGACGACGATCCCGAAGCACGGCTGCCCGTCTTCGAGCGCTTCTTCATGGGAGGCGAATACACCGTCCGCGGCTACGAGCTCCGAACCATCGGGCCGCGCGCCGCCAACGGCTACATCATCGGCGGCACAAGCTCGCTGCTCTTCAACTTCGAGTACATGTTCCTGCTCACGCCCGAAATCCGCATCGTGCCCTTCGTCGACGCCGGTAACGCTTACGACGGCAAAATAGATTTCAAAGACCTGCAATACAGCGCTGGCGTGGAAATGCGCTTCTTCGTGCCCGTGATGAATGTACCCTTCAGGTTTATCTTCGCGCACCCCGTAAATCCGAAGGAATACCATCGCACCAGCGCTTTCCACTTCACTATTGGGACTAATTTCTAATTTATGTATAATGACCGCCCCCCGTTCCACGCAATCGCCGGGAAGCACCCGCGATGCGGCACCGGGGTATCTAGATTAGCAGGAGAACGTATCGTGATAAGGATTCTGACTTTAATTCTGGCCCTGGCGCTTGCTCTGCCGGGCGCCCACGCCGTGGCCCAGGATCAGCCGGCCACGTTCAAGGTCGCTATCGTCGACCTCAACAGGCTGCTCGTCGAGTCGGCTCTCGGCAAGGCATCCCAGACACGCCTGCAGGAATACTTCGAGGCGAAGCAGAACGAGTTGGCCCAGGAGTACCAGGCACTCCAGCGCGAGCAGGGCAGCCTGGAGAATCAGCGCTCGGTCCTCTCGATGGACGCCTATACCACCAGGCGCAACGATCTCGAACAGCGGATGCTGCGCTTCCGCCAGAGGTCGGAAGAGGCCGAAGCTACGTTCAAGCAGATGCAGACCGACGAAACCCAGGGCTTCCTCAGCCAGATGGCGCCCATCATCAAGGCCATCGGCGATGAGGGTAGCTACACGTTCATCCTCAGGCGAACAGCCCCGGCAGTGCTCTATTACAACCCCACGGTCGACATCACCGATGAAGTCCTGCGCCGGCTCGATGCCTCAACGCCGTCGAACTGAGCTCGGGGTTCAAACGTCCGATCGCTTATTACGCGCCCCCTGGTTGAACGGTTAAAATGCCGCAGAACGAGGGGGCTGTGTTATAGTCGGCTGTTCTTTGCCTTTGTCTATTCTTTCAATGGAGTGAGCTGGATGAAACCAATCGTCGTCACTGTGTTAACGGCTGCCGTGCTGGCCGGCATCGCGGTCCTCATCATCCCCTCCGTCGCGGGCTCCGCACAGGAGCCCATGCCGGTCAAAATCGGCGTCATCGACCTGCAGGAGGTCGCCAACCGCTCGGAGATCGGTCGGGAAACTCAGCAACGGGTGCGTGACTTCTTCGAAACAAGAAAAGCGGATCTCGATCAGAAAGAGATCAGCTTGCAGAGCGAGGCTACCGCCCTCGAGAACCAGCGGGCCGTGCTCTCCGCCGACGCCTACACCCGCAAGAATAACGAACTCGAGCAGAGAATGCTGCAGCTGCGCCAGGATCAGCAAAACGCCGAGGCTGAGCTTGGCCAACTACGCCAGACCGAGCTCGACCGCTTCGCCAACGTCGTCGGGCCGATCATCGAAGAGATCGGTAAAGAGCTGAAATTCACGGTCATCATCGACCGCCGAAACGGCGTCTACTACTTCGACGAAAGCACCGACATCACCGAAGTGATCGTGCAACGCCTCAATCAGCAGGAAAGCGAAAACAAGTAGGACCGGATTCGATGGAATTCAGGTTGGAGGAGATCGCGCGGCACATCGCCTGCCCGCTTATCGGTGACGCAAGCCGCGTGATCAGGGGAGTGGGCACCGTCCTGCAGGCCGGGCCCGACGAAATCACCTTCGCCGCAGGCGAGGCCTGGGAGCGCAGGCTCGGCGACTGCGAAGCAGGGGCGGTGATCCTGGCCAACGAGCCCGACGTGCCCGGACTCAACTACATTATCAGCCCCAATCCGCAGTACGACTTCGCCAGGGTCGTGAGAATGTTCTTTCCCGAAAGGCGCCGCCTCGACGGGATTTCGCCCAGCGCTTCGATCGCCGAGACCGCTGAAATCTCCGAGCCGACCTCCATCGCTCCCTTCGTCGGCATCGGGCCGGGCACCGTTGTCGGCGCGCGCACAGTCATTCGCACCGGCTGCGTCGTCGGATCAGATGTCACCATCGGTGCCGACTGCACACTCCACTCCAACGTCGTGATCGAGGACCGCGTGACCATCGGCGACAGGACAATCATCCACGCCGGCACGGTCATCGGCGCCGACGGCTACGGCTACGTCAGGCACCAAGGCCGCCATCACAAGATCCCGCAGATCGGCTCAGTCCGCATCGGCGACGACGTCGAGATCGGCGCCAACGTCTGCGTCGACCGCGGCACCCTCGGCGATACCGTCATCGGCAACGGCGTTAAAATCGACAACCTCGTGCAGGTTGCCCACAACGTCACCGTCGGCGACAACTCGATACTGATCGCACAGGTCGGCATCTCCGGCTCCTGCGACATCGGCAGCGAGGTCGTCCTCGCCGGCAGGGCCGGGCTCAAGGACCACGTCGCCATCGGCGACGGCGCCGTCGTGGCGGCGGCCGCGGTCGTCACCCACGACATCAAGCCCGGCGAAGTCGTCGCCGGCTACCCTGCCGTCGATATCAAAACCTGGCGCCGCAGCCAGGTCATCGTGCGCAACCTGCCGCGAGTCTGGCCCCGCATCCTCGAGCTGATCAAGGAATCGGGCGAAGACGAAGGCTGATCCGGGGCATATCCTATGATCGTCGGCGTCGGCATCGATATCGTCGAGGTCGCGCGTTTCCGCCGCGCGCGTGAGCGCTGGGGCGAGCGCTTCCTCGGCCGCCTCTTCACCACCCGCGAACTAGATTACTGCCTCGCCTCCGCCGGCCGCGACCTGCGCCTCGCAGCGCGCTTCGCAGCCAAGGAAGCAGCCCTCAAAGCACTCGGCACCGGCCTCACCGCCGGCTGCCGCTGGCACGATGTCGAAGTGGTGCCCGACGAACGCGGCGCGCCCGCCCTCGAACTCTCCGGCGCCGCTGCCGAAATCGCATCCCGCCTCGGTGCCTCCCGCAGCCATCTCTCCCTCACCCACACAGCTGCCTACGCCGCCGCCGTCGTCGTCCTCGAAAGCTGATAACGCCACCACTGGATTTCAACCCCTACCACCTTGTCCTAACCCTGTAAATCCATGTAAGGGGAGCCCTATTCCGCCGTCCAACCCAGTGGCGCAGACATTCTTGTCTGCGACTAAGAAGGGAATCCTCCGCACAGCCAGCCCTATCCCAGTGGCGCGGTCCGCCGCGGCGGATTCCTGTCTGCGCCCTTATTACATGTCAGGGATCTTCTCGAAAACGTCCGCCTGGAATTCTAGGATTGACCCCTTAGACCTCGCCCCCTGCAATCAATCCCGCATTCAGCCAAGTCCCGCCCCGCTCTACACTGGGCCTGCACCGCAGCCTCCCGCGAGCCGATGAATTCGCCGCAGGCGAATGATCTGGATTGAATTCTTCTGGATCCCAGCGACGCGGAACTTGCCCGCCCCGCCTACGGCGGGGTTGCTCACTTCTAAAGTGAGCGAGTGCTCGCCGCCCCCCCCCTCACAACTTACCGGCGATCAATCGCGATAAATGTCAAGGCGCGGCTGCGATGAGCGACGCAGGTGTGGCGCAAGTCACTCCGAGGAGAGCAGAGCAGCCGCAACGCAGAAATTTGAAGCGAGGGCTCGCCGATCCGGGCATGGTTGCGCCGATTCCTGCGTATAGTTAAGATGCAGGTCAGCAATTACCCTGCAAAATCGTAGGTTTCGAAGGATGAAGCTTAAGGACGAGCAGAAGATCGAGCTGCTTCGCTACCTGCTGCTCAACCGCCTCGTCGAGGACCGCCTGGCCATCCTCTACCGCCAGGGCAAAATCCTCGGCGGACTCTACCTCTCGCGCGGCCAGGAGGCGATCTCCGTCGGCACCGCCTACGCCCTCGAGCCCCACGACGTCGTCGGCCCGATGATCCGCAACATGGGCGCACTCTTCGTGCGCGGCATGACGCCGCGCGACGTCTTCCTCCAGTACCTCGGGCGCGCCGAGAGCCCGACCGGCGGCCGCGAAAACGCACACCACATCGGCGACCTCCACGGCAAGGGCGTCGTCGCGCCCATCTCCATGCTCGGCAAAATGATCTCCATCCTCATGGGCATCTC
>Ga0114922_10005368_pt1 | contig 11830 bp, 9 predicted proteins | sample AartaG_FD_100975 | JGI IMG/M metagenome (GOLD analysis project Ga0114922, IMG submission 100975) | Deep subsurface microbial communities from Aarhus Bay to uncover new lineages of life (NeLLi) - Aarhus_00045 metaG | ecosystem: Environmental > Aquatic > Marine > Oceanic > Sediment | place: Aarhus...
AACTGCCGGAACCGGAACTTCCTGGGCTCGCCGGGGCGATCCACCAATTGCAGCAGCCGCTCGACACGCTCCATGCGATGCGCGTACGCCGTGACAATCAACATGCTCCGATCCGCAACCGGCACGGTGCCTACACTGAGCCTCATGCTTTGCAGGAGATTGTCGGCACTGGCCGTGTCGATGTGCTCGAGCTCGAACACGCGGGTGATGATGATGTCCCCGGCATCAACGCTCGGTGCGTTCGGGTCCACCAGCGTCGGATCGGCCTCCATGGCCTTTGCCGCAGGCACGATGGTCACGACGTTGCCCTTGTGCCGTGTCATCACGAAGTTGTTGAACTTCAGGACCGATTCGAGCAGCAGATACAGATCTCGGATGCTCATCGATCCTCTCAAGTCTCCGTTGAGCTTGAGAGTCACTTCGCCCTTGATCTCGTCCGGATTGTAGATGTAAGTCAGCCCCAGATACTTGCCCACCAAATCCACGAGCTGGATGATCGGCAATCTCTCGGGCAGCATCAAATCGATCTTGCGGTCCCCATTCGCGAAATCGGGGGGCCGGTACGCGGAGGCCGACGGCTTCGCTGCTTCCGTCAGATCGAATATCGCGGCACCGTCGTTCGCATCCACGGCTTTTGGCTCAGCGGCAGGCGGCGTCTCCTGCGTTGGCTCGGGCGGCACAAGCTGCCCCGGCTGAAGACTTACGGACTCCTCGGCGACAGGCTCCAGGGATTCCTCCGGCCGCAGGTCTTCCTGCGGCTCCGCGCCGACGGGTACAGCATCCGCGGTTGGCGGCTCGGCCGCCGGTTCGTCGGACTGCCCCAGAGGCAGACTGCTGCTTACCTGCTGACCGTCAACGTCTGAAACGGAGGCGGGCCGTACGTCGGGCTGTGATTCAGACAAACGCTGGGCCTGTAGTTCGGCCGCACGCCGACGCATCTCATCAAGCTTCTGCTGCATCTCCTTCGGCAGCACGAATTTCTTTTGGCTGCTGTCGGACCCGCCGGAGGGTGTTCTCTTCCTCTCCTCGACCGGCCCCTCGGAGATATGGTCCGCCATCGCGGTCGCCTGGATCGTCTCGGTGATTCTGCCCTCGCTCGCGGGCCGGGCCAGCGCCTTCCGCTGGCGGAGGACGTCCGGGCCCAATTCTACGGCGACCCGGATGTCCTCGAGCTGGAAGATGGGAGCGATCGCCACAAGGGAGCCATTGTGAACATCGAGAATCGCTCTCATCTTCGTCTTGTCCTTGGGGGGCTGTGTGAACGTCCCTATCGATATGCCGCCCACGGCATCGGCAATCTGCTCGTTGGAAAGCAGTGCTTGCGGCGCCGAGGCGGGTCCGAGTTCCTTGATGTCAAATTCGGTACGGGTATCCACGATATCCAGAATGGCAATCGCCTTCTGCAACTCGCTTGGTTCGGCGGTGACCAGAAGCGCTTTCGTGCCGGGCAGTTGGGAGGCGGTCCCAATAGCGAGCCGCCCCAGGAACTCCCGGGCCTTCCCCGGCGAGATCTGCGTCAGGGGGATGAACTCGTGACGTGCTGTCCCTGACGAGGCGCTCTCGTCGAGGGCAAACAGGGGTCCGCCGCACAGAACGAGAACTGCCAGGAGGGTCGCGCCGGTGGCACGAAAAAACGCGTTGGCCCGCGGCTCTCTCGTTGCACCAACTCGACCGAACGAGCACCGAGAGACTAGTCCGTCAGTGCCACACTCCCTTCGGAAGACATGCCATTCCGTCATCGTTCGTTACTCCAAGTCACCCTACTCCGCGTTACTTCTACAACCTGATTCTGCACACGAAAAGATGGCCTTGCCGCATCCGAGCCGCTCTGCAAACAACAACTCCGTGCCAGCGACCAACCGGGTGCGCGGCGCCATCTACATAGTCAGACAGGTCTGAGGATGAAAAGTTCCCGCTTCGGCCACAAAAAACCGTCTTTTCAGCATTGATTGACCGATGCGGACGTTCGCCCACTCGCGGAGTGCCAGCGCCAACCCGTATTGCCTGTGCCGATCACCACCAGATTGCCTCTCCGGTCTGATAATCCGCTGCCATGCGCGGGCGAATGGCTCAATGGGTGGGGAATTATTCCCCTGTGTGTGCGGGGATTCGTGCCCACAGAGTCGCGGCTCACGATGCTTCCGTTACAGGACTTATTCGTCTCGCGTCGGGCGGGGGGCGCTCAGCCTCCTCAGGAACTCGCGGCGTCGTGCATCCCGCAAGGCATCCTGATTCTCATTCAACTCCTCGCCCATGCCCTCCAACTTCTCGGCTTCCTCGGGGCTGACCCGCGAGGACTTAAGCTCGGCGATCAGTTTCGCCCGGGTGGCGGGATCCGTGTCCAGTTGCTTGAGCCGTTCCACGAGGTCGCCCAGAGCCTGCTGGTCCTCCTCGGTCAGGCGGGGCGAAGGCAACGGCGCCCGAGTGACCGGCCGAGCCGAGACAGACGATGGGGTTACCTCTGCGGGACGGCCCGGGATCCTTACGGCCGATGGCCCGCGAGACTCGGACACGATAGGGGTAGAGGCCGCCCCGGCCTCAAGAAGACTGGCCGTCTCCGGCGCGAGCTCAACCATCATTTCGACATCCCGACTGCCATCGGAGTACAAAATCGAGCCGTTTCGGATTTGCTTGACGACAAGGTGCCCGACCGCTTCGCCCGGCCGGATCCACATGTAGCTGTTATCCGCCAGACGGATGTATGCAAACGATTCATTCGGATTGGGAGAATAGCTCGTTCCCACAAGACCGAATACGGCCGATGTCCTCGGCGGTGGCGGTGGTGGAGTGCCAGTGCCGGTCTTCGTCGCCGTGCGCACCGCAGGCGCAGTCGAAGCGGGCGGATTGATGATGTTCGCAAGAAGCTCCGCCTGCCTGATCAGCGGCGGCGTGGTATCCTGATTGGTCTGGGGCTTATCGCCGTGCTGCTCTTTGAACCGGTCCACGGCACTGGGCGCGTTGAGGATCTTCTCCATCTGCTCGTCGCCCTTGACCCCGAAGCCAAGCAACGAGGCAGGCCCTGCAATCGAGGCGATCACCACGCCCGCTAAGATTACCACTGCCACACTGGTTATACGCAATGTCTGTATCATAAGGCACCCCTTCCTTAGTGTTTGACATTGCCGGCCGCGGCGGGTTCCCTCCAATGCACGATTTTTTGCATATACTCCTCCTCGTGTCCGGCGTATCCGGTGCTCTTTTCCGGGCTGTGGCAGTCCAGACAGACCATCTGGGGCTGCGTCGTAGCCGTCTGCCCGGACGTGCTCGCGTGCTCCGAGCCCGGTCCGTGGCAGTTTTCACAGCCAACGTCCTTCAAATGCGGCGTCTTGTCCTCCGTGATGAACCCGCTCTCGTACTCCATGCCCACTACGTGGCAGATGACGCATTCCGGGTCGTATTCCGAACCCACGGCTTTCAGCGAGGCAAGGGCGTCGGCGTGGGCTTTGGTGCTCCATTTGTCGTATTCATGCTCATGGCAGCGCTTGCAGGCTTTTGAGCCCGTGAACGCAAGGTCTTCCGCCAGAGGAATCCGCGGATACTCCTCCAGCAGGCGGCTATCCTTGACCAACTGCTGATATTGCCTGTAGAGTTGAACGAGAACCGGATCGTCCGGGAGCCCCTCTGCGACGGGAATCGGCTCAAACTGCAAAACCGGCTCGGCTGCCTGCTCCGGGACGGCGATCCCGAGCCGGCATATGTGGCGACCGAAACGGCCCACCGTGAAGACCAGAGGCCTGGCCCCCGGGTCGCTCAGAAGCCGCGGCTCATCGGAATCCGAGGGACAGATAACACCGTCAATCGCGGGCACCTGCGAGACCAGCGCGTCGAGAGAATCCGGGTCGCAATCGCGCAGAAGCAGGATGTCAACCGCTGGGATGCCCGGGATTTCCTCGAAAAGCTCGGCCGCGCTCTCCACCGGGGCAACGCGAGGATCCCAGGCCGCAATATTCACGATGAAATCCCGCCCCCGAACTGTGAAACGCTCCGTGAATACGCGCGATCGGCCATCCTCACCTGCGTGGATGGTGTCAAACGCCTGCTGGCGATCTATCGACAGGCCCAGATGGGATGTGATTTCAAAGTCTCGGTCCGTCAGATGGACGATATCGTATCCGAGGAGTCTCAATGCCTCAAAAAGGATACGGAACTTGATGAGATCCTGCTCGCGGTCGCTCTCGACCAGGGCCCCCGTCTCGACGATGAGCCTGTTCGACGCGGGCACATGATCGAAGATCGCCGGGCGCTTTTCAAGGCCGCCGAGTTGCCCGCCCGAGCAGCCGCAGGGCCTCAGCGAACCCAGCTCCTGGCCCGTAAAGAAGATGACGAGATCCGCCCCCTTCCGGGTAGACCGTGAGACGTCCGCCGCCTCTTTGGAGGGGCAGGACAAGCCGGCTGCCAGCATGCAAATGCTTGCCACCAATAATATTACATTCGCTCTCCCGCTCGGCCGCCCCAATATGCCACCGATCAGCCTGCTCACGTCTGACACGTCCAATTCAACACCCTCAATAGAATCCCCGGAATGCGATCGACAACGTCTCGCCATCCTTGATCTTCACTTCGAGGACGTCGGACAGGACGGCCCGTTCGCCCTCCCGGGCCGGCGGAGTGACCTCGACCTTCAACTGGTAGCGATTGCCAACCTTCTTCTGGTCGACAACCTTGACCATCCCCTTTTGGGAATCGGTGGACTCGATCTCAAACTCATCCTGGTAGTTGCTGATAATCCATATCTCTCGCGGGACAGACTGCTCGGCCTTCAGATTGAACAGCATTACCTGTGGCGGATTGACCGTGAACTCCGGCACGACATCGTACAGGATCCGGACGTTCTTGCACTCCGGATGCGTCAGTTGGATGCTGATCTGCCCTCTGTGATTCCGTTTGAGCGTATCCATGTTCGCCTTGGGTTTCAGCACGAATTCGGTCGCCTTGACGGCGGGGTCGATCTCGGCGGTGAGCGCGTTGGCCGTTGATCTGAAGCCGGCGATGGAGAAGGGCTGGCCATCCAGGCTGGTCAGTGCGATCTCGCCGCACCCACCATTTTCCTGCCTCAGGAACAAACGCAATCGCTGTGGCTTATAGTCCACCCGACGGACGATCTTGGCCTTGATCGCCAGCGCCACCACGTTCTGATCGGGGTCGTTCGTATAGAGGTGGATGGTTCGCCTCATGGGCCCGGGATAGGAGCCGAAGACGCAGTCGAACTCCAGAACGCCGCCTTTCCCGGGGGCGTACTCCTGCCCGTTCTTGACTCCCCGGGCCTTGACGCCGCAGCAGGTCTTGACCTGGCTGATTCTCAGGGTCCCCTTGCCGGTGTTCTTGAACGCAAACTTGGCCGTCTGGGTGGTTTCAGGACCCACGTCCCCGAAGTCGTAGAGGGCCTCCTCAACGAATATCTTCGGCAAGAGCATGGTAACCTCAACTTCGACGGGCTTGGCCCCCTGGCTCGTCGCGGGATTCGATGCGCCGGCCAAGGCGGCTGTGTTCCCCGACGCCTGCGTTGCCGGCGTCTTGCCGCCTGATGCCGACGGCTGGCAACCTGACGGCAGCACGAGCACCAACGCCCCAGTCAGCAGGAAAAGGCCAAACAAAAAATACCCTCTTTCCCGGTGGGCAACCATCTCTTTGACCTCACGACTTTCGGCCATTTCTCTATACTCCCAAATCAAACGCACGAAGACTGGTTCAGGCACGTATTGTAGCTTTCGGCGGTTTTGCAGGCAAGAAGTTCCATTCAACCCTGGAAAAGGCCCGGGATTAGCAAAAATTCTATTGATAAGTACGCCTTTCACAGTAGAATGGTTTGTTTGTAGCCTGTTTTGGAGTCCAACCATGAAGGACAAGATACACCCGAAGTACGATAAGGTCGTGGTCCACTGCGGCTGCGGAAACACGTTTGAGACGCGCAGCACCGCCAATGCGATCCATGCGGAAATCTGCTCGATGTGCCACCCCTTTTACACGGGCAAGCAGAAGTACGTCGATACGGCCGGGCGCATCGAGCGATTTCAGAAGAAATATGGCAAATCGTATATCAAGAAGGCCAAAGAAGAGCCACAGCAGCAGCAGTAGCTGCGCACGTCACGATACCAGCAAGCTCCTGCTCCCGGCATAACGGGAAACAGGGGCTTTTCTTATGGCGTCCCGGCCCCTCGGGGCGACCCGGGACGTCCGGTCATTGTGGTCGATGTGAGAGTGTACCGAACTGATGGCGAAAGAACAGACCGACCTATCCGCAGTCCTTGATGAGATCGATGCCCGATGCGCAGAGATCGAGCGGCAGATCTCCGATCCGGCCATTGCCAAAGAGCGTGCCAGGCTTGTGTCGCTCTCGAAGGAACGGGGCAGAATCGGGCCCATTGTGGCGAAATACCGCAAGTATAAGAAGGCCGTGGCCGGAATTGCGGACGCACACGAGATCCTCAACGACACGAACGCCGAGGCCGATTTTCGGGCTCTGGCCACCGAAGAGATCGAGCAGCTCACCACAACCCGGGACAGGCTCTTGGCCGAGATGCAGGATACGCTGATTATGGCCGACGATCTGCACATCGACTCGGTCATCATGGAGATTCGGGCCGGAACGGGCGGCGAGGAGGCCGCCCTGTTCGCACGGGACCTCTATGACATGTACATGAGGTACGCCGATAGTCGGCGATGGAGGGTCGAGCAACTCGACTTCAACCCCGCGGATATGGGCGGTGTTCGCGAAGTGATCTTCACGATCAAAGGCGAAGGCGTGTGGGCCGAGCTGGGCTATGAGGGCGGCGGCCACCGCGTCCAGCGCGTCCCCGAGACGGAGGCCCAGGGCCGAATCCATACGTCAGCCGCCACGGTAGCCGTCCTGCCGGAGCCGCAGGAGGTCGATATCCAAATCAATCCCGACGACGTCGTCGAGCATGTGAGCCGGGCCGGCGGACCGGGCGGACAAAACGTCAACAAGGTCAGCAGCGCCATTCGGCTCGAGCATGTCCCCACGGGCATCACGGTCAATATGCGGGACGAGCAAAGTCAGCACAAGAATCGCGCCAAGGCGTGGCGCATCCTCCGCAGCCGAGTTTACGAGCACCACGAGGCCAAACGCAGGGCCGAGCGTGATTCGCAGCGCCGAACCATGATCGGCTCGGGCGACCGCTCCGAAAAGATCCGAACCTACAACTTCCCCCAGAACCGGATGACCGACCATCGAATCGGCCTGTCGCTGTACAGTCTGGACAAGGTCATGAATGGAGACATGGGCGCACTGATTGCGGCTCTGCAGGAATACGACCGGCAGCAACGATTGAAGAACTTCAACCTCTCTCCGCGAGCGGGCGCTTCGGCGGCGAAGTGACCGGGCGAACGCACTTACGCACGATATGATCATTGTCGTTACAGGAATGGTTGGCCTCAACAAGAAAAGCTATCTTGAGGAGGTCTGCCGCCATGCCCGCGGGAAGGGCAAGGACATCGCGCTTCGCAGCGTCGGGGATATGATGTACGCGGAGGCGCCGGATGTCCCGCCGGGAAAGATCCTCGACATCTCCCTGAAGCGGCTTCATTCGCTTCGCCGCAGCGTATTCAAGGATATCATCGCCCAGGCGAATGAATCGGCGAATCTGATCGTCAACACGCATGCGACGTTTCGGTGGAGACATGGGCTCTTTCCGGCCGTGGACTTCGATCAGATGCGGCAGCTCGATGCCGATATGTACATCTGCCTGATTGACGGCGTCGTGGCCATGCACCTGCGATTGCTCGAGGACCACACCGTCGAGCACAGTCTGAAGGACTTGATCGTCTGGCGCGAGGAGGAGATCATCGGCACCGAGATGCTCTGCAAGGGCATCAATGACAAGGTGCCCTTCTATTGCCTTGCGCTGGGCGTCAAGAAGGATACGACGGAGGCCTTTTACCGTCTCGTGTTCGAGCGGAGCATCCGGAAGGTCTATCTCAGTTTTCCGATGACGGCGGTGGCAAGGCTGGAGGCCGTCACCCAGGAGATTGACCGCTTCCGCAGGCGGATGAAACAGCTCTTTACGTGCTTCGATCCCGGCGATCTGGAGGAGGCGCATCTTCCCCACGTGGCGAGGAAGGCCCGCGAGCAGGGGCTCGATTCAATCGACGTCATGGCTCTGGGGCAACCGGTTCACCTGAGCGTCGAGGAGGTCCTCCAGATCGAGCATGATATCAACAGCCAGATCTACGCGCGTGACTTCCTGCTCATCGACCAAGCCGACATGATTGTGAGTTTCGTGCCGGCCCTGCCCGACGGACGGGCCGCCATCTCCAGCGGCGTCGAGCGCGAGCTTCAGCACGCCCATGAGGCCGCCAAGGAGGTCTACGTGATCTGGACGGCCGAACAGAATCCGTCCGTCTTCGTCACGCAGACGGCCAACGCCGTATTCGCGAGCGTGGATGACGCCGTAGAATTCTTCCGGAAGAAATACACTCCTGAAGAGATCTGCTCCGGGGCGGACGAGAGTCAGTGAGACGAGGCGTCACGGCTTGCAGGGCCTGGGGCTCCGGGGTAGGATTGCCTTGCCGAGAAGAGCACGATCAGTGGAATTCTGGAGTTCTCGACCATGGGATTGGAACCGCAGACGACGGCGGACGAACAGAGCCCATATCGCGGGGATCTGGCAAAGCACATCGACCATACGCTCCTGAAAGCCGAAGCGACACAAGCTGAGGTCGTGCGGCTGTGCGACGAAGCCATCTCGCAGGGCTTTCACACGGTGTGCGTCAACGGCCGTTGGCTGCCGCTTGTTGCAGATCGACTGCACGGGACGGCGGTCCGGGTCGGCGGGGTCGTGAGTCTGCCGCTCGGGGCCGATACGACCAAGATCAAGGTTGCCCAGGCCGAAGAGGCCATTTATGCCGGCGCCGACGAGATCGACATGGTTGCCGATTTGGCCGCGATCATCGAGGCCGATGCAAGGTACCTGCTGCAACAACTGCTGGCCGTGGTGAAGGCGTGTCGGACCATGAAACCGCCGGTCCTGTTGAAAGTGATCATCGAATCGGCGGCGCTGACGCACGATCAGAAGGTTTTCGCATGCCAGGTTGCCCAGCAGGTGGGCGCGGATTTCATCCAGACCAGCACGGGCCTGCATCCGGCCGGAGGGGCGACGGTGGAGGATATCCGGCTGATGAAGGAAGCGGCCCCGAGGTGCCGGATCAAGGCCGCGGGCGGGATACGAACGGCCCGGCAAGCAATTGCCATGCTGGACGCGGGAGCCGAGCGGATTGGCACTTCATCCGGTGTGGAAATCATGAACGAGCTTAAAACAATGGAACAAGGATGACATGCGGACAGGTGGCGGCAGGCGAAAGACAATATGTCTGCCGGGTCCACTACAGGAGAGTTCGTTCAAACACAACTCTTGCGTCGTTGAGCGAGACGTTCTCGGCACGGCCGTTCCCGTCGATTCTCGGGGGCAACCCGGCCAAGGCCGATGCAGACGGATTCAGCTACTGGGCCGCCGAGCCGCGAGAGATCTTCGAATTCGAGCCGGGTGGGCACGATTTGTTTTCAGAGCTGCGAACTGTCCTGGATCGATACGGCCTCGCCGGTGAATCCGCCGTCGATCACGAAAGATGCCGCGGGTGCGCCGATAGGCAGCCTCCATCGTTGCCCCCGGGCATGTTTCGCGGCGGGTGGATCGGATACTTCAGTTATGAACTGGGGCGAGCCATCGAACGGCTGCCCGAAACGGCGGTCGACGACCTCCCTGTGCCCCTGGTCCGGTTATGCTTCTACGATCGCGTGATTGCCTACGATCACCGATCGAACGTCTTCTGGATGGTCGCGCTGGAGCTGCCGGAGGATCGCGAGGCACCGGCCGAGAAGATCGCCGCCCTGGAGCGCTGCCTGGAACAAGCCCGGGGAATCCGGCCGGCGCAACCGCCTCCGGGGAATATCGAGAACGTCGATCTCGCCGGGATCCGCGGGAATATGAGCCGGGATGACTACCTGCAAGCCGTCAGGCGGATCAAGAGCTATATATATGATGGAGAGGTCTACCAGGTGAACTTCTCCCATCGCCTCGAATCGCCTTTTCAGGGCAGCCCCAGCCAATTATTCCACTGGCAAAACCGCTACAACCCGAGCGGCTACGCGGCTTACATTGACCCCGGTCGTTTTCAGATCGTCAGCGCGTCCCCCGAGATGTTCATCACCGCTCGGGACGGCCTGATCCAAACCAAGCCCATCAAAGGGACTCGCCCGCGGATCCATGCCTCCGCCAGCCATGCCTCGAAAACCAACGCCGAAAGGTTCAATGATCTGCTCAACAGTGAGAAAGAGCAGGCGGAGTTGAACATGATCGTCGATCTGGAGCGCAACGACGTGGCCAGAATCTGCAAGCCGGGCACGCGCCACGTCATGCAACAGCGAACGGTTGAGACTTATCCCACCGTCTTTCACGCCGTGGCAACCGTCGGCGGCGAACTACGGGAGGATGTTACCTTCAACGACATCCTCAAAGCCATGTTTCCCGGCGGCTCGATCACCGGCGCTCCCAAGATTCGCGCCATGGAGATCATCGACGAGCTCGAGCCGACAACGCGCGGGGTCTATACGGGCTCCATCGGCTTCATCGGCATCGATGGGACTGTCTGCTTGAACATCGCCATCCGAACGATTATCATCAGCAGCGGCCGGGCCTTTGTGCAGGCCGGAGGCGGGATTGTAGCCGACTCCGACCCCCAGGCTGAGTGGGACGAAACGATGACAAAGGCCAGAGCATTACTGGCGGGTATCCGGGCCGTCCAGACGGCACAGCCGTCGTACTGATCCGGCTGCAAGGACCGTGGCGGATAACAATGTCCAATAAAGTCTTTCTGAACGACAGATTGCTCGAATCCGAAGAAGCCGGTGTTTCGGTCACCGACAGCGGTTTCCTCTACGGCGCAGGACTTTTCGAGACCCTGCGCAGCCGCAACGGGATTGTCTTTCGCCTGGAGGACCATCTGGATCGGCTCCTTCTCAGTGCCGCTGCCCTCTCGATCACTCATGCCTATGAGAAAGAGCGCCTTCGTCAGGCCGTGTACGAGGTGCTGGAAGCCAATGAGTTGACGGACGCGCGCCTGCGGCTGACTCTGACCAGCGGCCCGCTGAGCGAGTCCGAAGAGCAGCGAAAGCCCACGCTGCTGATCACCGCCGTAGAGTTTCGCCCATACCCGGCCGACTACTACCGCGCGGGGGTCCTCGTGACGCTCTGCCCCTTTCGGCAGAATCCGACGGACCCGACGTGCGGCCACAAAACCACGAGCTACTATCCGCGTCTGCTCGCCCTCAACGAGGCTCACCGAAAGCGGGCCACCGAAGCCCTGTGGTTCACCACGGACAACCGGCTGGCGGAAGGGTGCGTCAGCAACGTATTCCTCGTGAAGAATTCAATCCTCCAGACGCCGCCCGTGGAGACGCCGGTGCTTCCAGGCATTGCCCGCAAGACCGTCTGCGAGTTGGCCGGGCAGCAGGCTACCGACCTGGTTGAGAAGGACCTCGCCATCTCCAACCTGCTCGAAGCCGATGAAGTCTTCCTGACCAACGTCATTATGGAGGTGCTGCCGGTTATCAGCGTGGAGAAGCACGTCGTCGGCGACGGCGACGTCGGGCCCGTGACCCGCAAGCTCAGAGAGAGCTATCTACAGACAATGGAACAGCAGTGCAGGAGGGGGTCGGCCAAGAGCGACGAGTCCGCGCTTGGCGACCCCGGGCAGGAATGAAGGTAAAAGACATTGCCGGCATCGTGGAGAAGATCGCGCCGCTCGGCCTGGCCCAGGGGTGGGACAACGTCGGTCTGCTCGTCGGCGACCCCGAGCGCGAAATCAGGAACATCCT
>Ga0114922_10005369_pt1 | contig 11829 bp, 13 predicted proteins | sample AartaG_FD_100975 | JGI IMG/M metagenome (GOLD analysis project Ga0114922, IMG submission 100975) | Deep subsurface microbial communities from Aarhus Bay to uncover new lineages of life (NeLLi) - Aarhus_00045 metaG | ecosystem: Environmental > Aquatic > Marine > Oceanic > Sediment | place...
AGAGCGAGATATTTCTATTTCAGAATTTTACAATGCTGACGAAGTATTTATATGCGGTACAGTCGGAGAAGTTATTCCGGTCTCAGAAATTGATGGTAAAAAAATTGGAGAAAGAGTTCCTGGAAAATATACAAATTGGCTTATGAATGAATATAAGAAGATGACATCTAAATTGGGAACACCAGTAGAATAGTTTAGCGTGAGCATTTTATATAAAAATAACTTTTTAGATAGGGTTTGGTAATTTTGAAAAAAATTAAAAGTATAAGGAGAGATAAAGTATTTCATGCTTAATAATAACAATAGATTAGTTAGTGAATTTATTGAGTTAGTTAAAATTGATAGTATATCCAAAAATGAAGCGAAAATAGCTAAATTATTACTAAAGAGGTTAAGAGATTTAGGATTAGAAGTAATTATAGACGAAACGGCTAAGGAAATAGGAGGTGATACAGGGAATATAATCGCTAGGTTAAAGGGTGATGTTAAACGTTTTTGTCCAGTAGTGTTTGTTGCACATATGGATACAGTTACTCCTGGAAACAATGTCCACCCCCAAATAAAGGAAGACGGTAGAATTGTAAGTGATGGGAAGACAATATTGGGAGCAGATGATAAAGCTGGAATAGCAGCTTTATTAGAAGCCTTGCGTTTTATTAAAGAGATTAACATTCCCCATGGTGATATAGAAATTGTATTTACTGTATGTGAGGAAATTGGTTTATTAGGTTCAAAAAATTTAGATACTTCTCAGTTAAAGAGTAAAATGGCCTTTATTTTGGATGCTATAGGAAGAACAGGGAGAATCATTACAAGTGCCCCTTCGTGTAGAAATTTTAAAATAGTAATTAGAGGAAAAGCAGCTCATGCAGGTGCGAATCCCGAGAATGGAATTAATGCTATTAAAATTGCTGGAGATTTTATTTCACAGATAAATTTAGGAAGGATAGATGAAGAAACTACTGCAAATATTGGTATTATTTCAGGAGGTAAAGTAACTAATATTATACCCGATAAAGTTGTTTTAGAAGGAGAAGTTAGAAGTAGAGATAATGAAAAGATCGAAAGCTATATTTATAAATTGCAAGAAACATTAGAAAATCTGGCGAAAAAAGCTAATGCTATAACAAAAATTGAGGTTAAGAAAAATTTCAATGGATATAAATTATCTTCGACTTCTACAATAGTAAAAGTTGCTATAAAGGCTGCAGAATCAATTGGACTTCAACCAGAATTATGTTCAGGCGGGGGAGGGACCGATGCTAATATATTTAATGAAAAAGGAATTCTTTCAATTAATTTGGCAGTTGGGATGATGAATGCACATACTACTGGTGAGTGGATATATATAGAAGATTTAGAAAGAACTAAAAAGTATATAATTGCTATTATAGAAAATCTTAGTAAAAATCTTATATGAAAATTCTTTATAAGAAATTATTGGGTGGAAAAAACTCTTTAAATGACCAAAAGATAATAATAGAGAAAAGTTCTTTAGATCTCTTTATTTCTGTAAATCTGATTCGTTTTTTTAAATTATAATAATAGATAAACTTACCCAGAAAGGAATGTACCTTTTATACGGGGGGGGGAAATAGATTGATTTAATTTAATAAATTAATAGTGTTATTTGCAGAGGAAGGATAGCTAAATAGAAGTGGTATATAGAATAACTTTGGCACTTGTTATGCTATATCGTAAAAAAAATTCAATTTAATTTAATTATTAAATGGAGGAAAATAAAATGTTAAGAAATCAATTTGAAGTGGCGAAGGCTTGCAATACACTTACAAAAGAACTTTTTAATTTAAAAGAAGGAGAGAATTTTATCATAACAGCAGATACGGAAAGTGACCCCCAAGTTGTAAATTCTACTGCTGCTGCTGCATTTTCTATTGGTGCAAGACCTATGGTGATTTGGGTACCAGCACACAAAGGAAAGGGGAAAGAAGCAGATAAAGTATTACCTTTGGCAACTTTGACAGCAGCCCTAAAAGAGGCTGATGCTTGGGCGGAGTATAGTCAACTGCTCTATTCAACACCATACAATGTTGCAATGAAGGAGAATAAAAAGCTTCGGCATATGAACCTTGTTGGAATGGATGCTGATATGATGACAAGATGCATAACACGTGTTGACTCGTCTACATTGAAGGATTTTCTGAATAAGATAGCAGATTTGACTCGGAATGCTAAACATGTTCGCATAACTACACCTGCTGGTACGGATGTAGAATTTGATAACAAAAAAATTTCTGGTGGAAAGCCCGATCCAAATTATCCAGTTTTAGCTCACGTTGGATATGCTCACGTTCCAGGCTCACATATGCTATCTGGTCAGATTGGTTGGTCTCCAGCTCTTGAGACGATTAATGGAACGATTGTATTTGATGGTTCAATTAGTAATGGTTGTAGTGATACTATGCTTAAAGAACCAATTTTTTTGACTATTAAGGCAGGAGAAATTGTTAAAGTTGATGGAGGAAGTCAAGCAAGAGAATTTGAATCGTGGATGAATAGCTTTGATCATCCCCAGATGCTTAAATTAGCTCATTTATGTTATGGTTTTAATCCAGGTGCGAAACTTACAGGAAGAGTAGTAGAAGATGAAAGAGTATGGGGTTCTACAGAATGGGGAATTGGTCATATTGGTAGTTTATTAATTAAACCAGATGGTGTTCAAGGCCCTTCACATACTGATGGGATATGTTTAGATTCTTCTGTTTGGTTGGATGGCGTCCAGATTATGGACAAGGGTCACCTTTTAGACCCAGAACTTAAGAATTTAGCAGAAAAATCAGGGAAAGTTTAAATTAAGAAGGAAGATAATAGTAGAGTATATCTCAAAAAATCTTTAATGGAGGTGTAAAAATGAAAATAGGATACATAGTTCCAGCTCCCTTGTACTGGGATGTTCAGGGGGCGACCCCCCGAGGGAAATTATTAAAAGAATGGGCATTCCCCAATACAGAAGTTAATTTTGTAATTGTTACTGAAGGACCAATAACTATAGAATCTAAGTATGAAGAGTATTTAAGTTTTAGTGCTACCACTAAAGAAATAGTTCGTTTAGAAAAAGAAGGGTATGATGCCGCTATTGTAGGTTGTGCGGCAGATCCTGGCTTAGATGCTATGCGAGAAATTACCACAAAAATGTTAGTAGTTGGTCTGGGAGAACCCAGTGTATTAACAGCGGCTATGTTGGGGCATAAATTTTCTATTATTAGTCTTTATGAATCAGAGATTGCTGCTTTCGAAGAAATTGTATATAAGGCTGGTGTATTGGATAAATTAGCTTCTGTGCGTGCTTTAAATATTGCGGTGTTGGATTTAGCGGTAAATAGAAAATCTATAGTGGAAAAAATAATAAGAGTAAGTCAAAAAGCAATTGAAGACGATGGGGCAGATTGTTTGGTATTAGGATGTGGGGTGATAGGCTTTTTGAATGTCGCCGATGAAATATCAAAATTTTTAAAAATACCTGTAATTAATCCTCCAAAAAATGCTTTAAAGATGGTAGAAAGCTTGGTTAGCATTGGATTGATGCATTCAAAAAAAGCATTTGCTCTTCCTCCTAAACTATCTTCAGGAAAAGTAAAAAACATAGATCAATTATTTGTATATGGTCATTCCCCCAAAGTACGCCGTAAGTAAAGTAGTGGAAACTATCAAAAAGAATACCAGCAGATCTCTAAGCAAAAGTTTACCTTATTTAAAAGGTATAAGGAGGGAGGAAGGGAATAATGTGATACTAAATTGTTAATGGTTAGAGGAAAAGAAAAATAAAAAATTAAACCTTATAAAGGAAAGGAGAGAAGTTATGAAAGCAAGTAATTTTGTTAGATTTTTAAGGAATGGATTATTTTTAGTTTTGGTAGTGAGCCTGGTATTGATTCTATCTTGTGCTGGATATACACAACAAGAGGTTAAAGTCATTCGCCAGACCAATACGTGGCCTTGCTATATCGATCCAGCAGTTGGAGGAGACTTTACAGCTTCCGTTGTTTATCCTAATCTGTATGATTCGCTGGTATTTCCAAATCCGGATGGCAGTGTGAAACCCTGCTTGGCAAAGAGCTGGACAGTATCTGGGGATGGATTGGCCTATACCTTTGAATTGGTACCCGGAGTCAAGTTCCACAACGGAGACGAGCTTACAGCAGATGATGTGGTTTTCTCTTTAGAGAGGATCATGACCATCGGAGAGGGGTACGGCTATCTCTTCAAAGGGAGCGTTGAAGAAGCCAAGGCTCTCGAAAAATACAAGGTTCAGTTCACCCTCAAAAAGACCTTTGGACCCTTCCTGGGAGCGCTGATAAGACTTTACATTCTTAATAAAAGCCAGGTAATGGAGAACATACAAAAAAAGGGTCCCTATGGGGAATTCGGTGATTACGGCAAAGGATGGTTGGTCTCTAATGACGCCGGATCAGGTCCTTATAAAGTCAAGGAAATGAAAACCATGGAATATCTTCTAATGGAGAAATTCAACGATTACTGGGCCGGATGGGAGAATAAAGATGCCCCGCAGTATGTGAAACAGATCGGAACCATTGAGGCGGTTACCGTAAGGACCCTTATGTCCAGAGGGGAACTGGAAATTACTGACCAAAGGCAAACCAGCGAAAATTTCGCCGCTCTTGATCAGCTTCCCAACGTGGAACTGGTCTCTTTTACAAATGGTGAAGTCCTGAACATGATGCTTAACAACAAGAAGCCACCGACAGACGATATTCATTTCCGAAAAGCCCTTGCTTACTCCATTGACTACCAGCAAATTATTGATAAGGTTTTCCCCGGTTCCAAACCTGTTTCTGGTCCTGTTGCTTTCGATACTCCTGGCTGCAACCTTAATCTTAAGCTATATAAACTGGATTTAGTAAAAGCAGAAGAAGAACTAAAACAGTCTCCCTATTACGGAAAATTGGACCAGTACCCCATTGATATCATTTGGCCAGGGGGCACTAAGGATAGGGAAAAAGTTGCTTTGATGGTTCAGGCTAATGTCGCCAAGCTGGGAATAAAGGTGAACGTCGTCAAGATGACCTGGCCCGCCATTTGTGATATTGTGTCTAAACTCGAAACCACTCCCCACGCAGTCCTCATCTCTATTCCCCCTCAGTATGCTGAGGCGGGATCGATGTTAATGGCTCGGTACCATTCTAGTTCTTGCGGAACCTTTTTTCAAGGAGAATGGCTGCAGAACCCCGAAATTGACGCAATGATTGAGGATGCAATTAGTACCGTTGATCAAAAAGAGCGATTCCAAAAATACAATGTTATTCAGGAGAAAATCGCAGAACTCTGTCCAAGTATATGGATTAATGAATCAGCAATAAAGCAAGCTTATCGAAGCGATTACGTTGTTTTCCCTGCTGCAGAGGCTATTAAGCAAGGAAAACTGCATAACCCCAATACTGGTTATAACTTTTATTTTCGGGATTTTAAGGTTAATCCTGAAAAAGCACAGCCGCCATATACGCCGTTCAAACCATAACGTTTACTCTAGCGTAAAATTCTCTAAGCACGTTGGAATTAAGCAGGCTCTTAATTAAGAGCCTGCTTAATATGGAATAAAGGAGTGTTCATCTAATGAAATTTGGCAGTTTCCTTCTTAAGCGATTGTTACTCTCGATCTTTGTAATTTTTGGCCTGTCGATAGTGATTTTTATAATTGCGCGAGTTGTCCCGGGTGACCCGGCTCGCATGGCCCTGGGGCCGAGAGCTCCTGAAGAGGTGGTTCAGAGGCTGAGGCAGGAAATGTATTTGAACAAACCCTTATCGGAGCAATATTTTTACTGGATCAGAGGGGTTTTATCTGGGGATTTTGGTCGTTCTTTGGTTACTAAAAGGGCGGTATCAGAAGATATTAAGGAATACCTTCCAGCAACGGTGGAACTGGCTATTTTTGCGGGAATACTAATGGTTTTTTTTGGTATTCTCCTCGGAACCCTGGCAGCTCGATATAAGGACACCTGGGTAGATAATTTAATTAGGATTCTGAGCTATTTTGGAGTGGCTATTCCGGCGTTCGTGGCAGCGATTATTTTTATGCTGCTGTTTGGATACTACTGGCCAATATTACCAGTCTTGGGCAGGCTGAGTTCTGGAATAAGCTATCCTACCAGGATCACGGGTCTATTGACCCTGGACAGTTTAATCCAGAGAAATTTTGTGGCCTTCTGGGATGCGTTCAAACACCTGATCTTACCCTCCGTTGCCTTATCCTTAGCACATATTTTTCAGGATGCCCGCATTAACCGCTCTGCTATGGTTGACAATATGCGTAAGGACTTCCTTTCTGCAGAACGGGGGTATGGTATCCCTGAGAGAGTGATAATGTTTAAGTATCTTCTTAAACCTTCACTGATTCCCACGGTATCGATGATGGGCATGGAGTTTGCCAACATATTTGCTAATGCCTTCCTGGTGGAAATGATTTTTAACTGGCCCGGGCTTTCGCGCTACGGTATCAACGCGATGATGAGCAAAGATTTAGTCGTTATTTCCACAGTGTTCGTTGTATTTGGCGCCATCTTCATGGTCATGAACATTATCGTCGATATTACTTTAGCTTTTCTGGATCCCAGAGTCAGATTTAGCACTAGCCGAGGTATATAAAATGAGAAACTCGAATCAACCTAATAATTCAATAGCTATCAGTTTAGTAAGACCCAAATCCATATTCTGGATCAATCTGGGAAAAAATTGGTATAAGTTTTCCCGGAATAAGTTATCAATAGTAGGCCTGGTGATTGTCGCCGGGATGATTATTTCAGCAATTCTTGCGCCCTGGATAATTCCTTACCCTGATCACACTGGCCCCTTTGTTGATTTTGAGAATGCGATGCAACCACCTTCCTTGCAGAATCTTTTTGGGACAGATTATATAGGAAGGGACATCTTCTCAAGGGTCATCTTTGCGTTTCGTGGTGCTTTGATTATGGCAGTCGTCGTCCTGGCTATAGCAGTACCACCAGGTATTCTCCTGGGGTTAATTGCCGGGTATTCACAGAATACCTGGATTGACACTATAATCATGCGTATCACCGATGTATTCCTTGGCGTCCCGCCCCTGATGCTGGCGCTAGCAATAGCATCAGTATTAGAGCCAAACTTGATGAACTCAATGATTGCAATCTCGTTAACGTGGTGGGCATGGTATGCCAGGTTGGTATATGGAATGGCTTCTTCCGTAAGGAACGAATATTTTGTTATTGCAGCACATTTAACCGGTGCGAGTAAATTTCATATTCTCCTTCGAGAAATCCTCCCTAACTGTTTGTCTCCAGTTTTTACTAAGATGGCTTTGGATGTAGGGTGGGTAATTTTAATCGGAGCATCCCTGAGCTTTGTAGGTCTAGGAGAACAACCCCCTACCCCTGCATTAGGCCAGATGGTTTCGGATGGAGCGATTTACATGCCCAATTTATGGTGGGTTATTGTTTTCCCTGCCCTAGCTATCGTGCTTGCCATTCTGGGTTTCAACTTATTAGGTGATGGCATTAGAGATATGCTTGAGATAGGAAGGGATTGAGATATGAAAACCAAAGAAAATATTCTATTAGATATAAAAGATTTACACGTTTGGTACAGAGTGTATAGTGGTTATTTAAAAGTACTTAATGGCGTTCACTTAATGGTGCGAGAAGGTGAACGGGTTGGCCTTGTAGGAGAAGCGGGGTGCGGTAAAACTACCACTATGAAATCAATCCTGCAAATTCTTCCCCCCGGAGACTTCCACATTCCTCAAGGTCAGATATTTTATAAAGGGCAGGACGTCTTAAAGATGAGTTTTAAAGAGCTCCAAAGCCTTCGCTCTAGGGAGATTGCCATGATCTTTCAAGACCCTACCGCAGCTCTGAACTCAGTTTTTATTATCGGAACTCAAATTGGTGATGTGATTAAGTATTCATCTGCTTTTGCAGAGAATGAGCATAAGGAAACAATCAAGGAGCAGTCTGTGAAGGCACTAAAAGAAGTATATCTTCCTGATCCTGAAAGGATGCTTATCAATTACCCCTTTCAATTAAGCGGGGGTATGAAACAAAGAGTTTGTATCGCCATGGCCATATCCTCTCCGAGAAATTTACTCATAGCGGATGAGCCTGGAACGTCGCTGGATGTCACCATTCAAGACCAGATTCATCGGCTTTTGAATGAGATCGTGGAAAAGAGGAAGACCTCCATCATTTTAATTACCCATTCTTTGGGTGTAGCAAAAGAAATGACGGATAGAATTTATGTGATGTATGCAGGAACGATTGTAGAAACTGCTACGCCTGAGGTCCTCTTCAAAAACCCTGTTCATCCTTATACCAAAGGTCTACTCGCCTCGGTCCCAAAAATATCAGGAGGTGGAATAGCCAGGGGCATTCCTGGGAAACTTCCGAGCTATTTGCATCCACCTTCCGGATGTCGATTTCAGCTCAGATGTGAACAGGAGAGCCCGATCTGTTCAGAAAAGTCACCGCCATTATTTGAGATTGAGAAGGATCATCTAGTAGCGTGCTACTTAACTCAGAGGTGAATAAATGAAACAAGCAACAAATAATGAGATTTTGAAAATTGAAAAATTGAAGAAATACTTCCACATTGGAAAGGACAAGAAAGGTCCGATATACGTTCGTGCAGTAGATGGAGTGGCCCTTAACATCAAGTATGGTGAGACTTTAGGATTAGTAGGGGAATCCGGATCCGGGAAAAGCACTATTGCCTACACTGTCGTGGGTATGTATCGTCCAACCTCTGGTCAGATTATGTTTAAAGGTAAAAATATAGGCGTAGAGGCATCAAGGAGGTCTTTATTTTCAAAAAAAGAAATTCAGATCGTATTTCAGGATCCTGGGTCCTCCCTGAATCCCAGGCAAACGATTGAACAAATCCTGGCCTTGCCTTTCAGGATTCATACTCAGATGCCTAAAAGACAGTTCCGAAAAAAAATGGTTGAACTGTTGGAAAAGGTAGAGCTCTCTCCAGATTACCTCTACAAATCTCCTCCTTCAATCGGCGGAGGAGAAAAACAGATGGTGGCCATTGCCAGAGCTATAGCATCAAATCCATCATTGATTGTTCTCGATGAGCCAACCTCAGCTCTGGATGTATCAGTACAGGCTAAAATTATAAATAAGTTAATAGATCTGCAAAAGGAGATGAATTTGTCTTATCTATTCATCACTCATGACCTGAGCTTAATGAGAAATGTTGCCAATAGAATTGCTATTATGTATCTGGGAAAGATCTGTGAAGTGGCTGATTCTGTTACCTTCTTCGAAAAACCACTTCATCCCTATACTCAGATGCTGATCTCCTCAGTCCCGGTGATTACTGAGGAAGAAAAGAAGTTAAAACCCAAAAAGGTTATTTCTATTGGGGAGATTCCCAGTCCAGTTAATATCCCCCCTGGATGTAGCTTCCATCTCCGATGTCCCTACAAAATGTCCATTTGCTCGAAAGTAGACCCGGAGATGATTGAGTTTTCTCCTGGACATATAGTTAGATGCCACCTATTTGCTAAACTGGAAAATAAAAAATAATAAAGGAGTGATTGGTGTGAAGAGGAGAGTACTATATATTGAGCCTGTAGTAAGCGAGACCGTTGATTCCTGGAAAGGGTATCTATCTCAATTTAAAGACCCTGAGACGGAATTAGAAGTAACTTCTTTGACTGAGGGTCCTAGACACCTGAGATACTACTCCTACGGGTCGCTGGTAGTGCCTAAGATTTTAAAAATTATCAAAGAGGCAGAAAAAGAAAATTTTGACGCAGCAATCATCGGATGCTTTTACGATCCCGGCTTAAGAGAGTCCAGAGAAATTGCGGAAAAATTGGTGGTAACTGCTCCGGCGGAAGCTTCCATGCATATTGCGGTGACTTTAGGGCAACGTTTTTCCATAATTGTGGGAGCGACTAAAGGAATACCTCTTATGAGAGAAAATGTCATCAAGTATGGATTTCAGGATCACTTAGCCTCCTTCCAGCCCATTGGCATGGGGGTACTAGACCTTCAGATGGACCCTGAAGAGACTAAAAGGAGAATAGTTCAGGCTGCGGAAAAAGCGATTGAACAGGATGGAGCAGAAGTTATCATCCTTGGCTGTACTCATCAATTTGGGTTCTATCAAGAGTTGCAGAGTACTTTAGGGGTACCAGTTATTGATGTTGCTTTGGCTGCCTTAAATTACGCTGAATTCCTTGTGGATTTGAGAAATAAGCATGGATGGTATTTCAACAAGAAGAATGAATACCTGCCTCCCCCTCAAGAAGAGATTGAAAGATGGAAGCTCTCAGACCTTTTTTAGGGCTCTTAGTCCCCACAGTGAGTATAAACTTTATTAGGGTAGTAAGAAATAGAAAAAAATAGTGTAAGTATCAGGGATAATCTTTTGAAACTGTTTGAAAAATAATAAGTTTGAAGTAATTAAGTGTAACACCTTTAAGTGATAGTAACAATATAAGTGGTAATGTAGGGAGCTCAGAGTGGGAAAAGAATTTGAACTTAGAGAAATAAAGTAGTAAAGAAAAAATGTTAGAATCAATCACGGGTGAAAAGAAGGTGCAAGAAAATTTGACTTTTGCCTATGATTCTGTTGAAACAGAGAACAAAAATAAGGAGGTTCTGGGGTGTCAACTTGTAACCATATTTTGAAGCCGGACAACAATCCTATGAAACCACCTAAGAAAGAGGATGATAGGAAATGAATAGTATAATAGATATAATAATAAAAAGAAGAAGCATTAGGCACTATAAGCAGGAAGATATACCAAAAGATCTATTACTAGAATTAGTAAAAGCCGCTACTTGGGCACCATCTGCAAGTAATATGCAAGCGTGGTATTTTATAATAGTTAATGATAAAAAAGTATTGAATAAAATAAGTTCTTTTAGTCCAGGATTATTAGGTAATCCACCTAATGTCATTGTAATTTGTAGTGACAGAAATAAAGCATTTAATAAAGGCGGAAAACTAGGAAGAGATGAACTATGTTTAATGGACATTTCTATGGCAGCAGAAAATTTAATGTTGTTAGCAACTGAAAAAGGGCTGGGAACCTGTGCAATAAAATCTTTTAATGGTAAAGCAATTCAGAAGATTTTGGAATTGCCAGATTATGTTTCATCAGAGTTGATTATTAGTATTGGATATCCAATGAAAGAGGTAAAACCTCCTAAGAGAAAAACAGTAGAAGAAGTTTCTTTCGAAAACAGATGGGGAGAAAGAATTTAATGAATGAACAGGATATAATGAAGATATTTTCATATATAGCTACAAGTGCAAGAGGATGTATAGATGAACCTAAAATCTATGGATCATTTCGCCTTGTAGAAATTATGAGTAAATTATTTTGGATGCTTAAAAGCAATAATCTTATCGCTAATAATAAGCTTAACAGAATTATAGATAAAATTGATGAAAAAAAATATGTTTGTGTAAAAGACGAAAAGAAATTTATTGGTCTTCTTGATGAAGTAATCGATGATTTATTTGAGTTAGTTGACTAGTGAACTCGTTTCAGCAAGCTGAAACTAAAAGGGCCAGAACAGGGTAAACAATGGGTGGGTGTTTTACGAGAACTATCCAGAGTAGGATATTATAATTAATCAATCAAAAAAACTAAAGAAAGTTGATCACTATGTATTACAGTAACCTAAATAAAGGAATAATAAAAAAATTTAAATTAATATTAAATATCTTTATTGATTATTATAATTATATAAATTGAAGAGTTCAAATATTATGGGCTTAATTAGGGAATTTTTAAATAGAATAATTAATTAAAAGTTTAAATCATGATGAAATGGAATTTAAGATTGATTTTAATAAGTC
>Ga0114922_10005370_pt1 | contig 11827 bp, 8 predicted proteins | sample AartaG_FD_100975 | JGI IMG/M metagenome (GOLD analysis project Ga0114922, IMG submission 100975) | Deep subsurface microbial communities from Aarhus Bay to uncover new lineages of life (NeLLi) - Aarhus_00045 metaG | ecosystem: Environmental > Aquatic > Marine > Oceanic > Sediment | place: Aarhus...
CGGTACCAAATCATCAACCGGTACATCCTCCAGATACTCTATGCCGATGTGCTGGCCATCATAGAGCCGGTGAAAAAATCCGGTGTGATCTACCGTTCAGAAGATCAGGGGGAGACCTGGAAATGTATGACCGAGTTCAAACTTGTCGGCGGAAGCGAAAATGTCAACGATATCGAGGCGGGATACGCCGGTCGGGTGGAAGTGGACCCGAATGACGACAAAAAGATTTATGCCGTAGAAACGATCAACAAAATTTCAGAAGACAGCGGCAGGACATTTAAAAATGTGGAATGGACGGGTCAGCACAAATGCCATGTGGATACTCGAGGCATCTGGATCGATCCCTTGAATTCCAACCACATCCTGAATGCCAACGATGGCGCGGTGAGTGAAACCTGGGATGGCGGAAAGCACTGGTCCCAGAAGGAGACGATCTCCGCGCAGCAGTTTTATACCATATCGGTCGACAACCAAGTTCCTTACAATGTCTCGGGGGGGACCCAGGATAATGGGTGTTGGATCGGCCCGTCCCAGAACAGGAACAGCTACGGGATTTATCCCGCGGATTGGACCTATCTTCCGTCGGGTGATGGATTTTTTGTGGAAAGGGACTGGTGGAATCCGGAATTTATCTACTTCGAGAGCCAGTTCGGCAGTTCTCGAAGGATGAACTTCAAAACAGGCGAGATGACAAGGTTGACCCAGCGCAATTCTGCCGAAGAAAGAGCGGAAGGGAAACCACGTCAGAGATACCAGTGGAGTTCTCCGATTGTCCTCTCACCTCATAATCCGGGGATCGTTTACATATGCTCCCAGCATGTTTTTATGTCCAGAACCCGCGGGGAAGAGGGCACATGGGAGACCATAAGCCCCGATTTGAGCAAGAATAACAAAGAGAGGATCGAACAGTCCAAACTGACCAACCTCCAATACGCCACGATCACGACCTTTGCGGAATCTCCGGTCAAACCGGGAGTTTATTGGGCCGGTACAGATGATGGCAACCTCCAGCTCAGCAAGGATGGAGGAAAGACCTGGGAGAATATAACAGCCCGATTCTATGATGGAAACGGGAAATCAAAAAAAGGGTTTACGGGAACAAGGCTCCCATACGACCGCTGGGTAACGAAGGTCGAAGCCTCAGCGCACGATTTGGAAACCTGTTACGTCACCTATTCCGGGTACCGCACCCATAATGAGGACACTTCCCATATTTTTGTCACTCGAGATTTTGGCCAGACTTGGGAGGATTTGAGCAGTGGCAGGATGAATCCGGTGAACGATATCGAAGAAGATCCTCACAACCCTGACGTTCTTTACTTGGCGACAGACTACGGCGTTTTTGTCTCGGTGGACAAGGGGAAAAATTGGGTGGAGATGTCCTCATCTGCCCCGGATGTCATAATCATGGGGCTGGCCATCCAGGAGAGGGAAAGAGACCTGGCCATAGGTACCTACGGGAGAGGGTTTTATATAGCAGATATTCACCCGATCAAAGAGTTTAAGGCGGACGTTTTCGAAAAGGATGCCCATCTGTTTGACATCCAGAGAGTGATCAAATGGAGGATGTTGGAAAGAAGAGGGCAGCAGAATGGGGAATTTGCCCGGGTAACTAACCCGTCCAACGAAGCCAAGATTTACTACTATTTAAAGGATAAGGTGGACTCGGTTGAAATCGTGATCCAGGACCTGGAAGGGAATGAAATACGGAAAATGACCGGCAGCAGCAGCAAAGGTTTGCATCAGAACACCTGGAACATAAGAAAAAGCGCTCCCCCCAGACAGGCAGGTCAGCGCAGAGCTAGATCAGGCAGAGAAGTGGATTCCGGTGTTTACAAAATTGTCTTCATGGTCGATGGCAAAGAAATTCAGACAAAAAGGCTTGAAATCCTCGATGATCCGGTCTTATACATGAATTGAATATTCTTCTCTGGCCGTATGAAAGTTCAAGCCATGCCAAAATGCTAGGTGCGAAAACACAGTGTTTTTTAATGGACTGTCAAATGAGGTATAATGATTCGTAGCAGAATATACGCAAGAATTGATAGATAGGAAAAAATGGGTTTTAAAGAAGTGATCGGAAACAGCGGGGTGAAAAAAATTCTCCACCGGGCTCTAAAGCAAAAGAAGCTTCCCAACTCTCTGCTTTTTGCCGGTCCTGAGGGAATAGGGAAAAAACAGACCGCCTTGGTGGTTGCCAAAGCGTTAAACTGTTTGAAAAAAACTTCGGATGCTTGTGAGGAATGCACCCATTGCAAAGCCATCAACAATGGAAATTTTCCGGATGTGATGGTTATTTCTCCGGCAAAAGATGTGCTCAAGATTGATCAGATGAGGTTGTTGAAGGATACAGCTTATCTGAAACCGATGGCGGGCCGCAAAAGGGTTTTTATTGTTGTAGAGGCCGAAAAAATGAACGATGAGGCCTCGAATTCTCTTTTGAAGGTCCTGGAAGAACCCCCGGCTTTTTCTCACATTATCCTGGTTACTCCCAATCCCTACAGGATCATTCCTACCTTGAAGTCCAGGTGTCAGATATTTCAGTTCTCTCCAATCCCGAAAGGAGAGATACAGAAAGCTCTTGTAGCCAGGGGATTCCAGCCGGAAAAAGCACAAATTCTATCTCTCCTTGTGGATGGGAATCTTAAAAAGGCCCTCTCCTTGGAATGGGAAGAGGTCCGATCGCAGAGAAATCAGGCATGGCATCTTTTTCTCGCGTTGAATAAGAGGGAAAAGGCAGCACCATTGTTGAAACAGTTTAGCCAGTCACGTGCCGTTATTAAAGAAGAGTTGGAACAAACTCTGGAAATTCTTTCCTCGTTTTGTCGGGATGTCATCCTGATCAAGGAAAAGGCAGAACCAGAATTCTTGCTGAATCCTGACTTTGAAATGAATCTCGGTGAAGTGGCACAATCCGTAACATTGAGCCAGGCGATGAATTTCCTCAACGAGATTGATTTTACTATTGCTGCTTTACGGAGGAATCTCAACGTGAATATTCTCATGAGTTTGATATTTTCGAATTTTTTGGAGCGGAGCCATGTCTAACATTATTTGTGTCGCATCCGAACGTTTTGGTAAGCTCTTCCGGGTTAAAAAAGAGGATTTTGACATTAAAAAAGGAGATCATGTCATTATCGAGTCTGAGCTAGGGGGCGAACTGACTGTTGTTAAAAATATATCCAGCAAAGTCTGTGGATCTTCCGAATCTGATAAGGATATTGTCAAAATAGTCAGCATTGCTACAGAGGATGATGTAAAGAAGTTTGCCTGGCTCGAGAAAAAAGAAAAGAGCGCGTTCCATTTTTGTCTTCAGCGCATCAAGGCTCGAAAACTCCCGATGAAACTGGTTAGGGTAAGGTACTTTTTCAACGAGAAAAAAGGACTATTTTATTATACAGCTGATGGCCGCATCGATTTCAGGCTGCTGGTGAAGGATTTGGCCAAAGAATTTAAAATGCGTATCGAAATGCGCCAGATCGGAGTTCGAGATGAAGCTAAGATGATCGGAGGTCTTGGCGTTTGCGGGAGAACTCTTTGTTGTTTCAGCTTCTTGAGGAATTTTGAGCCTGTTACCATCCAAAAGGCAAAAAAACAGCAGATTGTGATCAATCCCACAAAGATCTCAGGCTTATGCGGACGTTTGATGTGCTGTTTGGCTTTCGAGGAAGAGACTCATGGAAGGATGTATGCCGAAGAGGAGAAAGTCGAAGAAGATTAAGGTTTATTTCGAGGTCACGAAGCAAAACTGAACTCGACTGGAAACAGCGATCAGAGTTCCCCCTGGCGAAAAAGCCTTAACCTGCCAGGAATACTTTTTGTTGGGAGCTATCAGGGATTTGATGTTTTCTGAAAGAGTCACAAAGTTGTCCTTTGTGGTCGTGGTCCAGAGCAGTTCCTCCTGATGGTAGATGAAGAGTTTGTACTCTGTGTTGTTTTCTAAGCTCTGCCATCTGAATTCCGAAGGGACTTGATCGAGGTTGTCGATAACAGGGGAAATGAGGGCTATCGAAGATCCTCTGACAAGATCGTCATTGATAAAGAATTCGGGGGAGGTTGTTTTTAAATTGGGAATGACGCCTATTGCCACAACGAGAATCAGAGCTGCTGAGACAGCAGCCATGGTCCACTGACGAGGCGTGAGGAAAGCGAGTACCGATTCCAGCCTCGAGCGTCTGGCTTTCTGAGGAGCGTAGACGTCACGGAAGATCTCACTGCCATTGGCTTTGATAACGGCAATTATCTCATCTGTTTGTTCCATTTTTTCAAAGCACTGAGGGCAGTTAAAATAATGTTCTTCAAACTTTTCCTTTTGTGTTTCATCGAGCCTGTCGAACAAATAATCGTCAATCAGATTTTCTAATTTGCATTTTTTCATATTGCTTTCCTCTCCAAGAGTTTCATCAATTTAGTCGCTCCAAGCTGGGAAAGTTGAAAAAATCATTCCTTCATAACCCTTCTGAGGAGTTTTTGGGCATAGTTGACACGCTCGCTCACCCGTCGGGAACTTATGTTAAGCTTTTTGGCCACCTCCTCTCGTGAGAGTTCTTGATAGTAGTAAAGGTATAAAACTTCCTTGTATTTGGGTTTGAGTTTTTCGATGGAATCGGCGATCCACTGGGCTCTTTCCCTGTTTTCCACATGTTCCTGAGGGGAAAGGTATGGTTTGGGCTCTGGCGCATGTTTCAGTATTTTGCTCTTTTTCCGGATGAAATCGATGATCCGGCGGGAAGTGATGGTATAGATGAATGTTCCGATCGAAGAGTCCCCTCGAAACTCGTCTTTTTTGAGTTTTTCGACAACATTGATCATGATTTCATTCACGACGTCTTCCCAGTCTGGTGTCTTAACGCCGATGGATTTTTTTACACGGAAACTGACTACAGGCCTGTACTTCGCTACGATGGCATCAAGGTCAAGGTCCTTATTTCCTTTTTCCACTTTGTCCCATTATATAGCCACACCTATACGATGACAAGTGCCTATGTCATCCTCCTTTTTTTTGTGAGTACGTATTTAACCTGGATTATTCAAATCTGTAACCAGCCTCAACATGATTGATTCAAGAGTTGAGGCCCCCCGCCCCACCCTAGTACCCTCCACCCCACCCTAGTACCCTCCACCCCACCCTAGTATTAAAGGAGGCGAGGCGTCGGCCCATGAAGTTGTGCTCATGCACCGCGAATGGGCCGCAACAAAGCGACGTCGTTGCGAGGAGTGAAACGACGTGGCAATCTACAGGGGTTGCTTCACTGCGTTCGCAACAGAGGATCAGCTCTCCCAAAGGGTAAAAAATGTCAATCTAAAAACACGATTTTTCTATGAAGATTTTTTAAAAATTTTGCAGCTATATCTGGAAATTCCTGATATTGCTGCATAAAAAAAGGTTTTGACATTTTTTATGAATCATTCATGTTCAATCTTTGAGGAGTAGTGGCGACTAAAATTTTCGCTCTTAAAGAACTGGAGGATAGAAATGGAGGCCAATGGTCAAAAAATGATTAAGATGAAAGATGAAATAGATTTTTTTGCCCTGATCGAAAGAAAACTGGAACAGCAGGGATTTGAAGTTCTCGAAACATTGCCTCCGGACAGACTGTCTTCCGACAGGCTGTCTTCGGGCAGGACAAGCATGAATAGATTGAAGTCGAATTTTGCCTACAGATCTACGAGTCGTTTTGCCTATTGATGCGCGGGATTTATCAGGAAAATATCCGTTAAGATCTCCTAGAGGGGAGAAGTTTCAATTTATTACACAATCTATCGACTAAACGTGTGCTAATGGAAAAGAAAATACTACACCAGCAACCTAGGACCCTTGTGATCGAAGACGAACACGGAATGAAAACATCCTACTATCCCGGTTTGACCTGGAATGGTTTGGGATACTCTTTTCCCACGGAGCAAATGAGTATTCCGAAGGTGAAGGAAAGCCAGGTGTTGTTGTCGCGGTTGGATTTTTTGACTCAGGAAGCACAGGAATCCACTCCGAAACTTGTAGACATCGATAGATCGAGGAAGATATTTTCAGCCAAAAACATTCTCCGCGATATCAGCCGCCGGTATGAGTCTTTGAATCAGGATTATTTTTATGCCTCCGACAAACTCTTCCTGGAGAACCAGGCTTATCTTCATTCCGATCTTTTGTATTTGATTGCAACAACAGATGGCAATGAGGACACGGTCGGGCACTCCCAGCTTGTCGCTCGATACACGCTTCTTCTGACAAAAGCGCTGGAGATAGATGACAGAGCCTTCTCTGTAGAGATTGAGAGAGGCGCTATGCTCCATGATATCGGAAAGATCGGGATTCCTGACTCCATACTCAGGAAGCCCGGCCCCTTGACGGATAAAGAGAGGGAAATCATCAAAGAACATCCTTTCTTGGGTTATGAGATGGTCGAGGAATTTATGTTTTTGCAAAAAGCGTCCCGAGTGGTCCTCTTCCATCATGAAAGCTATAACGGACGAGGGTATCCCTATGGCCTTAAAGGGGAAGAAATTCCTCTGGAAGCGAGGATCTTTGCCATCGCTGATACTCTTGATGCCATTACATCTGACCGGCCCTATCGAAAAGGGGAAAGTTTTAGAGTGGCCTTCGATGAGATTGAACGAGTCCGAGGGACTCAGTTCGATCCCAATATTGTGGATGCCTTTCTTTCTGTCCCAGAGGAAAAATGGCAGCAGATCAAACTGGAGACAGAACAATCCCTTTCCAACTATTCCATACACTAGCCTGAATTATTTGTATTAAATGCCGATGCCTTTATTAACATTAAAAAAACTAAGAATTTATTCAAATTCATCGGCATTTAATACCCTTCGGGCTGGTCGATATCACTGCATCAGTTTCGTCCCAGCCCAATCGTAGTATACCAAATACAACTCATGGACCACTTCCTTGCTGCTACAGCAATCTCAACCAGCAAATAATCCAGGTTCCTGAATTATTTATAAAAATGGCTGATACTTTTAGCTATTTTCAATAAAACAGAATTTTCAAATCCTTTATAATTCAATCAACCGTTTTTATCCTTCGGGCAAGCCAATCTCACCACATCGACTTCGTTGCAGCCCACTTGCGGTAGTTCACTACAGCTGCATAGGCCACTGCCTGGCATCCATTAATACTAGGGTGGGGTGGAGGGCCTTGACTCGTGAATAATCCAGGTTCCTGAATTATTGATAAAATCCATCGATGCTAACATTCATGTTCTGAAGAAAATTTCATATTCATATGAGTATCGGCATTTTGTTGCTTATTTTTGCGTAGGATGCAGATTGCCGGTCGTTTTCTTATTCTTATGTTGTCTGAACTTATCTGCTATCAAATAGCGGGCAAAAAGCTCTGCCGTGTGAAAGACTTCATAGGAGTCCGTTTCTTTTCCCAAGTATGACTTGAATTGAAAAAGGCATCCGGGGCAATCTGTGGCTATCATAGTCATTTCCTGTTTTTTTATTTTTTTTTCTTTTTTTTGCCAAAGGTGGGCTGCAAGCTCAGGATTTTTAAACGAAAAAATTCCGCTGAAACCGCAGCAGGTAAAAGGTTTTTCTTCTACAACAGGATTGTAGCCGAGCGATTGCAGAAGTTTCAGAGGTTCCTCTCGTAATCCAAGTTCGTTCACATAGTGACAAGGGTAATGATAAAAAACATCTTTTATCTTTTGAACTGGGTGTCCATCGGGAATCAGGCCCTTTTTGACCATAAATTCCGTGAAATCATAGGTCTTTTCTGCCCATGCTTCGGATTCAGGAAAAAGACGGGGATAAGTCTTTTTCAGCATGGCATTTCCCGTTGGGCAAATAGTGAGAATATAGTCCGGATTCTCTCTGGCTAAGGCGTCCAGGTTTTCTTTTGCCAGTTTTATAACGTCTTTTTCATGTCCTAGGTGTAGACTGGGTGCACCACAGCAAACACGCTCTTCTGGCGAAACGATCTTAAACCCAAGTTGGGTAAGGCTTGCAAAAACGGCCTCCCGGATACCTGGGAAAAAAAGAGCAGCCAGACATCCCTCGAAGAAATAGACCTTTTTGCCTTCGTTTTTTTCCTCTCGAGCAGGATGTTTCTCTTGTTTCAAAGCGGGGAGGGCCTTTCCTTTTGCCCAAGAAAAAGGCAGGTTTTTGAGAGATCCGTCCTTGTACCACGGCTTTTGGAGAATGGAAAGGAGCTTGATACCTGGGTCGGCTAGATTTTTTTTCCGGAGGAGCGTTGAAATAGCCCATTCCCAAAATTTTGGGCCCTTTTTCCCCTTTAGCTTCAGGAGGAGTTCACCCGTGGGAAGACCCACGGGACAAAATTCCTCACATTTTTTGCAATCGGAACAGAAATCCCAGCCTTCCGCGGATTTTTTTATGGAATGAGTCAAGGCTGTAAGAAGAAGACCGACTCCACCTGTATAAACCGGTCCACCATAAACATGTCCGCCCAGGGATTGGAAAATCGGGCAGACGAACATGCACCCCCCACATTTGAGACAGGAAAGGATTTTATCAAAATCTTGATCCTTGCTTGCCTCCAGTCTTCCGTTATCCAGGATTATGATATGAAGTTCTTCTGGACCGTGCACTCCGATGACAAGCTGTTTCTCGATGTCGGTCGTCCGGCTTGTTCCCGTAATGAAAGACACATAAGCTGTCAATTTGAGGCCTGATGAGGCCAAAACCAGAGCCTTCACCAACGATGTGGCCTGTTCGAGGGTTTCGACAAATTTTTCTGCTGTGATTACAGCGATATGAATGGCTGGCAGGGAGGTGACCAGCCTGGCGTTGCCTTCGTTGCTCACGATCACGAGGGTTCCTGATTCGGCCACGGCCAGGTTGGCTCCAGAAATGCCCACATCTGCCTGAATAAACTCCTTCCTGAGCTTTGCCCTGGCCAGCTTCACGATTTCTTTTGGGTCAGGAGGAACCTCCAATTGCAGGCGCTCACTGAGGAGTTTTGCGATTTCTTCTTTTGTTTTGTGAAGGGCTGGAGCGGTGATGTGGGAAGGTCTTTCTCCGGCCAGTTGAATGATCCATTCGCCCAAATCTGTTTCGATGACCCTGTACCCCTTTTTTTCCAGAAAGTGGTTGAGATCGATCTCTTCGCTAACCATTGATTTGGATTTGACGATATTTTTTGCCTTTTTTTCCTGGAGTATTTTTTCTATTGCTGAAAGTGCTTCAGAGGGGGTCGCGGCTCGATAGACATGGGAGCCGACTTTTTGAGCTTCTCTAGTAAACTGTTGGATGAGTTCAGGAAGGCGCTTGATACAGTCCTCCCTGATCGCTTTAGCTTTTTCTTTTATCTGGTCCCAAGGAACATCTTTGGTGATGGCATCAAATTTTTGAAAATGCTGGGAAGAGGCTCTGTGGAGAGCTGTTTGGAGGGTATCATCTGCCAGGGCTTTTTTTGCCCGTTTTTTCTGACGTGTTCGGCGGAACAATCATTCCTCCCCGCTTTGCTTCCTCATATAGGCTTCCCGGCTGACCAGGATTTCCCGTGGCTTACTTCCTTCGGATGGGCCTACGATCCCCTCCAATTCCATTTGATCGATAATGCGGGCCGCCCGGGCATAACCCAGCTTGAATTTTCTTTGCAGGTAGGAGGCAGAGGCTTGCCCAGTGTGAAGCACCAGTTCCACAGCTTTTTCGAATATCGGGTCTTTTTCATCGGGTTTTTCCGCAACATAGGAGGCCGGACGTTTGAGAACATGTATGATTTCTTTGTCATACGTGGGTTTGCCCTGGTCTTTTACATATTTGATCAAACGGTTGATTTCTGGAAGGGACACAAAGGAGCAATGGAGCCGGATGATCCGGGGATTGTTAGGAGGCATAAACAACATGTCTCCCATGCCCAGGAGTTTTTCCGCTCCTGAGGTGTCGAGGATGATCCGGGAGTCGATTTTGGAAGGGACACGGAATGCGATGCGACAAGCAAAATTGTTCTTGATTGTGCCGGTTATCACATCGATCGACGGCCGTTGCGTAGCCATAACAAGATGGATCCCGACAGCTCTGGCCAATTGAGCAAGCCGGGCAATGCAGTATTCCACTTCTTGTGCGCCGATCATCATCAGCTCTGCCATCTCGTCGATGATGACCAAGATATACGGCAAGGGCTTGAGGTCTTCCATCCCCTGCTCTTCCATCTTACCCTTTTTTTCTTTCAAAAGGATGTGGACCTGTTTGTTGTACTGTTCGATGTTTCGCACACGGAGCAATCCCAGCTTGAGGTAACGGGCCTCCATTTTTTTTATGACGTCCAGAAGGACCGCTTCGGCCTTTCTGGGGTTTCTGACCACAGGACACAGAAGGTGAGGAATGCCGTCATAGATGGAAAATTCTAGCCGTTTGGGATCGATAAGGATGAGCTTGACCTCTTCTGGACTGGCTTTATACAGGATGCTGGTGATGATTGTATTGAGAGCAACGCTCTTTCCAGATCCCGTGGCGCCGGCGATCAAGAGATGAGGCATGATAGAGAGGTCTGTGATGTATGGCTCACCATGTACGGATTTTCCTAGGGCAATGGCCAGTTTTGTCTTTGATCGCATAAAATTTTCTGTTTCGATCAGATCCCGGACTTTGATGACCTCTCTCTTGTTGTTGGGAACCTCCACTCCGAGGGAAGATTTCCCCGGTGTTCTTTGTATTCGTACTGCTTCGGCTTTGAGGGCCAGTGAAAGGTCTTCAGCATAGCTTGCCACCTGACTGACTTTGACCCCGGGTTGGGGGTAGAATTCATATGTGGTGATGATAGGGCCGGGGTGGTATTCTTTTACTTCTCCTTCTATCCGGAATTCTCGTAGCTTCTGTTCGATGGTTTGTTTTTTTTCGTAAAGCTCGTTTTTGTCGATTTGTTCCGATTCTTTTCCGGGATCGAGAAGGTTAAACGGAGGAAAATTGTAATCCCCTTTTTTTTCCATCTCAGGGAAAAGAGGCCTTTCTTTTGGAGGTGAAAGAGGAGGGGGTTGTACGGAGGCGTCCTTTTTGGAAGTTTTTTTCTTTTCCTTGGGCTTTTTTGCCAGTTCCTTTTCCTGTTCGGGTTTAGGGGCCGCATACTTTTCGATGACTTTCCGTTTCATTTTTTCCTTGAGCTTGGCTTTCTGGTAGCGAGTGATCCGGATGCGGACCTCTTTAAAAATAAACTGGATCATTTTTGAGATGAATTGAGCCATCTTGCCGATAGAAAGTTTAGTGGAGAAGATGAAAAACAAAATAAGCAAACCGATCAGGATGAGGATTGTCCCTGCATGGTTAAAATATTGGACAAAAAAGGATGAAAGAACATTCCCGATGAAACCCCCAGATGCCAAACGGGCTCCTCGCCAATTCACATCTTGGAAAAGTGTGTACAGGAGAGCGCAGAGGATAAATACAAGAAAAACAATTCCCAGGGTCCTGGAGAGGATGCGCTTATCTTTTTTGGGAAGAATAATCTGCAATCCGAGGTAAACGAGTGCTAGAGGGATTAGGAAGGATGTGAAACCAAAAACTTGGAGCAGGGCTTCCGAGGTAGAAGCGCCTGCTTTGCCGCTGTAATTGTACACTTTTGCCCCTGGAGAAGTTGTGCTTGCCCATGAGGGATCTTGGGAATTGTAACTGATCAGACTGATCAACAGGAAGAGCGAAACCAGTATCAGGATTAACCCGCTCAATTCTGGGGTCTTGGCCCTTTTTTTTTGCTTGGATTTGCGTGAAGTCGGGGCCTTTTTTTTTGTTTTCCTTTTCGGCATCCCCAAGATTATAACACATTTTGCAGGCGTATTACCTGGTTCCGTTTGAAAATTGCAAGAATTGCCGACTCTGAGATGATTTAGGAATCAGGCTATTTGACCGCCGA
>Ga0114922_10005371_pt1 | contig 11827 bp, 5 predicted proteins | sample AartaG_FD_100975 | JGI IMG/M metagenome (GOLD analysis project Ga0114922, IMG submission 100975) | Deep subsurface microbial communities from Aarhus Bay to uncover new lineages of life (NeLLi) - Aarhus_00045 metaG | ecosystem: Environmental > Aquatic > Marine > Oceanic > Sediment | place: Aarhus...
CCTTCTGGCCACAGTACACGGAATTGGCCAGGTAATAGGAGTCTTGACTGTCTTGCCATTTTCCGATTACCTGGGCCGAAAAAAGACTCTCATTATCTCAAACTCCTTTATCACAGGATGTCTTATGGGAATCCTTTTCAGTGGAAATTCCTGGGAACTTCTCTTCATACTTGTTGGGATTATGGCGATCTTCTTCGGGGCAACGTTTCCGCTCTATGGGGTATGCGCCGGTGATTACTTCCCGAAAAAGGTAATAGGAACCGTCATCGGAGCATGGACGCCCTTTTACGGTCTTGGGGCTATTTCTGTCCACTGGATATCCGGCATATTACGAGATACAACAGGTATCTATAGCCATGCCTTCATGATTAATGCGGCTATGGCTGCAATAGGGATTGTCTTAATATGTCTGGTTAAAAAACGCAAAGGCAGTTGAGACCCTTTCGCAGTTAGGCAAGTAATCAGTAAATACTATTCTTCAGCCTAGCCAAATACCAATCTGGCTCACAAAAGCATTCTATTTCAGGTTGTTTTGTTATATATTATTTACTTAAATTTGATTATACGTGTGCATAAGAGTTTAGGTATGAAAGTCGTATTTTTCCAAAGAGCGTCTGCCATTTTAACATATTTCGAAAGCAATAAGTAGGTGATTACGTTGGGTCTGGATGCCATTATAATAGCAGATTCCGGTGAAGATAGTTTATCGGGAACAAATCCACTTAGATTGCAATTGGACGGCAGGACTGCTTTCATACAAGTGATCCTTAACTACTTGGATAATGAAGGCAAAGTCGTTCCGCCAATCATTGGTGATGAAATACGGAGTTGGTCCTCCGCACCCAAGCTTAATGGAATCTACTTACTCAGCTACCTTACCAGAAACAACTTTAACGTCGAATTGATAGCTCGGTACTATGATGAAAAAGATAGTTTCTCACGTCTTCTTCAACAGGACCCGCGCGCAATAATCATATCCACCACCTTTATCCATAGCAAACAGGCCCTTAAAAGACTTGTGGACGATATACGTGCTCAGGCTCCAGATATATTTATTTGTGCAGGGGGCCCATTCATTTACTTATCGTATCTTATGCTTCAAAGAGCATTTGAAGAGAATTATGAAACAGAGCCGGCCAAAGATGACTTTCTGTTTCTTAATGTTAGCAATGAGCCCCTGGTCGATCTATACATAATCAGCCTTCGAGGCGAACAGATACTGTGTGAGGCGCTAAAGAAAACTAAGGAAAAACAACCAATAGATAATCTCCCTAACTCAGGTCGAATGGTGGGAAAAACCTATTCCTTTACGGACCGAGTTGATGACATAACCAATGCTGGGAATACTGTTATAGACTGGGAATCCCTTCCAGATAAAATATTTCAAACCGGTGTAGTACCCATGCAGGCCAGTAACGGTTGTACTTATAAGTGCGCTTTTTGTAATTTCACCAAGGATCGCCGGCTCATGTTTTTGAAGCCTATAGATCAATTAGTTTCTGAATTGAAGGCTGTTTCATGTCGCGGAGTTCGGTATGTTTGGTTTTCAGATGACAACTTCCGCCTTGGAAGAGGCCATCTCACATCTATCTGTCAACGGCTTGCTGATGAGGATCTCCCCATTAAGTGGATGAGTTTCATAAGGGCCAGTACATTAAAAAATATTGACGGTGAGTTGCTTCGAAGATCGGGCTGCGTTGAAGCACAGTTAGGTTTAGAATCTGCCCATCCCCAAATATTGCGCAACATGAACAAGAAAGCTAGCCCTCAGCTTTATTACAACGTAATTAAAAAACTGCTCGCCGCTGGTGTCAATTGTTCATGTTACTTTATCTTCGGATTTCCAGGTGAAACTAATGAAACTGCTCTTGTTACACGGGAGTTTATCAGGAGCATTGAATTTCCTGAACTTGATGGAATTGTTACATGGTCCATGTTTCCATTTATCCTCAGCCCTATGAGCCCCATATATGAATTCGAAATGAGGAAAAGGTACCAGCTGATGGGATATATGCAGAATTGGAAACATGGCACGATGGACTCGAGTCAACCACTAGAGGAAATAAAGAAAGCCTTTGTCGAGCTTGAGAATTCGGGCCCCATATCTCGAGGAGACAACTTAGATATCTTCTTCAGCCTTACACCGCATCAACGTAAGAAGTTCGTAATTCTGAGACACAAGCTTTCAAAATTAGGAATGAGATCTCAGGTCAAGAAACATGATATTATTGAATCTTTCGCAACGGTACTTGCTTTGGACAAACTATAAGGGGCGAACCTATTGGCATCAGGCAAAAGCGATGAATGGATATTATATTTTGGCAACTTCAAATCGTGAAACTTTAGAAACATAACGGCATCTTCATGATACGGCCAGGAGACTGGATGCTTATCTCTATGATCAAGGCTACGAGGATATCCGAGGAATTATCCGGAAGCTTATAAATATTGACTAAAGAATATTCAGGAAATGCTCTTCCTTCGACATTGAATGGTAAAACGAGATATCGGGGAGATTCAGGGATTTTCTCGCGAATTGAAAAACCTTTTCATAATCGAAGCGTATTCCCATATTCTCATAGTATTTTTCGAAGATTCTCTTTGGCCTAAAATCTCTAAATTGACAAGGAATTGAAAGAGTTGGAATCCCCTCTTTCCTGATTAATTTCAAGATCTCATCTGTATTGCACTTAATGAGAGGCTGGAACATCGTATATCCTTCTTTCATCTTGATTAGAGGATAAAATCGCTGTGCCGTTTCCAAAATCCGACTATTTTTTTGAACATTGGCCTGCTTATCCGGAATGGAGGAAATTCCCATAAGCATATATTCTACACAATAGCTGGCGAGATCCCAAAGGGAGTAGTTGATTATGAGAACAAGGTTTTTCCAGTCCTGTATTGTTTTTACCAAACTGTTTTTGAGGAGCCTCCTTTTCAGTTTCAGGCACAGAAGACAAGGATCCGCTTCGTCTGTCATATTATCTGTCACTTCCAAATCATGCCAGTTGATATCTGCGCCCCGGTTATTCCAATAAGACGTAATCCTGTTTTTTTCCACATCTGTATACATGTGAACCGGATAAGCTGCGGCATGTGTTTCAAAATTAAACCCGAATTCCTTTCCTGCCCTTAAGATAAAATCTAATGCCAAGGATGAATCATTTCCACCCGAGAACAGAAGTTTAATAATTTTACCAGGGAACCCCTTTAGTACGTTTTGGTACTCTTCTCGCCAACGAGAATAGCTTATCTCTGAGCGCATATTGACCTCTGAAAGGATTAGGATCTCGATACTGTCAGAATTTCTGTTTTAGTACATAGGTGCTCTAAGGCTTTACGATTCACCTTCACACCCAAGCCTGGACCATTTAAAGGCCCAGCCTTACCACCTAGACCGAATGAAACATCGTCAGCAGTGATATTCTCCTTAAGCAAGAATCGATCATAAGAACCATCATAATACATGGCATCTTTACACAGAAGGCATAACCCCCTGCCAGCAGCAGACAGGATCCCAGATTCGCCTAAATGACAACCGATTTGAAAGGAGATGCCGCTGTTGCGAAGGTAATCAACGATCCCGAGTGTTCTTCGAAATCCGCCACTCCTGGATAATTTGATGTTTATCATCTGGTGATATCCCTTTTTGATCACCTTCTCTATATCCTTTAAGGTCGGTGTAGACTGGCATGCCATCAAAAGGACGTCCATAGATCGAATAACCTCTGCGAATTCGCCGAGACCCGGGTCGTCTTTCTCCATGGGCTCCTCAACGACCTTTATCTTGTATTCTTTTATGAGCGGTATGTGTTGAAAGGCGACATGTTGATTCCACACGCCATTTGGATCTATCCTGAGTTCGCTATCATCTCCGCATACAGATCTGACGGATTCAATCGCCCTTTTATTCTGCTCAAAATCCTCACCCATCTTGATTCTCAGGTGTTTGATACCCATATCATTGATCCATTTACATATCTCCAGAGTGCTCACTTTTTGAGCAATGGGGATTGTAAAGCTATAATGAATAGTGTCGGTATAATAGTCTCTTGGGAAATATTCCGTGATATATGTATCCTGTCTCTTGCCCAGGGCATCATAGAGAGCCATTTCAACGGCGCAAATGGCTGAGCTGTAGCGCTTTTGATTGGGAAGACTATCTACAAAATCCCGTATCTGAGAAACATCACTCAGCTTCCAGGGAAAAGAGGTTTGTTTTATGAGTTCAGTTGCTTTTTTGGCCGCACTTGCTTGGGATTCCCCTGTCTCGTCTTGCCTGGGTGCCCCTTCCCCGTATCCTCTTATATCCCTTTTATCTGCAACGATCTCAACCATTATATTCTTGGCGTATGCCTTCTTCTTCCGGGCGGAAAAAAAATCACCCTGAAAAGGCAACAAGATCTTATATACATTAACCCTGTCAATTCGCAATATTCTTTCCCCTTTTCAATCCTATAAGACCATTTAGCCCGGGAACCACACCACCTATATTTTGGTAACTAGATAAGAATTCCTTTTGTTGTGCGCAGGAAGTATAGGGTGAAATAATCTTATGAGTCAAGGTAAAAGGAGTAATAAACTTGTGGTTTGAGGTTAAGATATAGGGGTGAGGTCTTGTGGATATTACCGTAAGCGGGGCAACGACGTTCTATGATAGAAATTATTATGTGAAGCTACTTACCTTGACTAGATTTCAACAAAACCGTCTATTTCAATCCCATGCACGGTTACACGATCTATTTCGAGGATGAGTTTGAGATCAAGAGGCATATATCTCTAATGAATAATCTGGATGGCCGTATGGGGAATCTTCACAAGGATGGACCTGAGAATCTGAGTACTATGAGTGAATGTTTACCGGGGGTTCTTTAGCTTTGTGGTGGTATGGCCTTTAAATTCCACAAGCCAGATGTTTGAGATCGGAAATTTTGTTGCTATTCCAGCGATCTAGATTACAGGATATCCAATTTTTTCTATTAGAAAATCTGGGTTACATCTGATATTTGATGCTTTTTTACATAATGATCACAAATATCACACAAATTGTTATTTATCCAATTCAGTTCTTACAGCAACAGCTATTTTCTCTAAAATATAGGGTTTTTTAACATAGGAACCTGCACCAAGTCTTTGAGCCTCTTTGACCCGTTTTGTTGCAGAAAATCCGCTCACAATGATTGCTTTCTGTTCCGGATGTAGTTCGAGGATCTTTTTGTATGTCTCAAGGCCATCAATGCCAGTGCCCATAATCATATCTAACACCAAGAGATCTACTGAATTGGTTTTTAGGTAATCAACAGCCTCCTCCCCGCTTGATACTGTTGAGACAGCATACCCCACTTTTTTGAGCATGCGCAAGGCAATTTCCCGTTGTTCTTCAATATCATCGACCACTAAAATAGACTCTCCCCCACCCTTCATATCTTCAAGGGATACATGTAATTTTTCTTCGGCTAAGCTATCTCCGGTTACCGGAAAATACAAGGCAAATGTCGTTCCCTCTCCTTCTTTGCTTTGAACATCAATATATCCATTATGGTCTTTTACCGTCCCCCATACAACAGCCATGCCTAACCCTGTTCCGCTTCTTCCCATTACCTTTTTTGTGTAGAATGGCTCAAATATTTTTTCTCTATCGCTTAAAGGGATACCTATTCCTGTGTCAGAAACGATAAGAGTCACATAATTCCCTCCCTTCACATCATCATACCCTCTTATGGGGGTATCAATATATCGATGTTCTGTGGATACAGAAATCGTTCCCCCTTCAGGCATAGCCTCAGCTGCATTCGAGATTAAATTCATAATCGTCTTAGATAGATGAACCGGGGAACCTGAAATATTCAACAAACCTGCGCTAAGATCTATTTTGTGATTAACATTAGGATGAAACTCTTTTAGCTTTTCATATTCTGGAGACTTAAAATAATCAGATACAATGGTGTTAAGGTTTACCACTTCTGTGATAGCAACCCCTCGTCGAGCTAACGTCAGCAAATCTTGGACAATTGCAGCAGCCTTTTCTCCTGATTTTTGTATAGTTGAAATCGGTTTTCGAAAAGGACTGTCTTCGGGAAGGTCCATTAACAATAACTCGGGATAACTGACAAGACCAGCCAGAATATTATTAAGATCATGGGCAACTCCACCTGCAAGGGTGCCGATAGCCTCCATTTTTTGAGACCTTTGGAGCTGTGCTTCAAGTCTCCGTTTTTCTAGCTCGGCTCGCTTGCGCTCAGTTATATCTACCATAATACCGCGAAACCCGATGGGATGAAACTCTGAATCCTTTATAAGAGACACGGAAATCTCTACCTGTACCTTTGTGTTGTCCCTTTTTATGAACTCCCAATCAAATCCTTTATTGGGCCTTCCTGTCTTTAATACTTGGCTGAAGCATTGATACCCTTTTTTAGCGTTCTCTTTTTCCAAAAACTGTTTATTATTCACACCAATCAATTCACTTTTGGCACTTCCAAGTATTTCACACATTGAATCATTAACAAATGTAAAGTTACCTTCAAGGTCAATCTCGTAGTATCCCTCTTCAATGCTTTCAAGGATGGTTCGGTACTTTTCCTCGCTCTCCTGAAGTTTCTGAAAAGACATGGCATTGATGATGCTGATGGCTGTCTGTGAGGCAACACCCATCAAAAGAGAAATGTCGGTTTGGCTGAGGGATCTCTTGGATTTAAGGTTATCTACTAATAATACCCCCAGCGATTCCTTTTCATACACAATAGGCACGCAAATGAAGGATTGGGCGTCAGTCTGTTTTACAAATTCCAGGCTCCGCTTAGAAAGGTCGTTTTCTATATCATCGATATCATTTACTAAATAGGGTTTTTGCTGTTTAAAGGCCTGAACTGCTGGTCCCTCAGATCGAGGACGATCCAGATGGAAATCTGCTTTTCTTAACAGCCCCTCAATTTCAAGATTGTATCCATAGCCAACATTATAAACAAGGTGGGTATTTTCCTTGTTGGCAAGCCAGATACCTCCTCGATCAAAATCCAATCGTTCTTCCATAATATCCATAACAGATTTGAATAATCTCTTGATATCCAAATGCATGGAAATAACCTGACCGATCTCTTTTATAAGCAATGTATTGTCGTAACGGATGTTGATCTCATCTAAAAGATTCTTGGCTGCATCACCCTGAGTTTCAATTGTTTTGGTTAGATCCTTTTTTTCAAGATGCTCAGAGTAAAATGAGAATATCATGGTAAGAAAAGCAAAGAGGAAAACAAGAGAAATCCAAGGCATGAACGGCAAGACAAAGAAGAAACCCAAAGAGGCAAAAATACTGATTAAAATCGAATAATTACGTACCCGCTTCCAGATAAGAAAAGGTGTTTTTTCCCAGGTGATAATGTATTGGCAGCAATCATCACCCTTGTGTATGCAGGCAGGATGTTCAATTTTTGCAAACTTGTTAGTGAATAACTTGGAAAGGGCCTCAAACATTCCCAACCGATTATCGCATTGATAGCTTTTTTCGTTCACGCCCGGCTTAGGAACAACCGTAACCTCCATTTTGTCGCTGGCAATTTGTCTAGTTTTCAGCGTAAAAGCCCGGCTTAATGTGGGAGCAATCTTTTCAAGCATCCAATAGGCAGCTGCCGGGGATATAAATCCCAGTGCATATTGTCTTACAGCGCCAGAGGCTTTGGAGTAGGCGGCATAGCGACCAACTTCGCGGGATAGATTTGGGTTCGCTATTTTTTGATCCAAGATTTCGCGAAAGCGGTCCACCTGGCTCTGGCTGAACCAGTAACCCTGGTCTTTGAGTTGATATGCAGCGATCCCTGCAGAGCTGAGGATTGGATCAATGGCCACCTCTGGATAGAACTTCTGAACATATTCGACATAATTTGTTACAGCCCGACTATTATAGAGAGGCTCACCTGCTTTTTCTTGATTATTGGAGCTATCATGAGAGCTCATATGATAATTCCTTTAGGATGAGATATTTTTCAATAGGTTACTATAATTATGAATATTATGTTTTTAGAATAAAAACAGATAAAATAATATGCCAATTATATTAATCGCTCAATATTTATATAAATGAATTTAACAAAAATTAGTTTAACATATTAAAAAGGTGACAAAACAGGCACTCAATTTCAATCATTCTCCTACAGGGAAAATTTAATAATGGAGCATTAATGGAAAGAAGCCTTTGGCTGAAGAAAAAATGAATCCATAATTCCCAATAAGAGAGAAAAAACAATTTTTCTTTCCAATTAGAAATGTGAACCTAAAATTGGCCTGCCCCGACAACCCAATTTTGTCCTTATACCAGAAGAGTAAGTATTGAGACGAGAAACTCAAACAGATGAGGATCTTAATTAATGTGGGGCATATATAGTCCCCGCTTTTGTTGCAAATATTTTCGAGATTAACTCTCTTTCAGGCTACATAATATCCATTGAAGACAAGCAGGTTATATATGACAAAGTTAAATATTTCAAGTAATTTCACGCTAAGGTTTTTAGGAAATGCATCAAGATCAAGATAAATACTTTTTTTTATCAATTTTTTCATCATCAGGCTCGCCGGAGATGCCCTGATGTAACATAATCCTTCCGTTCCCTTCTAATGCCTTGCGGATAAGTTGTAATTCTTTATAAATGGATGAAATGTGCTTTATCAGTTTTTTAATTACCGGTGAGGAATATACCTCAGGGTCTTTTGACTCATTCGAACCACCAGGTTCAAGCAAAGATCTTTGATTTCCGTGCTTTGCACCAGTTTTATGCCTATACCATTCTGCTGGTCTATCAGACTCAGTCGCGTTTTCGGCAGCCATTTCTTTATCCATTTGTCGTGCGGCGATGGAGTCTTTCTCATCAGTTTCTTTTGAATAGGTTCCAGATAAAGGAAGAGGATTAAGTGGGCTGCTCGCCACATCTTTCTGCACACTTTGCTCTGCAATTGCCTGAGGCCCTTGTTTTCTCTCAGGTAACTCAACTATTGCGCTGACATGGTTTTTTATGTTTAGAGGGTGGCTAATAAGTTCTATGCATCCCCTCCAAAATTTTACAACGTCAAACTTTTCCGAATGATCCGTACCCTTTTCGGTCAATTTTTTCGCTATTTTTTGAAGGCATTTAGAGGCATTTGCCTCAGGGTAGAGTGAAACGAATAACTTTTGTTGTTTAATAGCCTGAGTCATTTTACTATCCTGATAGACCAGACCGAGATATAGAAGATTTACCCCGAGGCTCTTTGCAACAAGAGACTGAAATCTTTCGTACACCAATGTGCCGATGTGTGAGGCTGTACATTGGTTAACCACAACCCATATGCCGCCTTTGAATCCATTTAAAGAAAGTGTTTTTAGCAGTGTGTAGGCTTCGGTCAATGAAGTTTGTTCCGGGGTAATGACAACAATAATTTCTGAGGATGCCAAGCAAAACGAAATCACGGTTTTTGAACTACCTGCAGGCGCATTAATCAGCAAGAAATCATAATGAAGCAGAAAGTCAGGGTGAGCGATTTCCGAAAAGGATTGTATCAAGCGCATGCGATCAACTTCAATTTCAGCCATTTCCTCAACATTTGAGCTACCAGGCACGATATCGATTCCCTCATAATCTCTTATGATGAGATCATTGAGATTCAATCCATTAAGGATCGCATCCTTTAGATAATACGCCGGCTGTAATCCCAAAAGGGTATTTGTGTTGGGCAATCCCCAGTCTGCATCAAAAACACCTGTTCGATAACTCAACCTGGAAAGAAGAAAAGCTAGGTTTAGGCAGATATTTGTTTTTCCAACTTCTGCCTTTCCGCTCGTAATTGTAATTGTTCTGCTCATAAATCTTACTGATTTAAAATCTAACAGGCTGCGTAAGCCCAAATGTAGACACTCAGTATCAAGAAGACATCCTTATGTAGGCTGAAGCCTCATACATTGTGCCAGGTATTCTCACCTACGTCCAGATATTGCTAGTAAATAAAATGAGATTGTGGGAAAGTATAAACATAAAATATATTGTGTCAAGAAAAAATTAAACACAATATATAGTAGGATTAGGGGTTTAAAAAATAAAAAGGTATCGGTTAAGACGGAGACCATTGTTGAAATGTTCACTAATCGGACAAAGACCTACTCGCTTATGGAAGTCCTTTTTTAACCGTATTGATACGCAGCGAACCTTTCTGCCAGATGATTGAGGAGGGTAGTTTTGTTATGTGCTACGTAAACTTGATTCTAAATTTCTTGTCCATATATCTCAAGTATTCATTTCCGTACTGAACATCCAGAACCCATAGTTGATATTGCTTTTCATAAGGAATATTCTCGGCCTCGACATAGTCGAAGGGATAAAATAAAATGGGAACTCTATCTTTATGATATATAAGGGTTAGTTGTGCAATGGCAATTGAGAGGACATTCCAGGGCAGAGCTTCACCGTTGGTCACCAAAATCGTGATACCGTTTAAAACTTCAGAAAGGTTTAATCCAAGGTCCGATTCATTAACAATCAGAACCGCATTTAAATTTCCCTCATGTTTTAGACAATACGCCTTCCATTTCCGCAAAAAACCGAGCCTTCTATAAACTTCCTCCAATGGTTCATCTCCAAAGTCCTTTTGCTCCAGGCCCAGGGAATCCAAAAGCAAACCTCCGGAGCAATGGCTATAGAATCGATTTAATTCCCAGAGGTCGGGTTTTAAGCATTCCTTCAGCGACCACCCATCCGGGAGTTTAGTACTCAGGGACAAACTGGTGTAAAGGAGATAGGAAAAAAGATCCAAAGAGCAAGCCCTGGGGTTCTTCAGTGCTCTGGCAAAACCGCCGAACACGCGATCAGGAAATTTGCTCTCTGGCCGGAAATAACACATCACATAGTCCATGTTTGCTGAGGGCAGGCGATATATATCATTCAGATAATGCATGATCTGCTTTAAAACCATAAGGCCGTTCAGTTTGCTGTCCGTGGTCCTTGCAGTATGATGGTGAATCAACCAGGTTCGATCATAGGCCCTTACTACGGAGATATGCCCATGAATCCGCCCGTTTTTCTGGTAGGTGAAATGCCTTACAATCTCCGGGTTTTGCTCGTATAGCTTTCGAGAGTTTTCTTTGAAATCCTTTCGATAAGATTGGATAAGACGATACTTTGTGGGGTAAATAAAACCTGTGTCAAAAAAGAACTCCCACAGGTCATCTATATCGATATCACTAAAAATATATGCGTGGGGATCCAGGGAATTTGTTAATATATGGGTAAGATGACTATATGTATCGATATTCATGTCTAGAATAGCAAGGCCACAGTGTACTCCTTTCCCATTTTCTTCTAAACGGTAGATCACTTGTGCAGTGCATTTCATCCGCAAGGTGCCGGCAAAATTAATTGTCAGTTCCAGGATAATCATGCCAGGTATAAGAACGCCCTCATCTGCTCTCTCATATACAGAAAACCCTGAGGTGGATATATCTGATATCTCTCGTTGGACTCTTTTTTTTGATAAGGGATGATTAAAGGTGATAGTTGTTGAAGGTATTAGGTGTTGGCGTGGGTTACGGGCCTGCCTTTTCTTGAATCTTTTGATCTTTTCATTCATAGGGATCAGAATCATCTCTTTACTGTGGAGACTACCTTGTTGCCGAATGCAACGGCAAAGTCCGGAAAATAAAATCTGTTGGTCATGGCGCAAATGGATAGTGACTAAAGCCTCTGAATTGAACCAGTGAAAGGAACTGGGCGACACAGGTTTTACTTTAATACGGTACCCAACCGGGCTAAAGTCTAATAATTTTCCTTTGGCCTGAAATCCGTTTTGACTCAATTCGGCGATCACC
>Ga0114922_10005372_pt1 | contig 11827 bp, 9 predicted proteins | sample AartaG_FD_100975 | JGI IMG/M metagenome (GOLD analysis project Ga0114922, IMG submission 100975) | Deep subsurface microbial communities from Aarhus Bay to uncover new lineages of life (NeLLi) - Aarhus_00045 metaG | ecosystem: Environmental > Aquatic > Marine > Oceanic > Sediment | place: Aarhus...
GGCTCTTTAAACCACTTTGATTTCGATGAGCTAAGTAAATCTGTCCCTCTTTTGGCGAAATTCAAACCTTCGTCTGAATACACGATCACAGAGTTTCACGAAGCAGGAGGAGTTAAGGTTTTAATGAAGAAACTAGCGAAAATACTAGACTTGTCAACTGTAACTGTATTAGGAGAGCCTCTAAAAGAGTATCTCGAAAAATTCATAATCGACGAATACCATATTATACGATCTATAGACGATCCAATTTCAACTGAGGGAGGAATTGCGGTTCTAAAAGGGAATTTAGCACCAGAAGGAGCGATAATAAAACAAAGCGCAGTCAGCGATAAAATGAAATATCACAAAGGTTTTGCAAAAGTATTTGAATCAGAAGAGGAAATAACAGATGCGCTAATAGAAGATAAAATCAAAGAAGGAGACGTGTTAGTTATTAGAAACGAGGGGCCTAAAGGTGGACCCGGGATGAGAGAATTATCAATACCAGCTGCAATTCTTATCGGTATGGGATTAGGTGAATCGGTCGCCATGATCACCGATGGAAGGTATTCAGGTGCTACAAGAGGACCGTGTATCGGACATGTGTGCCCAGAAGCGTATGATGGAGGCCCAATTTCAATAGTTCTCGATGGTGACGAGATCGAAATCGATATAGTTAATCGACAGCTTAACTTATTAGTATCCAAAGATGAAATAGAAAAAAGATTAAATAATTGGAAAAGGCCAGAATCAAAAGTTAAAAAAGGATATTTAAGACTTTATAGAAAACTCGTAAGTTCAGCGAAGTACGGGGCTTACTTAGAATAAAATATAGTAGGGGTAAATAAATGATAGACGAAAAACGTTTAAAAGAGAACTTAACAACATTTTCATTTCCAAGATTATCAGGTACAGATGGTGAAAAAAAAGCACTGAACTTAGCTCACTCTAAAGTAGAAGATTTGAATCTTAAACCGTTAACACAAGATTTCGTATTTAGCACATTTTTTGGGAGAACCTATCCAAAAATGGCGTTTTCATTAGGATTCACGGTTCTCTTTTTATTCTATCTAAATATTGCCTCATTCATTATATCTATTCTTTTTATGATAATTTTTGTAATTTTGGGATTTTTATTCATTCTTACGAGAAAACCGGAATCCATAAGGTTGCCTAAGAAATTAAACTCTAGTAATCTTTATGTTAAAATTAGAACTAAATTCGATGAGAGAGACAACTTAGAAGAAGAACATAAAGAAAGAGACATCATTTTTATGTGCCATTTAGACTCAAAAGGACAAAAATTCTCGATTCTTGGTCGTATAAGAATTATAAGAACATGGGTATTTTCAGGATTAATAGTAATAACTCTTGTTATCTTTAAGAATTATATTTTTACTCCATTTTCATTATTGTTTTTCATTATAGGAATCTTCCCTACAACCGTCAACTTCATTTCTACTATACTATTCCTCTTAAATACGACAAATAACGATTCTAATGGAGCAATTGATAATGCTTCTGGTATCGCGTGTGTACTTGAATTACTCACCTATTTTTCAAATCCAAAATTTAGATTAAAACATTATAATTTATGGTTTGTATTTACAGGAACAGAAGAATGTGGAACTATGGGAATTAGGAATTTTTATTATAAATTAACTCGTGTTAATAAAGATAAATCTATAGTATTGAATTTTGATGCGATTGCTAAAAATACCTACTTCTTTCCGGGTAAAAAGATGTCGGATCAAATCTACACGATTTTTAATATGTTTCTAAAGAATACTAAAGGATTAGAAATTAAAAGAAATCCAAAGAAAATATATTTTGGTTCTTATTCTGATGGATACTATTTAAAAAAGAAACAATTTAACGGTATTGGGATAGGCGATTTGGAATCGTACGAACACATACATTCGATACACGACACAGTAGATAAGGTAGACATACCTCTTTTAAAGAAATTATGCGAAATGATCATCGATAACTTAATAGCTTTTGACAACCAAACTTAATCTAGATATTTAATATAAGATTATCGTATGAAAAAGGATTTGATAGGAAAAGAATTGGGGGTTGTGTTAACTCCTCCTAAAACAGCGGAATACATAGTGTCTAAATTAAGTACGATTAAAAAAGGTCAAAAAATATTAGATCCGTGCGTAGGTCCGGGAGTTTTTGTTGAAACATTAATAAAAGCAGGTGTAAATCGAAATCAAATTCATGCCTACGATATAGACCCCACTTATGAGACGATAATTGAAAATTTGGGGGTGCGTTTTAAAAATTTAGATAACTTATTATCGATTAACCCAGAATGTTATGAAGAATTTGATTTTATTGTTGGAAATCCTCCCTACCTCAATAAGGCAAGTAGTTACGTAAAAAACAATAAAAAAAGGTTAAAACAAATTTATGGTAAAATTAATGCTCATGAAACATATTCAATGTTTATTGTAAATAGCATATGGCGTTTAAAGGATGGAGGAAGATTGGGCTTCATAACTAGCGATTCTTTTCTCTCGTTAAGCACTCATACAAGATTGAGAGAGTTTATTCTGGAAAATTGCTTAATAATCGAAATTTTATTAGCTCCGAAGCATCTATTTTCTGATCAGAAAGTTAGTACTAACCCTGCAATTATAATTCTAGAAAAGTGCTCTGGTAAACACAACCAAGTTAGAAGAAACCAAAATGTCATGAGAATTGTTCCAAGAGTTAAGAGTGAGAATGATTATCTCGTACCTAAAAGACACTTAAAGATTAATCAAGAAAAATATTATACGCTACCCTTTAGAATATTCTTTGTGGATGTTGAAGAAGAAATCGTCAACATTTTCGAAACAGCTCCAAAATTGGAAGCTTTTCTAAAGGGATATATTGGAATGCATACACATGACAATAGAAAATACATTGCAGCTGTTCAAAGTACTGATTTAGCTCAGAATTTTGAAAAAAAAAATAGGGATATAAATGAACCGAATCAAAAATATAGAATCGTTAGCGAAAACAGTTTGAAATCAAATGCATGGAAACCTTATTTAAAAAGAGGGGGATCAGAACAGTATTTTAGACCAATTTCGGAAGCTCTCGATTGGAGCGCAAAAGCGATTAAAATTTATGATATCCCCAAGAATGTGCCATTTGAAAAAGAAGGTATAGTTATAAGTGGGGTTAGTTCGCGTTTAGCTGCAAGGTATATGCCAAAGGGGTGTTATTGGGATTCTAATAAAGCGATCGGTTTTATCCTTAAAGATAAATCACTTACGATTCCTTACATGTTAGGCTTGTTAAACAGTTCTTTCTATAATTATCTTGCCAAAGGAATAATTAATAACACTAATAGCATACAAATTAGCGGTATACATTCATTACCCTTTATTCTGCCTAATAATCGAATTAAAAACGGTGTTGAAGAACAAGTTTCTATTATAATGGAAAAGAAAAATAAAGATTATCATTATAATTATGTTGAAGAACAAAGGAGAATTGACACGTTAATATTTAATTTCTATGCTCAAGAATTTGGCTTACCACATAGCTTGAAACAAAAAATTGACAACAAATATTCTATTTATCCTAGAAGGGTTCTTTCCTAAATACTTAGGATTGAGTATTTTATTTAAGACAAACGAGCCCAAATCGATATGAAAACGTTTTGGAAGGATACTCAAAATCTCTCTTTTGTAACTTAGCAACAGTTCGGATTACTTCGATCCCTGTAGCTTCCATTGAGATCATTTTTTTGTCAGGATACCGACATGGTTTTCCACTATCAAACGTACAGCCTTTATCTTGGTCGTTTAAACAAATTCTACATGTTCCATCGAATAATAACAGCATTTCTTTGGGTTCGTCGACAAGATCATTTACAAAACTCTCGACTTCTTTTTTCAAATTTTCCTTATAGAGATTATTCATGTAAAAAAAATATTTTATTCTCTGTTCGCTACGTTTTGGGTGCTTTGCTTTTTTTTCTTTGATATATTCTGACAAATTAAATCTCGAATATATCAGATAAAACTTGTTATAGTTAGAAATTTCTTGTTCTAAATAAGGGACAGATGGTGGACAACTATGAGAATGATTGTAATGTGGGCAAGTAAAACTGGGTGAAACGCACATAGTTTGAACTTTAGGATCAAAAAATATCTCTTCATACTTAATTTCGAGAGCTGGCATAGGATATTACTTCTACAGTTTTTCTTCTTTTATTTCTTCTTCATATACTTTTCTTCGCTCTTCTAAATATGCGGGTTTCGGTACGTCCCACCATCCAACTGCGGGACTTCCGGTAAATGGATATTCTCTTTGGACTTCTATTTCTATTACCGCTGGTTTTTTTGAAGTAGCTGCTCTTTCTAATGCGGGTATAATCTCTTCTTTCCTAGATATTCTTTCAGCATAGCAGCCAAAAGCCTCGCCAATTTTAGCGAAATCTGGAGAGTAAGTATTGCCGTTATTATCCTCGAATGCGGTCCCATACCCTCTATCCTCACCAAAAGCAGCTTGTTGTAGGTCTTTAATAGCAATCCAGCCGTGGTTATTCAGAACAATAAAAAATATCTTATCCAATCCAAGTTGTACTGCCATTGATATCTCTGATAATGTCATCATGAAATCTCCATCTCCTACGAGAGCTACTACCTGTCTGTCTTGTTTTCCGATATCTATAGAGCCCAATTTTGCACCTATTGCTGCGGGAACACTATATCCCATTGTTGAAAACCCTCCAGCGGTTAAGCAAGTATTAGGTTCGTAGAACTCTAATTCCTGTAACATTTGAGCTTGAACATTTCCAGAACTTGTTACGATTACGGCGTCGTGATCGAAAAATTTGCGAATTTCTCTTAAAACAGTCGTTATCATTACAGGCACTTTAGAATCATCTCGATACTCATCAAGAAATTCAAACCATTTCTTTTTCTCTTCTTGTATTTCTCCAAAGTAATCGGTCCTCTTATAATCAATTGAATAATCGCTTAACTCGTGCAAAATTTGTAGTAAACATGCTTTAGCATCCCCTACTATCCCAACAGATACGGGGTAATTTTTACCAATTTCATGGGGATCTATATCTATATGAATTAATTTTGAAGGAGGTATGGAAAAACTTACACCTTGTCTATATGAGCTAGCCGTTTCATCAGCAAATCTACATCCTAAAGCAAGAATTACATCTGCTTTTGATGTCATATTTAATCCTATTGTAGTACCCTTTGAGCCCGATGACCAACAATAAAGGGGATGCGAGTTGTCTATAATATCTTTTCCCATCATCGTAACTACTACAGCAGCACCTATCTTTTCGGCTAGAAGTTTTACTTCTTCACTGGAATTCGAAGTAAGAGCACCTCCACCAATAAATAAAACAGGTCTTTTAGCACTTTTTAATAAGTTTGCTGCCTTTTTAATAATTTTAAAGTCTCCCATAATCCTTCCTGAGGATCTTCGTTCCAATGGTAAGGGGATTTCAATATCAATATCACTTGCTTGCACATCCATGGGAAGATCGATGTGCACTGGCCCTTTTCTCCCAGTTAGCATGTAATTAAAAGCTCTTTGCATTATTGTAGGTAGCTGTCCAACTGTAGCGACTTCAAAACTTCGTTTTACTATAGGTTCTAAAATTTTGGGCATGTTTGAATCTTTTTTTCTTTCAATCTCTTGGAGAACACCTTTACCTCTCATGTGTACGTGTGTATCTCCTGTAATTACTAAACAAGGAAACGAATCTACATATGCATCGGCAACTCCAATAGCGGTATTAATTGCACCAGGCCCAATTGATGTAAAAACACATAAAGGCTTTCCAGTGATTCTGTAATATCCCACTGCGAGATGAACTCCTGACATTTCTTGCTTAGGTTGGATCAGTTGAATTTTATCCTTATTTTTGAAGAAAGCATCTACAAGCGGAAGATTTCCGTGGCCAGGAATTCCGATAACGTACTTTATTCCCTCCTTTATTAAATATTTGCAGATTATCTCTCCACCAGTATACTTAGGCATTTTAAACTCCATCTAATTTATTGGTTATTATAAAATATATTTTGATCAACTAAAAAATATTATTGAAAATTCTCCATCCCCCCCAATTTATAAGGTGAACATCAAGAAATTACATAATAGATAATTTTATGATAAATTACTGTATGTAGTTGACAAGAAAAAGTGCCATCTACTTTAGAAAAGATTCGAATTTTAGGAGAAAATTCTAAATACGATATTTGTGCAAGCACTGCTTCTAGTCGCACAGAAAAATATCCCAGCCTTTTTGGAGATCCAAAAAAAACAATAGGAAATACTGTAAGCGCTGGTATTTGCCATAGTTATACGCCTGATGGTCGATGCATGAGCCTCTTTAAGACATTATACACAAACAAATGTATCTACAACTGTAAGTATTGCTTTTCTCATAGTTGTAAGCATAAGGTAAGTTTTACACCAGAAGAATACGCCCGTACATTCATGAAGCTTTATTCGATGAATGTAGTTGAAGGAGTATTCATATCTTCCGCAATTTGTGGAAGTGCTGACCAAACTACTGAAGAAATGCTTGAAGCTATCAGACTTCTCCGCTTTAAATATAATTTTGGGGGGTATATACATTTTAAATGTTTACCAGGAGTGAGCCAATCTCTGCTTAGAGACGCAATTTCCATGTCGGATCGCATCTCAATTAATAGCGAAGCTTCAACTAAGGAATTTCTCTCTGAAATCGCAGAACAAAAAGATTATTACAACGATATAATAACTCGTCAACGCTGGTTAAAACAGATTCGTATTAGACATAACGAAGAAGCCCTTAAAGCTATGAAAGATTTAAAAGAAGACAACCAATTAAAAGAACAAGAAAAGATGATTAAAGAGCGCCGTAGCGACGGTTATAAAAAATTCCGATGGGATGGAGCCCCAATTCTCAATTGTGGTCAGACAACACAATTTGTAGTCGGAGCGGCAGAACAAGAATCAGATTTGGATTTACTTAAACGAATTGATTGGGGATATAAAAAAATTGATTTAAGGCGCGCTTATTTTTCCTCGTTCATCCCAATAGAAGGTACACCACTAGGAAATAGACAAGCTGCACCTTTAGAAAGAGAGCATAGATTATACCAGAGCGATTGGTTAATGCGAATCTACCACTTTAAACTAAAAGATTTAGAAGAAGTTGTCACAGAAGAAGGGAATTTACCTAAGGGAGATCCAAAAATTCATTTGGCAAGAGAATATTTCAAATATCATAGACGTGTGAACCCAAATGAAGCCTCCTACCAAGAATTGCTCCGAGTTCCTGGAATTGGGCCAATTTCAGCTAAAAGAATAATTAATTTGCGCGCTAAAAAGTTCGTTTTTAAACGAAGACAAGATTTGAGAGCTGTGGGAGTGGTGTTAAAGAGAGCAGATCCTTACATCTTAATCGATGGTCATACTCAAACTACACTTCATAACTTTTCTAACGAAGATTATAAAGAAATACAAATAAGAGAAATTTCATAAGGAAAATGGAAAAAAAAAAGGACCCTTTGGAAGTTATCGGATGTTCTAGAGGATATTCACATGAAGAGTTATTAACGAATCTTCATCGCCATTCTTTATATTCTCCAGTAATAAAACGACAAATAACTACAATTCCAGAAGCGGTATTGCGTAATTCTGGAATTCAAATGGCAAAGAAAATCAATAGAATGATGCGACAAGTATTCACTGAGTCTTATAGGGCAAAACAATTTACGCGAACGGAAATTAACAATCGTGGTGTATTATTCGGAGTTGTATCGCTCAAACATAATGTAATTGATCTTGTTTTGCTCTATTTTCATGAAAGGTGGCCACAATGCGTCATTTGTTTGTATAACGAGCAAACGCGTGAAACTTGGATAATAGACGAAAAAGGAGCAATTAGCGAGTTTCAACAACCCTTAAAAGAAGTTGTAGAAAATGTTAGTAGAGATCGTCAGATAGTACCCTACTTCGAGGATATCCAATTTTCCGGAGAAGAAATATTCGAAACATTGTACAAATCTCAATTCATAGCTGAAAGAGAGAACAAGCAATATTACAAGAAAATGATCCCGGATCAGTGCTTTGAATTACCTGGAATGAGAAATGGAGTAGAAAAGCATTTCCGTAATAAGAAACTTAATGACTTTCTTTAAAAAATTCAGTAGATAAATATTGATAAAAAAAAAGTTAATCATAAATTTAATTCTTTCAATTTCTCTTTGATTTCTTTCGTTTTTTCAGGTCTTAGATCGTAAACAAGCACGAAAACAACAAGAGCAATGAGGGTCAGGATCATTGGTATTAAAGCCGTATGCAAAAGTATTCCAAACTTTGCTAGTTCTGATTGGGTCGCTGAGTTAGGATCGAAATTTGTTAATGTATGGGCAATCGCAAATATCCATCCCTGAGCAATTAGCGAAAATCGAATGAAAAACGTGTAAACACCCATAAAACTCCCTTCAATGTGTTTTCCAGAATCAGCTACGGCTTCATCAATCGCATCTGCTAAAACAGGGCTAGATCCAATCCTAAGTGCCCCCCCTCCAATACCTAATATCACGGCAGCTATAATAAAACCTAATGTAGTTCGGGCGAACATAAACGGTAATAACCCTATTGTGTTCAAGAAAACACCGAGTATCAACATTTTCCGATTATTTTTCATTTTCTGAGATAATAACAACCAAGGAAAAAGTGAAACGATCACTGCGAGGATAAACGGCGCAAGTATCAATATGGCAGAACTCTCTGGTTCCTCTAGAATATAGAGAGTAACATATTGGATTGATGCAGTAAGACTAGCACCTATTATTCCATCCATCAAAAACACTAAAATTACCACCATAAAATTCTTATGGGATACAACGATTTTCAACGCGTGGAAAAACGAGACAGATTCTCTCTTTTCTTGCTCTCTAACGTAACGATCCTTCAATTCTTTACTCTCTCGATGTCCTGGAATGGAAGTCGCGAAAATTACCAGATTAACTATTACAAAAATCCATGCCATGCTAGCAAATGAGGAAGCATAATCAGTATCAATGAGAAATGGAGGTACGATAAATCCAATTGCGGTCCCGAGAATTCCTAAAAACATTCGCCAGAAACCACCTTTCCTTCTATCGTTATCTCCGCGGAATTTGTCTGGAAATAACGCAACATGGTTCAATTGTGTTATCGTATAAAATAGTTCATAAAGACACAACGATATTAATATCCAAGCAAAATAAATCCACGCAGCATCCACCGGATCTAAAAACGGGGGACTAAATATAGCGGCAAGAAATAGTATTGCTGGTATACCTCCAATTATATACCACGGGTATCTTTTACCAAGTTTACTCCAGAATTTTCTCGGACGATCTGCAAGATATCCAACGATAGGATCGTTAATTATGTTCCAGACAGCGAATATGGTATAGGCAAGAGTTATTATTATAATGTCTAAACCTACGACAACTTCCCAAAATATAAAGAATAATCCTCCGAAAATTCCGGTAAAGAGTGCCCATAGTAAATCTGCCATGCCAAAAGAAAGCATGTTCAATGTTGAAATTTTTTTCTTGTTTTCACTCATTATAAAACTCCTTTCATAAAATATAGAGAACTCCCATTTTCTTGAGCCTCTAAAATAATTTATGTTATGATTACTTAATTTTTTAGCTTAATAATATTTCACTTTTATAAGAGAAACTTTAGATCGACGCTAAATTTAATACTATTATGAAAAAAGAAAGGCAGTTCCTATTAAAATATAAAGAAGTTACTGCGAAAACCTCAATAAGAAAATAAGAAAATAAATTTAAATTATCTTAGCAAAAATCTCTTTTGCTTCTTGATAGGAGGAATTTTCTTCGGGTAAATCAATTAAATTACCACCAGTTATATTGATCTTACTAATCTCCTCGTTATTAGATATGAATCCAAGCAATTTAACTCGGTCATCATTTAGATTTTCAACCTCTTCTGCTAAAATGTTCTTTAGATTATCTGGGAAGCGATTTCCTAATATCCATATACGCTCAAATTTTAGCGTTAACTCGGCTATAATTTCTAAAATTCGTTTCATGGTATGAATCCCCATTTTTGAAGCGTCCGACACGATTACAAGGTCGGTGACATCACGACCAGTTTTACGAGCAAAATGTTCCAATCCCGCTGGTGAGTCTAAAAGGGTTAAGTCGTAGTTTTGAGAAAGAGTATCAATTACCCTTTTAAGAACATCGTTAATAAAGCAATAGCATCCTTCTCCCTCTTGCCTACCCATTTCTAATAGATCAAACTCGTCCATTTCAATCAAGCAATTATAAACATCAGCCTCAATCAATTGATTTTTAGGTGTGTTAGGCGATAATTTCAGACTTTGAATTTTATCTTTTAAAACCTTCATTTTTCCTCCAATTGTGTCGCAAAATTTTACTTCTTCACCAATGACATCAGCAACATTCGCATCCGGATCTGAATCAATAACAAGAATATCTTGTGCTTTTTTTTTTTCAAGGATATATTTCAGAAGAAGAACTAGGCTTGTTGTTTTACCAACACCCCCTTTTCCGGCAAAAGCTATAATTTTTTTCATTATTCTTTCACATTTGATATAAAACTTCTCTAATTAATGAAAATAAAAGATTGATTAAAAATGTGATATGCATAGAATAAAAAGAAAAGAAAGGAATCAAATAAAAAATAGAGGAAAAATCACAAAATAATTTATAGATAATATAACTGCGCTATGCTATCTTGACTGTCGTGAGGCTGACGGTCGTGAGGACGACTGTCGGGATGGTGACTGTCGGGATGGTGGTGCGTTCTCTTGACGATAAACTGGGACGATTTTTGAGGTGAATTCATCTAACGTGTAAGGAAAATCGTCCTCACTTGAAATTTTACCCAATTCCAATAAAATCTGTCTCGCCATAAACCAAAAAGCGAGTCCTAACGCTTTTTTCCCTCGATTATTTGCGGGAATTGCGAGGTCTATGCCGTCAAGGACATCGTCAGTATCAAACAATGACACTACAGGAATTCGAGCCAATTTAGCTTCCCTTAAAATGACTTTATCAGCGTGAGGATCGACGATGACTACAACCGATGCATCTTTAATGTAATCGTCTATCATAGGATTTGTTAAAGATCCAGGAATAAACCGTTTGGTGATTGCTCGACACCCAAGCACTTTACAAAATTGTTTCACGGGTTCTTTTCCGTACCTTCTAACTGATGAGACAATTACTTTATCGCTACCCTCCTCCACGTATTTACTAAGAAATTTAGCCGCTGTGAGAAGGCGTTCGTCGGTTTGAGTTAAATCTATTACGTACAACCCGTAATTAGTTTGTCTATAAATGAATCGCCTAGCATCACCAGTTAATAACTTAGTTCCAATGTGGATACCGGAACTTAGGTATAATTGTTTCTTTTCTTCATCCTTATCTATAATTTTTTCGATTTCTCCGACATCAGCGTCCATATCGTCTGTATCGAGTAAATTGAGTTCCTTTTCTAAATCCAGCTCATCTTCAAAATCTTCTTCAAATTCGATTTCGAATTCTTTCTCTAAATCTTCGTTGATACTGTCCTCTTTTTCTATTTCAGAATCCTCGTTGGAATCAGTTTTTTTCTTTCTTTTAGCCAAATTAATTACCCTAAAGTAAGCGATGTGGTATATTAAATATAATTTTGATAAATAAAATAAAACGTCATAATTTTAATATTTTATTAAAAGCACACTTTAATTCTCTTAGAACTAAAGATTTAATACATCACAATTATTTTATTTATTATTAACCTTTAATAATTCTAACAGGAGTGATTGAAAATGGTTTCCTATCGGTTA
>Ga0114922_10005373_pt1 | contig 11825 bp, 6 predicted proteins | sample AartaG_FD_100975 | JGI IMG/M metagenome (GOLD analysis project Ga0114922, IMG submission 100975) | Deep subsurface microbial communities from Aarhus Bay to uncover new lineages of life (NeLLi) - Aarhus_00045 metaG | ecosystem: Environmental > Aquatic > Marine > Oceanic > Sediment | place: Aarhus...
AGGCAACACCCAGTGGGGCGTGGCTGCCCTCATGCCGTACGAAGACGTCGTTGCCACGTGCAACTGGTGGGGCGATGCAAGCGGGCCTAGCGGTGGCGTGAACGATCCTGTTACGGGAACGCCGGCGAATGGCAGTGGCGACTCTGTCTCTGCCGATGTCATCTTTGACGGCTGGGTCGGAAAACAGGGGTCGGATTCGACCACAACGGGCACGGGCACGGCTTCTTTCGCCCCCACCCAGGGATGTATTAAGGCTTTTGCAGCAGTCCCGACACCTCCCAACTCCCCAGTTCAGCTTCCGCATGGGATGTTCTCATTCAACGTCTCGTGTATCGATCCCGGGGCGACAGTGACTTTGAACATCACGTTGCCAGGACCCGTTCCGGTAGGTACCAGGTGGTATAAATACATTGGTGGGTCGTGGTATTCGTTGGGCATCGGAAGTGACGACGGCGACAACTTCATAACGGTCACGCTTCGGGACGATGTACTTCCGGATGACGAGGATACTATTCCGGGACACATCACCGATCAAGGAGGCCCGGGCTTTGGGGCTGTAGGTTGGGAGACCTACCCCGTAAGCACGGTGCGTGTGCTGCTACCCTGGATTGCCTTGCTGGCAGCAATCATGGCCGGTGTGAGCCTGCTCGTGCTAAGGCATCGCAAGACTATAACCTAAACCTTTCAAACCAGGAAGGGCAAACTCTGTGGAAGAGTTTGCCCTTCCTGCCTAGCCATTCCTGTGTCCACCGAAGATGACGTGTTCACTCCGACCTGTCGTTGCAGCCACAGAAAAAACGAATACAGAGACGGGGTGAGTATGTTACCTATGTGATTAACTAGTGCAGGGGGTATTGACATTCTTTTTGAGGATATGTTAGTCTATTATGACCGAACATTATACGCAGCAGTCGTGCTCTTTCCAAATACACAGGATACTTATATGATCGACTAGGCACGGCGCGACTGTGGTGATAAGAGAGTTTAAGATGGCCGAGGGGCAGGTACCAGGAAAGGTCAAACGTCACACTCTGCCGTCCGCTTTCTTCACTGCTGGCAATGACACCCATTGCTTCCATGAAGTGCCGGCAGGTGTGAGCATTGTTAACCGAAGGGTAGGGTGCACAAGCTGAAGTAGAAAGAGACCTGTGAAAGCAGGTCTCTTTCTTAGTTCTGGAGAGGGTCAAGAATTCTGAGCGAGATCGTGCGGTCAACGGGACTTAGTGGTTATGCTTGCCCATGGAGTCTCCTCTGGAGAGGACCAGGTCGATCGTGGGCAGTAAGTCGATACTCCGTAAACTTTCGGGGTTAGACATAAGAAAGGAGGAGACAATGAAAAGAACAATCAGTATCCTATTCGCTCTGGCGCTGGTGCTGGGTTTGACACTGGTCGCCGCAATGCCAGTGGCGGCAGCCACACCTATCTATGTGGATGCTGCGCGTCCAGATGACACCGGTGACGGAACGTCCTGGGCGACCGCGAAGAAAACCATTCAGGCTGGCATCAACGTAGTGGATGTCGGGGGCACAGTGAGGGTAGCAGCAGGTACATACGATGCGCAGGTCACAATTAACAAGACCCTGACCGTGCAGGGTGCGGGGGAGGACCTGACCTTCCTGAAAGCCACCGGATTAACGCCAGTTGTTACTGTATCCGCAAACGATGTGACTATCCAGGATCTTGAAATAACGGATGACACGCAGCTGGTCAAAGGTATTGAGCTTGTTTCTGGCGCCTCTACAGGCTTGACAGTTGACCATGTCGATTTGACAGAGATCGGCGCCGGAACTGGTGCGAATGCCTATGGGATCTACGTCAATAATTCGTTCGCCAACCTATCAGTGACAGATTCTGACTTCGTTCCCGTCACACATACTACATACCATAGAACGATGGGGGTTTTCGCTCCAAACCATCTCAACCTCAGTGATTTTGAAGTGATTGACTCTACTTTCCTGAAGGTCTGGACTGGCATCTATTTACGTTCTGCTATTGATGGTCTCGATGTGATAGGCAACGCATTCGGCCAGGTCGATTCCTGGGACTTCGCAGCGTGCGTAGCTGGCGTTTACATCGGAGATGGAGACGACAATAATTTCGACATCGAGAACGTTGTAGTTAGAAATAACACATTCACTGACTATGGCCGAGGTGTCTATGTATGGAACTATGCTGTCGGTGAAGTAATTCATGATTTCGAGATCTATGAAAACACCTTCACTGATTCGGGATGGAGCTCCGGAATCCGTTTCATTGGTGGCATAGGCGCCAATGAAGGGGTATCTTTTGATGGCATAGACGTTCATGATAACACCTTCACACAGGGATTTGATGTTGGAGCACATGTTGCTCTGATCGATTTCCGAGCATATTGTATTTTTGCAGGCTGTGATGTCACTGTTGCTGACAATGACATCTCATTTAGTGGAGGCCCTTATGCAGCTCCGTGGTCCGGTATCCAAGTCCTAGCGTGGGACGGACCGTTCAAAAACACAGTAGTTCATGGCAATACGCTGGACGGTGGTGGTTGTGGTGGAGGGGGCGATCCGCCATCTTCGGGAGTACTAATAAGACATGACGCAAATACCTACTGGCCGTCTGATACACTCGAGATGGATATCCTCTGTAACGATATAACAGGATTTGACAATGGTGTCAGCATCTATGATATCACACAGCTGAAATACGGGCGTCTACCAGCAGGGTCCGACGTGAACATCAACCGCAATAGCATCCATGGGAACACGCTCTACGGTGTAAGAAATGGTGTAAGTACTTTGGGCGAGATGGTAGACGCCGAGGACAACTGGTGGGGCGATACCGATGGCACCGGACCATACGATCCCTCGGGCGAGTCTCTTGAAACGACCGACGTTCCACCGTGTTCTGTCAGCGTCGACGCAATGATGAATCCTGATGGCACAGGTGACGAGGTGCAGGGTCGCGTGGACTACTGCCCCTGGGTTGACAACAGCGTCACAACCTCGACAGCCACAGGTACAGCATCCTTTGCAACCAGTGAAGGCAACATCTTAGGCCTCACCGCGGTGGCACCACCTGCTACGCCTCCAGTTATGCTTCCGCACGGGATGTTCAATTTCACCATCTGCTGTCTCACTGGGCCCACGGCAACTTTGGGCATGACATTCCCGCAACCTATCCCTGTGGGCTACAAATGGTGGAAATACGTTGGCGGTTCGTGGTATAGCTTGCCCATCGGCAGTGACGACGGCGACGCATACATCACGGTCACGCTCCGGGACAATGTACTTCCAGATGACGAAGATACTGTTCCGGGACAAATCACCGATCAAGGAGGCCCCGGTGAACCCGGAGCCGTAGGCTGGGAGACATACCCCGTAAACAAGGTGCGAGTCTTCCTGCCCTGGATTGCCTTGTTGGCAGCTATAATGGCTGGTGCCAGCCTTCTGGTGATAAGGCGGCGCCGTGCGCAGAGCTAGACGATAGAAACGAGGAAGGGGCAGACTTCTAGGCAAGTTTGCCCCTTCGCTTTGATGGCTCACGTATCAGGCAAAGTCGCTAGCTGTTTGGTTACATCTGCTACCAGTGGCGAAGTATGAAGGTAGCTTCTGGTTTGATGAGACACCATCACGTACTACCGGTCAGCATCCTTCTGATTGTGGCAGTCTTGTTGGTGGGAGCCTGGGCCTGTGATGGTGCTGGCGGTGTTGGCAGTACGTATCAACTAGCTGTCTCCAGTGCCTCAGGAGGCTCAGTAACCACTCCTGGAGCAGGCACTTTTACCTATGACGCAGGGATGGTAGTGCAGCTGGTGGCGACGGCTGACCAAGGTTATGAATTTCACTCGTGGACCGGGGACATCGCGAGTATCGGCGACCCTGACGCTGCCTCCACCACTATCACCATGAACGGAAATTACGCTATCGTGGCCAACTTTGAGGTAGAGGGCGAGTCAGACCCTGACGAAGAACCCTCACACCAACAATAATCAGTTGCTATAGGCTCGGTTCCAATTCTCCATCCAGAGGCTGATTGGATGGCCCTGGGACACCAGCCCAGCCGCCTGCACTAGGTCATTGTCTGTCCTGTTCCCGTAGGGAATACTGAATAACTTGATGAAATCCCCCGTTCGTCATTACCTATGTGATTAGCCAGGACAGGGAGCATTGACATGGTTTTGAGGACCTGTTAGTCTATTATGGGTTAGCCACATAAGCAGCAGTCGTGCACCTTCACAATACATAGGATTCAGATATAAGTGACGAGGCGCAGTGGCGCGACTGCAACGAAAAGCGAGTCCACCATGGGCGAGGGGCAGGTACCGAAAAGGGTCAACCGTTCTATGCCATCATTGGCTTTCTTCGTTGTTACCGATGATATTCACCGCCTCGGTCGAATGCCGGTGAGTGTGGGTATTGCAGATCGAAAGGGAGGGCACACAAGCTGAAGTGAGAAGAGCCCTGCAGCAGGTCTCTTTTTTGGTTTTCGGGATTGGCAACTATGAGCGAGACTGTGCGGTCAATGAAACTCAGTGATTATGCTTGCCCATGGAGTCTCCTCTGTGGAGGACGGGGTCGATCGTGGGCGGCGCGCGACACCCTGGAAATACCCGGGGTTGAACATAAGCATGAACGTGAAAGGAGGAGACAATGAAAAGAACATTCCGTATTCTGTTAGCCCTGGCGCTGGTGCTGGGTCTCAGCCTGGTGGCCACAACACCGGTGGCGGCAGCTATCCTTACGGTTGACACAGGTCAGCCAGCTGTGCCTCCAAACTACCACACCATCCAGGCGGCCGTTGCGGCTTCCGGCGCCGGTGACACCATCCAGGTGGCGTCCGGAACATACAGCGAGGGGCAGATCGTCATACTTCATGACCTTACCATTATCGGCGCATCACCGAAGCCTGTCATAAATCCAATTGCGAACTTGCCTGACAATAATAACGCTGGGAGCGAATGGATACTCGTCAGTCCGGGAGTAACATTCAACTTGCGCAATGTAGTGCTGGACGGCAGCACATTTGTTGTCCAGCAAGCTATTCGCAACCACGGCTCTGCAACTGTCGACAGCGTCGATTTCGTCAACATCACAAGCACTGGCTACCATGCTATGGCAATCGTGAGTTTCGGTGGCACTATCCCCGGTGGTATGGGTAAGGATAGCCACGGCAGCGGTGGCCCTGCCAGCAGTGTGGTTATAACCGGATGCACATTCCAGCAAATAGGCCGTATAGGCGTTCTGGTGAAAGGCACAGCATCAACGGCCCTGATCAGCGGTTGCACCTATACGGGGAGAGGGACTGGTGACTGGCTGGACTACGGCATCGAAGTCGGGGCCGGTGGGCAGGCTACCATCACAGGCAACACCATTACGAACTGTGTTAACTCCACTACTGCGTGGGGATCGGCTGGAATTCTGGTAACGGACGCTTACGGCCCGGGAAGCGTGGCTACTATACTGGGCAACACCCTTACCGGCAACACCGAGGGCATCGCTGTCGGTTATATTCAGCCTCATCATCCCGCCGACTGGAGTGTAGTGACAGCGAATTACAATAACTTCCTCGGCAACACGGCGGCTGGAATAGACCAGATCGGTAACGTAACGGTTGACGGGCGCTGCAACTGGTGGGGTGCTGCCGATGGCCCGAGTACCGTAGGACCCGGCAGTGGAGATCAGGTGAGCACCAACGTGGATTATTCCGCCTGGCTTACTGAACCCTATGCACCGCAGAAGAGCGTCGCAGCTCCTGGAGGCACGGCCTCCTTCACTCCCGCCCAAGGCAGCATTGAGGGCTTAACAGCAATGCCACCACCCGCTACACCTCCGGTCACTCTTCCATACGGAATGTTCAACTTCACGGTTTGCTGTTTCGGTGGCGCTACAGCAACTCTGCACATCATTTTGCCCGGACCTGTTCCAGTAGGTACGAAATGGTACAAATACAATGGTGGCGCGTGGGATGCGTTGCCCATTGGCAGTGATGACGGAGACGCCTCCATAACGGTCACACTGACAGACAATAACCCCATACACGACGAGGATCCTACGGTGGGATACATCATCGATCAAGGAGGACCCGGTTATCCCGGGGCCGTGGGTTGGGAGACTTACCCCCCGAATAAGGTGCGTGTGCTGCTGCCCTGGATTGCCTTGATTGCTGCCGTTGCGGCCGGTGCCAGCGTGCTCGTGTTCAGGCGTCGCTGGACTACAACCTAAACCTTCAAACCAGAAAGGGCGGACTCCCTTCCTCAAGGGGTCTGCCCTTTCTGTCTTGGTGTGTCTGGATCCAACGGAGGCGAGCTGTTAACTCTCACGTGTCCCTGTAGCCACGGAAAGACGGATGCAGAGACGAGACAAGAGTGTCACCTATGTGACTAAATACCCCCGGGGGGGTATTGACATCTTTTTCGGCAACATGTTAATCTACTATGACTGAACACTAGACACAGCAGTCGCGCACCTTCACGATACATAGGCCTGATGCGTAAGTGACGAGGCACCTGGGCGCGGCTGCGGTGGCAAGCGAGTCTAACATGGGCGAGGGGCAGGTACCGAGAAAGGTCAAACATCACACTTTGTCGTCCGCATTCTTCACTGCTAGCAATGATACTCGTTGGGTCCGTCGGGTGCCGGCAGGTGTGAGCATTGTTGACCGAAAGGGAGGGTGCGCAAGCTGAACTAGGAAGGGACCCGTGAGAGCAGGTCTCTTTTTTGGCTTTTTTGGGGTAGGGCTGACCATTTCCAGCGAGATTGTGGAATCAATACAAGTTAGTGATTGTGCTTGCCCATGGAGTCTCCTCTGGGGAGGACCGGGTCGATCGTGGGCAGTGAATCGATACCTCGGATATTTCCGAGGTTAGACATAGGAAAGGAGGAGACAATGAGAAGAATAGTCAGTATCTTACTTGCCCTGGCGCTGGTGCTGGGCTTGAGCCTGATGGCCACAACGCCAGCAGCGGCAGCCATAATCAATGTGCCCGGCACCTGGCCAACTATCGCATTGGCCGTTGCTAATTCCGGCCCCAATGACGTCATCCAGGTGATGCCTGGGATCTACCCTGAGGGCCAGATTGTTATACCTCACAACCTTACCATCGAGGGCATAGGCGGAAAGCCCTTGATAAACCCAATCGGAAGCCTCACCGGAACCAACGCTGCTGGCGCCTGGATCCTAGTGAATCCAGGAGTCACATTTACCCTTAAAGACGTGGTTCTGGATGGCACCACGTTCTGGATCCATCAAGCTGTCCGTAATCACGGGCTCACAACCGTTGACAGCGTCGACTTCCTGAACATCCAGGGCAGTCTTAGCGGCTCCCCGTACAGGGGCGTTGCGATCCAAAGCTACGGCGGCACAGTGGCCGGCGGTGCGGGCAGCGACAGCCACGGCGGCGGCGGTGCCGCCAGTACCCTGACGGTGATCGGATGTACCTTCCAACAAATAGGCCGCATCGGAGTGGTGGTGAAAGGTACTGCGTCCACTGCCTCGATCAGCGGTTGCACCTACACAGGCAAGGGTGCCATAGACTGTCTAGACTATGCTTTTGAGGCCGGTGCGGGCGGTACTATGACGGTCACAGGTAGCACCGTTACTGCTTGTACAGGTGTAGCCTCGTCCGATGGATCCACATCGGCGGGAATCCTGGTGACTGACTACTGGGGTCCGGGAACCTCGGCCACAATAACAGGCAACAGCCTGACCGGGAATACAGCCGGTATCGGGGTTGGGTATCTTCCCACTGATGCCAGTACGGTGACTGCACATTTCAATAACATGGGCAGCAACCTCCCTTACGGCATCGACTGTTGGAGTACCGCGATTACGGTCGACGGCACCTGCAACTGGTGGGGCGCTGCCGATGGCCCGAGTACCGTAGGACCCGGCAGTGGCGATCAGGTGAGCACCAACGTGGATTACTCCGCCTGGCTTACTGAACCCTACGCACCCCAAAAGAGTGTTGCAGCTCCTGGAGGCACGGCTTCCTTCACCCCCACACAAGGCAACGTTGAAGGCTTGACAGCAATGGCACCGCCAGCTACCCCTCCAGTGACGCTTCCGTACGGAATGTTTAACTTCACGATCTGCTGTTTCGGTGGATCCACAGCAACCTTGGGCGTCACGTTGCCGGGACCCGTTCCGGTAGGCACCAAATGGTATAAATACAACGGTGGCGCCTGGGATCCGTTACCCATTGGCAGTGACGACGGCGACGCCTTCATAACGGTCACTCTGACAGACAATAACCCTATACATGACGAGGATCCCACTGTCGGATACATCGTTGACCAAGGAGGTCCCGGCTACGGCGGGACCGTGGGTTGGGAGACCTACCCCGTAAACAAGGTGCGTGTGTTCCTGCCCTGGATTGCATTGTGCGCAGCCATTGCGGCCGGTGTGAGCCTGGTGGCGGCAAGGCGACGCAGAGCCCAAAGTTAGACGATGTAGAATAGGAAGGGGCAGACTACTTGAAGGGTTTGCCCCTTCTTTCCGACGATTGGTGTATCCGGCAAAGGTGTCAATTGCTCGATTTCGTCTGCTACATGCGCTGAACCATGAGGACAGTATTTCTTCTGAAGGAACGCCGCTTCACGGCGGCAGCCGGCATCCTCTTGATTGTGACAGCCTTAGTGATAGGGGGTGCTGCCTGCGACGGTGATGGAAACGGTACCGGTACGTATCAACTAGCCGTCTCCACCGGCTCAGGGGGATCAGTAATCACTCCTGGGGCAGGCACTTTTACCTATGACGCAGGGATGGTGGTGCAACTGGCGGCGGCCGCCGATGATGGTTACCACTTTGGTTCGTGGACTGGGGATATCGCAAATGTCGCCGACCCAAACGCTGCGTCGACGACCATCACGATGAACGGAGACTATGCTATCGTCGCCAACTTCGAGATCGAAAGTGGGACGGAGCCCGATGGAGGAGGTGGCGGGAGTCCCTCCTGAACCCTGATCTTTCATTACTGCCTCGGTTTAACGATAGCTGAGTTCGTGACCGCCCATCTGCACCCGAAGCGACTGGTGGGCTGAGCTTCGTGCCCACTGCAGTGATGAGTGCAGTAGCACGAACTCAGACTCCACTTTTCCCTTTCGCGATCAACTCAATGGCTCACAGCCCATAACTTCCCGCATGCACTCATATCTTGTTCATCTAGCTCCTGCAGAACACGTTGCCAAAGAATTTGCGACTTCTCTCATTCGGTGTCACCCATGTGATTAGCTAGAGAAGGGGGTATTGACATGCTTTCGACGACATGTTAGTCTATTATGAACCGACACTATACATAGCAGTCGTGCACTTTCAAAATATACAGGATTCCTGTATGAGCGACTAGGCGCAGCGCGACTGTGATGACAAGCGAGTCTAACATGGGCGAGGGGCAGGTACTGAAAAAGGCTGCGCACCACATTCTATTGTCCACGTTCTTGGTTGCTACGAACGACATTCACTGTTTCGGCCGGGCGACGGCAAGTATGGACATTGCAGACCGAAAGGAAAGATATGTAGCTTAAGATATGAAGAGACCTGCTGACACAGGTCTCTTCTTTGGTTTTGGCGATGGTCGGTCAACCACCACCGCGTTTATTATAGTGTTTGGCCTGTCACGGGCGCAAGTGACGGAAACACAGACGGTGGTGCAAGATGCAAGAGAGTGATTATGCTTGTCCATGGAGTCTCCTCTGGGGAGGACCAGGTCGATCTTGGGCACTGAATCGATACCCCGGATATTTCCGGGGGAGAAGATACGGGTAAATGAGAAAGGAGGAGACAATGAAAAGAACATTCAGCGTTTTACTTGCTCTGGCACTGGTGGTGGGTCTCAGCCTGGTGGCAGTGCCAGTTGGGACGGTCGGGGCGGCCACTGCGACTATCAACGTCAGTGAGCCGGTGCAGGTTACCAGCAACAGCTATTATGAGCGTGGTCAGGCTATCATCTACGATGGCAGCAATTACTGGCTGTTCTACGCGCGATCGACTTCGGTGACGGCCACCTATGGCTCTGGCGATCCTGACACCCACGACTACGAGATCTACTACAAGAAGGCATCCACCGTGGCCGGTCTGGCTGCTGCTTCGCCCACAAAGCTGAACCATGCCGACAACCAGGATATCTACCTTGGAGAGGTCAGTGCTGCAACCAACGGTGGCACGGGTCGCGTTTTTGTCTACGGGGCGGTGGACAGGGACGGCGCGCCAGGTGGTCAAGCATGTGATCTATATGCATTTAGCACACTCAACGACGGTGCATCGTGGAATTCGTATAACTACACTTCCTACAGCGTATCAGGGGTACTACCTGACGGTGCTGCTCATCACGCTGCAGTGAACTACGGTGGTCAATTGTGGGTTGCCTGGCACGACGGTAGTGGGTGGACATCCAAGTATTATAGCGGCAGCTGGAATGGTCCGTATGACATTACTGCTACTGGCTCCGGCACGGGCAAGTTCTACGTGGAGGGAAGCAACCTATACTTCGTCCGTGCGCAAACCGGGCAGCAGAATATCTTTCAGTGGAACGGCAGCACGTGGTCGCAAATAGACTCGGCCACGGAATCCGGCGCGTATGACCCGACAATATACAAAGTCGGCAGCAATTATGTTTGTGCCTACGCGCCATGGGTCAGTCCCAAGCAGTGGATTAAGGCCAAGGTGGGTACCAGCCTGAGCACGCTGCTCTCCGCCAGCACACAGCTCGCGATAACAGCCGGTGGGTACGGAACCACCAACTACTGGATTGACATGTGGCCAACGGGGTTCACCGATAACAGCGGTGACACCTACCTGTTCTACACATCTGAGCGACATCCCAGTGACCTATCACCCACTGGCGCGTCGGATGAGGTTGCCGGTAACATCTGGTATCTCAAGGTTGACTGGCCGGTCACCAATGACCACTACACCTACATCGAGAACGCCGTTGATGCGGCATCTTCTGGCGCTACCATCACCGTAGCAGCAGGGACTTATGCCGGAGCAACGGTCGACCAAGACGTAACCATCGAAGCCAAAACCGGCGATGTCGTCACAATCAGCGACGGGCCTCTGGTGATTTCCACATGGGGCAGGATGGGGTTCTACTTCACAGGATTTAGTGGTAGTGGTGCCACCATAAGGGGCTTCCATTTCGCCGGGACTAATCAGAACGGAACCACAGACGACAATCTACTGGACTTTCCCATATTCAGCCGCGGGGCGGATGATGTGACGGTAGAGGATAACATCATAACCGATGCTCTACAAGGCATCACGAACTGGCACGGTGACCGCTGGCAGATAAGGGATAACCAGATCACAGACCTGTGGACCCTCAGCGGTGGCGGTATTGGCATTCTTGTCGGAGCCAACGATGGATCCACCGTTCAGGACAATGTCGTATCTGATAACCAGATCAGCGGAACACTGTACGTGTGGGGTGGAGACGGTGGGGGCTACGATGGCACCGGCATCGTGCTCTACACCGATTACCGATGGGGAGGATCTGGAGGAATCGTAACCAATACCGTGCTAAGTGGCAACGACATAAGCATGGTGAGCGATACCCCGGGTATTGTGAACTTCAACGGCATTGAGCTAACGGACAGTAGTGGAAATGACGGCAGTCCTTCTATCTTCAACAACCAGGTCCTTTCGAACAATATACATGGGAACAGCAACGATGGTATAGCCATCTCAGCGGGCACAAATAACAACGACCTCCACCTTAACTGCGTATACGGCAATACGGGATGGGGAGTCTGGTATGGTGGTGGCCTTGGCCCCGTTGACGCCGAAGACAACTGGTGGGGCGATGACAGCGGTCCAAGCGTGAATGGCCCTGGCACTGGTGATGCGG
>Ga0114922_10005374_pt1 | contig 11824 bp, 12 predicted proteins | sample AartaG_FD_100975 | JGI IMG/M metagenome (GOLD analysis project Ga0114922, IMG submission 100975) | Deep subsurface microbial communities from Aarhus Bay to uncover new lineages of life (NeLLi) - Aarhus_00045 metaG | ecosystem: Environmental > Aquatic > Marine > Oceanic > Sediment | place...
CAGGAGAAAAATTCCTTTTGTCCTGCTGGAAGCCCAAATGCGGTAAACGCATCTTCCGATACGGGCATACACACGGGTAAATGCCCATAGCCGGTTTGTTGCACTTCGAAGTTGAATCCGCAAATGTATGCCTAACCTCAATTTTGCAAAAGTTCAGTAAGAAGAAAAGTGGCTCTGTTCAGAAAAAGTTGGTTGATTAATTGTATCAATAGCCTCTAACGAGGCTGGAGTTTTTCGTTCCTTTGCTTCGCTCGAGGCCAAGTTTGCGCTTGACTATAAGAAATATTCTTATATAATAACTATTAGTAATAAACCGGAACGTTCGTGTGGAGTTATATGAATAGCAAAAGTGTCAAGATACGCATGAGTCATTTTCGCGAGAAATGCAAAGGGCGCAACCTGAGCATGACGCCTCAACGTGTTGCCATCTTCCAGGTGGTTATGGATTCTGCCAATCATCCCAGTACGGAAGAGGTCTTCCAGCAGGTCAAAAAAACGTTCCCGGATATCTCTGTCGATACGGTGTATCGAACCCTATCTACGTTTGCCGAGATTGGCGTCATTCAGGTGGTGGAAGGATATGGGGAGGCCAAGAGATATGAACCTGACATGGAACCGCATCACCATTTCCGCTGCCGACAGTGCAACCGGATCGTCGATTTTCGCGAAAAAAGATTTGACAATTTAAAGCCGCCCAAAATAATAACGGATAAGTACTCGGTGTCCGGCGTCAAAGTGATTCTAGAAGGAGTTTGCGATATGTGCCTAACCGAAGTATAAATTTTTTCCTCCGAAGATAAGAAAATTTCTTGTTTAAGATAGATTCTGAATTTTTAGTCTGTCCGATGAGGTATCGTGAAAGGAAAAAATCTGGAAAGGAGATATTAAAATGAAAGAGAAAAAACTTACCACCGCAGCCGGCATTCCCGTTAGTGATAATCAAAATTCACTCACCGCGGGCGAACGCGGTCCCACGCTCCTGCAGGACCATGTCCTGCTGGAAAAATTGGCTCACTTCAATCGGGAACGCATCCCGGAACGTGTCGTTCACGCCAAGGCCGCCGGAGCGTTTGGCACCTTTACTGTCAACCGGGATATTACCAAATATACCAAGGCGAAAATTTTCTCCGAGGTGGGTAAGAAAACGGAAATGTTTGGACGGTTTTCCACTGTCGCCGGCGAAAAAGGGTCCGCCGACACCGTCCGGGACGTACGAGGATTTGCGCTCAAATTTTATACCGAAGAAGGCAACTGGGATATGGTGGGCAATAATACCCCCGTCTTCTTTATCCGCGATGCGATGAAATTTCCCGATTTCATCCATACCCAAAAACGAATGGCCCAAACCAACTTGCGCTCCCACGCCATGTGGTGGGATTTCTGGTCGTTAGTACCCGAAGCCCTGCATCAGGTCACCATTCTGTTCTCCGATCGGGGGATCCCCAAGGGCATACCGTACATGAACGGGTACGGCAGCCATACCTACAGTTTCATCAATGCTAAAAGCGAACGCTTCTGGGTAAAATTCCACTTCAAAACCAGACAGGGCATCCAGTGTATGATGCAGGACGAGGCGGATCGGATTGTCGGAGAAGATCCCGATTACCATATCCGTCAACTGTTTGAGATGATTGAAAAAAAGGAGTTCCCCAAGTGGACGTTTTCCGTGCAGGTCATGCCCGAAACCGATGCAGAAAACTATCGCTGGAATCCGTTTGACCTGACCAAGGTGTGGCCGCATGCCGATTATCCCCTGATCGAAGTCGGAGAGATGGAACTGAACCGCAACCCCGAAAATTACTTTGCCCAGGTGGAGCAGTCCGCCTTTTCCCCCGCCAACGTGGTGCCGGGCATCTCATTCTCCCCCTGTAAAATGCTTCAGGCGCGTATCTTCTCCTATGCCGATGCCCATCGGTATCGCCTGGGCGCCAACTTTGAAAGCCTGCCCGTCAATCGGCCCAAATGCCCCGTGCACAACTACCAGCGGGACGGCTCTATGCGCTTTGACGGTAACAGCGGCTCCTCGGTCAATTATGAGCCGAACAGTCTCGGCGGACCCAAGGCCGACCCTGCCTTTGCCGAACCGCCGCTGAAGATTTCCGGCGATGCCGACCGCTACGACCAAAAACGAGGCGTCGATGACGATTACGTTCAACCCGGAAACCTGTTCCGGCTGATGCCTGCCGACGAACAAAAGCGACTCATTCAGAATATCACCGGCAGCCTCAAAAAGGTTCCGAAAGAGTTGCAGGAAAAAATGGTGGCGCATTTCCGCAAAGCCGACAAAAACTACGGCGACGGCATTGCCAAAGGCCTGGGACTCTGATACCTCCGTCTCTCGAACAATGGAACATCCTTATAGTTAGCCCCACGTTGTACGTGGGATTTTACTTTTTGTTATTTGATTTTTTATCTCAGTAGGGTAGGCTATGCCTACCACGAAATGTCGGTATGCACAGCATACCCTACGGGATTATATAAATTGTATCGACGAGGGACAGAAATGAGTTAATCAAAAACCGGTAGGGTGTGCATTGCACACCTTATAAACTGTTTCGTAGTAGGTAGGGTGTGCGTTGCACACCTTTTGAATTGTGAATTTGCCTAAAAACATTACCCTTACCTTTGACGGCGGTACGCTGTTGCTGCACGGTATAACGCAGCAGAACCTGTCCACGATTCACCTTCGGGCGCTATGGACCTGGGACCCCCGCGTGAACGCCTGGCGCTGTGATGCGATTCACTATCCTGCGATCCGAAATTGTCTGGCAGAAAAACTCGCGGACCGCTTTACCGATCAAATCCCTGCTCCCCCGCGTGTGACCTTTAAACAGGTCGAACTGCCCAAATTACGGCCGGAACAGAATGAAGCCCTGAACGCCTGGAACCGTGCTGACCGACGGGGGCAAATCATCATGCCCACCGGCACCGGCAAGACCGAAGTGGCGCTGGCCGCCATGGCGCGCTGCCAAATCGCCACTTTAATCGTCGCTCCCGTCCGCGACCTGATGTATCAATGGCATCGACGAATCCTGCACGCTCTCGCCTGCGACGCCGGCATCGTCGGCGACAACCTCCACAACCTCAAACCCGTCACCGTCACCACCTACGACAGCGCCTATATCCACATGGACAAGATGGGTGACAAGTTCGGCCTGCTGATTTTCGATGAGGAACATCACCTGCCTGGCCGCTGCCGGCGCGAAGCCGCCCTCTTAAGTACCGCCTCCTGGCGCATGGGACTGACCGCCACCCCCCAACGCGCCGACGGCCGACACGCCGACCTCGACGAACTTATCGGGCCGATTGTCTATTCTCTCCCACTCGACCAAGTGCGCGGCACAACCCTCGCCGACTTTGACGTCGTACGCATCCCCGTCGCCCTGAACGACGAAGAACAAAATACCTACGACGAATGCAGCAACCTAATCCGGCATTTCATGACCCGGAAACGTCAGGAACAACCCGGCTACACCTGGAAACATCTATGCAATGAAACCGGCGAAGACCCCCGGGCCCGCCAAACCCTCAAAGCCTTCTACCTCAAACAATCCATCGAAGACCGCGCCGCCGAAAAACTTCGAGTTCTCGAAGACATCTTTCGACTCCACATGGGACAATCCATCCTGGTCTTCACCGGCTCCAACGCTATGGCCATCGAAATCTCCCAACGCTTTCTGATCCCTACTATTCTAGCCCATACGCGCAAGCAAGAACGACTCGTCGTTCTGGCTGGATTTGCCGAAGGACGCTTTCCCGTCCTGGTCGCCAATCGCGTTCTCGATGAAGGCGTCGATGTCCCCGACGCCAAGGTCGCCGTTGTCATCGGAGGCCAGGCCTCTACCCGGCAGGCAAAACAACGACTGGGTCGCATCCTCCGCAAAACCGCTAACGCCCGGGGCACCCTCTACGAAGTCATCTGTGAAAATACCAAGGAGGTGATTCGCTCTCGCAAGAGACGCAAAAGCGATGCTTACCAGCGAACACGCCATCGTCGAATATAAAGCCGGCCGCGCCTATCCCGACCGACTCACCCAATCCAACCATCGCGATTACCTCGAGTACGCAGGGCAAATGCTCGATGTCTATACTCGCGGTATCGGTATAACCCGCCGTCGCCTCCATCGCCAAATTGAAGCAATATTTCAAAACAAAGCCAATTGCCCCCTCCCGCGGATACGAGCCTTTTGCAAGCTGCTGGATGATGTAAGTACCTATCAGACGGACCCTTATGGAGATTCAGCTTGCTTGCGGCTGGAGGTTTTCACAGCGGCGGCGGAATCTCATCCTCTGGTGACCTGTGCCGACAGGTTATTCGAGCATGAGGAACGGCAAAGCAAACAGCAGCTTGCCGAGAGGATCGGGAGGGACTGGCCCGATATCGAAGAGACATTGTATGCCGATGTGATGGCGTTTCAAAAGCTGGTCTCCTTCGCGGACTATCCGGATGCGTCGGCGCTGCTGTCGCGGTATAACGTGGCGCAGTTGCAGGCTTGTTTGTATCGTGCGGAGAGTATGACGGTGGTCGCCGGCGGGGATTTTAAGACGATCCTGCGTTATGCCAAGCTGGCGGGGCTGCTGCACAGAATCGAGAAGCAGGGGAATCAGACGTATATTATGGAGTTTACCGGTCCGCTTTCGGTCTCCCGCGAGACGCGGCGTTATGGAATTCGGTTTGCAAAATTTTTACCGGCGTTACTGGCCTGTCGGGATTGGCGGATGTCGGCAGTTTTAAAAACGCCTTGGAACTCGACTGCCAAGCTTATGCTTTGCGATCAAGATGGTTTCACGAGTCATTTGCCGGCGCCTGCGGAGTTCGATTCTCAGTTGGAAGAAAAATTCGCTACCCAGTTCGGCGAAACGCGCGACGGTTGGCAGTTGATCCGCGAGGGTGAAATTCTGCATCAGCAACAGAAGGTGTTTATACCGGATTTCGTATTTCAACACGAAGACGGCCGTCGGGTGTTATTGGAAATCGTCGGTTTCTGGACGCCGGAGTATTTGCACTACAAGCGCCAGGTGTTGCAGCAATTTCGGCCCCACAATTTGCTGCTGGCCGTCCCGGAACGTTCGCTGCGGCCCGAGGCGTCCATTGGCGATAGTATTATTGTCTATAAAACGGCATTGAAAGTGAAAGTTGTATTGGAAGCGTTGGAAAATTTTAGAAGTAAATCCTGAAGGGAACCACAGATTCTTTGGATGATTAACCACCTTCCGTGATTTTCCGTAATTGGAGAATGCGTTTTTCGCATTCCCGGCTACCAGCAGGCAGAAATGATATTCCCTTATTTTCCTGCAGGAAGCCCCAAAGCGCTAAACACATTGAAACTTCCGCTAACGATAAAACGTTGTAAGTTAAATGGTGTGCAATGCACACCCAACCAATACTTTCTATCGACAACGCAATCAATCCCAAATGGCGGGCCCGGCTTCGCAAGCGCTTCGCCGCGGGAACCATGGTCCGCCCTACTTTCTATCCGGGCCACGCCTGCTGAATAAATATGAACTTCGTAAGATTTATTCTCAAATTCAAAAGGTTCTTTATGTAAACGTTTCATTTTTAGCCTTTCTCTAAATTATTAGATGTAAAACTTATTTCCAAAGCTTCATCGATCATAGTTCCTTCGGCGATTTCTTTTCCGGTTGCGGTTAGTTTAACTATTTTCTGTTCTGTCGATTGCATTAAATTGGGATCATTATCAATGAAAGTAATATAGCCTTTCTCTTTTAGGTATGCGATATCTTTTTTAAACAAGTCCCATTCATAAAAAGGGGCAATGATGCTGTTCATTTGCATGATATCTTTAAGAGATAAGCCTGAAGGATAGACCATATCTAGTTTATTCAAGATGTTTGTTCGTATTGTTATAATTTTTGTTGCATCAAATGATTTTAACTTTTTTTTCATTCTGTTGCTCCAATGGTTTTCCAGACATCATATTCACAACCTGCTTTGATTTTCTTTTGTCGCAAAAAAGTGATTACCTGCAAACGAAGTTCATCCTCTGTAAGTTTACGGTAAGCCCAAACAGTAACTTTGACTTTGCCCTTTGAATCAACAGCTACATTTGGTACATCAGGCATTTGCATTTTACTTTCCTTATGCCAGTTTGTAGGAGATTTGTTCTTCAAGGATGTCTTTGACGGTCAGGGCGATTATGCTCTTGCCGGTCCTTTTGAAAAAGGCATCTATTTCGCTCATGGCGTCGCCGGAATAATCGAAGGAGACAAAGAACCCTTTGGTGCGGTCTTCACGCATCATCACCGCTTCAAAAGAATCGATATCCGGCCTGCCGACCTTGTCTTTCTGCTTGACCTGGATGGGATACCAAACATCCATAAAGTCCAGCTCACCGATCTTTTTCTTCGGCGTAGCAGAGACCGGATAAGTACGTCCATCGATTCCCATATCGCCCACCTTCGCCTTATTGGGGATACCGCCGAGGGCGATAACGGCCCAGTTCTCCGCCGTAACCAGAATCGCTAACTATGTTAAAAATTGTTTTAATTTATTCCTCACAATAGATTCATTTAAGTCTTGATCGTATTCGAAGTACACCAGATTTACTTCATTTAACTTAGCTAATTTCCTTTTTTTTGCGTCTCTCTCCAATAATTTTTCAAAAGCTTCTTCTCCGCCCCAATGCTCCACGGGTTCAAAATGTTGAATGCCCTGATATTCAATACCTAAATTGACGTTTTCGATAAATATGTCAAATTCCATATTCTCAAGGTATTCAGGACGATAATGACGATGCACAGTATAGTTAGGAAATAAGGTTTGTACTATTTGATAAAGAATAGTCTCACTTGTCCATGAATCACCAACTATTTTATGATTAAATTTTAATCTGACTCGGTTTTCTATTACCCTCCAGACTTTCCTTGTTTGTTTTTGATACTTTTTCAACAACTCGTTTGCCTGTTCAAAGTCTACTTGAGACAACTCTTGATATATCTGCATCGTTTCTTTGGGATCATATTCAATAAGTTCGAGTATTTCATTGGAACAGATATCTGAAAGAATATGATTGTTAATTGGTTCTACTCCCATTTCATATGCCTGTTTGTTTATATACCAACCATAGTTTTGTTTAAAAACTCCTCCATACATTTCCACGCAGTATTTCAGTGAAGGTACAACATTGTTGCACTCATGGCACAATCCATCTTCAAAACGAATCTTTTGGATAACATTCTCTTCTTCTACCACTTCTAACTGCATTAATTCGTCTACCAATGATTGCGGGAAATACATGGAATCCATTATATGAGTTTGTGGAGAAGATGAATTGAGATGGGGTTCCCTACGCAATCTAAACCGAATATAATTTCCGATGGCACACTTTGAGCATGAACACAAATATATGGGGCTAGTCTCCGACTCAGCAAAACCAAAGAATGCGCCATAAAAACCTGGATAATATACTATAGGGAAAGGCAAATTTTCTATTATGATTGTACGATCTTTATATGCGACTTCCTTTTTATTCTTCTTCGCCATTCTTTTATAATCAGCTAATTTTATTTAACCTGATTTTTTCCTTCGTTTCGCCCCAGAAGACCTCATAGTTGCGATTGGAGTTGAACGGCGGGTCGATATAGATCAGATCCACGCTGTTTTCGGGCAGCTTTTGCAACTGGTCCAGGTTATCGCCGCAATAAATGACCCGCGTATCTATTAATGCGGACGGCTTGCCGACCGTAGCAGCTTTCTTAGGACCGGATGTAGATTTCTTTGTCATAAGCCGTTAGTATAATGCAGGTTTAATAACTTGCAAGTGTCCCGTATTAAAAAATGGTGTGCAATGTACCCCCTACCAAGACTAACGAGGCTGGAGTTTTTCGCTCCTTCGCTTCGCTCGAGGACAAGTTTGAAGCCACCGGCATATTCCTACCGCAGTAAAACCACGGGGGGCGCCCGGGAGCTTGGAGTCCATAGAGGCATGGGGATATCCATCCTAATGGAAGCGATCTGATAGCCAAACATGCCGGAGGCCCAATGCGGTAAACTCCTTATGGTCAAATAGTTAAAAATCATACGCCAGAAAAAACTTAATAAATTTTTCAGTTTTTACAAGTTAGTAGTACAGAGGGCACAGAGAAATTTTTTTGGATAAACGGTGTGCAATGCACACCCTACCCAGGCGCCACCCGTCGCACTCCATAAGCACAGCCGAAGGCGGCTGTGCCACATTGGCCATCCACCTCGCCTTCGGCTCGGTGGCTGCCACTGGTCGATTCCGAAAAAATGTTGAACGAATAAACTGGTATAATAAGTAGTGTTGGTTATAATATTCCCTGGCAGGACTAAAGAGACTCGCCCTGACTTCCGATAGTAGATACGAAGGGAAAATCATGGATAACGTGACAATTCAACCATCCGATAATTTCGGCAGACAGTTTATCCCGGCGGAGTTTCTACCCGACGGCGAGGATGAATATGACCTGCGGAATCGACAGAATCCGCGTCCGGCGTCCGCGTGGCGACACCTGCGAGCGGACGAACTGGAGCATTTGGTAAAAAACGGTAATACGGCGGATAACTGGGATGAAATTCTGGTGACGGATGAATTCGATCCCGGCCAGGTCAAGAACAGCGATTTTTTCGGTCTGGTGCGGATCGGTAGGCTGCGAAACGTAATCCTGGCGCATCATGATCTGCAACTTCCCGTGGGTATCAGCAACAGTTTCATCGTGGCGTGTGATATCGGGGACGACGTGGCAATCCATGACGTGCGTTATCTGGCTCATTACATCATCGGCAATCGATGCATCCTGGCGAATATCGATGAGATGCACTGCACGAATCACGCCAAGTTCGGCAACGGGATCGTCAAAGACGGTGAACCGGAAGAGGTTCGCCTCTGGCTGGATGTTATGAACGAAACCGGCTGCCGGAAAATCCTGCCGTTTGACGGGATTATCCCGGCGGATGCTTATCTCTGGGCCAAATACCGGGACGATACAGACCTGCTGGAAAAATTCAAAGAAATGACCCAGCAGCGCGTCGATTCCCGCCGCGGCTATTACGGCACCGTCGGCGACCAGAGCGTGATTAAAAATTCCCGTATCCTCAAAGACGTGAAAGCCGGGGAACACTGCTATATCAAAGGGGCCAATAAACTAAAAAATCTGACCATCCATTCTTCCCCCCAAGAACCATGCCAGATCGGCGAAGGCGTGGAACTGGTCAACGGCATAATCGGCTACGGCTGCCATATCTTCTATGGCTGTAAGGCGGTCCGGTTTGTGCTGGGGAACAACTCGAACCTGAAATACGGCGCCCGACTGATCAACTCGTTCCTCGGGGATAACTCCACGATCTCTTGTTGTGAAGTGTTGAACAATCTGATTTTCCCGGCGCACGAACAGCATCATAACAATTCCTTTCTGATCGCCTCGGTAGTGCTGGGCCAAAGCAACATGGCGGCGGGCGCGACGATCGGATCGAATCATAACAGTCGAGCGAACGACAATGAGATTCAGGCGGGTCGCGGTTTCTGGCCTGGATTGTGCACCAGCGTAAAACATTCCTGCCGCTTTGTGTCCTTCGTCCTGCTGGCCAAAGGCGATTATCCCGCCGAGCTGGATATCCCCCTGCCCTTTGCCCTGATCAATAACCAGGTAGCCCGCGACGAGTTAGAAGTGATGCCGGGTTTCTGGTGGCTCTATAATATGTACGCCCTGGCGCGAAATTCGTGGAAGTTTCAAAACCGAGATAAACGCATCCATAAGGTGCAGAACATAGAATTCGAGTCGTTGGCGCCGGATACGGTGGAAGAACTATTTCGCGGCCGCCGACTGCTGGAGATCTGGACGGGAAAAGCCGATGCGCTGCGGGCAGGGCTATCTCCGGACGGTCCGGGCGAAGATGAATTGGCTCAACGGGGACAGGCTTTGCTTATGAATTCCTCGGAAGAGATCAAGGGACTGGAGATTCTGGGCGAGAATATGGAAAAATCTTCCCGCAAGGTTCGAGTCCTGAAAGTTCAACAGGGGTATCAGGCGTATGGCGATATGCTCCTGTATTATGCGGTAAAAAATTGTATCGACTATCTCCAGGCCCATCCCGAAGCGGACTTCGCCGCCATGCAGGAATCGCTGCAGGGGACCCGCCGGCGCGAATGGGTAAACGTGGGCGGGCAGCTTATGTTGGCCCAGGACGTGGATCAACTGCGCGCAGACGTAGGTTCGGGACGATTGGCGTCGTGGGAAGATATTCATCAGCGCTATGACGAATTCTGGAACGCCTATCCTCTGGAAAAGCAGAAGCACGCGTTTGCCACTCTTGGCGATTTGAATGTCGGCGAGGCCTTAACCCGGCAGCGGTGGCTCGATGCCTTACAGAATGCCGTGCGGATTCAGGAGTATATTTGCGACGAAGTCTATGCCACACGAAAAAAAGATTATGAAAATCCCTTCCGACAGGCCACGTTCCGCAATTCCGACGAAATGACGGCAGCTATCGGAACCATAGATGAGAACGATTTTGTTCAACAAGTACGTCAAACCACCGAACAGTTTCGGCAGGTCGTAGAAGATATAGCCCAAAGGGGCTAAACGAAAACCGGATACCCGGCACAAACTAAGGAGATGGTTTCATGAATCTAAAGGACTCTCAATACAATCAATTTGCTCTGGTACGGGAAATGATGGATACGATCGATGTCGTCAAAGGCTTTCGCCCCGAAGCCACCGAAGAAGTATCGCGAGAGATAGCCGCCGTGGGGCGGTTGCTGTTGACCGGCGAAGGATCGAGTCGGATTTTTCCCGCCAAGAACGCCATTCGAAAAGCACTGACCGGTGGCCTTGCATTAAATCTATTTACGGACGGCTCTCGGCAGGCGGCCCAATATGATCTATCCAAGTTTGCGGTGTTTTGCGCTTCGAATTCCGGCCGGACGAAGGAAATTGTTCTCTTGGCGAAAAAACTAGGCCAAATGAACAATTCCCACCGCTATGGACTCTGTGCGAATTCGGGAACGCCCCTGGAAGAAGCCTGCGCAAAAACGTTTGTACTATCCTGTGGCTGGGAGGAAGCGGTCGCCGCCACGAAAAGCGTGGCCGAACAGGCGCTCTTTTACGAGTCGATCATTCGGCATATCGGCGGAACGATTTCCAAAATAGATTGCGCGGACCTGACAGGTAAAGCTGAAACGGCGCTAACATTACCTATCGCCGCAGATATCGTATCGGCAGCAGCCCAGGCGCCGACGATCTACTTTGCCGGCTACAACGACGGCGTGGCAGAAGAACTCACGCTGAAAACCAATGAAATCACACGAAAAAAGTCCGATTTCCTCGAAGGAACCTACGCCGTGCACGGCATCGAAGAAGTAATGGAAAATACCGATGTTGTGTTTGTGGTCGATCCGATTGACGAAGAGATCGAGAAATTCCAGGAAGTGCTCGTCCAAGGCGTCGGTTTGAAGGTGATCGCGATCGCCAATCGCAAGACGCCGTTGCCCACGATTCAGGTACCTGATGCCGGCGAGTTGTCGCCCTATGTCTATTTGTGCGCCGGCTGGAATCTATTGGTGGAAATCGGGATGAAACTGGGTATTGACCTGGACAAGCCCGAACGCGCCCGTAAAGTCGGAAATGAACTGATTGAGTAAAATACCAATCCAAATGCCATACGCATTGACAAAGTAAACTGACTCAAACTGACCGATTTGTACATCGGATCAATGATAACTTTTTTGGCTCCTCACAAGAATTTGTGCATGATCTCCATCGCCGGAATGCGTTTTTCGCATTTTGGGCTACCAGCAGGATAAGGAAAGGGCTCGGATATACCAAGCCCTACCTGCTGTTTAGC
>Ga0114922_10005375_pt1 | contig 11823 bp, 11 predicted proteins | sample AartaG_FD_100975 | JGI IMG/M metagenome (GOLD analysis project Ga0114922, IMG submission 100975) | Deep subsurface microbial communities from Aarhus Bay to uncover new lineages of life (NeLLi) - Aarhus_00045 metaG | ecosystem: Environmental > Aquatic > Marine > Oceanic > Sediment | place...
GTAAAAGAATGTTTCTTACACGCATCGCGATTGTTGTTAATCAAAGTAGAATACAGTTGGGTATTGAACCATTTAAAAAAGCAGATTTAGAAAAAATTCTAGAAGTTTTAATTTCTAAGAGTTATTTAGAAACAGAACAAGTTGAAGGAAAGAAGGTATATATTCTTACAGAAAGAGGGAAATACAGAATTCAATAAAATTGAAGGGCAATGGAGCGAATAAAACAATTTTTACATGACGACGAATACATTTTATGGAAAAAATGTCAAGTAAAAAACTATTTGATAAGATTTCCGTTAGTAATATCTCTTTTAGGAATTATAATAATTAGTATCGCTCTATTCTTTTGGTATATCCCTATTTGGGAAGGAACTTTTTATGTGTTTAAAATCGAATTTAATCCTATTATTTTTTATTTAAGCATTTTATCTATCTTTTATACTGCTATAATAATAGTACTTGGTGATTTCTTTCGAGAGTTTAAAAAAAGTACCAAGAAATTGGATTTGAAATTAATTGACCTAAAGAACTATGATGAAATATATATATTAACTAATAAAAGATGGATTCAAAAAGAATTAAATTATAGTTTTTTGATTGACGACTCTAAATTTTCCCCCGACATATTATATCGAATAAAAGATGTGATGTTTATAGATTTAAACAATTTCAAAATAGCATCTATTCAAAAAAGAAGATCACAATACACAATTTTCTTCTGTATTAATAATCCAAATAATAAGGATTTTAATCAAAAAATCTTTTTAAATTTAAATATTAAAGAACACAATGATCTAATTATTCATTTAAGCAAATTGATTCCTACGAATATCTAAAATGCATTAATCTTTTTTAAGAATCAATTTATTAATAGGAATATCTTGATATTCTCCTGAAGGATACTCCCTTCGAATTGTTAAGGGTAAAATTTTAGATTTTAATTCAAGCAAGGCTATCTTAATTGGGTCTATTAAATTCTTTGGCTTATCTACTAATATAGGAGCGCCGAATGAAATTTGTAGTGCTCTTGCACCTGTGATGCGTGCTTTTTCATATCTGGAAAGAAAAATAAAACCGACCTTAATATCTTTTCGAACTTCTTTATACAACTTTCTCAATTCACGAGACTCTAAAAAAGAAGACATAACATAAACCATAGAAATAGTAATTAAATTTTGAAATGTAATATAAAATAAAACTTTTTTGGTTTTTATCGTAAATTAAGTAAGTTTAAATTTTTCCCTTGCTTAAGTATGGTGCGCAAGGGGGGAATAATTCAATTTGAAAGAGATTTTCAATTTTTTGAACCCCCGACCGTCGAGATTTACGCTGTAAATCAGCGAAGATTTACACGGTGTGAGCGTGTCGTTATACGGCTAAACCACTCGCGCTAATTTTATTGAGAAATTTAAATTTATTAATAATAAATTTAATAATAAAAGGTATTAATATAATTTAAGAGATTCTATAGACTCTGTAACTTTAAAATTTATATTAAAAACATAACTGTAAAAAGACTTTTAGAACGATATTTTTTGGTGATCTCTATAAAAAAAGAGCAGTATATATCTCACCCATTAATTAAAGAAAATGCAGTCTTAAGGCGAGCTTATCAAGAAAGTATATTTATTAATTGCCTAAACACCAACTGTTTAGTGGTTATTCCTACGGGGCTAGGAAAAACTATTATAGGTTTGATGTTAGCGGTACAGAGATTAACAGAAAAACCCAATTCGAAAGTAATATTTTTAGCTCCAACCAAACCATTAGTCAATCAACATTATAAATCGTTCTTAGGATTGACTGTTATTCCTTCTCAAAGCTTGAAAGCAATTACAGGAACGACCTCACCAGAAAATAGGAAAGAATTATGGGATGATTTAAAGGTCGCTTTTATGACGCCACAAGTGCTCCAAAATGACATAATTTCAAATCTTTATTCTACAAATAATGTTAGTTTAATTATTTTTGATGAATGCCATCGAGCCGTTGGGGATTACGCATATTGTTTTATTGCTAAAAAGTACATGGAAACCTCGAAAAATCCTCAAATATTAGGGCTTACGGCAAGTCCAGGATCAACGGAAGGGAAGATTAATGAAATAAAAAATAATTTATTTATCGATCACCTTGAAATTAGAACAGATCTTGATTCAGACGTTAAACCTTACATTTACAAAGTCGATAACGAGTGGATTAAGGTTAAGCTTCCAAGCGAGTTTTTAGATATTAAAAAAATTATTTCAGAAAAATTAAGAACAATCTATAAGTGGTTAAAGCAAAAAGAATTATTGAATACATCAGATATCTCTAAAGTTACAAGAAAGAATTTATTAGCTTTAGATAAAGTAATCAATGGGAGGATTTCGACATCTAGAACTGATGACGAGAAGTTCCAATTATTTACGGCTAAAAAATATACTGCAAATGCTATAAGGCTTTCTCATATGGATGAACTTATAGAAACTCAGGGATTGAGCGCTTTAGATGATTACATGAAAAAAAATGTAGAAAAAATAAAACAAAATACAGCAAATAAATCGTTAAAAGAACTCCTAAGAGATCCTGACATTAAACGCGTTATTGAATTAATTGAGACTAACAAAATAAAGGGAGTCGTACATCCTAAATTAGAAAAATTAGCGGAAATTCTACATAATCAGATAATTGGAAATATTAATTCAAGAGTTTTGGTATTTTGTCATTTTAGGGATTCTGTTAACAATATAGTTAAGTTTCTTAAAAAAGATCTTAGTATAACGGCACATAAATTCGTTGGACAACAGAGTAAAACATCTGACAAAGGTTTAACTCAAAAGAAACAAATCAGCCTTCTTGACGACTTTAAAGAGGGGGTTTACAATACATTAATAGCAACGAGCGTTGGCGAAGAAGGATTAGATATCGCAGAATGTGATTTAGTGATTTTTTACGATGTCGTTCCGAGTGCTATACGTTCAATTCAACGTCGCGGGAGGACTGGTAGAAAAAAAGAAGGAAAAGTCATTATTTTAATGGCTGAGGGTACTCGTGATGAAGGATACTATTGGGCAGAAAAAGCTAAGGAGCGTACTATGAAACAGAGTTTAAAAAAAATAAAAGAAACTGATTCCAACTCTAAGGTCGTTGGGCAATCTAGTCTCTTAAATTTCGTTAAAAAAGAAAAAGAAAGTAGAGATAAGGCTAATTTAAAAAATCAAAACGAAATTCAGTTGATCCAAAAAATTGAAGGTGCCGAAGAATTTACAATTATTTGTGACAATAGAGAAACCGCCTCTGCGGTTGTTAGAACACTATCCTTAATGGGGGTTGATTTAAAGTTAAAACAACTAGCTGTGGCTGATTACATAGTGTCGGAAAGAGTTGGAATTGAACGAAAATCTGCCCAAGATTTTAACGATTCTATTAAAGATGGAAGATTATTTAACGAACTGAATGATTTAAAAAATAACTTTATTAGACCCATCTTAATTTTAGAAGGAGATGTTTTTATTAATTCGAATATTAATCAAAACGCGCTCTATGGTGCATTAACTTCCATTATTTTGAATTTAGGAATTTCTATATACAAAACAAAAGATTCCCATGAAACTGCTACTTTCCTTTTTCAATTAGCGAAAAAAGAACAATCTAGTGTTAAAGGTGAGTTAAAACTAAGATTTGAGAAGAAACCCATCGAAATTTCTCGTTTATTAGAATACATTGTTGCAGGCGTTCCTGGCGTAAATGCGCGTAGAGCAAGAAACCTTCTCCGAGAATTGAAAACCCTCCAAGAGATTTTCAACGCTGAAATTGGTGATTTATTGAAAGTTGAGAGTATTGGAAAGAAAATCGCTCAAGAAATCTATAAATTAAGTAGATTTAAATATCATAGTGACTCCTAAATTGAGAAAAAAATATTTTTAACTTAATTTTTTAAGATTATGGACGCCTTTACCTATTCTCTCTATTATCTCTTCAATTTCTTCTTCTTTCACGATTAATGGTGGCATCATAATAAGAGTATTTTTTCTATTACCACAGTAATTTTGTAAAACGCCTTCTTTTATTATGGAGAGCATAGCTAATTGCCCAAATGTTTCGCTATTAAATTCCATCCCCCATATAAGCCCTCTTCCCCTCACTTCTTTTATTAATTCAGAATTATCGTCCGCTATTTCTTCTAAACCTTTGCCAAACAACTTACCCATTTCTTTTACGTGTTTTAAAAATTCGGGATCGGATTGTATGTCTAACATCTCGCACGCAATCGCACAACCTAAATCTGAGCCACCAGTTGTAGAAATGTGAATGAACGGATCGTCTTTAAAAACTGACTTCTCTATAAATGGTTTGTAACTACAAGTAGAGATTGGATATATCCCTGAGCTCATACCTTTCCCTAAAACCATAAAGTCAGGAACAACTTTTTCATTCTCATATAAACCACCATAAATCGCCCAGAAATGACTCGTTCGTCCAAGTCCGGCTTGAACTTCGTCAATGATCATCATAACCCCATGTTTGTCGCAGAGTTCCCGAACCTCTGAAAAGTACCCTTCTGGAGCGATTAATACTCCGGCTGTAGCAGGAATAGTTTCTAAAATAACGCACGCAACATCATCCGAAATAGTTTTTTTCAAGGCGTCTCCATCGCCAAAAGGAACTTGCTCAAAACCAGGAAGATTCCATAAAAAATTTTCCTTAAAGCCAGAGTCTCCAGTTGCCAAGGCAAATCCGGTATGCCCGTGAAATCCTCCAATTGCAGAGATACATCCTTTCCTTTTTGTATATGCCCTTGAAAATTTAATGGCAGTATCAACTGCTTCACCACCGCTAACTCCAAAAGTAGTTTTTGTTATTCCTGGAGGCATTAATTCCGCTAATTTTTTCCCCAAAATAGCTCTCCATTCTGATAATAGCAGATGATCACCTATATCTAGCCCCCCATCTATAGCATCCTTAAGAACTTGAATAATTCTTGGATTTTGATGACCTAAATTATAAACGCCTCCACACGTGTGGCAATTAAACAGTTCCATTGGCGGATCAGAGGGTTTTGGTCCCGCAAGCGTCCTAAATTTGACTCCTTTTCGCTCTCCCAGTACGACACCTAACCCAAATCCTTTAAAAGTGCGAACTTTTGGTGCGTTCACATGCTTTGCGTATAATTTCATTAACTCTTTCTGTGATAAAGTCCCTATATATTTTTTATTTGAACGATTTTCCATGATTTGACAATATTTTTTTTTCTATTAAAATATTGCTTATAGTTTTTAATGTAAAAGCGAAAGAACACACACATAGAAGTAAATTTAGCTTTTTTTTATTCAATATTGAATTCTATAAATAAAAGGATACTTTTTATGGCAAATAATACTAAAAAGGTTGTAATAAAATTTCATAATTACATAAGAAATTTTTTAAAGATTGAAAAAACAAACAATTAAAATTAATAATAAAATTTTTATGATTAAAGATTAATACTTATATTCTAATATTTACAATAATAAGATTATAATCAAAAAAACTTGGTGTAAAAACAATTATCAAATTTAAAGTAATAGTAGCAGGGGCTAAAAATGTAGGAAAAACATCTCTCATTAGGCGCTACGCTACTGGAAAGTTTGATAAATCAACTTTATCGACAATAGGAGTTGATTTCGAAACAAAAAAGGTTGTAGTGGACGATACAGAGATTCTTCTCAACATTTGGGATTTTGCAGGAGAAAAAAAGTTCCGTCTTTTATTACCTTCTTACGTTTCGGGCGCTTCTGGAGCTCTTGTTCTTTATGACATTACAAATAGAGATTCCTTAATAGATCTTCACGATTGGGTTAAGGTTATTACTTCAGTTCCAAATTCTCCAAAAACAAAATTAATGATTGAAGCTAAGATTGATTTAGAAAATCAAAGGGAAGTCAAACATGAAGACGCTAAAGATGCATTTGATAAATACAAATTTCAGGGAGAAATAATTGGAGTTTCTTCAAAGACGGGAGAAAATGTAGAAAATGTCTTTGAAATGCTTGGACGAGAGATTCTCAAGAATTCTTTAAAAAAATGTTCTAGTTGTAATAAATATTATCCATTAGAGCTTAAATACTGCCAATATTGTGGACAAAAAACTCGCTAATTCTATTTGTAGTAATCCAAAGATTAAATTTAGGTCTAATATAATAAGATTTTTTAAATTCAAAAATCTGATATTAAAAAAAAAATCTTTGATTTGTTCTATTTCTTTTTTTTTTATTTATATAGAAAGGTAAGATAATGCTGTTATGGAACATAATAATGATAAACTAACTATTATTGATGATGACTTTTGTGATGAACCATATTTGGAATATGATGAAGAAAACATATTTCATGAATGGTATTTGATAGAGGGTGAAGAGCGAATAAACGAACTCTCAAGACAATTAAGAACCTTCTTTAATTACAAGCAGTCTATTGTTCGTTTAAAATTTGCAAAACCAAGGAATTATACTAAGAATTCTCATAGTGAATTAATCTCTAGGTATGAGAAAGATCTAATTACCCATACTTCACGATTAATTGTCTTATTAAAGAATCTTGAAGTGGAAGATGGAGATATCGCTGAAAAACTTAAAAATCACATGAAAAAGTTAAGTTTAAATCCAGAAAGAGCTGATATTGAAAAACTACAAGAAATTAACAAATATTGTAAAAAAATTTGGGAAATTCTTCATATTTTATCAGAACTTGGGCTTTATAATAATCAATCTTTATTGAAGAATGCAATCAAGATTTCTTGTATATCTTGTGAAGTGAAAACTGCTTTATTCCCACGATTTTCGAACTTTTACAATGAATTTGAAGATAAAACAGGTATAAAATTAAGGGTTTAAAATACGACGAATTTTAAAAACTGAGATTACTTTAATAGAGTAATAAATTTATTAATATTGATTAGATTTATAACTTTAAAAACAAGAGAGAGTGATAATGATTTATAATGTACAAGATGATGTTATTGAAATAATTAATCGTCTTAGAAAAGATAACATTACATTTCAAGATAAAACTATTTTAGTAACTGGAGGCGCAGGATTCCTGGGTTCTTGGGTCTGCGATGTTTTAGTAAATCAAGGGGCATATTGCATATGTTTAGATAATTTATCTTCAGGGAGGTTCGATAACATCTCTCATTTGATGGAAAAAGAAAATTTCCGTTTTATTAATCACGATATTTCTAAACCTATTTATTTTGGAATGACTCATCATCCAAACGGGATTTGCGTGGGCGATATTAAGAGAATTGATATTGTTATGCATATGGCTAGCAGGGCGTCTCCATTTGAATTTAAAAGATTTCCAATTCCAATACTAAAAAGTAATACTCTTGGAACGATGAACGCTTTAGGTATTGCAAAAGCCCATAATGCGTTATTTTTCTATACAAGTACTTCGGAAGTGTATGGTAATCCTCCCGATGAAGCAATTCCGACACCTGAGACCTATTTTGGGCACGTAAATCTTAATTAGGATTTCCTATAAGAGCGCATACCCCGTAGGTCCCAGAAGTTGTTACGACGAGTCTAAAAGGGCTGGAGAGGCTTTTGTCAAGGCGTATGAATTACAACACGGAATCAGAACGAAAGTAATAAGAATTTTTAACACTTCTGGACCAAGAATCAGATCTGGACCGGAGTTTGGAAGAGTTGTTCCAAATTTTATTCGTCAAGCGTTAAGCGACGAAGATATTACAATTTTTGGCGATGGTTCTCAAACTCGTTCTTTCATTTATGTTGTAGATGAGATTGAAGGAATTTTAAAGGTAGTTTATAAAGACGAAGCAATTGGAGAAGTTATTAATTTGGGTAACGATAAAGAATACACTATTTTACAATTAGCTAAAATAATAATAGAATTGACTAATTCTAATTCAGAAATTGTATTCAAACCTTTGCCTATCGACGATCCTGTTAGAAGATCTGCTGATTTAAGAAAGGCAAAAAGAATTCTAAATTGGCAACCTACAACTTCTTTAAAAGATGGGTTATTGAAAACAATAGCTTGGTTTAAAAATAATGTTCAAAATGAAAAGTAAAGAAGGAAAAAAAAAAGTACTTAATAGTTTTGAAGAATTTGACAAAATTCTCAAAATTCTCTTAATAACCGGTATATTTATTGTGTCTGGCTTTATAATTTATGCCGTAATAACTCCTAAACCGGGTTATTGGTATCTTGGTATTTTAAATTCTGACAAAAAAGCAGAAAATTACCCTACAAATGCTGCAATTGATGAAAATATTACTTTTTATATTTCTGTTGGAAATTATTTAAATCGGGATTTTTCATTCCATATAGAAATTTTGAAGGGAAATAACGATACTGTACTAGGCCCATTCCCCTCGTTAAACGCAATCTCATTTGTAAATTCATCTACGATTACTTTACCGCATAGAGAGGTTTGGATTTCAAGTGCATTTAACATTTCCTTTTCACAAGCCGGAACGAATCAAACTATAATTGCGGAATTATGGGAAATCCCTTCTGCAGGTATTAGAAGATTTTATGATGTTGTATATGTAAGATTAAATATTACTTCTTAACAATCGTGAAAATGAAATAAATCTTAATTTTAGTAATGAATTAAATCGTGATGATTTAATTTTTAGATCCAATAATTTGAACATCTTTGACCCTTACATACGGGGCTTTAAATGGTCCATATATTTTATAATCTTTTGATACAGCATCAATATTTTTAAATAAATCCAATAAATTTATTCCAAACATAGTTTCGTTTAGAGCTTGTTTTATTTCTCCATCTATAATTAAATTTCCTTGAGAGATTAATCCACTAAAGTCCCCTGTAGCCATATTTGCCGAATCTCCGGTAGAATTTAAGAATATACCCTCTTGAACATCTTGTATCATTTCTTCTACAGAAGAAGTTCCAGTTTGCATAACGAAGTTTGATATACCTATAGAAGGAACAGAACTAAATGCCCTTCTTGAAGCGTTTCCAGTGCTTTCAACGCCTTCCTTCCCTGCTGTATAACTGTTGTGTAATAAGCCCGATTTCAAAAAAAATCCTTTATCTATTATTTTTTTATTCTTGCAAGGGACGCCCTCTCCATCGAAATTACTAGATCCTACAGCACCATCTATCAATGCGTTATCTTCGAGAGTTAAATATTCAGAACCAATAACTTTTTCTCTCTTATCAATCAGAAAACTTCGTTTATATTGAAATAGTTCTGCGTTTATGGCAGAAGCAATTGGGTTCAAAATAAGATTTATAGTTCCTTTAGGAGATAAAATTACGGGCATCTTTTTGGTCTTAATTTTAATTCTATTAAGATTTCTTTTCGCGTTTTTTAAAGCTTCAATGGCAGTGTTTGTTCCGTTAATATCCTTTAGTTTTCTTTTCATTTGGGATTCGTACCCATTTGAAGTCTCTCCAGTACTTTTATTTTTTACAATAATGTTTGAGGAAATTGAAAATACGGTTTCTTTTTCAAACACTTCAATATCATTTGAATTGATTACATAGGAAGTATTGCAATTAGAGGTGAAATCACCAGATTGAGAGATCGCTAAGTCATCGTCTTTACATACATTAATCAATTCTTTAACGTATTCAATTGAGTCTTCGATGGTTAATGTTTTTATATTGGTATCGTATAATTGTTTAACATTAGGATAAGTTTTGTATTTTAATGGCAAATTTTGAAAGTTAGGATCTGCAGTGCCTACATTCATCATCTTTATAGCGTTTTTAATAATTTTTTCAATAATTCTTTTATTTAATTTATTTGTGAACGCAAACCCTAAAGAACCTCTTTTATCGTAAATTCTAATCGAAACTCCATGGTCACTTCCAATTTCACTGTATTTTATTGAATTTTCTTCGAGTTCGATGTTTGAATATTCGCTCTTGCCAACGAAAATTTCTGCGCATTTAAAATTTGGAGCCTTTTTTTCGGCGAACTTTATCCCATAATTGGCAAGGTCAAAAATATCAATCGTATTATCCATTTAATTCAATCCCCCTATGGTTATATTGTCGATCTTAATGTATGGGCCACCATCACAGACTCTTACGCTTTGACCACCCTTACCACATATTCCAGATGAAAAGCCTAATGTGTTTTTATCACCAATAGCGGAGATTTTTTTTAAAACTTCTAAAATCATACCTGACAACGCAACATCTCTCATCAATTCCTGTTTTTCTCCATTTTTAATTTTATAGGAAAATTTACATTTAAATTGGAAGTTTCCTGTAGTCGGATTCGTATAACCGTATAAAAAGTCTTCACAAAGAATTCCGTTTTTTGTGTCTTGAATCATTTCATCGACATCCCAGTCTTTTGGTTCGATATAAGTAAATCCCATTCGAACTTGAGGCTTAAAAGAGCTAGATGCAGCTCTTCCATGGCCATTTGGAGATACATTCATTCTAGAAGAGGTTTCTAAGTTATGTAAATAATTTTTAAACACTCCATTTTCAATTAGCACTGTTTTTTGGGAAGGAATCCCTTCATCGTCTACAAAATAGCTCCCAAATAACTCATAAGGTAACCCAAATTTAGAACCTTGTCCCATTGAGGGATCATCCACTACATTAATGTCGTCTATAGCCACTTCTTGACCAATTTTTCCTTCCAATATGCTCTCCTTGCTCAAAACCAAATCTGCTTCACACGCGTGTCCAAGTGCTTCGTGAATTAAGGTTCCGGCAAGTTTAGGATCGGCTATAATCGTAAATTTTCCTCCAACCGGAGATTTTGCTTCTAATAATTTAATCGATTCTTGTGCTGTTTTAACGCTTAAACTTTCTGCTTTCTCTGTAGATAATATTTCGAATCCCCCTAAACCTCCAACAGAATTAATCGATCTTTGGATTACACCCCCTTTTTGGGAGTAAACTATGTTCAACAAGCGTAAATATGAAAGATCTTGATAAATATTACTACCAAACGAGTTTATAAAAACATAGCTTTTAACGCCATCCATGTAAATCGTATGCGTATTTTTTACCTTTTTAGAATAGTTAGATGCAAGCTTTTCGTGATGTTTTACGAGAAGAATTTTTTCTTCAATGTCTACATCTGCCAGCTTTCTCTTACTCTTAATTTTAAAATTCTTATTAATAGGGTCAACTTCTTTGATTTGGAACTTGTGTTTTGATAAAGACTCTGTTAATTTCGCTAGCTTAATCGATTTTAAAAAGTTTTTTTTAATTAAATCTTTGTTAAGATCTTTCAATACATAAAACCCCCAACCTCCATTCACAAAAGTTCTTATTCCACAATTGGTAATTTCATAGGAAGAGATTTCTGTACTTTTTTGATCCGTAAAATCTATAGTTGTTCCATTGCTTATCGTTGCTCTTATATCCCAATAATCGATTTGGTTTCCCGCTTCTTGAGTTAAATGATTTATAAAATCGTTATCAAATAGCTTTAATTCGTCCTTAATTTCTATAGTATTCACCAAATCACCGTATATGAATTATTAATAAAAATTTAATAATATTATATTTAGAATCTTAAAAAGATTGAAGAGGAGAGGTTTAAATAATTTTATTTTTTAAATAATTTTCATTTAAAATTATCTTTTGGGTTAAGATAATATAAAAGAGATTCTTTTTCTCCACTCATCTTTAGTTTCTTAATAGTTTTAATGGCTTCTTGGAGCGTTACCATCTTTGAAATTTTAAAAGAATTTTTAAACTGAAACGACCGACTACATTTCCAACATTTTTTTGATTTTAATATCTTACTGCTATAAAACCATTCACCACAGTGATAACACCGAAAAAAGTAGAACTTTTGAACATTGCGCATCTTAAGGTGATAATAAAAA
>Ga0114922_10005376_pt1 | contig 11822 bp, 12 predicted proteins | sample AartaG_FD_100975 | JGI IMG/M metagenome (GOLD analysis project Ga0114922, IMG submission 100975) | Deep subsurface microbial communities from Aarhus Bay to uncover new lineages of life (NeLLi) - Aarhus_00045 metaG | ecosystem: Environmental > Aquatic > Marine > Oceanic > Sediment | place...
GCCTTGGCGATAGCTGCGATGATGATAAAGAGCGGCATGTGCGACATAGCCTTAGCCATCGGTGGAGATGTATCGCCCGAAGGTTTCTTGCCTTCCTTGGCCGGTGAAGACCCTTTAAGCCCAGATTCACTTCGTTTTACGGCTATCGGAGCCACAAATCCGGTTCATTGGGCCCTGGATTGTCGAAGGCGGATGGAGGAATACGGGACTAAAGAGGTTCATCTTGCCAAGGTAAAGGTAAAGAATAGCAGGCAGGGCACATCGAACCCTCTGGCGAGGTACCGAAAAGTCTTTACTTTGGAAGAGGTTTTGAATTCGGCTATGGTTGCTTATCCCCTAAGGCTTTATGAAATCTGTGCAACCAGTGACGGGGGCGGAGCAGTGATACTTAGCAGCATGGAGGTGGCGAGAAGATATACCAGCAGGCCAATCATTCTTGCTGCTGCGACTTTGGGGAATCTGGTGTACGGGGACCCAACGGTAGTAATTGGGTCCCATGTGGCTTACAAAGCAAATAGTTCGGTGCCCATGGCCAGTGAGGTTGTACAAAGCAGCCGCAAAGCCTATGAAGAGGCTGGTATTGGTCCGGAAGATTTGGATTTTGCTGAGCTTCCTGACAATAGTTCCTGGCATGAACTCGTATTCATGGAAGCCTTGGGCTTCTGTGGGCGAGGCGAGGCCGAGCACTTGCTTGATGATGGAGCGACTGAGCTAGGAGGCAAACTCCCTATCAATGTAAGCGGTGGGTTCGCGAGCTTTGGGGAAGCTGTGGCGGCACAGGGTTTGCTTCAAGTCTACGAAATTGTACGTCAACTAAGAGAGCAAGCCGGGCCAAGGCAGGTGGAGGGTGCTAAGGTAGGCTTTGGCCAGGTTTATGGGGCACAGGGGAATGCTGGCACTGTGATAGTGAAAAAGTGAACCTGCTGGGAATTTGGGATAGGTGTACTAAAGAGTGCGGCTATGGCGCAGAGGAGCGCAGGTAAGTGATAATTATAGGAGGCAAGAACAATGGAATTAGCTGGTAAGGTAGCAATAGTAACCGGTGCAGCCCAGGGTATAGGAAAAGCCATAGCTAAGAGGTTTGCATCTGAAGGCGCAGCCGTTGTCGTGGCTGATGTTAAGTTTGAAAAGGCAGGGCGTATAGCTGACGAAATTAAAGCTCAGGGAGGAACGGCGATCGGTGCTCAAGTGGATGTGGCTGACAAATCGGAAGTTCAAGATATGGTAAGGGCCGCCATAGAAAAATTTGAGGCAATCCACATCCTGGTAAACAATGCCGGTATTATGCGGCGTGCACCTCTTCTCGAGCTGACGGAGGAGGCATGGGATACCACCATAAACGTGGATCTCAAGGGAGTATTCAATTGTACTCAAGCGGTTTTGCCCCACATGATAAAACAGCGATACGGTAAGATTATAAATATCTCCTCCATCGCCGGGGCTGGGCATGCTGGGCCGGATTTAGCTAGCTATGCGGCAGCTAAAGCTGGTGTTATGCAGTTAACAAAGGTTACTGCTCGAGAAGCAGGTCAGTACGGAATAAATGTAAATTCCATTTCCCCGGGATTGATCGCTACCTCGCTGGGATATGTTGACCGAACGAAAGAGGAAACGGAAGAATCGGTTGAGCAGAGAAAGACAATCACCCTTCTTGGACGTCCTGGCATGCCGGAAGACGTGGCAAACCTTGCCTTATTTTTGGCTTCTGAGGATTCCAGTTTTATAACAGGTCAGGTTATTACCATTGACGGTGGCCGAATTGATGGCATGTGAGTAAACAATAGTCCCACGGATAACAGCGATCATTCAGATGGACGGTAACAACTCACATGCCCGATGCAGGCTTTCTATCTCAGCCCCAATAAACGAGTCAGAACAAAGCGTTGGACTTCGGTGGCACCTCCGCCGACCAGCAAGTACCTTGCGTTCCGCCAGTGGCGCTCAAAATCGGAATCTGGCAGAAGTGAGTAACCTCCCATAAACTCCATGCCAGCGAGGGCACATTTATGCAAGAGCTGGGTGGTAAGCATTTTCCCTGCGGAGACCTCTTTAACGCAGGGGATATGCTCGGTTATCATCCAGGCTAGTTTGTAGGTCAGGCTTCGAACCGCTTGAAGTTCACACCACAAATCGACCAGCCTGTGCCCCACATCCTGAAACTTGCCAATGGTCCGGCCAAATTGCACCCGCTGCTTGGCGTAGTCCATGATGTCATCCAGGGTCGATTGGCTCTCGCCACAGCAAGCTGCGCAAACAGTCTGGCGTTCCCATTCCAGGTGGCCCCCTAGGACCTTCCAGCCCCCGTTCAATTCTCCCAGGAGGTTCTCCCTGGGAACCTTGACGTCATTGAGAAAGACGGAGCAGGTGCCAATGGCACGCCTGGCTATGAGAGGCAGGACGGTGCATTCAACACCAGGGAGGTCATTGGGGACCAATATTACACTGATGCCATTGCGGGGGGGAACCGCGTTCTTGTCCGTCTTAACCGACATTACCATAACATTGCCTGGCAGATGACCACCCGTTGAGAACTGTTTTTGTCCATTTAGCAGAAAGTGGTCATCTTGGAGCACGGCCGAGGTGATGATAGAGGCGGCATCTGAGCCCGCCTCTGGCTCGGTCATGGAGATAGAAAACCTTTGCTCACCCCTTATGAAACGTGGCAAATACTTCTCCTGTTGCTCCTTGGTGCCAAAGTCCACTATGTTCGTGGCAGAGAACATGGGTACGTGGAAGACCGATGCCATCTCATAGCTGTACTTGGCTAAGCACTCTACAAATATGGTAAACATTATGGCGTCGGCTCCCATGCCCCCATACTCCTGTGGGATCAGCAGGCCTAAGAAGCCTTGTTTTACCCCTGCGTCCCACAGTTCCTGTGGATACCTTGGCTGAAGGTCACACATCCGCGTATATTCCCTACCAGCCTCCTTTTCGGTGAAATCCTGCATCGTCTTACGCCACATTTCTTGTTCTTCTGTAAAGCTAAAATCCATGTCACTCCTTATAAGATCAATTTCCTGGCAGGCGAAAAGCCAGGATATGTTTTATCTTCCCTTCCAGACCGGCTTTCTCTTCTCGGCAAAGGCCCTGGGACCTTCAATGGCATCTTCACTGGCATAGACCTTATCGTAGATAAGCTTGGCCATGTCCAAGCCGGCCCGGCGACCAACGTCCATTGCCTTATAAAAGGCTTCCTTTGCTGCCCTCACCGAAAGCGGGGCATTTCCAGCTAACACGGTCGCCATCTGCATCGCCGTGGGCATAAGCTGGTCCAGTGGGACAACCTTATTGATCCAGCCGACCTCGTAGAGTCTCTGGGCTGGCATGGGGTCACCCATAAGCAGCACTTCGAAAGCCGTGGGCAGTGGCATCTGCCAGAGCACTGGTATTGCCCAAGGTGTCCCTCGCCCCACTTTGACCTCGCCAACCCCAAACCTGGCGTGCTCAGCAGCCACCCTCAGGTCAGACATCATGGTGAACTGAAAACCCCCAGCAGTGGCAACGCCGTTGACGGCCGCAATTATAGGCTTGGTTACGTTATGCCCGTACGGGGTACCAACCGTTCCATCCAAAACACCAGGCCTCAGTTTTACTACGTCAAAAGCGGGGTCCTTGGCTACCCTCTCTGCCTGGTCCTTAAGGTCCATACCAGCACAGAAGGCACGATCTCCAGCCGCAGTCCATATTGCTACGAAGGCATCATCGTCATTCTGGAATTTCTCCCATGCCTCATCCAGCAGGTCAAACATTTCAATGGTGACAGAATTCATCCGCTCAGGGCGGTTCATGGTGATAGTGACTATATGCTCCTTCTTCTCATAGAGAAGAATTTCCGGTCCTGTTAAGGGCATGTTAGAATCCCTCCTTTCTTATGAAACCCGTGATAAGAAGTTGCCTTATGAGCCAGACTGACTCTCGGGAGCGCTAATCCGCTTCCACCTCCATGAAAAGTAAGGCGTTACCCATAGCCTTACCTGTTTGGTCGAAGCGCAGGGTCTTGGTTGCTCCACCCCCTAAGGCCTGGTGCATTACGATCTCAAGGGAGAGGACGTTGGGCATCTCGTAGATTTCCACATTTCCTTTGACCCAGTCCTTGAAGTGCTCCTTCACCCGTTGCGGTGTTACCTGCTTCTTTATTATCTCGTAGTTCTTCTCGTTGAAGGCCATAAGGCCGATGTCCGAGATATCGCCCTTATCTCCGGAGCGGGCCAAGGCGAGTTCGCTTAGTCTTACCTTCTTAGCCATTACTTGACCTCCCTCATCTCTAACTTTGTGGGGACTTCTTCCCTGGGTATCAGGCTTGGCCATAGGGCGAAGACCTCCCTCTCGGAAGGGGCGCCGAAGGCGGTGCCGACTCCGGCCGCATACCAGGACAGGGTTGCCTGGAGCCTAGCCTGTCGGGCTTCCTCTATGGTCTTGGTCTTGATGGCGAACCTGACCCCCAGCTCGTTGGGCTCGTAGTTGATGGGTGGAGCCGCGGGACCATAGAGGGCGTTGTAGCCTATGAAGGAGACGAGGGTCTCGACGGGCTTTACGCCGACTATATCCAGCCTCTTGTAGAAGAAGTCCTCGCACCTTTTCGCCATGTCATACGCTTTGGGGCCGGGGACAATCATGATGTACTCGCTGATGTAGCCGTCGGCATGGGCCAGGCAGAACTTAAGGGTGTCAGGCCTCGGCTTCCCCCTGGGCTTATCCCCTAGCTTGCTAACCCTCACCTGATTCGGCCCGATGTCCTCGAGCTTTATGGCGGTGGTAACGCCGATACCATCCGGCATCAGGTAGTTCTCAGGGTCGTGGACTTCGTAGACCAGGTGCTCCTTTAGCGTGTCTGCTCTTACCAGGCCGCCGGAACCTGCGACCTTGCTTATGACCGACTCTCCGTTCTCATCCATTTCGCAAATCGGCGAGCCGGAGTGCCATGGCTCGGGGACCTCGGCCCAGAAGTTGGAGCAGGTGCCGCAGCTCCAGGTGCCGCATTCCAGGAGGTGAGCTGTACATATTGCGGCGCCAATTCGATCCCAGTAAGCGTCCTCGTACTTCCAGCCGAACTCGTACATCAAGGGGCCCAAGAATAAGGAGTTGTCGGAGAGCCTGCCGGCAATCACCAGGTCGGCCCCCTGGTCAAGGGCCTCTATCACACGGTCAGCGCCGATGTATACATAGGCTGCCACCAAATCGTCCATCACCCGGTCGATATCCGGTTCGTCGTTGTCGTAGTTCTTGAACTTGAGGCCCTTAGCCTTAAGCTCCTTAACCCGCTCGATGGGCAGATCATCTCCGGTGATGACTCCAATCCTGAGTCCGGTGATCCCCATGCTCTTGGCCAGCTTTATCACTTCCTCGGCGCATTGCTCCGGGTTGGCTCCGCCGGCATTGGTGACCATCTTGAAGCGTTTCTCCTTCCAGGCGGGCAAGATATTCCTCATCAGGGGGATTACATCGGGGATGTAGCCCCTGTCGGGCCTCTTGGCCTTTTGCCTCTCCAGGATGGCCATGGTCAGCTCCGCCAGGTGGTCGAAGGCCAGGTATTGCGCATCGCTCTTCTTGGCCACGTCTATGGCCGGGTCCATCATCTCCGGCCAGCCGGCTGAACACCCCGCAATCTTTACCTTTTTCATTTTCATTGCCTCCTATCAGACTTCGTCAATGATAGACGATTTCTCCTCTTGCGTCAACTCGCTGTTTTCTGCCGATACAGGCAGCCACAGGAGCTAGTGATAAAAGCAGTAGCCGCACTCAGGGCTCATCGTCACCCTGCGGGTACATACCCCTGGCTATTTGCCCTTGAGCTGGCGGTCTCCCCTTTCTTATATGAACCCTTATGGGGCAGATTGACTCCTGGGAGTGCTAATCTAGCTCTACCTCCATCCATGCCAGGGCGTTGCCCATAGACTTGCCTGTCTGGTCAATCCGCAGGGTCTTCGTTGCCCCGCCCCCTAATGCCTCGTACATCACTATTTCCAAAGATTGGAGATTGTCCATTGGGTAGATGATGACGTCTCCTTTGACCCAACCTTTGAAGTGTGCCTTAATCCGCTCAGGGGTAACCTGCTTTTTTATGATTTCGTAGGTTTTCTCATCCTTAGCCATCAAACCAATATTAGAAATGTCGCCCTTGTCACCGGATCGGTACCAGCAAATGTCTCTCAGTCTGGCTTTTTTCACGGTTACTTGACCTCCTTTATTTCCAACTTCTCGGGCACAGCCTCTCTAGGTATCAAGGTGGGCCATAGGGCAAATACGGGTCTAATGGCTGGAGGCTGGGTGAAGCCAGTGCCCGGTCCGGACGCTGCCCAGGAAAGATGTCCACATTCAGTGCGACAATCTCGGGCTTCCTCTCTGGTATCGCACTTGAAGGCTACCCTGAGCCCCAATTCAGGAGGTTCATGGTCGGGGTCTGGTGGAGGCACCGTCGGGCCTTGGAGGGAATCATGTCCAATTAGGGAAAACAATACTTCCTTTGGGTGTAAGTTCAAGTAGTCGAGCCTTTTGTAAACGAAATCCTTCATCTTTTCCGCCATTTTGAAGACCTTGGGGCCGGAGATGACCGTGAGTTCTTCGCTGATGAACCCTTCATTGTAAGCCAGGCAAAGTTTCAAAGTGTCGGGTCGTCGTTTCCCTCGCGGGGCATCGCCAAACTTGCTTATCTTCACCCTGTCTTTACCCACCTGCTCCAGCTTGATGGCTGTGATGTCAGCGATACCATCTGGCATAAGGTAGTTATGAGGGTCATGGACTTCATATACCAGATGCTCTTTCAGAGTCAATACCCTGATCGCACCGCCTGAATTAGGCGTTTTGGTTACTATCGTGTCGCCGTTTTCATCCATCTCAGCTATGGGGAACCCAGGATTACCCCGGGGATACTCGATTTCTTCCCAGAGGTTGGAACAGGTGCCTGCACTCCAGCTACTGCACTCGAGAAGATGCCCGGTAATGATAGCAGAGCCAATCCTGTCCCAGTACTCGTCCTCGTACTTCCAGCCCAAAGGATGCATGAAATTGCCACAGTAGAGGGCATTATCGGCCGCTCGACCAGTAATTACTAGATTAGCTCCAGCATCGTAGGCCTCTATGATTTTGTCAGCGCCTGTATATGCGTAGGCACCGAGCAGCTTGTCTCGTACTCGATCGATATCGTCCTCGCCAGTGTCCAGGTTCTTGAATTTGAGCCCCTGAGCTCTAAGCTCGTCTATTCGGCTAAGAGGTATGTCATCGCCTGTCACTACCCCGATTTTTATGCCGCCCAGGTTTAGCTCCTGAGCGATCTTGAGAACCTCTTCGGCACACTGCCCTGGGTTGGCACCACCACCATTGTTCGCCATCCTGAAGTGCTTGTCCTTCTCCTTCCAGACGGGCAGAAGCGATCTCATTAGGGGAAGAACTTCGGGTATGTAGCCCCTGTTAGGGTCCTTCGCTCGCTGGCTCTGCAAGATGGCCATGGTAAGCTCCGCTAAGTGGTCGAAAGACATGTAATCGATGTCACCGTTCATCGCCACGTCTACAGCGCCATCTTTAAAGTCCGGCCATCCCGATGAACCGGAACCCACACGAACCTTTTTCATAATTCACCTCCTGTTTAAACTATATTTGCTCGTGGAAGATCTCCATTGGCGCTAATTATACATGATTACCCATCTTTAATGCTAATAAGTCACGGTAGCTGTGCCAGCTACACATTAGTAAGTGATAAGCCATCAATAAAATCTATGATAACGGAGGGGAAACCCATGGAAGCCTTTTAGTCAAGATGATTATACTGTTTTCAAGAAATACCCCGATGGAATCAAACATTTTGGCTGCCTCTTACCATGCAGCTCATCCTAATCAGGTGACCATTGCTATTCCCTGAGGATGTCTCTTACTACCTACCTTTAAACCGGGGCTCCCTCTTTTCAAAAAATGCCCTTGTTGCCTCGGCGTGGTCTTCCGTGTAATAACAGATGGTCAGGGCTTGGAGGGCATAGTCCAGGCTAGTCTCCAAATCTGTTGACAGGCTTTTGTTGATTACCTTTTTGGCCAGGCCGATGGCCTTTGTGGGACCACTTGCCAGACGTCTGGCAAGCTCCATGGTTGCAATCTCCAATTTGTCAGCGGGCACCACTTTATTGACCAACCCTATTCTTTCTGCCTCTCTGGCGTCGATGATATCGCCGGTGAATATGAGCTCCTTAGCCTTCGCTACCCCTACCAGGCGAGGGAGAAAAAACATGCCACCCATGTCAGGCATAAGCCCTCTTCTTATGAACACCTCACCGAAGGAGGCGTTTTCCGATGCTATCCTGATATCACAGGCCAGAGCCATGTCACAAGCAGCCCCAACAGCTGGGCCGTTTACAGCAGCTATAACCGGTTTCTCCATGCTGGTGATATGCCTAGATATCCACTGGACTATAGTGGCCCTCTCAAGTCTGGCATCCAACGGTTGGTCAAGAAACTGTTTTTGCACCTTTATATCACCACCGGCAGAGAATGCCTTGCCGGCACCAGTGATAACCACTGCTCTCACCTCTTCGTCCTGCCTGACCTCTAATAGCGTGTCCGCCAGGTTGTGTACCATCTCCGGGTCCCAGGCATTACGCACCTCAGGGCGGTTCATAGTGATCCAGGCCACCCCTCTCTCTTTCTTGCAAAGAACCTTCGCTTTTATCTTACACCCCTTTGCTATTATCTAGTTTCGATAGCATGGTGGCTGAAGCTCAGTGAGACGGAGTGAAAACTCCCCATGACTGCAGCCTTTCCCCGATATCCTGGGTCTGATTCACAATGCTGTCGATAAACTCCTTCACGCTGACTACCTCGTGGATGAGTCCGACATTCAACCCGCAAAGAGCCATCCCAGCATCAAGCTCGCCTTCCTCCATGACTTTCCTGCCCATCTCACCCTTGATAACCGTAAAGAATTCCTCAAGAGGAGCGCCTCTGGCCTCCATTTCTTGGACATTCCTTGAGGCTTCGTTCTTCAAGACCCTGTGCGTATTTTGAATAGACCTCTGAACGACCACAGTGTCCCCTTCCGTAGACCTTAGCAACCACTCTTTATATTTAGGATGAACATTGCATTCATGCGTGGTCAAAAAGCGCGTGCCTATCACCACCCCCTCAGCGCCTAGAGCAAGGGCAGCCACGAATCCACGGCCGTCGGCGATTCCTCCTCCTGCAAGCACAGGCACCTTGACACTATCCACTGCTCGGGGAACAAGAACAAAGGTGGTGATATCATCCATGCCCATGTTACCGCCTTGCTCAAACCCTGTTACAGCTATTATATCTGCCCCCGCTTGCTCTCCATCTATAGCATGCCTCACTGTAGTTGCCTTGTGAATTACCTTCACATTGCCTTTCTTGAGTTGCTCTATGTATGGCTCGGGACTTCTTACCCCTGAGGTTGAGACCACTCCGACTTCTTCCTCAATCAGCGTGTCGATGAACTCCTCGTTCGGTATTGGCCTGGTAGCTGGGAATAAATTAATACGGGATTGTTCACTTCACAAACCCATCTTTCACTACCATTAACATTATAATACCACTTAATTCTTATTGACATCTCTTTCTGTAGTGTTATAATCCCCACTGAGAGAGAATAGTTATGGTAGATATCCCAAAGAATGCTCCATTGGTTTATGTTTCCTTTTCGGCAGAAATTAATCCGAGCACTTGCGAGAGTCTAATAGCAGCAATGGCTAATTGCTCAAATTTACAGGTGCAACAAGTATACCTTCTATTATCAACACCTGGGGGCAGTACTAGGGATGGTTTGAATCTATATAATGTGCTTAAGGGAATGCCATTTGAATTAATTACACATAATGTCGGCAATGTAGACTCAATTGGCAATGCTGTATTTCTAGCTGGTAACAAACGCTATGCAACACCTCATTCTACTTTCATGTTTCATGGAGTTGGGTATACCATACAGAATCAAAGATTAGAACAAAAAGACTTAGAGGAAAAATTAAACGGTGTATTAAGCGACCAGCAAAGAATTGGCAATATCCTCATCAAGCATACGAATATCTCCCTGGATGAAGTAGCTGAACTTTTCAGACAAGCCCAAACTAAAGATGCTCAATTCGCAATTGACAAAGGGATTATTCACGAAATCCGAGATGTCCAAATTTCCCCTGGCTATCCCATAATCTCGTTTGTATTCAAGCGGTAAACCATCTAATTCAATCATTTATTCTCCTTCTTTTGCTTCTCTTCTTTTTCTTTAGGTTTAGGTTTTACCTTGAGCATATCGGCCACAGCCTCATCAAATTTAAGGGGTTTCAATGAAATAGGCTTTTCAGCATTGGAATGCTTATTTTTATCTTTCCCTTTAGCCATAATTCTCACCTTGTGTTAAAGCAATATCTGTGCTATAATCCCATATAGACATATATATATGCACCAATGTCCTTGACAAACTCCCCATATTGTGATATTGTTAGTCTAGACCCGTGATTCGGGAGGTTATTAGAAATGAGAGACATAAGAAAAGACATTGATGAACGAATAGATGCTCTTGATGCACGCAGGGAAAGTCTCCAAATCCAAATCAAGCGAATAGATGAGAAGATAGAAATCTTGCAGCAACTGTTAGAGCAAGAAAACGTAGAATGGGAAGCAAAACAACCATCGCTTTTAAGCTTGGGGAAGGACATAGCACCAATCAAGGCATACACTGAATTATCTCAATTCCTACTAAAAACACTAAGCGATGGTAAACTCCATCGCACTGACGAAATCGCAGCATTAGCACAAAGTCGCAATATTCCTATCAAGGGGAACTCCTACAAAAGAGCAGTTCATTTCTCATTACTTGGTATGAAAAACAACAAGCTGGTTGATTGGGTAGAATCGGGTGTTTGGAAGATTCATAGGAATGGGAGGGGTTAGGCTTGATTAATCTCCCACTTTTTAATGTTTGTCGGGCGGTGGTGAAATGGCAAACACGGCGCTCTTGGAAGGCGCTGCCGTGTAAACGGCTTCGGAGTTCGAGTCTCCGCCGCCCGACCCCTATTACACTTATAGGTAAAGAATAACACACACAATTATCTATTTGTCAACCCCCCATTTATCTAGATATTGGTTCTCGAAACATTAGCCGCTTGCCTTTAGTTTGTTCTAGCGCTATCGCTGCTCTAATAGCATCATCTACTTTGCGTTGGTCATATCTAAATCCGAACTCTGCTAAATAGCGGTCAAGGTGTTGCTTGCTAACATGCTGATATACCCCACCAATACCTCTTTTCAAGATGCTAAAAAAGCCTTCAATAGTGTTGGTATGAATATCACCATTTACATATTCACCATTACCATGATTAACCATATAATGAGCAAATTCTCTACCCAAATTCTTGTAGGCTAGGAATTCATCAGTCATTACTATGGAATCTTTTTCAACATTCTCCCGTATCTTCTCCTTTAAATTCTTAGCAGTAACATTATCTGTCCTAAAGGAACGAACACGGCCATTCCTTTCAACTAAGGCAAATACCGGGGTTTTATTTGCAGCCCCACGACCTCGCTTACCGTGAGCCTTACCACCAATATATGTTTCATCGGCTTCTACAATACCTTGTAATTTATCTACTAATGGTGGCTGTGTCATAGCATAGCGTATCCTATGAGCCATAAACCAAGCCGATTTGTAAGTTAAACCAAGCATCCTATGAAGCTGATGAGCACTCATACCCTTTTTAGAAGAGCATAGTAATTGAATAGCCATTAACCATTTATGTAGCGGTATGTGGCTGTCTTCAAATATAGTTCCTATTGTTACCGTAAATTGTTTGCGACAAGCCTTACACTTATACACACCTTTACGCACA
>Ga0114922_10005377_pt1 | contig 11821 bp, 13 predicted proteins | sample AartaG_FD_100975 | JGI IMG/M metagenome (GOLD analysis project Ga0114922, IMG submission 100975) | Deep subsurface microbial communities from Aarhus Bay to uncover new lineages of life (NeLLi) - Aarhus_00045 metaG | ecosystem: Environmental > Aquatic > Marine > Oceanic > Sediment | place...
ATTCCGGGTGTTTTCTGAGGGCCAACATTTTGTGGAGGGATGGTGGTCTGCCCTTTAACGATTGTGGATGGGAGATTCTGATTTCGTCTCCAAGGTTGGTGTCTTCTCCAATCCCATGCGCCAGCATCATAAGCGCCTCCCCAACCACGGTTCGCATATGCACCACCATAGGAAGCATAATTATATGTCCCTTTCTTGACCATCTTCATCCACCTTTTATTAAAGCGTTTCTGATGATCGGTCACTGTTGCTACATAGCGTTTATCATACTTTCGTTGTGTGTATGAATAACGGGATGTTTGTTTTTCATCCTTGACGAGCTTCCCTCCGACATATCTGTAAATAGTCGTAGTTGCTTTTTCTTCTTGCTCATCAACTTCACTGGTTAATCTCAGTTGTTCTACATAATCGCTTGGGTCAACCATAACACGATGACCATTAGCTACGATTGATGCAGAGATACTAACGTCTTCATCTCTCATGTTACCAATCGTTATATGAAGACCGTCAAATCCTTCTTCATCTTTATCATCAACACCTGAGTGGAATGCTGACATACCACCATGACTATGAATAGTTCCAATCATGGTCAGTCCATCTATCGTTATTCCCCGATTATAATCACAAGCACCACCAGTTACTTTTTGAGATGGGGGAATGATAGTATGAGTATTTGTTTCTTCATTATAGAACAGAAGAACAATTGCTTCAGCATAATACAGCTTATAAACTTCTCTGAAGAACTCAATAACCTTCGCAAACTTTGGGCCAGGGATTTTTGAGATCCTCATCCTGGCAGAAGTAGCGACACTTTGTAATGTTGAGATCCTACTGACTGGCGCCAGACTGTCCATAACACCCATTGTCTTTTTCAGATAGATCCCTTCTTTTCCTATAACATAATATATATCATCTTTGGGCATTTCTGTTTGCCCATCATTTATCACTACTTTGAACATTGATCGCCCTCCCTGGCTCATTTATGAAATGATAGTCAGATTTCTCACAGTGAGAAAATAGTCCATGAAAGTTTGGAAATCCTGGAAGTGTACCAAGATGTTCTACTTGCGCTGGACGGATTCTTGGATTGGGAATACATTCGTAAATATATTCTCTGTTAAAGTCAGATCCCATAGCATTAGTTTCTGGGTACCCGGTATAATACTCCATATATTGAGCTCTAAGTCCTCGATAATGACCAGGAAGTTTAGTAATTAAATAACCCTCTGTGCATTTATAATTACAACTTCCGTTTAGAATGTCTCCAGGTTGAGGTCTAATTTTTGCTAAATCAATTGGAGCATGCTTAAGTGTTGCATACTTCTTTGATCTCATTGTAACTCTGGTGAAATCACTCATCATATCGCTGAACCATAAAGTTTGAGCGTTTGAACAAAGAACCAATGGATCTGGCCCACCGGTATCTGTAATAAAACCAACTATGATGTTGGCATCTTTCTTTGGAAATCCTTGATAACCGGCAGCGTTACAAATGATTTTAGTTCCGGCAGCAACTCGTTTGAATATATTGCTTATTTTTCTGACTTTGCCAATATGACAAATGCCACTATAACCATGGATGTATCTAATCTTCGTCAAGTTTTCATCCTTATCCGAAAGAATGAAATAGAGGTCTTCAGATCTTGAGTCAGATCTTTCAACACATGAGAACCCTGCAATCTCCTTAACCCTTAAAATGTCATGTGGATTTTTCCAGTCGGCTACTACAACCTTATCTCCAATGCTAAACTCGAGATCTAACATGAACCCGGAAAGTTTGAATGTACCATCCTTGATCAAATTTTCTATCATTCCTTTTCGGGGTCGACGAAGGGCACAGTTATTCTCATATGCTAAACCAACGCCCGGAACTTCCCATGCTAAAGTTTCTGTACTCATTCCATTTCTACTTCCAGATGAAATATAATACATCTTTTTACCAACTCGGAATACTCCGGGAAGTGGTTTAAGATCCTTTTCACGATACAGTTTGGATATGGTGTTTCGATTCGATGCAGATTTAGAAGGTGTTCTTTGCATTGGAAGAAGATGAGTTGCTCCCGAAAGAACAGATGCAGCATTTTTAAACTGAAATTGTATATTTGACGACCCTGACACCTTAATAGTATCATACGTAACTTTTGAGGCAGACATTAGTGGAGATGTTCCTCTAGGATCTCGAATCATAACATAAGACTCTTTCGGTTTAAGCTCAATATTATATATAGATGGTTTATCCATTTCAAACTTTTCGGCATTTATATTTTCAGCCAGATAATAATCTTTTCCGACTTTAAGCTCAAGTCTTCCATCTCGACCAACTCTGATAAAATCAACTGCTCCATAGTGTTCTTTTCCATTCTTATTTTGAAATATAAGAATGTCACCTGTCTTGACTTTGAGATTATTATTTGGAAGGACCATTTCGCTTGAATACCGAAGCGCCTTATTTGAAATAGCAATATAATCTTTGACTTCTTTAGTCAGTTTCATCATGAACTTTTTGCCATTCTTATCGACCATCACATATTTAATTACGCCGCCGTCTGAAAAACCTATGAATGAGTCGATGTATAAAACTTCACCTCTTGAATTTGTGAATGGATCTCCGATGCCTAAAGAATAGTCTCCTACATATAAACCATTTGCAATATCATAATACAATGGCAATTTCTTTCTAGATCTTGTGGATATAGTTGATTCCATGTTGGTTCTAGTCGGAGCAAAGATCATCTCAGATGCTTTTGTATAGGTCAATCCTTTTTGTCCCTGCACATGAGCTTCCGACTTCATTGTGTTTATCCAATGATCAATATTACCACTGGCTGGTATCCAGCTGGCATCATAGATGAATAAAGGATTCTGATTGGTAAGATATTCCCAACGTAGATAATTTCCAAATTCAGTTCCTTGGTTTCTATATGCTTCATAGTTATAAGTATAATCAGTATTAAAAACTGCTGACCAAAATACCATAATAACATTCTGAACAGTTTGAGTTAAGGAGTGTGTTGAGAATTTATTGGCATCTCCAAAACAAACTCTTTGATTATTCGAAATGTTTGTGAGAGGAGCTTTGAGGAGATTATCCGACATTCCTCGCATCTCTTGAGTCCTTAGAAAAACGGCCCCATCTATAAGACGACGATCACCCTCAATTAGCAAAATGAATATGACATAAGGAAACGCCAGGGTGAATGATCTGGGAGTATCACTTCCATAATTAAAATCTTTATATCCAAATTCCTCCAGAACACCATCCTTTTTAAGCTCGTTATATTCATCTTGAAAATACTTTTGAATTTTGACAGTTCTGATTGCTGGAGGTTCTTCAATTATAACCAGATGTCCAGTGTTAGTAGCTTCTAAATATCTACAATTAGGAGGAAGAATACTACTACTTGAGTTAGCAGATAATTTTTTCATATAATCATTTGTAAAAAGAGTTCTTTTTACGATGATTGGAGTTCCCTCATCTTTCGATCTCTCTGATCCAGTCTCAGGAAACTCTGATAAAAAGTACTGGGTATACTTCGGATTAATCCTGATCTCCTGGATTAAATCCCGTTTCGCAATGTCCATTATTCACCTCGTAAGTATTTTACTTTTTTCGCAAATTCAGTCATAATCTTAGTCGCTCTATGATCCTTAACCTCCCATACTCTTTGCCGTTTTGGTGGCATAGCTTCATCGGGTTTTGTTGTTCCTAATACATGAGTTGGAATCGTTGAGAACACCACAAGATATACTTCAGGTGATTCTCTTTCTAATGATATAAACCCGACTTCTTTTTTATTTCTTCCTGGTGCTTCCAGTGTTAATATAACATTCGGACCAGTTGAAGCATACTCGATGTATTCAAATTTTGATTTCTCTTCGTCAAGAATTTGAGTTGCAATCATATGGAGTTGCTCAATCAATTCATCCGATGGAAGCTCAGTTATAATATCCTCTAAGATTCCCATTCAATTCTCCTTATTCTGTTGGTTTGACCCAGAATCTTCTACCTCTTCGATTTTCTAAATAGTCGACCCTATCAAATGGGACTGATCTCCATCCAAGTTTATCAAGATCATAAACGTGCATGATCTTATTTACTTGAATCAGTTTTAATATTTTTTCAATGTTAACCGATTTTGGATGATCTTCTTCTGGGATCTTTGTGAAGTCAAGAGTGCAACGCATAAGTCTGTCTCGATTATCTTTTGTTACAAACTTTATTCTTACCTCTTTTTCATCATATACTTTTTTCCAAAATTGAACTGCGCTGACTATAATGTCAGAATCAATATCTCCGTTAGCCATGGATTTTAACCTCCCGTTTCTTAATATGAACTAGATCCTCTGGCCCTGAGTTTGTTTGTTCAATATGCTTACTCATCAATTGACAAGTATGATTGCATTTTTCACAAAACTCTTGTTTATCTCTTTTGATAGCAGCCTCTGCTATGGTGTTTATCTCACCTTGACTTGTAATCAAATTGTCAACTGTCACAATTGATGGTGTATAAACTCCTCTGATTCTTAAGCAAAGTCTAATTGATCCATCCGAATCAATTGAAATATTATGGAGGGACTGATCAATTTCACAATCCATGTTTGATGGGAGACAATCCCACATTGCTGGAATTAATACTTCCTTCATATGAACATCTAAACTATCATCCTTCATAATTTTCCCAAATTGATCTGCTAGCTGTGCTGTCTGATGGACCAGAAGATTTACATCTGTTATATTTGAGAAATCATAAAATGGAGTTTTCGCTATGTCTATGAAAGTGACATCTCCATTTATTTCATACTTGCTCAACTCTTTTAAAAGGTCGTATAAATAAATGTAGTTATGTTTCATTGCAGTTATCTCTGCAACTACATCATTTACATAAACCTTCATGTTGATCAAATTTTCTAAACCTAGAACGCTCTTTTTAACTCTGTCTTCTCCAGATTCTTTTTCATCATGAAACACTGGATCAACTGAGGCGGTGAACCCTTTAATTTGATCATCGACTTTCTTTAAGAGCTGTTTTATAAATGGTCTAATCTCATTTGTGTTGTTTGAGATTATAGTATAGTGTATGTTTCTCTCATTACAATGGTTGATGATCTCATAAAGATCTTTTCTTAAAAGTGGTTCACCGCCATAGAATAGGTGGAACATATCCGGATTGTGCATATGTAATTTATGCAACCCTTTAATAACTTGTTCTGTCTTCATTTCATTGAGATAGTAATATCTCATGTCCGGATACTTATCAGGTTTGTTTGGATAGTTTTGAACGATTGCGCAATACTCACACCGAAGATTACATCTGCGCGTTAGGAGCCAATTAGCTATTCTAATCATTAGTGTTCCTCTGTTAATTTTATTATTCCACCAATTTCTTTTATGAAATTTTTTGCTGCTAGAACTCTATCATAATCATTTTTATTAAGATGAAGATAAATCACAAATTTCCCTTCAGTAAGTATTTCTATAGATGCGTTAAATTCATGAGGGGTCATACCCCAATAGGCCAAAGGTTGTTTGGTTACTTCTGTAATCCAATCAACGTCACGGTCTTGTGTATATTTAACTACACTCGACATATTATCAAAGAATCTAAAATACTCACCTATTCTTAAATTAAAATATTCTTCAAAATTTTTTCGAAGGAAAGTTTTATCAATCTCAATTATATATGAGGTGGATGAACTGTTGGTTACAAAATCAGCTTTTATCTTCATTGCATTGCTAAGACCTCATCTGCTTCAAGCTGATCTTCATGTCTATGTGAAATCAAGTAAATTGATTTCCCGATTTTTAATTTATTCAAAACCTTTGATACCTGCATGATATTTTCATCATCCAGACTGTCAAATATCTCATCAAATACTAGTATGTTAACCTTCATGTTTTGTATATTTGATTGAAGATCACCGAGCGTTAGAATTGTTGCTATATCAATAATCCTCGTTTGACCGCCTGATAATTGGACTCGAGAATTTGCTCTTGTGAATGTATCTAAAACATTTACAGAGATTTTATCTCTGAACTCTCCTGCCTTAGTTGCAGCAAGAGTATCAAATGAAACCACATATCTCCCATTTGTGAGTTTATCTAAATACTCTGATATTTTCTTATTCATAAATGGGATCGCTTCATCAATCAACATTGATGGAATTCCTGATGGAGAATACGCTTGTTTCCAAAACTCATATATATCTTTCTTTCTAATCAACCGTTCACGCTGATCAAGAAGAACCAATATCTGTGATTGTAGCGCTACCTCTTCTCTCTTATGTGCAATAAGTTGAGCTTCATTGTACTCTGTATCTGATTCTAAATCATATTGCATTCCGAGTTTATCTCTTTCAGTTTTAAGATTTTTCAATGCATCTTGAATCTCATCAACAATTTTATTGTTTTGATCAATGGTTTCTTTTTGTTCATTCAGAACTTGCAGTTTCAACTCCAAATGCTTTCGATCATCTTTGAATCCAAGATGTAATGAATCCATTGCACCTCTAAACGATTTGTCAACTTTATCAATTGCCTCTGTTAAACGAATATGAAGTTCAAGAGCGTTCTTTGTATAATTCGCATTTACGAGTTCAATTTTAGATTTAAGTTTATCCCTTTGTTCATTAATTAGTTCACTATTTTCAGCCATATGATGTCTCAAAGTTTTCATATTTTCTTCTATTTTTTCTGATTCTTGATTAGCAGCTTTAACAGCATCATGATAACCCTTAATCTTTTTTGAGATTTCTTTTATTTTATCTTCTGTCAAATCTGTATCACATGTTGGACAAGTTGCTATGTCAGCTTCAATAACATTTTCATATAATTTATCAGCTTCTGCAGTATAATGTAAAGAATCAGTATGGAGTTTGATGGTTAAATTTTCAAGCTCATGTCTTTGCTCCTGATTAAAACTAAGGAACTCAGTCAGTTGATCCTTTAAAGCTGTTTCTTTCGTTTGTAATTTGTCTTTATCTTCTTGACTTGCTTTACTTAATTTAGTAACTTCAAACTGCTCGTGATTTCTTAAATCATTTATTTTTAATTCTCTTTGGTGACTAAGACCTTGACACTGAGAATCTTGAGTTTCAGATAACTGATTCAGTTGTGCTTCAACATCACTTATAGCTTTAGCAATATCATATGTGTCTGGTACTTCAATGAGTAATTGTTTTTTCAGTTTGTCATCCCATGAAAGTTTTAACATCAAATTCTTGCTAATCTTTGCTTCTATTTCTTTTAGTTTCTTTTCTTTTTCAATTTCAAACTCTCTTTGTTGATTTTCAAGAATCTTGATTTGTGTTTGTGTACTCTTTAAAACTTCATCTTTGACCAGTTCACCTTTAGCAACTTCGGCATAATCCATGATGATCTTTTTCAATTTGTTGCTGACTTCGGTGTGGTATTTTACATACTTGATTAAATTGAGAATTTGCCTGAAGATTTCTTTTTTGTCTGAGTCTGTAAGATCTGTAAAGAAATCTTTAACTTTTTGACCAAACATCAAAGTGTTGGTAAATGTTTTTCTTGGAGATAGTATTCTTTCAATCTCAGGAGTTACTTCTTTATGACCCTTTTTTGTATCAACTCCTCCAACATTTAATATAACTGTGTTTCCCAATTTTGTATATTTATGATATCTGGTTACTGTGTATTGTGTTTCATCGCTTCTGAATTTGACCCACGTTTTACAATTCCGACCAACGACATTATTAACAACATCATCTCCTCGCATTCCACGACTAGTTATTCCATAGAGTGTAAAGAGAATAGCATCTAATGCCATTGTTTTTCCGACACCGTTTGGACCTGTTACTAATGTTAAAGTGTCATTCACAAATTCTAAAATTAATGGGTCGATGTAAGGTCCATAGTTTTCCATTCCAACTTCCTGGAATTCAATTTCTCTCATAATTAGTCCTCACAATCTTGTATTATTTCCATGGCTGCATTTAGATATTCTTCTTTGTCTTCATCTGGTAGTTTTTTGATTTCCATATATTTTTTATGAATATCAGCTTCACTCATTGAACTTGTGATTCCTCTGTCTGTGATGTCCACTTCAATCTTATCCACAACCACAACATCATCTTCGAATGCTTCCAGATCGACCCGTTCTTTGAGTACGACCTTAACGTGGTCTCCTTGCCTCTGGTGTGTTCGTATATCTGCAAGAGCTTGTTCTCTATTGGAACTATCAACCTCGACTTCAAAATATCGCTTATAAGAATTAATAGGAATAGAGTCAACGTTAAGTGTATCAGTGTCCACCACGAGAAATCTTTTCTCTTCATTTTTCTCACCCCAGTCTAATTGAATAGGAGAACCAACATAAAACAGTCTGAATCCTTCTTGGCCCATCTCTTGTGGTTTATGATAATGACCCAACAAGACGAGTTCATATTTTCCAATTAAATCTTTAACAGAGATATCAGAAATTATGCTCATACCAGAGTTCAAAACTCCTTCACTTAATCCAAAATGTGAAATGAGAATTCTGCTTCTGCCAGTTTTAACTTGATTGACTACATTATGAGAATATGGAATACATATAAGACCATCATCTCCCGCTGGGCTTCCTGTTATCCATTCAACATTTTGACATTTAGAAAGAGATCTTAATGAAGATATAACATGTTCTCCCTTTCCTGATAAATCATGATTCCCATCAAGTAACCAGAATTCTAAATTCTCGTATTGTTCGAAGAAATCAATCATGATCTCTTGAGCGATTGAATATACTAAAGACTTGTTATGATATACATCTCCCCCGATAATAACAGTGCCAATATCATTATCATAACAGTACTCTCCGACTTCATATAAAGCATTCTTAATACTATTCAATCGCTCAGGCAATCCTGTTGTTTCCTCGCGTTTGTCTTGACCATATCTCGACAAATGTATGTCTGCTATAAACGCGAATTTCATAGTTTGTCTTGAACCTCCTTTTCAGGCGTTTGTTGTTCAGGTGGGGCATCTTCGTTTTGATCGACTATTTCAATCTCGTCCCTATCACCTGATTCTTTAAGAGTTGCAACCATCGGTATAAGAACAGCAAGTAAAATAGCAATTATGGCGATACAAATCATCAACTCAATTAAAGTAAATCCACTTCTATTGTTTATCTTCTGTAGTATCATCGTTAACTCCTTTCACAGTAACTGTAATGTTTGTTAGCATATCTGCTAAAATTATTTCGGAAAGTTTTTTAGAATGAATTCCAACATTATGTATTTTTCCATCTTCAGAAGCAGAGTCAAAGACTTCAAGTTGAAAGCCTTGTTCTTCAACTATGGCCGAAATCGCATAAAATAAAAGTCGACAACTAAACTCGGTGTCTTCTTCATAGTCTGCCCATAAAGTTCCAGTGGTCTTCAACTGATCTAAAGAGACGTTTAATGCATCCAATACCTTATCCACATCATCATCGGCCTCTGCCATTAAATCGCCTCCGTCATAGAGTTGTATATTTGGAGTAAAGTGTTTCTCTTCAATTACAAAATCTTTTGGGATAAATACAATATATGATGTGGAAGAACTATTTGTTACAAAATCCATTTTTATTTTCATTAGTAATTTGATCCTTCCCACTGAATATTTTCTCTATCAACTTTAACTATGTTTGTGAGATACCATTCCATATCGAAGTTGTCCATAGATGTATCACCTTCAATTGAATGGTTTGTGTGTTCTATTTTCCATTCATCTAAATATAAACCATACTGATGATCTTTTTTATATTGATCTTCTATCGCAGCAGCTACTTCGATATGGTTGATTATCAATTGAACTTGTTTTTCTGATAAACACGATAGAGGAATAACAAAACTAGCTGATGAGCTATTGGTTACAAAATCATTTTTTATTTTCATGGTTAACCTCCATATTGTCCAGTGCAGCTTCTAATTTCTTTCTTAATTCTGGACATCCCCCACCCTTTCTTATGGCAAATGATTTTAGACACATAACTTGTACGGCGCAAACTGTACATGGATTTTCATCTCCTAGAAGTATGTTAATCATTTTTTCCCATTGTGTTTGATCTTTACTCATATCTTGTCACCTTAATGATTCGTTATACCTCCATCTAAAGTTTTCTGATTTGCCTCCATTCCTCAGAATGTAATCATATACAGTTCCGACAACAGTTCCATCTTCATCTCCAAATACACATACTTTGTCTTCACCAGGTTCAAACTCTGTCCCGTATCTGACGGCTGATTCAAGCAAACCTATTTTTGTATATCTTTTGTCTTTGGCATACCAATCAAACATTCTTACAAATTCGCCCAGTAAATGAATATTCTCCAGAGCAAAATCTGCAAGAGTTAGTTTCTTATCGGATGTGTTTATTATGACATATGATGTTGAACTGCTGTTGGTCACAAAATCCCTTTTTATTTTCATTATCCATCTCTCCACGCTTCTTCAATATGCCCTGGTTGACATACAATACCGAATTTTTCAAGAATTTGCAAACGAACTCTTGATTTAAATTTCTTCAATGTTTCATCATCCTGCATATTAGAATATTCAATACCAACCATTAAATCACTATATTCAGGTTGTGCATAAGCAAGATCAGTTTCTTTAACTAATTCTTCAAGAAGACTATAATCATCTTCCTTTAAGCTTTCTGGTGTCGTATTTAATGTTTTTGCAATACTTTTTATATAATCTTCTGGTATATCATTTATATTTAGATGAATTCCAATAACTACGAATGATGTTGTACTACTGTTAGTTACAAAGTCAGTTTTTATTTTCATTGCTCCTCCAAAATATTCATTGCTATTTCTCGATCAATGGTATTCAATTTTCCATCTTTAAAAAATAGATATTGAACCGGCCAACCCTTTTGATCATAATATTTCTGCCGAGGGTAAAACGTCCTTGATATATCTTTGCATCCATAGTCAACCATATCAATTATAATGGGAGTTTTCTTTCCTTCGATATCGCCCCTTAAAATTCTTCCAATTAATTGTTCGATGTTTCTAATTGGAGAAGTCATTATGACACAATCTTTCCAAGGAGCATCAACCCCATCTCTAACTTTACCTGGCGTAGCGAATGTAATTTTGAAGTCAAGTTGTTCTAATTTTGGACCGCCTCCACAAAATAAACCTTTACTTTCATGCTTTGTCTCTTTGAATAATTCATCAATTAATTTAATTCTTTCTGCTACGCATATCAAATGTCGGTCCTGTTTTAAACGGCCCAACAACCCCCTCATTGCTACCCTGAAGGGTTTTGATTTTTTTATCATATTGAGGTATCTTGCTCGTTGAAATTCACCGCCCCACCTAACATACTTGGATCTGTGGGGTGTATCAATTTGATAATCCAGAAGTAATACTGTTACTTTCCCATCCATTGTTCCTTCAAGATCATCGTCTGAAAATACATCTCCAAGATGAAAACGAATTATGTCACTATTGCCATCGTATCTATCAGGAGTTGCACTCAAACCATATGTGTATCTTGCTGGAATATGAATGGAGCATTCTGATAATTTCGGAGCTCCAATTGATGTATGAACTTCATCTGCGACCATAACACCCACGTTTGCATTATTTAAATGAGTTAAAAACTCTTCGGGTTTCCGCTTCACTAATGATCTGAATGTTTGAACTGTTGCAATGATAATTGGTTTTTTAAGTTCCTTTTCAAATGTTGCAGAAGTTAATCTAGCAATATCATCTATATTCAAATCTGTGAATTGAAGGAATCGTTTTTCCCATTGTTTTGCTAATGACTCTCGGTGAACTAAAATGATCGACTTTAGCTTTCGTTCAGCGATCATGTATATTG
>Ga0114922_10005378_pt1 | contig 11821 bp, 8 predicted proteins | sample AartaG_FD_100975 | JGI IMG/M metagenome (GOLD analysis project Ga0114922, IMG submission 100975) | Deep subsurface microbial communities from Aarhus Bay to uncover new lineages of life (NeLLi) - Aarhus_00045 metaG | ecosystem: Environmental > Aquatic > Marine > Oceanic > Sediment | place: Aarhus...
GGTAATTATGATATTAGGCTCGGTCTTTTTGCCCTGTATCTCACCTGTAACGGTGTTTGTTCGCTTTATCTTAACATCCGGGTTTTCTGTCAGCCATTTGGTGATTTGCTCATCAAGAAAATTCATAGCGCCCGCGTGCAGTTTTGTAAAGAAGGTTTTTACGCCCGTGATTCGCTCGGTGGAAACTATTTTTTCAGCCGGCTTTATCGTAACAGGCTTGGGAACCTCAATCTTCGGTGCCTCCACAGGGCTGCTGCCGCCTAAATCCAGGGGCGAATGTGAAACACCCGTTCCGCCTGCACCGACATCGTCAAGAGGAATCGGCTTATCAAGGTCTTCGTCAAGCGGGATGGGTTCGTTGAGATTTGGACCGCCAAGATTACTGCTGTCGAAATTATCCATAGACTGCCCCTTGTTCAGCTTAACGGGCTTTTCACTGCTGTTGCTTTTCGCGAGACTTGTCTCCAAAAATATCTGTAATAGCTTCTTGCAACTTTCCGGGAGAAGCTGGTTCGTGTTTTTTTCTGATTTCTTCCATTACTTCTTTTTTTGGTCTGCCGCCGGTGGAATAGGTCGGAGTCAGTATGAACACAGTCTCGACCGCTCGCTGCTCGGTATCTTCGCCGGAGAACAAAAATCCGAGTATTGGTATATCTTTTAGTATCGGGACGCCGCGGACGACAGCAAACTCTACGGTCTTTCTCATTCCGCCGATTACGAGACTTTCACCCGGACGAATGCGGTTTTCTTTACTTGTGATTTCCCTTGTGGTAATGATTGGTACCTGCTTCACACCATCAGGAGTATTTCTTGCACCAAGCACGATGCTGGTTTCAAGGCCGATGGAGCCATCCGCAAAAACGTGGGGAGTGATTTCAAGCGAGTCAATTACATCTTTATATTCTGTTTGAAGTTGGGGAATGTAATTACCCTGAGTAGGTATGTAATTAGTTATCTTTTGCAGCGGTACATGTTCGGTTGACTTAAGTATTGCTGTTTTGCCGTTGACGGTCTCGAGAATCGGGTTCATTAGGATTTTCAGATAACCCTTTGATTCAAGCAGGTCCACCAGTGCCGTGAAATCGCGGGTCCTGCTCAAGTATCCAATGTTAAGGCCCATTCTGGAGCGAACAAGCTCCCTCAATGAAGCCCCTGGAAACGCAGGCAGAGATTCATCATCCAATACTAATTCCTGAACATTAGCTCCAAAGGCAGTCCCGGCGGGTTTCATCGCAACACCCTCACCGAATAAATTTTCAATTGCGATAGTGGTTTCGCGGTCGAATGTAAAATCTGCGTAAACCTCGGATATGAGACAGTCTATCTTGATCTGAATCGGAGGAACATCGACCATTTCCAACAATTCAAGTACTGCATTGGCATCTTCTTCGGTTGGGCATCTTGCTATCAACTGGTTGGTAGCGGGATTGCTGCTGACAGTGTAGTCCACCAATTTCGTCTCTTTGCCTTTTTTGTCAAAGAGCTTTGTTGCAAATTGTTCGTGGACGATTTTTTTAAGCTCATCGGAGGTATGGTGCCCGCAAAAGTAGAATAGTTTAAACTCCGGTGCGCCGCCGACCATTTGCTCGACGATTTTGGGTGGTGTTGTGTAGATTTCGGGTATAGGGATATTTGGTTCAGCAGCGGTAACATCAATCTGTAGATCGCTTAGAGCCTTCTCGGCGTTGTGTTCAGTCTTTGTCTGGGCAAAAAGGTTACAGTACCCTCCCACCCATATCACAACCCCTACAGCCAGAGCCGGGAACAGCCACCGACTGCGGCTGACATTTTGGTCGCTGCTTGTCATAATTTGTACCCGTCATTGTAAACCCGGGTCCAATGAACAATATTCTTCATACTCTTATGCATCTCTGACCCAAGTATAGACGGCAATTTGCGGCATTATATCGCATATTTCCTTTATCGTCAAGTATATTCTGAAAGAATTAGTAAAAATAATTTCTCATCTTCGGGCTTACCCCCATTAAAATATTAGACTAAACCGCGTTTTTTTGCTATTTTTGGCCGATTATGCCGAGAAAAAAGCAGAAAATTACAGTCGGTTTTGTAGCGTTAGGCTGTCCAAAAAATATAGTCGATAGTGAAAGAATGTTGGCGGAAATCGCCGAAGCCGGTTTTTTGATAACCGCCGAGCCTGATACTGCCGACGTTGTTGTCATCAATACCTGCTGTTTTATTGCCCCGGCCAAAGCCGAATCACTCGAAGCAATAAGGCACGCTGTGGACCGCAAGCTCAGCCCGCCACGGCGGGTAAAAAAAGTGATTGTTGCGGGCTGTCTGCCGGAAAGAGCAGGTCGGCAACTTTTCAACCAGGTCGATGGCATCGACGCCGTTGTCGGTCTTGGCCAGCGAGATAACATTGCCGGGATAATCAGGAAAACTCTTTCTTGTGGACAGCCGGCCGCTTATCTGGACCGTTCACCGCAAACAATCCATGATGACAGAGCCAGGTTACTTATTACACCGGGCCACTGGGCATATCTGCGAATCAGCGAGGGCTGTAATCACCGCTGCTCCTTCTGTACGATACCGGCAATCAGAGGCCGGTTCCGAAGCAAACCCCGGAAACTCGTTCTGGCTGAGGCGGCCGAATTAGTTTCGGCTGGCGTGGTCGAATTGAATATAATCGCACAGGACACGACACACTACGGGCGAGATTTGAAAATCAAAAACGGTCTGGCCAATCTTGTGAGCGAACTTGAAAGGATTGCCGGTCTGTCGTGGATTCGGTTGATGTATCTATACCCTGCGGGAATTGATGATAAGCTAATCGAAACCATCGCAGAGAGCAAAAAAATTGTTCGCTATCTGGACATTCCAATCCAGCATATAAACAGTAAAATTCTAAAGGCTATGCGTCGGCCTGATACCAGAGACCAGCTCCAGCGATTGATTGAGAACCTGCGATACGCTATGCCGGACATTGTGTTGCGAACGACACTGATAGTCGGCTTTCCGGGCGAGAACGACCAAGAGTTCGTCGAGCTTCTGGACTTTGTCGAATGGGCTGAATTCGATGCCCTGGGCTGCTTTAAGTTCTATGCCGAATCCGGCACCACCGCAGCGAAAATGCCCGGCCAGGTCCCCGAGGAGGTGAAACAGCAGCGACTCGAAGAGTTGATGCTCACCCAGCAGAAAATCGCCTTTGCCAAAAACATAAACAGAATCGGCAGCAAACTAACCTGTCTGGTTGATTCGGTTGATAGTAACAGACTCCGCCAGGGACGGTTTTATGGCCAGGCACCACATATCGACAGCCTCTGTATCATAAAGAAGCGCTCGGCAAAGCCCGGTGAGTTTATCAATACGAAAGTCGTTGGCACAAAAGACTACGATTTAATTGTTGAGCAAATTTAGTAACTAACTAAATTTAATGTTCTATTAGATATTGCGGTTAGAACATGAATTTGTTAATTTGTTTATCGATTTCATCTATCGATTTTCTCATAGACTCAGACACTTTAAAGATAAAATCAAGTATATCCACCTCTTTACCCTCCTGCTTGTTCTTGTAATATTCCTCTGCTTGGGAAACAATTTCCTTATATATCTTTTTAGGTAGGTCGATACATAATTCTGATATTATGTCATAATCATGAGGAACAGGTCCTACATTTTCTATAGCTTCTGGAAGCTTGGATAGCAGGTATTTATATTGTTCTTTTTGACGGCTTCGCTCAGCCTGTAGATATTCCAGTTTCTTTTCTTTTTTCCATCGACGTTCGCTCGTTATGATAGATGGAATAGATGCAACTGCACTACCAATTACACCAATTGCACCTCCTATTAAAGTAGCCCATAATATTTCAGACATAATATGCAACGCCTTTCTGCGGTCCAATCCCGCTTAGTAAAATTATAATATAGCCGATCAGAGATGGTCAAGAAGTAGTTTTTTTATGAATATTGCACACAAAGCGGAAGATGCGTAGAATACGCAGATAAAGGGCGAGCGATATATGAAAGGGAATAAACGTTCGTTGTATATAAGAGTTTAGGAGAAACAAAATATGCCTATTGATAAAGAAAAAATAATCCAGAGAATCAATTATTTAATGGATTTGGCGGAAAAAAGTGGTCGTGACCATCGAGGAGGAAACGAAGTCATGAGCGGAACAATCAATATTTTAGAAAGCCTGTATGGTTCTGGGAGCCTCAAGTGCAAAGCATATGTAGATGATTACAACTCTTACATAAAAAATCGAGATCATAGATTACGAGATTTGTGGAGTATGGTTACCGCATCTTCAGGTACATTGAAATCGATTAGAGATGAAATTGAAGCTGGTCTTATTGGGAATTTAGAACTTCAAGCACAAGGCGATATATTCGGTGATTTTATAAAATTATCAAAAGAATCACTTAATGAAAGTAAGGATGTTGCTGCGGTGCTCGTTAGTGCTGCTCTTGAGGATGCTTTGAAAAAGTTTGCTTTGCAAAAGGGACTTGATGTTGATGATGCGAATATGGAACAAGTAATAAATGCTTTGAAGAGCGGAGGTCTAATAAAAGGTACTGAAGCTTCTTTAGCAAAAACTCATAAGCAACTTAGAAAATATGCTTTCCATGCTAATTGGGATAAATTTGATAAAACAAGTGTGAGTAGTGCAATAGGTTTTACTGAGAGCTTTATTTTAGAGAATTTCATTTAAAATTCCCCAACCACCGGATTAAGTTGAGCTATTTAGTGTTGAATTATATCGCCAATCCCGTTAGAAATTTTCTCTTTTTGAGTAATATTATTCCTTGTGATGGGATTTCTAACGGGGTAAACTTCTGATTATGCTAAGGCTTATCCCGAATATTTTGACTTTTGGCCGGCTCGTTTTAACCATCGTCTTTCTGGTTATGATTCTCTATTCACCCCATGTAGCTAAAAAGGCGGTGTTTCTGGATATTGCATTTGTTCTGTTTGTAGTTGCCGGCCTGACCGATATCGTTGACGGTATAGCAGCTCGCAGGTTCAACGTTACCAGCAAATTCGGCCGAATGGTGGACCCGCTGGCGGACAAAGTGCTGGTCTGCGGCACTTTTGTTTGTTTTGCAATAATCGGTGAGCCGAAGCTTTTCGATTTGGGCCCCGGCGCATTGGCGGCCATTCAGTGGTCGGTAGCGGGCATTTTAATCGCAAGAGAGGCCTATGTAACGGCACTGCGCCACATTGCGGAAGCCCACGGCGTCAACTTTGCCGCCACTATCTCCGGCAAGGTCAAGATGTTCCTGCAGTCCTTTGCCATCGGCACGGTGATTATAAAAATGGCTCACGCCCAGACGGTGACGTGGGGATATTGGTTCACTACCGTGACGTTTGTGATTATGTTGGCGGTTACAGTTATCTCAGGCCTGAGGGCAACTCAGCGAAGCTGCCGGAAAGAAAACGGCAGCGCCGGCGAATAATTGATTGGCTCCAGGCCATCCCCAAGCTCGTTCCGATTTTTCGGACTCGCTTGAGGCTGCCACCCATCAAATTAGATGTTAAAGAGAGTACGAGGAGCGAAATATGAAACATCAATTGCGCTATATTATGAAGGTATTGGTTCTCTGCGGCGTGTTTTGTGTGTTGGCAAGTTCGGTCTCAGCAACAGCGGGACCCAGAGCCGAGGTGGGCCGGATTCGGGAGGAATTTATGCCGCCCGCCGGCGAAGGAAAAACCTGGAAGCTGGCCTGGAGTGATGAGTTCAATGGCACGAAGATTGACAAGTCCAAATGGGAAATCCTCGGCGACTGGAAACGGCGAGATGGTTACTGGGTTAAAGAGGATTCCTATCTGGACGGCAAAGGCAATCTCATAATCCGCACAAAAAAGGATGGCGACCGTTATACCAGCGGGGCAATGCGAACCAGGAACAGATTTGAGCATAAGTTCGGCTATTGGGTCTGTCGGTGCAAATTTCCCGAACAGGTGGGGCACTGGCCGGCGTTTTGGCTTCATGCAAACAGCGTTGGTAAAGTAGGAAACGAAGGCAGAGACGGCACAGAAATAGATATTATGGAAAAACCCTGGCTCGAAGATAAGATAACACAGAACTTACACTGGGACGGCTATGGTGCCGCCCACAAAAACGCAGGAGGAAAGATCCACACGATACAGGGTATCAGCGAAGGCTTTCACACGTTCGGTTTGCACTGGAAGTCTGATGAATACGTTTTCTACGTGGATGGTAAAGAAACCTGGCGCACTAATGCAGGAGGCGTCTCACAAGTGCCGCAGTATATGAAACTTACCGAGGAAATCGGGAAATGGGGCGGTGATATAAAAAAAGCAAAGATTCCTGATTACTTTGTAGTCGATTATGTGCGTGTATATGACGCGGTCGAGCAAAGCGGGAAAACGGGACAGAAAGAGCTGATTCGAAAGGCAGCTAATGTCAGACCTTCGGCGCGGCAGCTTGCCTGGCAGGAGCTGGAGTTCATTGCTTTCATCCATTTCACCATCAACACATTCACGGACAAAGAATGGGGCGATGGGACAGAAGACCCTGCCATTTTTAATCCCACGCAACTCGATACACGGCAGTGGGTGAGGGTTTGCAAAGACGCCGGTATGAAAATGATAATCCTGACGGCAAAGCACCACGACGGCTTTTGCCTTTGGCCAAGCAAATACACTGAGCACTCGGTAAAAAACAGTCCGTGGAAGAACGGCAGGGGTGATGTGGTGCGCGAATTAGCTGATGCCTGTCGAGAAGCCGGTCTGAAATTAGGTCTTTATCTGTCGCCCTGGGACCGCCACGAGCCGACTTACGGCAATACAGTTAAGTACAACAAGTTCTACAAGAACCAGTTGCGGGAGCTGCTGACGAATTATGGCGAGATTTCCGAGGTCTGGTTTGACGGGGCCAAGGGAAAAGACGCCAAGGATATGGTCTATGATTGGCCCGGCTACTATGCCATTGTACGGAAATTGCAGCCTGATGCGGTTATCTTTAATGGCCTCGATATTCGCTGGGTCGGCAATGAGAGAGGCTATGCTCGCGAAAGTGAATGGAGCGTTATGAACAGAAACGACAGGCCTTTCGGTTTTATAAACCCACAACAAAAAGATTTAGGCAGCATCAAAGCATTAGGTGATGGCGAAAATCTTATCTGGTATCCGGCTGAAACAGATGTGTCGATACGGCCGGGCTGGTTTTACCACGCAAGCCAGGACGATAAAGTCAAATCGCTTGAAAAGCTGCTCGATATCTACTACATCTCAGTGGGCCGTAACACCGTCTTGCTGCTCAATCTTCCGCCGGACCGCCGCGGTCTCATCCACGAGAATGACGTTCAACGGCTGCGCGAATTGCGCAAAGTGCTTGATGCAACTTTCAAGCATAATCTTGCCCTGGGTGCAGCAGCCAAAGCCTCTTGTGTGCGCGGTGACAATCCAAGGTACGGAGCCGACAAAATAGTAGATGGTAAAAAGGATACTTACTGGAGCAGCGATGACGGGACAACCACTGCTACGCTCGAATTTGACCTCGGCAAAAAATGTACGTTTAATGTCGCGGAGTTAGCTGAGTATATCAAGGTGGGCCAAAGGGTCGAGGAATTTGTACTCGAAGCCCGGAGAGGAAAAAGATGGGATGAATTTGCGCGAGGCACCACGATTGGTTACAAACGTCTGCTGCGTTTCGACGAGGTTAGCGCTCGAAAGGTGCGACTGAAGATACTTAATTCTCGCGTTTGCCCAACTATTTCCAACTTCGCTTTATTCTATGCCCCGCCGATTCGGACGATTATCCGTAACTAATGCTCTGCTACAATTAGTTTGATGGGTGGCAGCCTCAAGCGAATCCCGAAATTTCGGGACGAGCTTGGGGATGGTTCGGGGTCAGCGGTAGCAAGCCATCCCCAAGCATGTGCCCGCGAAAGCGGGTACTGCGCTTGAGGCTGCCACTCTTCCAAGTTATCAAAGCAAATTTGAAAGACTATTCGTGCGAGTCAATAAATTCGTCAGTAATTTGATGGGGATTAAAATCTATTTTATCGAAAATTTCCTTTTCCAATCTATGGATTAACGAGTCAACCTTAGCTGTGATAATCTTACTTTGAGCTTCCGTGTCATAAAAGAAAACATTTCTTTTATGGGCTTCCGTCAATCTTTCTTCTAACGGCACAATCTCCTCGTGCATAACCCTCTTGTCTGCATAATAAACTAATTTTTCTTCCCACGTATTCGGCTTTTCTTCTTCGTCCAGTACGGCTATGTATCTGTGTTTTTTTATGGCTAAAGCGAGTGCCGGGAACTTGTCTTTCAAAATATCATAAGCGGCGTGTTCATGAGGGATTCCTTCATACTTTGCCCGCAACTGCTGCCATTTTGCTTTATCTTCCACTGTAACCGGCTGTTCAAACCTATTGCAATCCAATTCCTTAAAATCGCAAATCCTTACGATATCGTGCAGTAAACAGGCCCTGTCCACAAGGTTGACATCTACCGTTATCCCTTTTTCTGTTAATCTTTGCGCCAAAAAAACAGCTAACTTGGCCGCAGCTAAACTGTGTTTGACGATATGCGGCGGAACGTGATGCTCTTCTATTATGGCCAGGCACTCTTTACGTGTTGGAAGATTGTATTTTTTCATTTATCAGCTCAGCAGCTTTTTTCCCGGATTTTAGCATTCCACCAAAAATCGGTCCCATTCTCGGCAGGTTGTAAACAGCGCACACCGACATTCCGGTAACGTAAAGTCCCGGAAAGACTTCACCGGTTTTCTCCACGACACCGGCTTCGGAAGCCTCGACATCCATAAAACCATCCCTTATCCTGTTCGGGAAAAGCTCCGGCTTTCTTTCTTTGAGCATCGCAACTAATTCGGCAGGGTGTCCCGTGGCGTCCACAAGGAACTTAGAGCGGATGCAAAACGGGTCAACATGCAAACGCCCAAGCTTGATGGCGGTGTTGTTGACTACAACTCCTTCGACAGTGTCCTTTTTTACAATGATATCTTCGGCTTCGATTAGGTTGAATATCTCTGCTCCCGCCTTTTTTGCTTTATAGGCCAGGGCTGTGGCGAACTCGATCGCATCGGTAATGTACAGGCCTTTTTGCTTTTTTGCCGTTATACCGAATTCGTCTAAAATATCGTTGTCTTCGAGGGCGATGACGTTATAGCCTGCGGCACCGCCCCAGATTCCGCCGCCGATTGAAAGGCGTTTTTCGAGAATGGCGGTTTTAATTCCTGCTTTAGCTAAATAATAGCTGGCGGCCAAGCCCGCAGGACCTGCACCGACTATGACAACATCATTTTCGAGGTGCTCTAATAATCTTCTGTTATACTCTTCCAAAATCGCCCTGGAAATATCTGTTTCTATCATTTTTATCCCCTTAACCACGGATTTCACAGATTTTCTGTGACAAAAGCACAAAAGCACAAAAGCACTCCCGTGAAAGGAGTGCTTCAAATCTATTTTGCCTTCCTTCGCGGGCATTGTCCCGAGCAGGTTCATAGGGTCCCCCGCACCTATTAGGCTTGAGCCTATGCTCAATAGGTGCGGGATTCTCAGCCGTGACCTAAAATTGTCTTTGGTCTTCAGCTCCCCTGGCTTATTAAAATTTTCTGAGAAGCATTGTAATAGAGCCCAAAGGCGGGCACAAGACTTTTTTACTGTTTTGCTAATAAACATTTCTTCGTTACTCGACGGCAAGAATACAGATTGGGTTTGATTGGGTTTGTTTTCACCAAGTGTCCAATTGTGTTTATTTTCATAATCCATTTGTAGAAAAGCGTTTACGTTCATTTTGGGCCTTTAACGAAATTGGGTTTGTTTTTTCGGACTGCGAAATCATCGTTTTTTCTGTAATCCTTTGTTAAAGTTAAGTTTACATTCATTTTGGCTTTTCGGAGATTGGGTTTGATTGGGTTTGAATTGGGTTTGTTTTTTTCCGGAGACTGAGGCGGTTTCATTTTTATATACCTTTGTGTAATAGATATTTATATAAATTTGGACATTTAGTGAATTGGGTTTGTTTTGCATAAAAGGGCTGATTTGTAGAGGGTTCTCGACAGATGTAGAGGGGAGAGAGAGTGAAGAGTGAGCTAAAGTGCCTAAAGTGAGCTAAAGTTAGATTCTCGATGCTCATGATTTACTCCGCTAAAAGACGGCGGATTCCGCCGGAGGCGAAAAAAGTAGCCCCCGGCCCCCGACAGAAAAGCAAGTGAGCTAACATCGAGGGTAAACTAAGAAAAGAAAGTAAGCACACACTCCCCGGCAGAAGAGCTGTGTAAGTACACCCGGGGATAAACTCGGGTAAACTCAGGGAGTAAAAAAACACTCCCTCTATAATTAGAGCTACCTGCGTTTTTGATGCGAAAAAAGTCCTCGATTAACGATTCGGGATTCTTGTAACTCGATGCCGGCAAGGCAGTTAAAAAAATTTTGAAAAATTTGATTTTTGCTAGAAGTTATCAGCGTTTTTGGTTGAAAAATGCTCGACTCTCGATACTGGATGCTGGATTCTCGTTAGTGAGGAGTGAGCTAAAGTGCCTACGAGTGAGCTAAAGTTGGATGCTTCCGCCTTCGTTAAAACTATGGTGGACAAGTCGGCGGACAAGCGATGCTGGGTGCTCGTAAGATGGTTCGTATTGAGTCGTTAGGAGCCAGAACATTATCGGACGTTGCGGTGTGTGGGTGGGGGCGAATAAGAGTTTTGAGTGTTGAGTTTTAAGTGTTGAGTCGGGTAGATAGGGAATAGTGAGTGGCTCGTGGCTTGTGATTCGTGGCCCATCCGTCGGTCTATTGAAACATTTCCGGGGCCAGGCGCTTTAGCCGGGCACCGATTTCATCTTTACTGTGTCCCATCTGCATGAGCAGGCCGACATAGTTATTGATAGCATCTTCCATATGAGGGTGCGGATGCCCGGTCCGGCGTGTGAACTGTAGAAAAATCACCAAATTCCGCTGCATCAGCGGCTCTGCCTCTTTAAGGCGATTGGTGGCATGATACAACGCCGCCAGGTTGTTCAGGTCTCCGGCGACATCGGGATGGTCTTTTCCCAGGGACGCTTCATCTATCTTCAGGGCACGCTGCATCAGCGGCTCAGCCTCTTTAAGGCGATTGGTGGCCTGATACAACGCCGCCAGGTTGTTCAGGTCTGTGGCGACTTTGGGATGGTCTTTTCCCAGGGACGCTTCATCTATCTTCAGGGCACGCTGCATCAGCGGCTCTGCTTCTTTAAGGCGATTGGTGGCCTGATACAACTGCGCCAAGTTGTTCAGGTCTATGGCGACTTTGGGATGGTCTTTTCCCAGGGACGCTTCATCTATCTTCAGGGCACGCTGCATCAGCGGCTCTGCCTCTTCAAGGCGATTGGTGGCATGATACAACGCCGCCAGGTTGTTCAGGCAGATGGCGACTTTGGGATGGTCTTTTCCCAGGGACGCTTCATCTATCTTAAGGGCGCGTTGCATCAGCGGCTCTGCCTCTTTAAGGCGATTGGTGGCCTTATACAACTGCGCCAGGTTGTTCAGGCGGATGGCGACTTTGGGATGGTCTTTTCCCAGGGACGCTTCATCTATCTTCAGGGCACGCTGGATCAGCGGCTCTGCCTCTTTAAGGCGATTGGTGACCTGATACAACTGCGCCAGGTTGTTCAGGCAGATGGCGACTTTGGGATGGTCTTTTCCCAGGGACGCTTCATCTATCTTCAGGGCACGCTGGATCAGCGGCTCTGCCTCTTTAAGGCGATTGGTGTCCTGATACAACTGCGCCAGGTTGTTCAGGTGGATGGCGACTTTGGGATGGTCTTTTCCCAGGGACGCTTCATCTATCTTCAGGGCACGCTGGATCAGCGGCTCTGCCTCTTTAAGGCGA
>Ga0114922_10005380_pt1 | contig 11820 bp, 9 predicted proteins | sample AartaG_FD_100975 | JGI IMG/M metagenome (GOLD analysis project Ga0114922, IMG submission 100975) | Deep subsurface microbial communities from Aarhus Bay to uncover new lineages of life (NeLLi) - Aarhus_00045 metaG | ecosystem: Environmental > Aquatic > Marine > Oceanic > Sediment | place: Aarhus...
AAGAGGTTTGGGAAAATTGACATACTGATTAATAATGCAGGTGTTTTAAAATATGCTCGTTTCTTAGAAATTAGTGATGAACTTAGAGACTGGCATTTTAATGTGAATATTAACGGAACATGGAATTGTTCCAAAGCAATCCTTCCAAATATGATTCAGCAAAAATATGGCAGAATTGTTAACATATCATCTGTTACTGGACCGATAGTTGTGGATGAAGGTCAAATTGCTTATGCCACTACCAAGGCGGCACTTTTGGGTTTTACAAAAGCCCTGGCCAGAGAAGTGGTAAGAGACAATATCACGGTGAATGCGATTTTACCGGGATGTATCCTTACCCCGCATCTGGAAGGAACCGCCAATCGAGTTAATCCAGATAATCCGCAAAAAGTGCTCGATGGTATAGCCAGCGGTATACCCATGGGAAGACTTGGCACCATCGAAGAGATGGGTGATCTGGCAGCTTTTTTATCTTCTGATGAATCACGTTATATAACCGGCACCCAGATTATTATTGATGGGGGAAGTACCTTGCCGGAAACCATTTCCATTAAAATATGATTTTTAATTTGGTTTAAAATTTCTTTTATTGGCAGATAAGGATTGGTTTGGTTCTTAAAATACTTACACAGATGGTTAGATAATCGGTTCGTTTAGAGTAACTGCATATAATTATAAAAGATAATGATAAAAAATATTTATCATTATATGTATATTTATTTAGCAATAACTACTCACTTATTTCTATTGACTTTACTACCAAATAAGAAAATAGGTAAGGATTCCAAGTAGGGAGGTGAAAAGTAAAAAAATACTCTAAAAACTTTGAAAGGAAATGTTTTTGAGTTTTTTGGAAGACTTTACCTGTTTGTAAAGGAGGTGAAATTTCAAAAATTTTAATATCGAACTAAGAATTAAATATTTAATTAGAAAGGAGAAAAAAATGATTAAATTATTTAAAAATAAAATTAGTATTTTTCTGATAATAACGGTAATGTTTTTATTAATTGTGTCTGTCGGAAATTGTGAGGTAAAATATCAATTCAATGCTGCGGGAGTTAATCCGATATGGGGAGAAACGGGAATAATATTACAATCTTTTGCATCTAGCGTTAGATATGCTACCGGAGGAGAGGTTGATATAAAAATATTTGCAGGAGGTGAATGGGGAGGAAGCGAGGAAGAATATTGTCAATCAGTACAATTTGGTACTCTAGATATAGCGACACCTGCAACTGCTCCTATTAGCCAATATACAAATGCCCTTTCCATGTTTGATACTCCGTTTCTTTTTCTAAGTACGTTTGATGAATTATTACTTACTTTTGATTCTACAACAAGCTATACTCCAATAGTGGCAAAAAAATTAGAACAAGCAAGTAAAGAATCCAAATTTATGGTATTAGCTGTTGCACCACTTGGAAGAAGAAATATTAATTCGAATAAACCGATTGGAACAATCGCTGACCTTAAAGGAGTAAAAATAAGGGTCATGAATAACCCCATCCAAGTAGACACTTTTAACTTTATGGGAGCAAGCGCTACTCCTATGCCTTTTTCAGAACTTTTTACCGCTTTGCAATTGAAAGCTGTAGATGCTATGGAAGGCCCACCAATTGATTATGTTATGGAAAAATTTTACGAAGTAGCACCTCACACTGTAGTAACTGATCATCTCACATTAGCTCAGACTATAATTATGAGCATGAAAGCGTGGGATTCACTTCCAAGTGCGTACCAAAATATTGTGAGAGATTGTGCTATTGGAGCAGCGCATACCGCATCACTCTGGGGTTCAGGTTCATATGAATATTATTTGGGAAGTTCAATTCCAAAACTTGCAAAATCTGTAACAAGGATTTCACTCGAGGAGAAGGCAGAATTAAGAGCGATGGTATTACCAAAACTATTAGATAAATACAGTGAGCAAATAGGTATAGATGTTTTGGAGGGAATAGCTGAAGGTGATGAAGTTATAACTGATTGGCTCGCAAAAAATAAATAGAAAATAAATCATTAGATAAAAATGATAACAATTACCTTTATTCTTATAATTTGCTGGAGGTAAAAAACATTTTACCTCCAGCAAATTAACCAAAACGTTCTACGTAGAGCTTAAAATTAATTGAATGAATATCTCCCGAAAAATACTATATGAATAAATTGGCAAGAGAAAGGAGAAAGAATTGCTTAAAATATTAGAAAAAATAGACAATTTTTTTACATGGATTGAAAATAGAATGCTTACCATAGTCCCCTTATTGCTAACAATATTAACGATTTCAGCTGTTTTTAATAGGTATTTTTTAGGAAAATCTATGAGTTGGAATGAAGAAATTGTAATATTTTTATATATGTTATTGGTTTATTGGGGTGCAAGTAGAATTGCAAGGGATGATGCTCACCTTAGTATTGGTTTACTGGAAAACAAACTTAAAGACAAACCTCGAAGTTATTTGAAAATATTTATTTGGTCGATTAGTTTGTTAGTTTCATTGTTTGGAGTTTATTTAGGGATTAAAATGAGCTTAATTACTACTATGAGAACCAATTCACTTAGAATACCAAATTCAATCATTTTGTTATCAACTCTGGTAATGGGTTTTATGGGAATATCTTTGAGATGCTTTTACAAAATAATCAGTAAATTAAAAAGTTTGAAGGAAGATAATGAAAAGGAGAGTGTTGGAAAGTGATAGCTATTTTAATATTTTCAGGTTTTTTAATATTAATTTTCATAGGAGTTCCTATTGCTCTTTCAATGATATTTATGGGAATGCTTTTTGTATTATTTTTTGGCGGAGGACCATCAGCACTTCTAATTCCCTTTAATCGGTTATCTTCAGGCTTCAGTTTTCCACTAATAGCAATATTTTTCTTCATCCTTTTAGGCGTACTTATGAATGAAACAAAAATTTCTAATCATATAATTAATTTCTTAAGAAAAATAACTGCAAATGTATTTAAATATGGAAGAACCGGGATGTTCATGATTTTATCTTGTGCCGCCTGTGGTGTATTAACAGGTTCAGCAATTGGAACGACAACAGCAGTGGGTGGTGTTCTAATTCCACAAATGAATAAACTTCAATATGACAGAAAATATTCAACAGTTTTATTGGCTTATTCTGGAATTTTAGGATCTTTAATTCCTCCAAGTATTTCGGGATTAATCTATGCCATCGTTGTAGGCTTACCGGTTTTTACAACATGGATAGCGGTGGCAGGGGCTGGAATTTTATTTGCATCAGTATTATTAGTTGGAAATTATATTATATCAAAAAAAAGAAATTATGAAGCATATGATGCTTCAAAAGAATCTTTTACCCCTTCTGATTTGATAAAAAGTTTTTTTATAACTTTACCTGCTCTTTTAGTACCTATTGGTGTATTGGGTTCTATCTATGGAGGAATAGCAACTCCTACCGAAGCAGGTTCTGTAGGTTGTTTATTAACAATTATATTGGGGCTTTTCTATTATAAAACCATTACGTCTTTTAAACAAATTTTACAGGTGCTATATAGAAGTGCTTATCAGACAGCGATAGTTATGTTTCTAATTTGCGCTTCTTTTTCTTTGAGCCACGCTTTAATAACTACCGGCATTCTAAAATCAATAACTTACTCTATGTTGCTTCTTACTGATAATAAATATATTCTTCTTCTACTTACTGAATTACTGCTTTTAATTTTAGGATGTTTTTTGGATGATACTCCTATAATGGTTTTATTGGCTCCCATTGCTGCTTCAATTTTAATTCCAGTAGGAATACATCCTTTTCATTTAGCGGCTGTTTTTGTCTTTACATGTCTTTTAGGATTGGTAACACCTCCGGTTGGAACAGTGCTTTATGCATCCTCGGCGGTTACCGGTGTTCCGGTTGGTAATATAATTGTAGAGATTTTTAGTTTTTTCCTACCCGCACTAACAGCATTATTAATAATAACTTTTTTCCCCGCTATCGTGTTATTTTTACCAAAGATTTTTGGATTAATTTAGTTGCAACAAAAAAATTATGTCAAATACAGGATTTATTTTTTCATTATAAACCTAAACGGGGAAATTATGACATTCTAGGAAATTTAAACTTTGACATAAAAGTAAAGAAGATATTGTAAAGTACCAAATTAAAATTGGTTGGATTTAATAAAAAGCGAGAGCAAAAGTTGCTTACGCGGAATTTGGATATCACGTACATGTGAAGAATTAATACAATCAAGTTATATTTTATAAGGAGGAAATTATAATGGAGAGATATATTATAGGTGCAAAAGTTGAAGATATTGAAACTCCCGCCCTATTAATTGATCTTGATAAGATGGAGTATAATCTCAATAAAATGGCTGATTTTGTAAAGAAAAAAAAGATGTCAATAAGACCACATTTCAAAACACATAAAAGCCCGTTTTTAGCCCATAAGCAGCTTGAAGCGGGGGCAATCGGCATAACTTGTCAAAAATTGTCAGAAGCGGAGGTTTTGGCCAAATCAGGCATAGGGGATATATTAATTACAAATGAAATTGTAGGCAAACAAAAAATAAAAAGATTGGTGAATCTAGCAGCATATACAGATTTAATAGCATCTATTGAAAATTATCATAATGCGGAAGACATCTCTAATTCTGCATTAGAGAAAGGTGTTGTTGTAAATTATTTAGTGGAGCTTAACATAGGGATGAATAGGTGCGGTGTTGACCCGGGAGAGCCAGCTGTAAAACTTGTACAAAAAATTAATGAGCTAAAAGGACTAAAATTTTTAGGAATTATGGCATATGAAGGTCATACGGTATTTATTGAATCATATGAAGAAAGAAAAAACGAAGCTATAAAAGCCCTTAAAAAAGTAAGTGAAACAAAACAGATGCTTAAGAAGAAAGGAATAAATTGCAAAATAGTAAGCTGTGGAAGCACGGGAACATACATGATTACTGGAGCTTATCCGGATGTTACTGAAATCGAATCAGGCAGTTATCTAACTATGGATATGAAATATAATGCTATTGAGGGGGTTGGCGATACATTTAAGACAGCCTTAAGTTTATTAACAACTGTAATAAGTAAACCTTCGGATAACAGAATTATTTTGGATGCCGGAATGAAAGCAATTAGCAAAGAATTTGGTATGCCTTTATTAAAACAAAAAATTGAAGGTTTTGAATTATATAAACTGGCCGAAGAACACGGTTATGCAGAAGTATCAAAAAGTGTTAAAAATTTATTTAGTATTGGACAAAAAATTGAATTATTGCCCAGTCATGGTTGTACAACGATTAATTTGCATGATGTTTATTATGGAATCAGGTCAGGAATTGTTGAATGCATCTTACCAATAGAAGCAAGAGGTAAGTTTTATTAATTGAAATAAGCTGCAATATTTGCAAAATCGAAGAAAACATCGGGAAGGCTTGGCACCACCGAAGAGATGGGTGATCTGGCAGCTTTTTTATCTTCTGATGAATCACGTTATATTACCGGAACCCAAATTACCATTGATGGGGGAAGTACTTTACCGGAAACCGTTTCCATAAAAATATGATTCTTTAAGTTTGCGAAAATCCCTCTTATTTGGATAGATGCATATAAGATCGGGTTATGCAGAAGACAAAATAAATAATGATGATGTGAATAGAATAAATAAACGTCTATATTTTTTAGGATACAACAAAAATGGATAAACTGAAGAAATTCTTAGAAAAAAGAGGATAAAGTAAGATGATTATTGATACAAATGTTATGATTGGTCGGTGGCCAACGAGAAATTTAAAATTCTGTTCGATTAATGATTTAATTCAACAAATGGATTACCACAACATTAACCAGGCAGTAGTTTTTTCTGCGACATCAGTAAAACATAATCCTATTGAAGGTAATATGCAATTGATGAAATCAATTTCTAATCATCTTGACCGAATTATTCCCTGCTGGGTTATTCTACCGACTTGGGAAATGGAAACAGAACGAGAACTTATTGATGATTTAAAATCTAATAAAGTTAAGGTAGTTAGAGTCTTTCCAAATGAACACCATTTTGTTTTGGATAATTGGGTATGCTCTAATATGTTTAAAGATTTAGAGGCAGCACACATTCCATTACTTTTAAACGGTCCCACTGTAAGTCCTACTCAAATACATTCTATATGTAAGAGTTATCCAGAACTTCCCGTTATTTTAATGCAAAGTGAATATGCATTGAATCGGAATTTTTATATGTTATTTGGTTTATGTCCTAATTTTTATTTAGAGATTTCGACTTACTTTATTTATCATGGCATAGAAGATATCGTACATCGCTTTGGTGCATCAAGATTAATATTCGGTAGCCGTATGCCATTCCAGGAACCTGGTGCAGCATTAACTATGGTGAAGTTAGCTGATATCCCATCATCTGAGCAAGAAATGATACTTGGCAGAAATATGGAGCGACTAATTGGGGAAGTGAAGATATGAAAATTAAAGATTTAGTTAATTATCCTAATAGCTTTAAGAAGTTGAAAATTATAGATACACATGCTCATCTAGGACCAACCAAAGCGATGTATATACCCGGAAATCCAAATATTGAGGGTTTAATAAAAACAATGGATAGAATAGGCATTGAACAAATTTTTATAGCACCTCATATCGCTATTTCCTGTGATTATATTTCGGGTAATAATTTGGTTTTAAAAGCCGCACAAAAATACCCGGGTCGTGTAATTGCTTTAGCTACCGCAAATATAAATTACAATTCGCAAAATATACGCGAACTTGATAGATGTTTTAAAAATTCTTTATTCAAAGGAATAAAACTCCATCCTGATTTTTTAGAATATTCTGTCAAGGATTTTCGCTTAAATGCTGTATTTCGATTTGCTGCAGATCATGGTGCTTTTATTATTTCTCATACCGATGCACGGGTAAATTCTAATCATCTGATCAAATTTAGTGATCCCAGCTGGTTTGAACCATACCTTCAGGAGTTCAAAAACGTCGATGTTATTTTTGCTCACTGTGGCTTAACACCAGAAGGATTTGAAGAAAGCCTAAGATTATCTAAACTATACTCAAATGTTTATCTAGATACTACCGGATTCCGTTTCTCTGATATCTGGACAGTGGAAGAGATAGCGAGAAGAGTAAGTGTAAAGAAGCTTCTTTTTGGAAGTGACATGCCATACAATGATGCAGTAAGTGCTTTGGGCAGGGTTATTTATGCAGATATTTCAGAAGAAAATAAGCATAGAATTCTTTATAAAAATGCGCTTGATATTTTACAAAAGAGGAGGTGATGCTGTTTTTTGATTTTAATCCAAAAGAGGAGGTGATGCGATTTTTTTATTTATCAGTAAATTTATTTTAGAATGTGTCAAAAATTATCATTAATTTTTAATTTAAAAAAAGGAGAGTAAAAATCATGATTAAGAATAAAATTCTAATTTTAGGTATACTATTAATATGTATCTTGGGACTTTGTGTTTCTGTCTTTGGCGCAGAAAAACCCATAGTAATCCGAATTGCGTTTGTCAGTCCGATAAATTCGGATTTTCCATATCCTCTGGCCGCCAAGATGTTTAAAGCAAAAATTGAAGAAGAGACAAATGGGAGAGTAGAAGTCCAACTTTTTGGCGATGGTCAGCTAGGCGGGGAACGCGACACGATTGAAGGATTGCAATTGGGAACACTTGAGGCCACTATTGTTGCAAATGCACCTATTTCAGCGTGGTCTAAAAAGGTAATGGTTTGGGATTTACCATTTATTTTTAGGGATTACGAGCATGCAGTGAAAGCAATTCAGAGTGATATTGAAGATGATATTATTGCCGAACTAGAGCAAGTTGGCATTACTGAATTAGGAACTTGGGTACATGATGTACGTAACGTCTACACAAAGGAAAAAGGTGTTTATACAGTTGATGATTTAAAAGGCATGAAAATTCGCGTAATGGAAAGCCCGGTGCAGATATCCACTTTTAATGCTCTTGGAGCAATAGCAACTCCTCTAAATTACAATGAATTATATACTGCTTTACAACAAGGGGTAGTTGACGGAGCAGAAGGGAGCACTTTTTCATTCTGGGTAAGCAACCATGCTGATATATGCAAATATTACTCATTTACAGGTCACTTTGTTATGCCAGCCCACTTTTTAATGGCCAAAAAGTTTCACGATAAACTTCCTGAAGATATTAGGGAAATTGTTGACCGGCTGGGTGCTGAAGCAACAGAGTATGCTGGTGAAATCGCACTCAAGGGATGGGATGAAAAGTTAGAATTAATGAAAGAAAAGGGCATAATTATTATTGATGTACCAGCAGAAGAAAAAGCGAAATATCGAGCTAAAGTCCAATCCGTTTATGATGAGTACAATGAAATGTTAGGTGATTTAATCAAACGTGTTGCTGCAGTTAAATAGAATATCTCGAAATAATTATTAATTATAAGGTGTAATATGAACCCTTTTTATTTGGTTCGCGAGTTAATAATATTTTACAATTCGCAATGCGTTAATATTTGCTGAACAATTGTTAGAGGGTGAAATGCTCTTTAATGGCCTCACCCTCTAACAATACGTGACAAAAAAGAGAGGAGATATAAGATGAGATATATTGCAAAAGTAATTAACAATATTTCATGCTTTTGTGAAGTGGTGTCACTTAGAATTTCTGGAATCGCACTCTGTACAATGACTTTTTTAGCTTTTGGGGGAGTAGTTTTTCGTTATGTATTTGAGATGCCGTTGAATTGGGCTGAAGAATTATTGCGATTTTTTTTAGTAATATTTGCATTTTTTTGTATAAGTTATGGAGTAAAAAAGAAGAAGCACATTGGCATTACTTTTATATTAGATCGTTTCCCTGATAAATATCGTCATTTTATAAAGGTATTTGGAATTATATTGATGATCATATTTTGTATAGTCTTATTTTTTTCTGGAATAAAACTGGTGACACTTACACATACACAGACAAGTCCGATATTGAATTTTCCCATGTTTGTCATATATTTAATTATTCCGCTAAATGCAATTATTATGTTTATTCATTTAGTAAACGATATTATAATATCTTGTTTACATAGTAAATATGTTGTCACTCGAAGGGAAGTAAATAGTCATGAATAATACAACAGATATATGGATAATCGGTATTACATTTTTTAGCACCTTGATTGGTGGTTTACCTGTTGCATTTTGTTTGGGTATAGCTGGTGTTATAATAATTCTGCTCAGAGGTTTTCCCATTGTTATTTTAGCTCAACGCATGTTTACGGGAATAGATTCATTTATAATATTAGCAATACCTTTCTTTATGTGGGCTGGTGTAATTATGCAAAAAGGGAAAATTTCCCAGCGATTGACCCATTTTGCAGATGCAATTGTAGGTAGTGTTCGGGGAGGATTGGCTCATGTTGGAGTACTCGCTGCAATGTTTTTCGGAGGATGTACAGGTGCGGGAAGTGCTGATTCGGCTGCTATTGCAGCCATTTTATTAAAACCTATGGAAGGTGAAGGTTATAGTAAAAAAATGATTTCACCGCTTCTTGCAATATCCGGCTCTTTGGGTGCTATTATTCCACCAAGTCTGCCAATGGTGATTTTCGGTGCAGTTACCGGAGTATCCATAGGTAAGTTGTTCCTTGGTGGAATTATTCCAGGAATTATGATGGGAGTTTCTATTATGGTTGTAAATTATTTTATTGCTACAAAGGAAAATTTACCTGCTCATAAATTTGTAGGATGGAAGGAATTATTCAGATCATTTATTGGGGCTTTGTTGCCTTTGGGAATGCCGTTCATCATAGTAGGTGGTATTTATGGAGGTATTTTTACTCCGACAGAGGCAGCCGCTGTAGCCGTGATTTATTGTTTAATAATTACAGTTCTATTATTGCATACAGTTCGATGGAGGCAATTTATAGATTCTGTAGTAGAGTCCGTAGCCTATAGCTCTGTACCCCTATTTCTTATTGCGATAGCAGGATTTATAGGATGGCTACTTTCTTGGGAACAAATTCCCCAAGTAATTACTAATGAATTGCTAAGTGTTCTATCATCAAAATTCGTTTTTCTATTAGTAGTTAATTTACTATTATTATTTGTTGGATGTTTTCTTGAAGGACTTGCAGCAATATTAGTTATTATACCATTAATTTTTCCTGTAGCTATGTCTTTAGGAATTGATCCTGTCCACTTTGGTTTAATCGTTGTAGTTAATCTTACTATAGGTATGTCGACTCCCCCAGTTGGTCTTGGATTATTTGTATGTTGTAGTATAGCTAATGTGAAAATTGAAGAAACCTGGCCTTACTTGAAGCTGTATCTCTTAGTGGCAATTGTTGATTTATTATTGATTACATATATCCCTCAAATTACTCTTTTTTTACCAAACCTGCTATACAGATAATTCTTAATGGTATAAAGAGTTTATGATTTTAGCAGATTTAGATGGACAAGTTCATAGTGTAGAAAGATTAATTCTTGAAATTCATGCAGATTTAGTATATTGAGATTTTATTAATATAAATATAGTTAATTAATAAAAGATGTCCAATGTAAAAATATCTTATAAAAATATAAAAGAATAAAATATTGAAAGGAGAACCAGCTATGCCATACGGCTACAACGGAAACATCTTACACGTAGATTTAAGTTCAAGAAAACACTGGATAGAAAATCCTGAGGAAGCTTTTTATCGTACCTACTGGGGAGGGCGGGCCTTGGCCTTATATTACATGTTAAACCAGATGAAGCCCCATACTGACCCCCTATCTCCCGACAACTTACTCATCTTTGCACCCAGTGTAATAACCGGTACTCCTGCCCCGGCCATACCCCGTTACACCGTCTGTGCCAAATCTCCCCTAACAGGAGCACAGGGTGAAGCCGAAGCCGGAGGTTGGTGGGGACCTGAACTAAAGAAAGCCGGCTTTGATGCTCTTATCATAAAAGGTGCCTCTACTACCCCGGTCTACTTATGTATTAGTGAAGATAAGATAGAGATTAAAGATGCTACCCACCTCTGGGGTAAAGATACCGGAACTACTCAAAAGATGATCAGAGAAGAATTAGCCGATGATAAGATAAGGATTGCCCAGATAGGTCCAGCAGGAGAAAACCTGGTGCGTTTTGCCAATATCGTAAATGAGCTAAAACACTTTAACGGTAGAAACGGTCTGGGAGCAGTGATGGGTTCCAAGAAACTGAAAGCTATTGCCGTAAGAGGCACTAAGCCGATAGAAATCTACAATAAAGAAAGAGTAAGTCAGGTAACCAAAGAGATTACTAAAAGAGTTATGGATAATCCCCTAAGCCGGGGTCTCCGGGAATTAGGTACTCCTGCTGCTGTTAGTAGCTTTTACGAAGCAGGATGCCTCCCCTCCTACAACTGGACTACCGGCTATTTCAAAGAAGGAGAAAACCTGACCGCTGAAACCTTAAACAAGACTATTCTAAAAGAGACTAAAGGCTGTTATGCCTGTCCCATCCGCTGTAAACGAGTAGTGGAAGTAGATGAGCCAAATCTTAAAGTAGATCCCGCTTACGGAGGCCCGGAATATGAGACCATAATCTCTTTAGGCTCTATCTGTGGTATTTCCGATCTAAAATATGTTGCCAAGGCCAATGAGCTCTGTAATAAATACACCATGGATACCATCTCTACCGGTATGGTCATTGCTTTTGCCATGCAGTGCTACCAGGAAGGTATACTCAATAAGAAAGATACTCAAGGGATCGAGCTTACCTTTGGCAACAAAGAGGCGATGCTTGAGATGATAGAGAAGATTGCCCATCGGGAAGGATTAGGAGAGCTCTTGTCTCATGGTTCTTACCTTGCTGCTC
>Ga0114922_10005381_pt1 | contig 11819 bp, 8 predicted proteins | sample AartaG_FD_100975 | JGI IMG/M metagenome (GOLD analysis project Ga0114922, IMG submission 100975) | Deep subsurface microbial communities from Aarhus Bay to uncover new lineages of life (NeLLi) - Aarhus_00045 metaG | ecosystem: Environmental > Aquatic > Marine > Oceanic > Sediment | place: Aarhus...
AGCGCTTGAGGTATTCAAACAGTTGAAGGATATGATGGGGCTTGACGATGATCCAAGGACTATTGTGGGTCTGAGTAATGTCTCTCAATCTTCTCCTCCGGAACTCAAGAGCCTTCTTAACCGCACTTACCTGCTGCTTCTTTTAAGCAGGGGTCTTGACAGTGCTATTGTCGATCCGCTTGATAAGGATCTGATGGATGCAGTAAAAACATTTGATATTCTGACTAACAAGATATTATATGCCCATTCATACCTCGACTGACAGCAGGGTATTGATTATATTAGACTATTTTAGAAATGTAATAGATTTATTATAGTAATTTAATAGTTTTTTCACAAAATTGTAAGAAACTGGAACGAGTTTATTGATTATAGAAAAAAATGTGATAAAATAAAAAACGGGGTAAGTTAAAATAGGCGTCCAATAAGCTTGAAAACTTACCCCTTCTGCTTTTACCTATATTTTCGTGTCCTATTCCAGTAATAATATTAGTATAAATATATCTATATGTCAAAGTATTTATATATATATAAATATTTATTTTAATACATTTAATTACTTTTAATCCCGCATTTTAAATATAAGAAATATTTTAAAATAACTTCTTGTCCAGACACTAGTAGCCTGAATCGTCTGAATAACTAATAAGTAATTTTGTATCTGAGACTGAAAAAACCAGGTAGAATAAACTATTATAAAAAAAGTAAAAAAATATTTGACATCTATAAGAAAATCCTTATAATATCCACAAAATAGTTTAATATAAGAAAAATTAAATTATTATATTTAGGAGCTTTGAAACTTTTCCTTAAATTGGACGCTTAGGGAGAGTGGAGCTAATAGCGAAACCGACTAAATAGTCGGTTTTTTTAATGTGGTCTTTTATGATAAAAAAAATATTAAAATAAAAAAGATATCAGTGTAAGATTAATTTTATAAATGTCTAAGATAATGATAATATTTTTGTTATGAAGATTTTAGAAAAGCTAAAGACTTTTTTCTTCAAACATAGAAGAAAAATAATAAGATATTCAGGAATAGCCCTGATAGTAATAGGGTTGGTAGTTATTATATATCCTCTTTATACTAACTTCGTTATGGCCAGAAAAGAGGTCGATATACTTACAGCCTGGAATGAAGAGATGGTGTATATCCAGGATACAGATGATGGGGGAGTCAGGCAGGTGCTGGAAAGAGATTTAAAGGTTGTTGACTCTGAGATGAAACTGCCCTTTCAAATATCCATTCCGGAAATTAATTCAAGCTGGATAGTAAACGAGGGTACTGACTATGTAACCCTTAGGCAGGGCCCCGGTTTTTTTATTGGCTCGGCCTTTCCGGGTGAAGTAGGCACCTGTGTAGTTGCAGGACACAGGACTACCTACGGAGCACCTTTTAACAGATTGGATGAGCTTGAAGAAGGCGATGAGATATTTATAGAGACATTTGGAAATGAGAAGTTCACCTATATTGTCACCAGCAAGGAATCAGTATTGCCTCAGGATTTAAGCGTTCTTGAAAACACCGATTATCCATCTCTTATTCTGTCTACCTGTACCCCCAAATACTTTGCCACAAGAAGGCTTATAATTTTTGCCGGCATTGAAGAAGAGGAAACCCCGGGCATTGAGTATATCTCTGCTGAAGAGGTTTATGAAATTGTAACTAGTGGTGAGGATTATATAGTTCTGGATGTAAGAACACTGGATGAATTCAACGAGGGCCACCTGGAAGATGCTGTGCATATCCCTGTCAATGAACTGGAAGACAGGTTGGATGAACTCCCGCAGGTCAGGCCCATAATAGTTTACTGCAAGAGCGGAGTAAGAAGCAGTACTGCGGCAAATATCCTGATAGATAATGGATTTACCATGGTTTACGACATGGGTGGTATTCTTGATTGGATAGAGGAAGGATATCCAGTTGTAGTAGAAGAGGAAATAGAAGAAGAATATGACATAGCAGAGATTTCCGTAGATGAGGCATATGATTTTTATAACAACGAAGATTGTATTTTTGTGGATGTAAGGTCACAGGATGGATATGACAGTGGTCACATACAGGGTGCTGTAAATATTTCTTTAGGTGAGCTTGGGGACAGGCTGGATGAACTGCCTGCAGATAAGCCTATAATAGTTTACTGCAGTGGTTCAAGTTGCAATACCAGTGGACAAGCTGCAGAGATACTGGTAAAAAATGGATTCAGCCAGGTTTATGACGTGGGCGGAAGAGGCATTATTGAATGGAAGCAGAAGGGCTATCCTGTGGAGTATTAGGTAATTTTTAACGATTACGGTCTAAAGACAACGTAGATGTCTATTATTTTATAGTTTTTCAGTTTTTAAAAAATTTGACATACGTATAATAAATATATTATAATCTTAGCACGATTCTGTAATAACAGTATAATAAGGTTCTTTTATAATTTAGGTAGAATAATTAAAGGATTAAAAATTTAGGTGCTGTGAAGCTTTCTTCAAATTTGGACGCTAGAAGGGAGTGGAGCTAGTAGCGAAACCGACTAAGTGGTCGGTTTTTATTTTTTTATGGGTAGTTTAGCTATTATTTTTATAATATTTTATTTAAAGAATTTAACGAGTGATATTCGTTTAGGGATGGAGGAAAAATAAAATGGTTTACTTAAAAAAAACTATTATAGAAACAGATGCGGCGACAGCTGTGAAAACAGACATATCTGAAGAGTTAGATCCCGGGAGCCATTTACCCCTTCCATTTCCAGATAGAAGAGTTTCTGATAGAAGAGCTGGTAATAGGAGAAGAACCGAGCCTATCAACATTAAAAAAATAACAATTGTAATACCAGCATTAAATGAAGAAAAGGGAATCGGACCTGTGGTTAAGGAGATTCCAATAGATAAACTTAGGGAAATGGGATACGCGACAGAAATAATGGTGATAGATAATGGTTCGAGTGATAAAACAAGGCATATAGCAAACGGTCACGGAGCAAAGGTTTTTATTCAGCCGATTAAGGGTTATGGAAATGCTTATAAGGCTGGATTTGCTAATGCTACAGGAGATATTATTGCAACCGGAGATGCAGATTTAACCTATCCTTTTAGTGAATTGCCGAAAATAATTAAAAAAATGGAAGATGAAAATTTAGACTTCATTACTACAGACAGACTGACTAATTTACAACCAGGAGTAATGAGCAAAACCCACTATTTTGGAAATATTGTATTCAGCAAAATAACTAAAATATTATTTCGATTACCATGTAAGGATTCTCAATCAGGAATGTGGGTTTTTAAGAGAAAAATTTGGCCAAAAATAAATGTCAGATCTTCAGGTATGCCTTTCTCACAGGAATTAAAAATAGAAGCTTATAAAAATGGTTTTAGGTGTACTGAAGTTCCGATTATTTATAGGGCAAGGATAGGAGAGGTTAAGCTTCATACCTTCAAAGATGGACTTGGCAATATGTTTCATCTGTTATTTAAAAGAATTTTTGGTTAAAATTAAGCAAAATGAAAATTGCCTTGGTCTATGATGCAATTTATCCTTATATAAAGGGTGGAGGAGAAAAGAGATTTCACGAAATCAGTAAAAGGTTAGTTAAAAAGGGCCATCAAGTACATCTTTATGGGATGAAGTTTTGGGAAGGTGCAAATGTTATTAAACAGGATAAAATATATTTACATGGCATCTGTAAGGCAAAAAAACTTTACACAAAAGAAGGAAAAAGATCGATTCTGCAGGCAATTTACTTCGGTTTTTGTTCATTAAAACTCATAAAAGAAGATTTTGATGTAATTGATTGCTGTGGGTTTCCATATTTTTCATTGTTTAGCTGTAAATTAATCTCTCTTATAAAAAGAAAAAAATTACATTCAACATGGCACGAAGTATGGGGTTCGAAGTACTGGCGGGAGTATCTTGGGAGGCTTAGTGTATTCGGTTATCTTGTAGAAAAATTAAGCGTCTTGATGCCAAATATAGTCATCTCGGTTTCTCAATCAACTGCCAGGCGGATAAAAGATGAATTGGGTTTTAAAAAGAAAATACGTGTTGTCACAAATGGTATAGATTTTAATGGAATTAAGAAAATTAATGCAGCACAAGAAAAATTCGATGTTATATACGCAGGGAGATTAATGGATTTTAAGCACATCGATACTTTAATTAAAGCCATGCATCAGATTAAGAAGAAAATTCCAACTGCTAAGTGTCTTATCATTGGAGATGGACCAGAGAAAAAGAAGCTAATAGAGCTAGCCCAAAAGTTGAACCTTGAAAAAAATATTAAATTTTCAGGCTTTTTAGAAAATCATAATGATGTCTATGCCATGATGAAATCATCAAAGGTTTTTGTTCTCCCATCAACACGAGAAGGCTTTGGAATGGTGGTTATAGAGGCTAATGCCTGCGGTATACCAGTCATAACTATCAGGCATAAGCAAAATGCTGCAGCAGATCTTGTAGAAGAAGAAAGAAACGGTTTTATCTGCCAACTCAACGAGGAAGAAATTGAAAAAAAAATTATAATGATTTTAAAAAATAATTATAACCAAAAAATGAAAAAAGCTTGTATAGATTTAGCAAAGAAATATGAATGGGATAAGATTGTTAATAAAATTGAGGAAGTTTATTTGAAATGAAAAAACAAGTAATAGTTACAACCAGCTGGGACGATGGTCATAAACTGGATCTTAAATTAACTAAACTTCTAAAGAAGTATGGAATTAGAGGAACTTTTTATGTTTCTCCAAAAAATAGGGAGTTTAGAAAAGAAGATTTATTATCAGACAATGAAATCATAAAAATAAATAGGGATTTTGAAGTTGGGGCTCATACCATGACCCATCCCAGATTAACAAAAATCAGTGAGAGAGAAGCTTTTAATGAAATTATAGATTCTAAAAAATATTTGGAGAATTTAATTGGGGAAGAAGTTAGGTGCTTTTGTTACCCTGGTGGGAAATATAATAGAAATATAATAGAATTGGTGGGAAAAGCCGATTTTTACTACTCAAGAACTATGGAAAAATTTAAACTTAATCTTACTAAAAATTTCTTGTTATCTGGAACAACACTAGAAGCGCATAGAAATTCATTACTGACTCTACCTCTGGATTATCTGAAGATCTTAGCGTTTTCAAGGTTTAATTTAATAGAATTTTTTAAAAACTTACACTGGGAATATTTAGCAAAAAAAATATTTGATTATGTGGAAAAAAATGGTGGTGTTTATCATTTATGGGGGCATTCATGGGTAATTGAGAAAAGCAATGATTGGAAAAAAATAGATCAAGTTTTATCTTATATAAGTAAGAAGAAAAATGTAGACTATTGTACAAATTTTGAAACATTAAGGATAATAAGATGAAGATATTACACGTTACCAAGAAATACCCGAATATTATGGGCGGGGATTCTACCGTAGTAACCAGTTTGGAAAAATATCAAAAAAAAATAGGTCACCAGATATATATTCTAACAAGTAATTGTGATGAGATAAGGAAATCTCCGAGAGTAACAAAATATGGATTAAAGATAAATACTCTTAGCATAGATCGAATTAACTTGAACAGAATAGTATCATTGTTTTTATTATTCTTTTATTTGTTTTTCTACTTAAGGAGAATTAAACCCGATATTGTTCATAGTCATTCACCTGAGCTAGGTTTTATTTTATCTTTTGTCTGTAGAGCATACAAAATTCCAATCATAAATATATGTCATGGAATAACCTTTCCAGACAAATACTATCCTTTTTTTAAAAGAAAATTAGAAGAATTTTTTCTTAAATATGGGTATTTTAAAAAAATTATTACAGTTAGTGGATACTCTTTAAATGATTTTAGAAAATTAAAAATAAAAAATGTAGTATATCTACCAAATGGTGTTGATTTAGACCTATTTCAAAAAAGAACACGTAGTGTGAATAAAAAGACTATTTTTTTATTTGTAGGCAGGTTAGAGACAGCAAAAGGACTGGAGTATCTAATTTATGCTGTAAATAAATTGAGAAAAAAAGAAAAAAAATTTAAAGTTTTGTTAATTGGTAATGGAATAGATCAAAAGTTCTTTAAAGATCTAGTAATTAGATTTGACTTAATAGACTACGTTAAATTTTTAGGTAAGAAAGATCAGGATAGAGTTATAGATTATTATTATTCCTCAGATGTTTTTATATTACCTTCGCTCCACGAGGGTTTTCCCATTACATTACTTGAAGCCTGGGCAGCGGAATTACCGGTCATTGTAACTAATGTAGGAGGGATATCATCAATCTGTGTCAATAAAGAAAACGTCTTAATGATTTCCCCAAGAGATCCAAAAAAAATTAGCGAGGCAATGATAACTTTAATTAAAGACCAGAATTTAAGAAGAAAGTTAGGAAAAAATGGAAGGGAATTAGTTGAGAAAAAATATAACTGGGAAAAGATTACAAAAGAAGTTGAGAAGATTTGCAAGGAAGCACTTAACAAATGAAAGAAGAAATAAATTTTTCATTAATAATGCCTCTGTACAATAGCAAAAGTACCCTGGAAAGAACTATAAAATCTATTCTTAGTCAATTATATAAGAATTATGAATTGATTCTGGTGGATGATTGTTCAACAGACGGTAGTTATAAAATTGCCAGGAAATTTGCTAACAAAAATAAAGAAATAACCCTATACAGAATGAAAGAAAATAGAGGTGCACCTTATTGTATGAATTTTGGAATAAAAAGAGCCCAGTATGAATGGATAGGAATTGTAGACTCTGATGCTATAGAAACTAAAAATCGGTTAAAAATTACTAATAGTAAGATTGATAAGAATATAGAAGTAATAGGAGGAAGATATGTGTATGCTTATCCTGTAAATAAAGGATATTTCAATAAAGTATTTTATTATATAGAAAGTTCTCAATTTCCAGATACTGATAAAATATATAATAAAGAGAATTACGATGAACCATGTATAATGGGTGGTAACTTCTTTTTCACGAAAAATGTATTTAATAAAAATAAAGGTTTTGATGAAATGATCAGAGCTGGTTATGACAGATTGTTTTTATGTGATGCAATTGAAAATGGATTTAATGTTAAATTCTTGGTAAACTCAGCAGTTTGTCATCCATTATATAATTACAAGAATGTTTCAGATATCTTTAGACGAAGTCTTATATTTAATAAATGGAGAGTTTCTATTTTAAAAAAAAGTAATTTAATATCAAAGAAATACAAAATGATTGATTATTTTTTGATTTCACTATTTATATATATTTTAATAGGGATAATAGTTATAGGATTTAAAAACACGATTTTTTTATCTTCTATAATATTTTTATGTTCAATTATAATTTTAATTTTCTATATTCATTTTAAGAAGCATATTCCATATAAATATACCTTTGGTTATATATTAACTGAGATTATTAAGAAAATATTAGGAGTTTGGGTGTACTTATTTAAATTAAGACCAGACAGATTAGACTGGAAGGATAGATGAGACTAACAAAAAGTAGAATTTTTTTTGGAATATTAGTTTTTGTATTAGTTGTAAATTTATTGACACTTTTTAATATTGATCAGTTCTATTTTAGAGCAATATTTTCTTTTGTGTTTCTGATCACAGTACCCGGTTTGCTTTTAATGTTAATGTTAAAAATTCGAGAAATAAATCCATGGGAATATTTAGTTTATACTATTGGTTTAAGTATTGCTTTTTTAATGTTTGGAGGTTTATTTGTCAATTGGGTCTTACCTTCGATTGGAATTGACAAGCCCTTATTACTTATGCCTTTACTAATCAGTTTTGACATTTTTTTAATGATTTTCTTGTTTATTGCTTATAAAAGAAATAAGGAGATTTATCTTGAGATTCATCCTCCAAAATTATCCAACTTAAATAAATTTTTTTTTATAATTCTATTAATCTTTCCTACTCTTAGCATTTTAGGAGCAATAACTCTAAACAATGGCGGCCCAAACTACCTTATGATAATAATGATAGCGGGTATTGCTCTTTATGTTTTAATGGTAGTTTTATATAGAAATAAATTGAATAAGAATATTTATCCATTTTCAATTTTAATAATTACTATTTCTTTGCTTTTAGCGGTCTCTTTAAGAAGCTGGTATGCTTCTGGCTGGGACATCTTTCAAGAATATTATGTATTTCAATTAACAAGAGAAAGCTTTATTTGGAATATGTCAAGTTATCCTGATGCTTATAATGCCTGTTTGAGTATTACAATTTTACCAACGGTTTTGTCTTCTTTCTTGAAGATTAATGACCAATATATTTATAAAGTACTTTTCCAGTTGATATTTGCTTTTATCTCAGTAGGAGTTTTTTTATTTTTAAGAAGATTTGCTAGAGATATAATAGCTTTTATTGCATCTTTCTTTTTTATATCACAATTAGGATTTTTTGCATCTCTTCCAAAGGAGGTAAGACAAGAGATTGCTTTATTATTTTTTGCTCTAACCTTACTTATTTTATTCAATAAAAATATTAATGCTATGGCTAAAAATATTCTATTTTTAGCTTTCGGATTTTCAATGATAGTTTCACATTATACGACATCCTATATAACTCTTGCATTTTTTATTTTTACTTACTTATTATGTTTTATTTTTAGGAAGACGGAAAGTAAAAAATTTTTCTCTAAAATATACGAAAGGTTAAATCTCACAAAGAAAGGGAGTAGACTAGGAAAGAGAAAGCAGTATTTAAGCGTAATTTTGATTATTGCACTGATTATCTTCTCCTTCATTTGGTATGCTCAGGTGACAAAAATTTCTACCGATCTTATTAATTTAGCTCAAAAAACGATACAAAACATGGGAAAGACTTTTAGTTCAGAAATGAGAGAAAAGGGATTATCTTTTAATTCGCAGTGGAATATATTTTATAAACAAGAAGACGAGACTCCTCGATTAAAAGATTATATAAAAGATATTAAATTAGAATATGAAAATAAGCAATATATGTCCTTATATCCACCAGAGAAATATGGAGATTATAGCCCAAAGCTTATAGATAGTGAGAATGTACCTCCAAAAATAAATGTTAGTATTGTATCAAATATATATGTTTTTATGGAAATAATAAAAAAGATAATGAAAGTTTTTCTTATTGTTGGTATTTTTTATCTTTTTTTCTTTCAACTTAAAAAAAGAAAGATAGATTTTGAATATATTTTTCTATGTTTAATTGGTTTTTTTGGTATATTGGCGATGCTAATAATTCCTTATGTAACATTAGAATATAGCCTAGAAAGATTTTATCAACAAACTTTAATTTTTATTTCATTATTAGCTGTTAGTGGAAGTTCTGTAATATTTAAATTTTTAAAAGAAAAATACAGAATTCTTATAGTATTAATAATAATACTTTTTTATTACTTATTTTTTTCAGGATTTATTCCACAAATTATTGGAGGGTCAGATGCTTCTCTATGGCTAAATAATTATGGCGAGTCCTATGATGTGCATTATAGCCACAGGACAGAGGTTATATCTGCAAAATGGTTGCAGAGTAACTGGGATAATAAGAACTTAGTATATGCTGATAGACTTGCTGCATGGAGGCTATTAGCTTTTGGTAAATTTACACTGGTGTTTGATGATGTTTTACCTACAACAATTGATAGAAACTCTTATGTTTATCTTAGGTATTCAAATGTTGTAAAGAACCAAAATTACAAAAGGTATAAAAATAAGGGCTTGACATTTAATTATCCAATAGAATTTTTAAATCAAAATAAAAATCTTATTTATAGTAATGGAGAATCAAAAATTTTTAAATGAAAGTTTTTTATATCTGTGATACTGATTTGGGACTAGAAAACGCTTCTGTAGTGCATATTATGGAAGTGGTTAATAATTTAAATGAACTTAATTGTGATGTCACTTTGTTTACTCCAAGGATGAGAGAATATCATCAAAAGACTTCTGTAGGAATTAAATACTTAAAAATTATAAATAAACCGGTGTTGTGGGTTGTTTCTTATGAAATAACCTTATTTTTTAGTTTGTTCTATTTTATTTTAAAAGAAAAACCGGATGTTATTTATGTAAGACAAAGCGACTCAATTCTGTCCCCTTTTTTAGTTAGCAATTTATTACGTGTTCCCATTGTGATAGAAAATAATGGTGATTTAGAAAAAGAAGCAAGGTTGCAAGGTTGCTCAATTCTCAGAATCAAAGGATTAAATATTATAGAAAAAATATGTTATAGAATAGCAAGCAAGATAATAACTATTACTCCCATGATAAAAAAGACTATTTCAACTAAATATAATATTAACCCTCATAAAATAATTGTTATCCATAATGGGGTAAATACAATTTTATTTAAGCCTCTAAATTTAAATAAAGTGAGAGTAGAGCAAAGATTAAGTGATGATTCGTATTATGTAGGATATATCGGTAATTTAGCAGTCTGGCAAGGAGTAGAATATTTAATAAAAAGTCTCCCTTATGTATTGAAGAAAAATCCTAAAGTCAAATGCTTAATTGTAGGAGATGGAATCGAGAAAAGCAAATTAGAGATTCTTACAAAACAACTTAAATTAGAGAAAAACATTATCTTTATGGGGAACATTCCATATTATATTATACCAAAATATATTAATGCTTTTGATATTTGTGTAGCTCCTTTTATTAAAGCAAGAAGTGGAGGAACATCACCATTAAAATTATATGAATACCTCTCTTGTGGTAAGCCAGTCATTGCGAGTAATATCAGAGGAGTATCGGATTTATTAAAAGATTTAGTTGTTATTTTTAAGCCAGAAGATGAAAAAGACTTGGCTGCTAAAGTAATTAAACTAATTGAAAGTCCCGGATTAAGAAAACAATTAGGTGAGCAAGGAAGATCTTTTGTCCTGAGAGGTCATTCCTGGAAAGATGTTGCCTATAAAATCAGTAAGATATTGCAGGAGGCAATAAAAAATGGCAAAAGTATTTGAGATTAGCTTTGTCACGGAACATATTATTAAACAGTATAGAAGAGCGTTGACTTCGAATATTTTTCATAAGTTTTATAGAAACTAAAAAGAAATAGGATAATATATGAAAAACATTATAAATGAAAATAGTCTAGTTTCTAAAAGTAGAATAAAAATATCTATTTTATCTTCCAATTTATCAGAAAATTGCTTGGGTAGAGCCTATATTTTAGCGAAAATTTTATCAAAAAGGTTTGATGTAGAGATACTAGGCCCAATGATTGGAAAAGGAATTTGGGTACCATTAAAAAATGACTCTACTATAAAATATACGATTTTACCCTTATCAATAATAAATCTTTTTAGAATTATAAGAAAAATAAACGGAGATATAATCTATGCGATTAAACCCGTAATGACAAGTTTTGGTTATGGTTTGATTAAAAAAGTAATAAATAATAAGCCTCTTATTTTAGATATTGATGATTGGGAACTAGGATTTTTACTAGACTACTCAAAATGGGATATGATAAAGAGTTGTTTAGCATTTTGGGATGCTAATAATCTCTTCTATACGTATCTTCTAGAAAGATTGGTTAAATTTGCCGATTATAGTACAACTTCTTCTATTTTTTTACAAAAAAAATTTGGAGGAATCCTTATACCACATGCAAGAGATACTGACATTTTTGATCCCAAAAGATATGACAGAACTAAATTTAGGGATAAATTTGAAGTACGAACTAAAAAAGTAGTTATGTTTCTTGGGACAATCAGAAAACATAAAGGCATTGATAATTTGATAGATGCCATAGATTTATTAAAAGATGAGGACATTATATTAATGTTGGTTGGAGTTGACTTTAATGACCCATATATTAAAAAATTAATAGGACAAAGCAAG
>Ga0114922_10005382_pt1 | contig 11816 bp, 9 predicted proteins | sample AartaG_FD_100975 | JGI IMG/M metagenome (GOLD analysis project Ga0114922, IMG submission 100975) | Deep subsurface microbial communities from Aarhus Bay to uncover new lineages of life (NeLLi) - Aarhus_00045 metaG | ecosystem: Environmental > Aquatic > Marine > Oceanic > Sediment | place: Aarhus...
CACCAGCACGCCGCTGTTGACCGGCCAGGTGGAGCAGAGCGAGCCATAGAGCATGATCTTTCTGTGCACGGGAGCCGCGCGGAAGCGCCAGAGCATCTTTCCGGTTGCGGCTTCCAGGGCGTAGATGTAGCCGTCCCCGGCCCCCAGGTAGGCACGCCCCTGCCAGAGTGTGGGCGGCTGCATCAGCGGCCCGCCTGCCAGGAATGTCCATTTCAGCTTGCCTGTGGCTGCATCGATCGCGCGTAGCTTGCAGTCATCCCCGCAGAGGAAAACGAGCCCTCCGGCAGCGGTGGGTGCGCTCGGCCTGACGGCACTTTGGGGAGTGAGCTCCCAGATTTTCTCCGCCTGTGCGGGCACCTCAGCCAGGGAACAAGAGCTGCGGGCGTTGTTTCCCCGGTAGGTTACCCAATCCTTATCGGAAATGTCAAAAGATGCCACCCGGGCCAGAGCCTTCCGCCCCGGTTCCAGCCGGTCGGCCTCGCGCACCTTGGGCTCGAAGTTGAAATCACCCGCAGAGCACATCACAACCCTGCCCATCAGGGAGAGGTTGCAGTCGCAGGCCCAAGGCCCTACGTAGAGCAGACCGTTTGCCGGGATAACTCCGTCATTGCACGAGGGCCGCAAAGCGCCGTTAAAGAGGACTTTCTTGGCCAGGCGGTCATAACGGGTAAGCCCCTCAGGCCAGCCGCGGCAGAAATAGGAGTCCCAGCAGGCGGTGACTCTCACGCAGGACCTTTTTTTGAACCCCAGGTCCTCCAGCGTGGCTCCTGTGGCGGGATCGATTACCTGGACGTTACCTCCCGGGCCTATCCCCACGAGCAGGTTTCCGTCCACATAGAGCATGTTGGGATTATTGGAGGTTTTTTTCCTGTGCCACATGAAGCTGCCATCAGTGTTGGACACGGCCACGACGTTCATTCTGGTCTGGGCCTCGAAAAACAGGGCCTTGGGAGTGTAGAGACTGAAACATGTTGTGCGCCAGCCCGGTGTGGACACCAGGCCCCGGCCCGGTTCCTCGATCAGTTCCCTCACCCTGGGGTCGCTGTTTTTCCAGAGCAGCTTGCCTGTTCTGGCGTTGAGACTTCCAAGACGGGAATCGGGACAATAGAAAAATATCTTACTGTCCCCGATAACCATTGCGCGGGAATCGATTGAGGCGTCCTCAGTATGTGTCCAGAGCACTTTCTTTCTATCCAGGTCGTAGGCCAGGATCGTATTTCCGAATCCCCACGGAATTCGTTCCTCGTAGTAGCCGGTGCTCAGGTCATCCCAGCTCCAGGCTCTTGCCGAGCTGCGCACGATTGTGGTCTGCGGGGGATCTTTCTGTTCGCCCAGCAGGGCATAAAGGATGCCGTCGTCAATGGCCATCCACTTCCACTCGCCGGTGAGCTCGGGTATGTGGATCCTGTCTTTCTCCTCCCCGGTCTCTGGGTCCAGCAGCAGGCAGCCGTTACCCTCCGGATTGATCATGTAAAAGGTGTTCCCGGTGGCGATAAAAGCCGAGCGGTGCACCAGGTATCCGTCAGGAAGCTTGCGTCTCCACAGCTCGGTTCCGTTGTAACCGTTTTGCACGATCAAGGTATTCAGCCACGGCTCCTCGCGCTCGTGGTGGGCGATATGCCCCAGGGCCGTGAATATTCTCCCTCCCGCTACAGTGGTTATTGCGGGCATGGCTATGTAGTAAGGCAACATGATGGATTGTGTCATATAAGGTGCTTTGATAGCAGTGTCTTTGGAAACGGGATTGTTGTCCGGCCCGTGTTCCCAGTGAGTCCAGTCGTCGGCCCCTTCCAGGGCAGGTTTGGTCAGCACCGCCCAGAGGCCGAGATCGTCCTCCTCGCTCCGGCTCTCGGCCCCTTTTGCCGATTTTAGCCAGTTGTTCAATTTATCTGCACTCAGAGCCCCCTTGTCGCCTAGCCTCCCTTTCACAGAGCCGAGAAAGGCTTTACCATGCGGGCGGAGTACGCGCAGAATCTCAGAGGCTGAAAGCTCGTTGAGCCCCTCTCCTGTAAGGTGGATTGTAACGATTAGATCAACCGAATTATCCGCGTAGGGAAGCCTTTTAAGAGAACTTTTCCCCGCTGTGATGGCTTTGCCGTAAAGCCCCTTTCCATCAGCCGCTTTCCGGGTGATTTCGACCATTGAATTGTCTGGATCCAAAACGTTGACTACGAATTTGCCTGTTCTGGCCAGCTCCAGGGCAAGGAGACGGTTATCGCCGCCCAGCACGGAGCAGAGACCACGGTCGATCTCAGCCATCTGGATCACGTGACTGGTAATATCAGCTCCAGGGGTTTCGCCTGAAAGTCCGGCTGAATAGAGAGAGGTTCCACCGAAAAGAATAAAAGCAGAGCAAAGGACAGCAGAAAAACACGCGCGGAAACTGTTCTGACGGCTCGGGATCATTGGAGCCTCCATGAAGGATGAAAAGAATTTGGGTTATGCTTTTTACAGGAAGATACTTGACGAGAGCAAATAATTATTAAAGGGGAATTATCCTGCCGGGTGAACCTGACCGCAGGAAATCCGCCTTTGGCAAACGATAGTTAATGTTGATCTAATATTAATTAACTAAAAGGGGGAAGTCAAAAAGTTTCCTAGTGTCCCTACTTTATGAGGATCAGAACTTGAATACCCCGTTTTGTAAACGGGGATGAAAAGTTCTCCTGCCGAAGGCAGGATTAAGTTGTTAGATTATCCGTATGAAGCCGAAGAGGACAAGTCATGCGGTATATGATACCAAGTACCATTTGGTATGGGCGCCGAAATATCGTAAGTGGATATCTGGCATGAAAAGACCGGATTGATCGTAGGCGGCGGCGAGTATATTCCCACCCGTAAAAACAGGCAGGTCGCTGAATTTTATCAGACACACGGTTTCGACTGCCTTGGAGAACAATCCGGCGGAGAAAGCGAATTCTTTGTATTCAACCTCGAGGTAGACCTGGGTCCAGCACCGTCTCTTTTCAAGGAAATCATTGTGGAAAGCGCTCAGGAGCGGAAGTAATATGAACCTGGAAGAAAAGGTGCTGAAGATAGTCAGTAACGTGATGGAAATTCCCGTGGGACAACTGGATGTGCAATCATCCTCTGATACTGTTGCAAACTGGGACTCGCTCAGGCAGATGAACCTGACACTGGCTCTGGAAGAGGAGTTTAAAGTCTCTTTCACGGATGAAGAAATAATCAATATGCAGAATGTGGAAAAGATAATCAAAACCTTGAACGTGAAGCATGTCCCGAAGTGATTGCCGGACTCGGCGGAATTTCCGGCATACAGACTCGCAACAGCCTTTTAATCCAGGAGCCTGTGATTCTTTAACTTTGCCGGATGAAGGTAAATAAAGCCACTTTTTTGTATATTTGAGATCGTTCTCTGCACGCAATCCAGTGATACATCACGGCTACTAATATCGCTTGCTTTATCGGGCCAAGAGCATTAAGTTTGTTTAATCCTTCCATGTCTGAGATACCTTTTTGAATACATCTGAAATCATGGTGATGAAAAAATCCCTGATTGAATAAACGACATTGGCGAGGGAGTGGGTTTCAGCTAGGCTCTGAAGGTATAATTTTTTCTCCGCGATATCCACTGGGGAACCGCTCAGGATTTCTCCTGGGTCGAACATTTAATGGAGAAAACATGAAAGTTTTACTTTTATATCCTCAATATCCCGATACTTTCTGGAGTTTCACTTATGCGCTGCGTTTTATCGGGAAGAAAGCATCGCTGCCCCCGATGGGCTTGCTGACTGTCGCCGCGATGCTTCCGCAGCAGTGGGAATTAAAATTGGTCGATTTGAACGTTTCCCCCTTGAAAGAGGAGGATATCTTATGGGCCGACTATGTTTTTATCAGCGCAATGACAGTGCAGAAGGCCTCTGTGAAAAAGATCATCGCCAGGAGCCATCAACTGGGTCGAAAGGTTGTCGCCGGCGGCCCTCTTTTTACAGCCGAACCAGAGGAATTCCCTGAAGTTGACCACCTGGTGCTGAACGAGGCGGAGATTACCCTCCCGGAATTTCTTCACGACCTGGAACTCGGGCGGGCGAAGCCAGTTTATCAGTCCGCTGAATGGGCTGAAATTACCAGAACGCCCGTACCGTTATGGGACCTGGTGAATATGAAAAATTACGCCTCGGTATGTATCCAGTATTCGCGCGGCTGCCCGTACGATTGCGAGTTTTGCGATGTCACCGTGCTCTATGGCCGTGTGCCGCGGACGAAGAGTGTGGAGAACGTGCTGGCGGAATTGGATGCTCTCTATGAGCGCGGCTGGCGCAGAGGCGTGTTTTTCGTGGATGATAATTTTATCGGTCAAAAGAAGCGGATCAAGCGTGAACTCCTGCCGGGGATAATCGGCTGGATGAAAAAGAGAAAATATCCGTTCACTTTCACCACTCAGGCCTCGATCGATCTGGCAGACGATGATGAACTGATGAAACTGATGGTCCAGGCCGGTTTCGATACGGTTTTTGTCGGTATCGAAACACCGGACAAAGATAGTTTGATCGAATGCGGGAAGCTGCATAATACGCGCTCCAGCCTTATTGGCAACGTGAAAAAACTTCATTCCGTGGGCTTGCAGGTTCAGGCCGGGTTTATCGTGGGATTTGACAGTGATAAAATCGACATTTTTTCGCGGATGAGCCAATTTATCAACGAAAGCGGCATCGTTACCTCCATGGTGGGGCTGCTCAACGCTCCCTCGGGGACGAGGCTCTATAAACGGTTGGTTAAAGAAAACCGAATAACCAAGAAGATTACGGGAGATAATACCGACTATTCGATGAATTTCCTGCCGAAAATGGACTACAAGGTATTGATAGAGGGATATAAAAAGATCATCCGGGATATTTACGAGCCGAAGGCTTACTATACCCGGGTGCGCACTTTCCTGCGCAACTATCGTATACCAAACAAGTTCAACCGCTTATTTTCAAAAGGCTACATTCGTGCAATTTTTATGGTCTTTTATAAGCTGGGTATTAAACGCGGAGTGCGGAGACATTTCTGGAAACTGATGATGTGGACACTGTTCCGGAGACCGCGCCTGATACCTCATGCGCTAACCATGGCGATTTACGGCGCCCATTTCATGCGCCATTTCGAGACAGCCTTGGAATGAAATCCGGGCAATCCGAGAGCATGGCGCATGCAGAGAACATAGTTCTTTTCGAATCTTCCCTTCCCCAAAAAGTTCATCTCGACTCAGCCGCAAATTAAAAGTACAATCCAGTGCTGACCGGTTAAATAATAGGCAGAAAGAAAAAGAGTGTTTTTTTAATGTTATTTTTGTAACCAACAGCCGGAGAGTTTCCTTGGCAGTTATCTCAGAAAGGCTCTAATCTCACGATTTCTCAGTCAGCTTCCAGAGTTCCGACTCTGTTCTTGACCTTTTCAGGTAAGTTTCAATTCGTGCTACGATATCGGGGTATTGGCCTGCTAGATTGTGCTGCTCACCGATATCAGTCTGAAGGTTATACAGCTCCAGCTCAACGCTTGGGCGAAGTCGGACGGCTTTCCAGTCCCCCATGCGCACTGCCTGTTTCGATGCCCGACCCTCGTGGAATTCCCAGTAAAGAAACTCGTGTTTTTCCTGCTCCTTGCCGAGCAGAGCAGGAAGGTAGGAGATGCCGTCGATATTGGCCGGAGCGCCGATAACGGCTACCTCCGCCGCAGTAGGAAGGAAATCCCAGAACGCGGAAAGGTGGTCTGTAACCGAGCCTGGTTTGATCTTTCCCGGCCAGCGGGCGATCATCGGCACCCGGATTCCACCCTCGTAAAGGTCGCGCTTGATCCCACGCAAGGGGCCGTTACTGTGGAAAAACTCCGGGTCAGCTCCTCCCTCGCGGTGCGGGCCGTTGTCGCTGCTGAAAATCACCAGGGTGTTCTTTTCAATTCCGAGCGTTTTTAATTGCTCCATCAGTTTGCCGATATCGCGGTCCAATCTGGTGATCATCGCGGCGTGATTTTTCTGCTGCTGAGGCCAGTCACGCCCTGAGTAAGGTTCATCCGAGGGGACCTCCATGCCCTCGGAGCCGGCCTCGTTGTTGGCGTGAGGAATGGTCACTGCCAGGTAGAGGAAAAACGGATTGTTCTTGTTTTTTTCGACAAATGTCAGAGCCTCCTGCATGCACAACTCGTGGGAGTACTGGGCTTTTTCAACTGCCTGTCCAGCGCCGTCCGGCCGGGGATTTTCGACCCGGTTGCCTTGCAGGGGAACCTTTTCCTGGTTCCGGAAAAGGAACTCAGGATAGTAATTGTGTGCGTGTCGCTGGCAGAGATAGCCGAAGAAGTAATCGAAACCCTGGTGATTGGGAATGCCAGCAGAACCAGGGCCCCCGAGGCCCCACTTGCCGACCAGCGCGGTTGCATAGCCAGCCTCTTTCAGGAGTTTGGCCACAGTAACTGTGCCGGCTCTCAGCGGTTTCTGGCCCATCGGCTTGACCTCGGAATTACCTCTGATATAAGCATGGCCGGTGTGAAGGCCGGTCATCAGGCAGCAGCGCGACGGAGCACATACTGTACTTCCCGCATAGTGGTCGGTGAAGCGGATCCCCTCTTTTGCGAGCAGGTCGATATTCGGCGTTTTGATTTCTTTTTGGCCGTAACAGCCCAGATCGCCGTAGCCGAGATCATCAGCAAGAATAAAAATGATATTGGGCTTTTTGCCGGTGTCTACCCCTGTATTTTTTCCGGACATGCAGGAAAAGTTCAAACCTGCCGCGCCTGCTGTGCAACACAGCAGGAAGTCTCGTCGATTGATCCTTTTGGGAGCATTTGTCATCGCCGTTCACCTTTGTCGGGAAAAATTGTTAGCTGCCTATAACTTTGGATAATTATTTGGAGTGAGATAAAGTCGGCTGAGTTCAGTCTTATTATATTACCACATTTTTTGCCCTCGTGTCCCTGCGGATAGCAATTATCGTTTGCCCGCTTTTTACCTTCTGCCCCTTCGCAATCACCGGTTTGTAGCCGTTCTCGTTCTGGAAAAGCATTTCAACGTTTTTTCCGGGTGAGTTGAATCCGATTATAGCTCCGTGTTCTATAGAATCTCCGGGGATAGGAGCCAGGACGATCCGGTTTCGAGATTCATTTGATTTTGCGCCAAGAAACAAAGAACTTCCCCTGGAATCCGTGCAGAGAATCCCGGTGTGACCATCACCTTTGTCGCCGGAGTCTTGAGTTGCTTGGACTTTCATGTCCACCTTGCCGGTGAGAGGAGCGCGGATTACACCGGCATTGAAAAAGGAACTGGAAATCACCACGACTGTTCCAGCCTTGCCGCAGAAAGGGATGTTTTCACCTTCGTCGATTTTCTCTATTACACCATCCACAGGCGAGACTACAATCGGCGAGGCCTGGGCTATCGATCTCAACGGGCCGCGGAAATACCAGAGAATGATAATTGCACAGGCGAAAAGAAAAGCACTCAGAATTGAATTTGACTTTATCATTGCCGCACAAGCGGAAAGTAATACGAGTACAAAAACGCGCCAGATCCCGCCGAAACGCCACAGTATTCCGAAAGGAATGGTAGTTGTTCTTGTCCAGAGCATAAATCTATCCCTGACTGATTTTTAGCCCGTATTATTCATGAAACCCAGGCCCCGGGGAATCATAACATCTTACTGATTTATGAATAATCCGGGTCAATTAATCTCCCGGTGAATATAAAGAACCCCCGGTAGGTCTCCTCGTTTGCGGACCACATGTAGTCGGTGTGGTCATCGTTAGCAAGGTAAATCCGTTTGGGGTTATGGGCGAAGGCCGGAAGGGAAAAAATGAGTTCAACTAGTAGGATCCCGATCAACAGTCTGAAATTAGTCTGTCTTGAAATTCTGATCCAATACACGGAAATCTCGCAAGTGATCAAGCGGTTGGATAAAAGTCCCTTTTGCCTATTGGCCTCTGAGCTGTGGTCTGGAGGCTCACGATTCGAAAGATAACGATGAGCAGCCATGCGGGTCAAGTACCCAGAATTCGGCAGAAAACCCCGGTGAAAGAAAGGAAATGAGTTGACACAAATCAGGAAAAATGTTTAAATAGAGTAATTGTACGGTAATGATAGTTTTGCATCATAAGGAGGCGCTCAATGCATTCCTATTTGTTCGGTCAGTTTTTACTTGAGCGCGGACTGATTAATGTAGATCAGTTGACCGAGGGCCTGGAGTGCCAGCAGAACAGCAATAAATTGCTTGGTGAGCTTGCGGTTGAAAATGGGATGCTCAAGAAGGATGAGATACTGCAGATTTGCGAATGGCAGCTTAGCCAGGACAAGAATTTCGGTCAGGTTGCTGTGGAAATGGGTTATTTGAGCGAGAAAGAACTGGACAGACTGGTTGCGCTCCAGAAGGAAAGGTATTTGTATTTGGGTGAGGCACTGGTCATGCTGGGGGTTGTGACAGAAGAGGATTTGAAAAGGGAACTGGAACTTTTCGAGTCCGAAAAAAAGAGTCAGCGGTTGGACAAGCAGGTCGAGGAGGAAGAGAGTTTAAAGGATGACACTGCAGGGGCATTTTTCGAGCTTGTGACAAAAATTCTTCCGCGGCTGACTGGGGGGAGGGTGTTGACCGGCGGATTTTATCCAACAATTGCAGTTCCCTCCTGCGAGTACGCTTTCAGCCAGAGAATGGCGGGCGGTGTTGATCTGGAGGCGGTATTGCTGATCCCGGATGAACTGTTCGAGATTATGGGGAAATCGATTGCCAATGGGAGCTGTAAATCGGCAAAGAGAAGTGGCAAAGAGAGGTATGACAGGGTTTTTAAAGACCTGATCCGGAGAACGGTGGAGATTTTCGCTGGCAAACATAAAAAGCAGGGTGGCACATTCAGGCTGGTGGGCAAACCCCGGAAGCTAAACCATAAGGTATATCTCACCAGGCGGCGCAAGGCGCGAGAAACATCGTGTGCTGAATTTTTCCTGATCAACCCTCCCAATCCTGATGGAGAGTTTTTCCAGTTCAATTTCTGCCTGTTTTTCGGCAAGTAACGTGTTGAGACGGCTCCAGAGGCTTTTCCTTTAAGCCGGGATTAAAAATTTTCCGGACGATTGAAAACCAGAAGAAGCGGTGCCCTCTGAGTTGAATCCTCGATTGTCGACTGGAAGTTGCCGTCGAGAACGACCAGAATATGCTCCCCTTTGACCACCAAGCCCTCGCTGTTTCGGTAGAAATCCCTTTGATTGACATAGCGATATTTACTGCTATCACCCACTTTCCGGAAACTTGCTACTGCTAAAGTTTTTCCACTTTCCGGATCGATCTTGTAAACCAGGCTGCCGGTTCTTCCCAGGGCGTAGAGGAATCCCCTGTCGCTGTCCAGATCGTTAATATCGTAACTTCCCTCGATCTGAGTTTCTTCAGCCGGCTCGAAGTCACGGTCCAGACGCATGCTGACTATCAGGTTGGGCATCATTTCGTGAGCCAGGAAAAGCCGGCTGCCGATTCTGGCTATTCCCTCGAAACCGTAGTTGATCCTGCCTCTTGCAAGCTCCTCCCGGTCCTGTAGGAGAACCTCCGAGGTTGCAATACAAGCCATGGTTCTGCTGGCAAGGTTGAATTCAAGCAGCAGCCTGTCCCGCTCATCGACCAGCCAAAGACTGCCCGGAGCGGCTATCTCTATTCCCTCGAAATCATATTTGAACGCCTTACCGGCTTTCTCGGCAAGGCTGGCGAATACACCGGAGCCGGAAGAGGGTTCAATAACCTGGAGCGCTGGCACATTGGACTCCGTATGGACAACCGAGTCCAAAGGGACGCGTAGAATGACAGGGTTGTCGAGCTTCCAGTCAGGCGGCGCAGGACCGTTGTCGTCGCAGAAATAGAGCCAGCCGTCCTCGGATAGTGCCATCCCGCTGAGGTTGAACGCGCCTGAGCTTTCCAGGTATATGGCTCTGGTCAACTCGAGTTGCAGTGTGTCCGGTTCCTGGCCGGAAAAGACCAAGCCGGGCAATAAGAGAAATAGAATAACCGTTGGCCAATGCTTTATTTCTCTCTCAACTGATCGGCTCACCGCTAATCTCCCTTGGGCAAAAAGATCTTGGAGTAAGATAGAATCTTGGTGGGAATTCTGTCAACCCGGATTTTATGGTTCTTTAGAATAGCTTTGTGAGAAACCATTTTCGGTGAGCCTTATCAGGAGTTGCCATGTCTGGTTCACGGGTAAAAGGATTGACAGAGAATAGGGTGATTTCTATATTAAACATTCATTTGAAATGCCTTGAACTGCAAATGTTTAAGACTGCGGAAAAATTTCACAGGCATTGTGCGAGTAAGAGAGAAGAACATATTGAACTCAATCCTAAATTGGCGGCCTTAACTAAGGCGGAGACAAAATGAAAGGTATCATTCTTGCCGGAGGATTGGGTACCCGGCTGTACCCGCTGACAAAAGTAGTCAATAAGCACCTGCTGCCGGTTTACGACAAGCCGATGATTTACTATCCTATCGAGACCCTGATTACAGCAGGCATCCGGGATATCCTGATCGTGACCGGGGGAAACCACGCTGGTGAGTTTCTCAGACTGATCGGCAACGGCAAGGAATTCGGCCTTCAGCATGTCAACTATACCTACCAGGAGGGAGAGGGAGGGATCGCCGAGGCGCTCGGATTGGCCCGGCATTTCTGCGAAGACGAAAAGATGGTTGTGATTCTGGGTGACAATATAATCGAGAAAAATATCATCCGGGCGGTAGAGGAGTTCGAACAACAGCCCAGGGGAGCGAGGATACTCCTGAAAGAGGTTCCAGACCCGGAGCGTTTCGGGGTGGCCGAGCTGGAGGGCGACAGGGTCAAACGGATTGTTGAAAAACCCAGGAAGCCAAAATCAAACCTGGCTGTGGTGGGAATTTATTTCTACGACTCCCGGGTCTTTGATTTTATCGATCAGCTTGAGCCCTCCGGCCGAGGTGAACTGGAAATAACCGATGTGAATAACATGTACATGAAGCGTGGAGAGCTGAGATACGGAATACTGGATGGGTGGTGGACCGATGCCGGAACTTTCGAGTCGCTGCTCAAGGCGAGCAACCTGGTGGACAAGACCGGGGCCAATAATCTATAAGATGCAGGTAAGATCTGCCTCATCCCGGGCTGTCTGATTGCTGAATACCTTTTGGAGGGGAGATCATGATCCAGGGAGTCATAACCAAAAAACTCAGGGTTATCCCAGATGAGCGAGGCCGGCTGATGGAGATCCTGCGTGATGATGATGAAATGTTTGACCGTTTCGGCCAGGTGTACATGACTACTAATTACCCGGGGGTGATCAAGGCCTGGCACTACCACAAGCATCAGACCGACAACGTGGCCTGCATACACGGGATGATCAAGCTCGTGCTCTGTGACTGGAGAAAAGAGAGCGAAACATACCGCCGGATCGAGGAATTCTTTATTGGCGAACATAATCCCCTGCTCGTGCAGATTCCACCGATAGTTCTTCACGGCTGGAAAGGACTCGGGGTTAAAGAGACTATCGTGGTCAATATTCCCAATAAGCATTATGTTTACGATGATCCTGATGAGCGTCGCCTGCCTTACGACAGCGAGGAAGTGGGTTACGACTGGCATATCAAATTTTTTTGAAATCTCGTGACTGACAGAATTTTACCATTTGGCGCGATTTTCCCGACCCTCCATGTCGCATGGAGGTATTTGTTTTTTGTTAAAGGTTCAAAAGGTCTATCCGATGAAAATCCTCGTGACTGGAGGAGCCGGATTTATCGGCTCTAATTTCGTTCTTTACATGCTCGAATCTTATCCGGGGTGCCGGATAGTAAACGTGGACAAGCTCACCTATGCCGGTAACATGG
>Ga0114922_10005383_pt1 | contig 11815 bp, 11 predicted proteins | sample AartaG_FD_100975 | JGI IMG/M metagenome (GOLD analysis project Ga0114922, IMG submission 100975) | Deep subsurface microbial communities from Aarhus Bay to uncover new lineages of life (NeLLi) - Aarhus_00045 metaG | ecosystem: Environmental > Aquatic > Marine > Oceanic > Sediment | place...
CTCGGCCTCGAGCTGAAATACCACGCCGAGATATTCGGCCGCATCGAAGCTCTCTACCGGCGGCGCGGCCTTGTTCCCACCGACAACAACCGGCGCCAGGCGATGGTTCCCGAGGGCGCACTGTACTTCAAGAACAACGTCGGCACCGCTCCCGGCCTCCTCGTGCGCCGCGGCGGCGTGACTTACGCCCTGCTGCCCGGCCCCCCGGCCGAATTGCAGGCGGTCTTCTTTGCCATGGCCGCGGAGCTGTTCGCCGGCGTCGATACCGAGCCGGTCTTCAGCCGGCAATTCAAGCTGTTCGGGATTCCAGAGAGCGCTATAGACGCCCGCCTGCGCGACTTCCCGTCCACACCCGGGATCGAGTGGTCTATTCTGGCCTCCTACGGCCAGGTGGAGATTCACCTGCGCGCCCGTGCGAAAAGCGAGGCGATGGCGCAGAGGGCCTTCGAGAGCGCCGGGGCGGAGCTGCGCGGCCGCTTCGGCGCCAACATCTTCGGGACCGACGCCGAGACGCTCGAATCGGTCGTCGTCGGGCTCCTGCGCCGCAACGGCCACACGTTAGCCACGGCCGAGTCTTGCACCGGGGGCTGGCTCGCGCGTCGGATCACCGACGTCCCTGGCAGCAGCGAGTGCTTCTGGGGAGGCGTCGTCTCCTACCACAACGAGGCGAAGGAGGCGCTGCTTGGCGTCGCCCGCGAGACGCTGGAACGCCACGGTGCCGTCAGCCGCGCGACGGCGCTGGAGATGGCCCGCCAGGTGCGCGAGCGTAGCGGCTCCGACGTCGGCGCGGCCATCACCGGCGTAGCCGGCCCCGGCGGCGGCACCGAGGACAAGCCCGTGGGCACGGTCTACATCAGCGCCGTCTCGGCCGACGGCGCCGAAAGCTGCCACCGCCACCTCTTCCCGGGCGACCGCGAGACGATCCGATTCCAAGCAACGCAGGCAGCGCTGGCCATGATCCGCGAGCCGTACGTCGACGGCGAGTTCGAAAACATGTACATTATCGACGAGAAGGGAGGGCGCAGTGGAACCGATTGAGATAGCGATGATTGTCGTCGCCTACCTGCTGGGGTCAATCCCGTGCGGCTGGATTTCGTATCGCCTTGTCGCCGGGTCCGACATCCGCAAGACGGGCAGCGGCAACATCGGCGCCACCAACGTGGCCCGCAGCGCCGGCGCGCTGCCCGGTTCTCTGACCCTGGCCGCCGATATACTCAAGGGCTTCGTGGCCGTGGCGATATGCTTCTGGGTGGGTCTGAGTCCCGAAAGCTGGGCCATAGCGTTCGCCGCGCTGGCAGCGGTGGCCGGGCACATGTTCCCCGTATGGCTGGGATTCCGCGGCGGCAAAGGCGTGGCAACCGGCCTGGGAGTCTTCCTGGCACTGGCCTGGCACGTGGCGCTGATGGCGCTGGCAGTATTCGTGCTCGCGGTGCTCATCGGCCGCATCGTATCCCTCGGCTCTATAATCGCCTCGCTGGCCTTCATCGCGCTCGCCTTCGCACTCGGGGAATGGTTAACAATAACGCCTAACCTCCAGGTGGGAGCGCTGCTCTGCGGGGCGCTTATCGTCGCGAGGCACTACGAGAACATCGGCCGCCTGCTGAAGGGGACCGAGAAGCGCTTCAGCCTCAGCCAGTCGAAGTCACCGCAAGGGCGGGAAGGCTGATGCGAGTAGCAGTCATCGGCGCCGGGAGCTGGGGCACCGCTCTCGCAGTCCACCTGGCCGGTCTCGGCCACCGGGTGCGCCTCTGGGCACGGGAGCCGGAGGTGGTCGAGGAGGTGCGGAACGAGGGTTTCAACTCTGCATTCCTTCCCGAAATCCCGATTCCGGAAGGCGTGAAGGTCACCGGCCGCCTCGACGAAGCGCTCGAGGAGGCGGAGATACTACTCTCGGTCGTGCCTTCGCAGTTCGTGCGGAGCATAGCCAGGCGGATGCGCCCGCACCTCCCCGCGGGGACTCTAATCGTCAGCGCAACCAAAGGCATCGAGAACGACACGCTGGCCCGCATGGATGCGGTTTTCCGCGAGGAGCTCGGCGAAGAAGCGGCCTCGCGCTTCTCCGCCCTCACCGGCCCCAGCTTCGCCAAGGAGGTCGCACGGCGCCACCCGACGGTGGTGGTCGCCGCCGCCGAGAATCCCGACGACGCCGCGCAGGCGCAGAGTGCGCTTGCCTCTGAGTACTTCCGCGTTTACACCATCGACGACGTGACCGGAGCCCTAGTCTGCGGCGCCGTGAAGAATGTCATCGCGCTGGCGAGCGGAACCGTCTCCGGACTCGGATTCGGCGACAACACGCGCGCGGCGCTGATCACGCGCGGCCTGGCCGAAACGGCCCGCCTGGTCAAGGCGGTCGGGGGCCGCCGTCGCACCGTAGCCGGGCTGGCCGGCATCGGCGACATGGTGCTCACCTGCACCAGCACCACCAGCCGCAACTTCTCCGTCGGGCAACGCTTGGGCCGCGGCGAGAGCCTCGAGCAGATCACCTTCTCGATGCAAATGATCGCGGAGGGCGTGGAGACGACGCGCGCCGTGGCCGCCCTCGCCAAGCAAGAGGGAGTGGAGATGCCGATTTCTGAGGCGATGTACGGTATCCTCTACGAGGGCCTGCGCCCGCGCGACGCCGTCAGGCGCCTGATGACGCGGGAATTGAAGTCGGAATGGGAACCCGAGCCGGGAGGGCAGCAGTGAAAAGAATACTGGTACTCGGTCTGATCCTCCTGATCGCCGCTGCCTGCGGCGGCAGGAGAGCCGGCGACAGCGAGGACAGCTTCGCCCACCACTACAACCTCGGCCTGGCCGCATTCGAGCAGGGCAACTATCGGCAGGCGATCCGGCACTTCCAGCGCTCGCTGGAACTGAATCCCAACATCGCCCGCACCCACAACGAGCTGGGCATGTGCTACCTCAACCTGGGGGAACACGAGCGGGCGATCCAACACTTCGAGCGCACGCTGGAACTCGAGCCCAACTTCGCCGACGCCCACAACAGCCTGGGTATCGCCTACTCCAACACTGGGCGGCTGCAGGAGGCGGAACAGCAGTTCCTGGCCGCCCTCGACTCGACCACATACGGCACTGATTTTCTGCCTAATTACAACCTCGGCAACATCTACCTTCAGCAGGGAGAGCACGGGCGCGCGCTGGAGCGCTTCAACTTCGCCCTCGAAGATGAGAGCCGCGTCACTCAGGAGGACAAGATCAACCTGCGCCTCGGGCTCGGCTATACACTCCTCCACCTGGAGCGCTACCGCGAGGCCCTCGATCACTTCGAGGAGGTGCTCACACTCAGCCCGAGAAACGTCAACGCCGCCTTCTTCGGCGGCCGGTGCGCCTTCTACGTCGGCAACGCCGACAGGGCTCGCGAGTTGTTCTCGCGCGTGATCACGAACGCCCCGGGCACCGAGTGGTCGGAGCGCGCGCAGGCCTACCTCCGCGAGCTGGATCGGTAGCCCGATGGCGCTGTGGAATCGGGATCGTAAGCATAAGTCGGAGGGGGGGCTCAGGCGCGGCCTGGAGCGGACCCGCAAGGGCATATTCGGCCGCATCGGCGACCTCCTGCGCGGCGCCGGCAAGCTCGACGACGAGCTCCTTGAGGAACTGGAGGAGATCCTCATCAGCAGCGACGTCGGAGTGGCGACCTCGATGGAGATCGTCGAGGAGCTGCGTGAGCGGGCGCTCAAGGAGAAGCAGTTCGACCCCGAATCGGTACGCGACATGATCCGCGAGCAGATCCGCGCCGCGCTGGCGGAGACCACCGCTAATCCCGCAGTCACAACCGGCTCTCCCCACGTAATCCTCATCGTCGGCGTCAACGGCACCGGCAAGACCACCACCATCGGCAAGCTGGCCCACCGCTACGCAGGCGAAGGGAAACAGGTAGTCCTGGCGGCCGCCGACACCTTTCGCGCCGCGGCGATCGAGCAGCTGCAGATCTGGGCTGAGCGCAGCGGCGCCCAGATCATCACTCACAAAGCTCAAGCCGACCCAGCTGCTGTGGTCTTCGACGCCATCTCCGCCGCCAGGGCGCGCGGCGTCGACGTTGTCATCGTCGATACCGCCGGTCGCCTGCACACCAAGCGTAACCTGATGAACGAGCTGGAGAAGATCAGACGCGTCGCGGCCCGCGAGGTCGAGGGCGCGCCGCACGAGGTGCTGCTGGTGCTGGACGCCACCACCGGCCAGAACGGCCTCGTGCAGGCGGAGGAGTTCAAGAAGTTCTCTGGGCTCAACGGGGTCGTGCTGGCCAAGCTCGACGGCACCGCCAAGGGCGGCGTCGTCGTAGCCATCACCAAGAAGCTGAGACTGCCGATCCGATACGTCGGCGTCGGCGAGGGAATCGACGACCTCGTCGATTTCGACGCCCGCGAGTTCGCCACCAGCCTCTTCGAACTCTAGAGTACCGCCACCGACCGAGCACCCAGATGAACGAGTCCGCCGAATACGAACGCCATCTCCGGCGAGCGATAACGCTGGCATGCCGCGGCCTCGACACTGTCAGCCCGAATCCGGCGGTCGGCGCCGTTATCGTCAAGGAAGGCCGCGTCGTCGGCGAGGGCTGGCACCGCCGCGCCGGCGCTCCCCACGCGGAGGCGCTAGCCCTGGGAGCTGCTGGAGCAGACGCAGCCGGGGCCACACTGTTCGCCAACCTCGAGCCCTGCTGCCACCGGGGCCGCACACCCCCCTGCGTCGATGCCATCATCGAGGCCGGCATCGAGCGTGTCGTCGCCTGCATCGAGGACCCCAATCCGCTGGTTGGCGGGAAGGGGTTTGCGAAACTGAGGTCGGCGGGCATCGAGGTCGACGTCGGCCGCCTGGCATCACGCGCCGAGCGCCTCAACGAGGTATACCTGCACTGCGTGCGCCGGCGGGCGCCCTTCGTCCACGTAAAGGCGGGCCTGAGCATGGACGGCCGCATCGCCACGGCCGCCGGCGAGAGCCAGTGGATAACCTCCGAGCGCGCGCTCCGCTACGCCCAGCGTCTGCGCCGTCGCTACGACGCCATCCTCGTCGGTGTCGGAACGCTGCTGGCCGACGACCCTCTCCTGACCGTGCGCGTCAAGGGAGGCGGTGCGATCCACCGCATTGTCATCGACAGCCGCTTGAGAACTCCCCCCGACGCCAAGGTTTTCTCCGCCGCGGCTGCGGGCGATATATTAATCGCCACAACCGAGAACGCCGATATGGGCCGGCTAAGCGAACTCCGGTCAAGAGGCGCCGAAGTTGTCGTCTGCGGAACGCGCGATGAAAAGGTCGACTTGGCGCAGCTGCTCGATATCCTGTTCCAGCGCGGCATAACGAGCGTGATGGTCGAGGGCGGCGGCGAGACGATAGCGGCCTTCCTCGAGGCGGGACTCGTCAACAAGGTCACGTTCGTCTACGCTCCCAAAATCATCGGCGGACACAGGGCGGTGCCGGCTGTCGGCGGCCGGGAGCTGACTCGCCTCGGCGACGCGGTGAGCCTGCGCGACCTGCGCAGCTTCCGCCTCGGGCCGGACATCGCTATCGAAGGATATTGCGTCAGCTAGCCCGCATGTTGCACAAGGTTTGGCCGGCTCTGGCGTTAAGTGATTGATATGTTGAACTTTCCAGCGCTCTCTCCGAGGAACAAAGAGGTTATATATTGTCACCGGCGAGCCGATTTTCTCGAAGTTCGCGACGGGGGCGGTTTTGGACCCGCAGGCGTGGTTAGCGCCACGTCGAGGGGCCAAAATCGGTCGCAACAAAGAGATTCGGGGAAAAGAGCCGCCGGACGGCTGAATCTTGTGTAATGTTCGGGCTAGTCGGGCTGGCGTTGCGGCCCGTACACTAGTATCCTGAGTAGCCTATGGAGGTGAGATGTTCACCGGCCTCATCAAGGAGATGGGAACCGTAGGCAACCGCGCCCACAGCGGCGATGGCGTCGAGCTGTCAGTGGAATGCCCCGAACTCAGCAGAGGACTCTCCGTAGGCGACAGCATGGCCGTGGACGGCGTCTGCCTGACCGCCAGAGAGCTTTCGGACAGCGGCTTCCGTGCCGACCTCTCGCCCGAAACCGTGACCGTGTCTACGCTAGGCGGACTGCCGATCGGAAGCCGCGTCAACCTAGAGCTGCCCCTGGAGGCAGGCGGTCGCCTGGGCGGTCACTTCGTCCTGGGCCACGTCGACGGACTCGGAAAGCTGCTGCGCAAGCGGCGCGCCGGCTCCGGCTGGACGTTCGAGTTCTCACTGCCGCCCGAGCTCGCGGCCCACGCGGTCGGGAAGGGATCGATCGCAGTCAACGGCGTCAGCCTAACCATCGCTGCGCTCGAGCGCCGTAGCTTCGAGGTGGCGGTTATCCCATACACATACGGAGTGACCAACCTGCAGTACCTGGAGCCCGGGGCCGAGGTAAACCTGGAGGCGGACATACTCGCCAAGTATGTAGCCCGCCTGCTGGCGAAATCTCCGCCGGCCGCGGGAATCAGCGAGGAGTTCCTGGCCGAACACGGCTTCGGCCCGGCAACGGGAGCATAAGATGCCGCTGGCGACAATCGAGGAAGCGAAGCGGGAATTCCGCGACGGCAGGATGGTGATCATCGTCGACGACGAGGACCGCGAGAACGAGGGCGACCTCTGCATCGCGGCCGAGCACGCGACGCCGGAGGCTATCAACTTCCTGGCCAAGCACGGCCGCGGGCTGATCTGCCTCTCGATGACCGGACAGCGCCTCGACGACCTGAAGCTCCCGATGATGGTCAACGAAAACACATCGTCCTTCGGCACCGCCTTCTGCATCTCCATCGAGGCCCGCCGCAACGTCACCACGGGCATAAGCGCCTTCGACCGCGCGGAAACTATCAGGACGGCCATCGACCCCGGCACCACCCCCGAGGACCTGGCCCGACCCGGACACGTTTTCCCGCTGCGGGCACGCCAGGGCGGCGTGCTCCGGCGCGCCGGCCAGACCGAGGCCTCTGTCGACCTGGCCCGCATCGCCGGCCTCTACCCCGCGGGCGTCATCTGCGAGATCATGAACGAGGACGGCTCGATGGCGCGCCTGCCACAGCTCGAGCAGTTCGCCGCAAAGCACGATCTGAAAATCATCTCCGTCGCCGACCTGATCGAGTACCGGCTGCGCAACGAGAGCCTCGTCCACCGCGTAGCCAGCCCGAACATGCCGACCAGCTACGGCCAATTTCAGCTCATCGCCTACGAAAACGAGATAGACGACCTCACGCATCTGGCGCTGGCAATGGGCGACTACGCCGGCCCGGAACCCTGCCTCGTGCGCGTGCACTCGGAGTGCCTAACCGGCGACATATTCGGCTCCGAGCGCTGCGACTGCGGCCAGCAGCTGCACCTGGCCATGGAGAAAATCGCCGCTGAAGAACGCGGCGTGCTGCTCTACCTGCGCCAGGAAGGCCGCGGCATTGGCCTGCTCAACAAGCTCAGGGCCTACGAGCTCCAGGACCGGGGGCACGACACCGTCGAGGCCAATCGCCACCTCGGCTTCAAGGACGACGAGCGAGACTACGGCATCGGCGCCCAGATCCTGTACGACCTCGGCGTGCGCAAGATGCGCCTGCTCACCAACAACCCCCGCAAGTTCATCGCGCTCGACGGCTACGGTTTGGAGATAACCGAGCGGGTGCCGATCGAGATCCCGCCCGGCGAGCACAGCAGGTTCTACCTATCCACCAAGAAGGACAAGCTCGGCCACCTGCTGAACGACGTGTAGCGCCCTCGCAGCACCCCTCGTGCCCCCCACCCCCCGTCGGACATATAACCGTTTCACGTTGAATTGCCCGGCACCGCTCTCTATAATGGCGCTCGAACGGGTGCCCGGCTGCGCCACACGGTTGCCCGCAGAGAAAATTGTGCCTTTCCGGTTTTCAAAAACACGCGGAGTGGGAACGATGTCTTCCGAACCGGTTGCCGACATAATGGAGATCCTCGATACCCTGCCGCACCGCTACCCCTTTCTTCTGGTCGACCGCATCACCAGGGTCGAGGGAACCCAGCTCATCGAGGGGTATAAGAACGTCACCTTCAACGAGCCGTTCTTCCAGGGCCACTTCCCCGGCGAACCGATCATGCCGGGAGTGCTGATCGTGGAGGCGATGGCCCAGGTCGGCGCCATGCTGCTAAAGAAGTTCGTGCCCGACCACCGCAACAAGCTGATCATGTTCCTGGGGCTTGACAAGGTGAGATTCCGTCGGCCGGTCCGACCCGGCGACCGTATCGACTTCTGCGTCGAGCTCGTGCGCCCGTCGCTGCGCGCTGCCCGACTCCAGGGCGTCGCCAGGGTCGGCGACGAGGAGGTCGCGCGCGCCACTATGCTCGCCTCCGTAGTCGATCGCGCAGGCAAGGAGGAGCAGCAGTGAGGCAGCACCCCACAGCAATCATCGATCCCGGAGCCGAGGTAGCCGAGGACGCCGAGGTCGGGCCCTACAGCATCGTCCACGCCGGTGCCCGGATCGGCCCTGGAACGGTAGTCGAGAGCCAAGTTGTGATCCACGGCTGCGCCGCGATCGGCAGCGGCAACCGCTTTCACCAAGCCTGCGCCATCGGCGACCTGCCGCAGGATATCACCTACCAGGGCTCGCCGACGAAAGTCATCATCGGCAACGACAACGTATTCCGCGAATTCTGCACCGTGCACCGCGGTACCGAGGGCGGGGCGGGCGTCACGACCATCGGCGACAGCAACTACTTCATGGCCTACGCCCACGTCGCCCACGACTGCCAGGTCGGCAACTTCACCACATTCGCCAACGCCGGAAGCATCGCCGGCCACGTGCTGGTCGAGGACTACGGCACAGTCGGCCCCTTCAGCGGCGTCCACCAGTTCTGCCGCGTCGGCGCCCACGGCTGGATCGGCGCCTACAGCGTCGTCACCAAGGACGTCGTGCCATACTCCAAGACGGTTGGTAACCGCGCCCGCGTCTACGGGCCGAACCTGATGGGATTGCAACGCCGTGGCTTCTCCATCGAGGCAATCAGGAGCATCAGGCGCGCCTACCGCCTGCTCTTCCAGAGCAAGCTCAACACCTCCCAGGCGCTCGAGAGGATCGAGGAGGAGATCACCGGCTCTCCGGAGGTTGACTACCTGGTGCAGTTCATCCGCTCGTCGAAGCGCGGCATCACCAAGTAAATGCCTGCCAACGAAAAATCGGCCGACCGCGTCGGCATCATCGCCGGCGCCGGGCCCCTACCCTTCATCGTCGCCGAGGGGGCGGCCGCACGCGGCCTGGAGGTAGCCGTCGCCGGCCTGGAAGGAATCGCCTCCCCGGAACTGCCGAGCCGCTGCGAGGTATTCACCTCCATCGAGCCGGGAGAGCTGGGCGCCTGCATCGAGTTCTTCAGGATCTCCTCGGTACGCGAGGTCCTGCTCTGCGGGCAGATCGACCACAGCCAGGTGTTCGCCGTCAAGCGGCCCGACGAGCTGATGCGATCCGTACTCGCCGAGGCCGACAAGCGGGCCGAGAAGCTGCTCGGCCGCATCGCCGACGCAATCGAGGAGCACGGCCTGCCGGTCGGCGACATCCGCGGCTATCTCGGCAGGCACCTCGCCGGCGAGGGAACCCTCGGGCAGGTCGAGCCGTCCGATGAAATCCTGAGAGATCTCGAATTCGCCTGGCCGCTGGCACTGCGCTTCGTCGAGCTGAACATCGGCCAGGCGCTCGTGGTCCGCGGCGGAGTGGTGCTGGCAGCCGAGGCGCTCGAGGGAACCGACGGAATGATCCGCAGGGCCGCCGAACTGCCCGGCGGCGCCGGCCGCAGGGCGACGGTAATCAAGCTACCCCTGAAGAACAAGGACCCCCGCTTCGACCTGCCCGTGATCGGTATCGACACCGTCAGGGCGATGGCCGACGTCGGCGCTTCGCTGCTGGTGGTTGCAGCCGGCCAGACAATCATCGTCGACCGGCCGGATGTGTTTACAGAAGCGGCGGACTCCGCGGGCATCGCCGTCTTCGGTCGGTGCCTGCCCGGGGACAACTGATCATGGGGATCACGAAGGTCGGCGTTTTCGGAGTCGGCTCCTTCGGCCGCCACCACGCTCGCATTTACCGAGATCTCGAGCGCAGCGAGTTGGTTGGCATATACGACATCGACGCCGACCGCGCCGCCCAGGTCGCCGGCCTGCTCGGAACAAGAGCTTTCCCCTCACCCGAAACGCTGCTCGCCGAGGTAGAGGCCGTCAGCATAGCGACTCCGACCACCACCCACGCCTCCGTGGCCGCCATGGCGCTGAGCCGGGGCGTGCACGCCCTGGTCGAGAAGCCTATAGCAGGCGAGGAAAAAGAAGCCGACGCGATAATCGACACCGCCACGGCCTCCGGAGCGGTGCTGGCCGTCGGACACGTCGAGCGCTTTAACCCGGCCTTCGCCGAAGCGGCACGCGGATTCGACCGCCTGCGCTTCTTCCGCTCCGAACGCCTCGGGACGTGGGCCGGCGCCAACACCAACGTCGACGTCGTCATGGATCTGATGATCCACGACCTCGACCTGCTGACCTCACTCGACCCCTCATCCGAACTGGAGGTCGACGCCAGCGGATCGAAGGTTCTTTCCTCCTCACTGGATATCGCCAACGCCCGCATACTGCTCGAGTCGGGAGCCGTGGCAGTCCTCGACGCCAGCCGCCTGAGCGCCGCCAAGCACAGGGTAGTACGCCTCTACTCGCACGACGAGTACGTCTCCATCAACCTCCTAAACCGCCGCGCCGAGCGGGCGCGCGCTGAGCGCGGGGAGACTCCGAGCGTCGCGCGGGAGAAAATCCCGGTGCCTGACCACGAGCCTCTGCGCGAGGAGCTCAGCGCATTCCTGGAAGAGATCGCCGGCCGCAAGACCCGTATCGCATCGGGAGAGGATGGACGGCGAGCCCTGATCTTGGCCCAAGCTATAACAAAATCGATCGAGTGCCGGCATTGACCGCCGAACACGACCTTATCGAACGCGAAATCGAACGCCGCCTCTCGGACGGCTCCTTCCCTGGTGGCGTACTCTGCATCGCCCGATCCGGATCAGTCATCCACCAGCGCTCTTTCGGCCTCGCGATCGCCCTGCCGGAGAAAATCCCGGCCGCTTTCGATACCGTTTACGATGTCGCCTCGTTGACAAAACCGCTGATCACGACGCCGCTGATCCTGCTTGCGGTCCGCGAGGGCGACCTGGAACTCGACACCTCCCTCGGCGACCTGTTCGAGAACTGCCCAGCCGACAAGAAGGTGATCACGATAGCCGACCTGCTCAGCCACCGCGCCGGTTTCATCGACTGGTATCCCCTCTTCGCCCGCGGCACCGGCATCGCGGACTACAGGAACGCGATCCTGGAAATTCCTTTAACTTGCCCGCCACGAACCGAGACCGTCTATAGCTGCATGGGATTCATTCTCCTCGCGGCGATGATCGAAAAGGTTGCAGGGAGGCCGCTCATTCCGCTGGTCGAGGAGCGGATCATCAAGCCACTCGGCCTCCAGCGCACCTCCCTCGGCAAACCGGCGGTTCCCCTCGAGAAGGTGGCCGCCACCGAGGACTCATCGTTCACCGAGCGGGAAATGATCAAGAAATTCGAGCTCACGTACGATTTCCGCGAGGGGATCATCTGGGGCGAACCGCACGACACCAACTCGTTCGCCGCCGGCGGCTCAGCCGGCAACTCAGGGCTTTTTACAACCGCTGAGGAAGCCCTCGTGCTGACCGAGCAGTTCGGCCCGCGCTCTCGATTATTCGACCAAGAAACACTCACCCTCGTAGGCAAGAACGAAACGCCCTTCGGTCCGAAGCACTACACTCTCGGCTGGCAGCTTGCCTCCAGCCCCGGGTGCAGCGCCGGACCTGACCTGAGCCCCGA
>Ga0114922_10005384_pt1 | contig 11814 bp, 9 predicted proteins | sample AartaG_FD_100975 | JGI IMG/M metagenome (GOLD analysis project Ga0114922, IMG submission 100975) | Deep subsurface microbial communities from Aarhus Bay to uncover new lineages of life (NeLLi) - Aarhus_00045 metaG | ecosystem: Environmental > Aquatic > Marine > Oceanic > Sediment | place: Aarhus...
GATGAAATCGGCGAGTTGGCCCAATCCTTCAATGAAATGGCTGGCAAATTGAACGAATCTTACACGCATCTTGAAGAAAAAGTACTGGAGCGTACAATAAATCTTGAAGAAAAAGTACTGGAGCGTACAATAAAATTGAGGTCGGCCAACGCAAAGCTTGAAGAAGAAATCGCTGAGCGCAGGCGCATGGGGGAAAAACTGGGGGCGAACAGGATGGAACTCTACAAGCGAACTAAATTCCTCAGCAGCGTTTTGGAATCTTTAACCCATCCATTCTATGTTATCGATGCTAGTGATTACACGATACAGATGGCCAACTCTGCTGCTTATCCGTGGACGTTGCCTGAGAAAATAACCTGTTATATGCTTTCCTGCGGACGAGATAAACCTTGCGAGGGCAAGGACCATCCCTGTCCGCTGGAAGAGATAAAAAAGACCGGAGAGGCGGTAACTGTCGAGCATGTCCACTGCGATGAAGATGGACACCGCCGATATATTGAAGTTCACGCCTACCCCATTCATGATGCTGCAGGCGACATCTCCCAGATAATCGAATACTGCATCGACATTACCGACCGCAAGCGGACCGAGGAAGCACTGCGTGCATCCGAGGCAAACTACAGGGAGATTTTTGAGTCAGCAAATGACGGCATATTTGTTCACGACCTTGAAAGCGGGAAAATACTGAGTGTGAACCAGAAGGCATGCGAGATGTTTGGTTATGCTCGAGAAGAACTGGTAAAACTCACCGTGGGCGATATCAGCACAGATGTGTCACCTTATGACCAGAAGCATGTCATTCGCTGGATAAAGAAAACAGCTAAAGAGGGACCCCAGCTTATTGAGTGGATAGGCAAAGGCAAAAGCGGCAGGACGTTCTGGGTGGAGGTAAATTTGAAACTGGCTGTAATTGAAGGCGAGGAGCGGGTGTTGGCTATCATCCGCGATATCAGCGAGCGCAAGAAGGCAGCGGAGTTCCTGAAAGAATTGAACAAGGGGCTGAAAGCTGATGCTGCCGAAATTGAAGCAACAGTTTTACCCAGCAGTTAGAGTGAGGACCAATTGTTCTGCTGCTATTTCAGCTTTTGTCTGGCCGGTTTTTATGGCGTAATCTATTTTGGCTAATTGCTGTAAAATTGCGCCTATCTGTTCAAGAGACATTTTTCGCGATTGTTTAAAAAAGCTATCCCTATTGCCCCATATTCGCAGCCGGTTGGCAATCTCAGATGGAGAAGTGCCGTCTTCAAGTAACACTTTGGCGTCAAATAACCTGCGGAAGTGAAACGCAAAGGCACCGACGACGGTGTATTCGGCTGTTCTATCCTCGGCAAACATCTTCCTTAGCCGACTTATGGCCTGAGCGAGGTTGCCAGCGGTAATAGCATCAATTACAGCAAAAGCATTGAACAAGCGATTGTGGCCGATAAGTGACTCTATGTGTTGTAGTGTTATGGCCTTTTCAGTATGTGCGAATAGTGCCAACTTGTCGATTTCGCTGTATAGTTGGGGCAGGACATCTCCGGTTAGCTCGATTAGAAGCTCGGCTGCATCGATGGTGAGGTTTTTATCGTGTGCATCGTTGGCGTATCGTATCAGAAAGTGCGGCAGCTGCGAGGGCTTCGGTTGTCTTGCACTGAGCAGTTTGCCAACCTTGGGCAATCTCTTAGCCAGTTTGGTGTTGCTGGGCCAACTGCTTACGGTCAATATAAGCACTCCAGTAGGAGACGGATTGTCGAAGTACTTTTCAAGTAGCTGGCGGTTTTCAGAGACGAAATCGTCTGCGTTTTTTACAAGGACGACTCTTTTTTCTGTCAAAAACGGGAGTGTTCGCAGTTCATCCAGCACCTCAGCGGCTGAGGCTTCTGCAGGGTCGGCGTTAAAAAGCCCGGTAGCTCTTTGCTGCGGTTTTAATAACTGGTCAAGGAGCTTTTCACATTCGGCGTTGACGAGGGAATGTTCTTTGCCGAAGATTACATAAATTGGCTTGTACTTCTTCTTAAACTCGGGTTTACTTTCAGCCATTGCTGTTATCTGCTATGCCGTTTGGGGGTGCTGCGTGACTTTGCTTTGCCGCTCTTTACTTTTTTAGGCTTCGATTGAGATTTGCTTTTAGTATCGGGTTTTACTTTCGAATTTATATCCTCACATATTATCTTCTCAGCAGCAACGAGCTTGTCGCCTGCCTTTAGCCTGATTAAGCGAACACCCTGGGTGTTTCTGCCAATCGAGCGGATTTGCTCCAGACCTGTGCGAATAATTATCCCATTGGCGGTTATCATTACTAACTCGTCGGTGTCCTGAATCGCTTCGAGGGTAACCACTTTCCCGTTTCGGGCAGTCGTTTTTATGTTTATCAGACCAATGCCGCCTCTGCTTTGAGAGCGGTAATCGTCGAGACTGGTTCGTTTGCCATAGCCGTTCTCGCAGACCGTGAGCAGAGATGCTCCTTCCTCAGCTATCACCATGCCGACAACGTTATCCTTATTGCGAAGTTTTATACCCTTGACGCCCCGTGAAACCCGGCCCATTGAGCGTACTTGCTTTTCCTCGAAGTGTATAGCCATGCCCTCCCGCGTGCCGAGTATGATGTGGTCTTTACCTGTTGTTAATGCGACGCCGATTACATCATCATTAGGGTCAAGTTTGATTGCAATGACGCCGGTGGCTCTTGGGTTGCTGTAGGCGGACAATTTAGTCTTTTTTACAAGACCGTTTTTAGTGGCTATGACAAGCTGCCGTCGTTCAGTTTCTTTGGCGCTTTTGTCATCCAGCTTACGCACGTTGATTATCGACGTTATCTTCTGGTTGCCAAGCTTTAGAAGATTGACGATGTTTCTGCCTTTGCTTTGTCTTGACATGCTCGGGACATTGTATACCCTTAGCCAGTAGCATTTGCCGCGGTTAGTGAAAATAAGCAGATAGTCGTGCGTGGAGGCAGTGAAGAGATGCTCTATAAAGTCCCCCTCTTTGGTATCTGAGCCGATGATGCCTTTTCCGCCTCGGGCCTGTTTATGATATATATCAAGTGGCATTCGCTTCACGTATCCGCTATGACTGATTGTTACGATAACTTCCTCTTCTGCAATCAAATCTTCGATGTCGAACTGCTCGAGTTTAGCGGTGATTTTTGTCCGCCTCTTGTCGCTGTATTTTTCCTTTATTTCATAGATATCTTCGCGAATAATATCGAGCAAAACCTGCTCGCTGGCCAATATCGCTTCGAAGCCTTCTATCTGCTCGGTGAGGTCGGCGTATTCTTTGGCGAGCTTTTTCATCTCAAGTCCTGTCAACCTTTGCAGCTGCATTGTTAAAATCGCATCAGCTTGCGGGCCTGTGAGAAACTGGTCGGATTTACTTTTTTCTTTGATGAAAGCTTCAGGCAGGATTTCTCTAAGCGTAGCCGAGACGGCTAATCGCAAGGGCTTTTTCATTAAGTTCAACTTTGCTGTTGGTGTATCGGGAGATTTTTTAATCAGCTCAATGATTTCATCGATATCGCTTACCGCCAGGATAAGACCTTCCAAGACATGAGCTCTGTTTCTGCATCTTTTTAACAGGTATCTGCTTCGCCTGCGGATGACGGTCTTGCGATGGTCAATGAAGCATTCCAGCATCTGCTTGATGTTCAGGGTTTCAGGTTTGTTGTTGACCAGGGCGATACTGGCGATAGCAAATGTAGTCTGCAAAGGCGCGTAACGGTACAGCTTGTTGAGTATAATTTCGGCATCAGCGTCTTTTTTTAGGTCGACGACAATGCGCAGGCCGTGGCGGTCTGATTCGTCCCTGATATCAGCGATTTCGGCAATCTGACCGTTATGGACACACTCTGCGATTTTGGAAACTATGGTTGTCTTTACAACCATATAAGGTATCTCGGTTATTACGATTCTTACTTTGCCCTTTTTGGTTGTCTCGATATCTGCCTTGCCTCGGACCGTCAAATGACCCTTGCCGGTGGTGTAAGCATCTGTAATTCCCTCTTTGCCGCAAATGATTCCGCCAGTTGGGAAATCCGGGCCGGGAAGTCGTTTGATAATATCCTTGAATCCACAGTCGGGGTCTTCGATGATTAACAACAGGGCATCACAGACCTCAGCAATATTTTGTGGTGGGAGGTTGGTGGCCATACCCACGGCAATTCCGGTAGAACCGTTGACCAACAGGTTCGGGAATTTTGAGGGCAAAACCGTCGGTTCTTGGCGAGTTTCATCGTAGTTCGGCGCGAAATCAACAGTATCGTAGTTAATATCCTCGAGCATTCCCATAGCCGGTGCAGCTATTCTGGCTTCGGTATATCTCATCGCAGCCGGCGGGTCGGCATCGATACTGCCGAAGTTACCCTGGGGGTCAATCAGCGGATATCGCATATTCCATTCCTGGCCCATACGTACCAGTGTTCCGTATGTTGCCTGGTCACCGTGGGGGTGGTAGTTGCCGCTGGTATCACCGACGATTTTGGCACACTTGCGATGCTTGCTGCGAGGGCCGAGGTTCAGGTCGTTCATCGCCACCAGTATCCGCCGTTGCGAGGGTTTCAGCCCATCGCGGACATCCGGCAGGGCGCGGGAAACAATGACACTCATTGCATAGTTGAGGTATGAGCTCTTGAGTTCATCAAGGATACGCGTATCCTCAAAGTGTTCCTGCCGTTTCTCGATTTCCTTCATGAGCTTTTTGCTGTCTTTAAGATTAAAATACGCCAGCAAATACATTACCCGCAATCGTTTGAAAAGTCAAGAAATAGCAATGCTGCGATTTCTCGCCAGAGCCAATAAAAAGAACCTGTAGATAGCTATGCATCTGGTTTCTATAACCCCCTCTTACAGTATGCTCTCAGCCTCAAATGAGATTTATTGTCGTAAACGAATTTTATGTGCTGGGCGTGGTGAAGAATCCCGAAACTATTCACTTTTGGCCTTTTAATTTTTGTGATTTCCTTAGTATTGGCATTCTACTCGGGGGGGGGTAAGTAGCAGGGAGGTTGTAAGTTTTGGGCTTATTGCTTTACAGGGGCTGGTTGCGCTTCTTGTGTCCACCTTCGGCCATTGTTCTCGAATTCAACGTTGTTTTTGTGTATTTTTACGACTTTCACATCGTTTATAATGTCCCCTTCTTTCACCACTTCTCCATTGACTATAGCGGACGGATTATCTTCGGAATATAATATCCCGGTTACCTGCATTTGCTTGTTGGGTGTGGCTGCAGTTCCTTTTGTCGCCGGCCAGAGATAGTAGGTAGTAATTGCGGAAATCACAACGATGCCGAGTATAACAGCTGGCAATAAAGAGTTACTTTTGCTTTTTCCCTGTGCTGTCTCAGGCTGGATATTGCCGGCAGTGCTTATACGAGTGTCAAACTGGGCGTTGGGAACAGACGGGGAGCCAAGCCGAATACTAAAACCGGGCGGGATACTACTTCTTTCAGGCTCGGTACCAGGGGCGGACGGAACCTCAGGAGCAAATTGGGCATCAGGACTGCGGATACCAAGCTCGACCAGTTCAGGAGTCTGTGCGGATAACTGACGATACACAAGCGCCGTTGCTACCATAATTGTTGGAAACGTTGCAAATAAACCGATACCAAAACAGAGTGTGCCCAAAAGATTTATCAAGCCGCATAAAATACCGAAGACAAATAACGACCATTTGACACCCAGTGTTGTTTGGCTGCTGGCCCTGAGCGCATTGATAGGGCCGAGGTTTTTATCGACGACAAAGTAGAAACAGAGGCTAAACTTAATTGACAAAATCACCGCAACAATAAATACCACAAGCAAAACAAGGAAACCGGAATACGGGATATATGTCGTAAGAGATAACAACTTAGGCAGAAAAACGCCCGCGATAAACGTGCCCGTTATAATCAGACAGTAAAGAAGCCCAGTACCAATATACCGCCAGAAGCAGTCCAGTGCATCAAACAAAGTGCTGAACTTTGGCCGCTGTCCATCACAGAATGCGAGGGTTATCTTGATAAATCCTATTCCTACTATGATTTCGATTATGAGCGTCAAAGGAATCAAGGCAAATACCAAAAAAGGTGGGATTCTTTCGGGGTAATTTTCTACTACAGCATTGAGAATTTGACCCGGCAGAGATATCAGGAATAAGACTATCGCCGCACCAACAAAGAACCAGAAATTGTCCTTCATCACGTGCCAGCCAAACCCTAACACCTCGCTAAAGCTAAAGGATTTGCGTCCTATAAAATTTCCTTTCTATTTAGGATTTTGCCGGATGCAAAGTTCCACAACACATTTACAATGAATAATCGGCTGTTTTTGCAAGCGTATCCAAGATATTCCTCCGTTTTTGCGGGGACTTCATAGTCCATTGGCTGGGGGGGGGTAGCCCCTCTTGGTGGGCCAATATGAGTGGCTTGCGTCTTCTCAATAGCACTACGGGAAATGGGGCTGTCAATGTGCTATCATCTGTGGGCTTTTCGCAGCAGCGGTGTAACTCCATACCTCTTTGGCCTTGTACTTACCCGCCCCGACGCGCTCCATCCAGGTCAGAGTCACATCAAGGCCGGAAATCTCAACCAAGACATACCCGAACTCTTTTGCGTAGTAGATATTTTCCACAGTATAGTTGCTGTTGTCGCCATCGTAACTGCCCGGCCAGTCATAGAGCGGTGCCCCGGCGGTTCCAACGATGTACTGACGAATATCATTGCTTGTGTCGCCGTCATTATCAACCTGGGCGTGATTATAGAAGTGGTCGTGACCGCAGAAATACGTCCGCCCTTCGGCGTTCTCGATACTGGCCCAAAATGCATCGCGGTAGGCAGGGTAAACCCCAAGGCAGTCTTTGTGTAGCGCTTTGAAAGCAGGCTCGTGGCCAAAGACAAAGATATGCGGCTCGGTATTTTCCGCAAATTGAGTATCAAGCCACGCCTGATTTACTCGTCGCGGTCTAACGTACTGGTCAACAGCAACAATAAAAACGTTTTTATGCGTAACGGAATATGTCAGGTTCTTCTCGCCTGCAGGCCCGTTGTCAGGCAGGGCAAATTCATCCTTGAATACGTTGTTCCAGGCGGTAACACCCGCGGGGTCGCCGACATCATGGTTACCGCGAACGACATAGACGCCGATGCCGGCATCGTAAACCGGCTGCATTATGTTCCGCCACGTATTGAGCTGGCTTTCCAGGGCTGTCTGGTCAACATAGCCCTTGACCAGGTCGCCGCTGAAGATGGCAAAGTCGACTTGCCTTTTTACAATCTCGTCGGCAAGCTCGCTCAGGATGGCTATATTTACACCATTGTCACCGCCACGGCTGCGGCTGTCCCCTGTAACGATGAATTTCCATCGTGGTCCTGCGCAGCCGGTTAAAAAAGTTGCTAAACAAAACAGAGAAAAAAAAGCGACCTTTATCTTAATTTCGCGTTTCATTGTTTGCTCCTTAACATTCATGTCACAGTTATTGGTCTTTGCTTGAGCCGCCGTGGATAAAACGCATCTGGCCAATATTGGGTATCCACCTCAGCGAAGCAATCATATGCATTATTTGCAGCAGTCTGTTATGTTGACTATTTTTTAATAGGAATGTTTTTATGTTTTGCGGCCAGGGAAATTCGAAACCGCCGGGCCAGTAGACAAAAAGTGCTTTACCTACTAAGTAATCTCGCGGGACAATACCTTTGTGGTAGAGTAGACCGTTATTACTCTTGCCTTGTCTGCTCCACCATCTGCTGTCTTCACTGTTAGGACTATTGTCACCCAGTACGAAGAACTCGTTCTCGCCGAGGGTAAAAGGCTTGCCTTCTGTAGCTCTGCCTGTTTCGGGGCGGTGAGCGCTCTTTTTTGCAGTATAGTAAATGTCTCTGAAAATTGCTAAATGTGAGAGCGTTAACTTACCGGAGCCGAAAATCTTAACTTGTGGTGGGATGTCTGTTCTTCTTTCACCAGCATCTTCGGAACCTCGTCCCAAATCATATGTTAATTTTTGACTGCCGCATTGAAAAATCAATTGATGGTCAACATTGGTGAATTTGACCAGAATGGATTTGTTTATAGCTGGTAGCTTGATTGGCTTACTGTCTAATGTTGTTTCCTTATCGTCTGAAACTTTTACGATGGTCATATTGCCGATGAAGCCCGCAAGTTCAGGGTCACTTCTGAAGTCGACCCGTGCGCTGTATATAGTTTGATATTTGCTTAGAGATATGCCAATGCCTCCTTTAGGTTTACCCGAAAGATAGTGGAAACGCACCATCAGGTCGCTACAGTATGGCATATGCTCGTATTCTTTAACATTGTCGTAAGCGTAAGTGGCCTTAAGATCGTTGCCGATTGAGGTGTCATAAATCAACGAATTGATTTCATCGATAGAGCTATTCAGGTAGAACAGGGTTGGATTGGCTTTGTCTACTTTCCATTTTGACTCTGCGATGTTTCTGAACGGTTGCTGCCATTGATGATGGTTGAAAAATGGCTCTCTTGGCCGAGCAGGCTGATAATCGTTATCGTATACGGGCATCCACAACTCATCCTGGACTTTAGTATATTTTCGGCTGATTTGCCCATTAATGTAGATGTCGCCATCGATTATTTCTATTGTTTCTCCTGGCCGGCCCACCAATCGTTTGATGTAGTTTGTTGGCGGGTCAAGTGGATTTTTGAATACTATTACATCCCATTGTTTCGGTTCGAAGAACTGATAAATACACTTCAGAACGAGTATACGGTCGCCGTTTGATATCGACATTGCTCTGTGCGTCGAGTTATAATAGCCACAACTTGGGCAACGAGAAGTAGGCATTTTGGCCTGACCAGGGGAGATGGCATTTTGGTACAATCTATGTTCTCGCTGGTCACACCCATAGTCATATATATATCCGCATTGGGAGCAGCACAGGCGGAAATGGTCTCCTTTAAGTGTATCAGCCATACTGCCTGTAGGGATGCGAAATGCTTCCATCACAAATGCCCGGACAACAAATGCCAGCATGAAGGCGGTTATCAGCCATTCAAGGGTATTTATGATCTCGACTACTCTATCTTTTTGTTTGTGAACAGCCTTTTGTGAAACGGTTTTTCCGGTTTTATTTAGAGACATAAATGCCGATTTTACTGCAGAGCCGACTCTGCGATTATCGTTTTCAAAAAAGTTTGACCAAAATATTATACTTCAAGAATACTATTTGAGCCATTTTTTGTTGGCGGCCATAAACGAGCCCAATAAATACAGAGCAATAAATTATGCAGATAAGTCCTTCTCCAGTCAATAAACTATTTTGTGTTGAAACTGATTTTACAGATTATTGTGAGCCGGAGCAGCTTCGTCAAAATCGCACATTGCTACTGGTGCGGATTTTACATAACCTGTAAATGTAAACCTTTGGCGCCCCAGGCCTTTGTATATAAGGTATTGAAAACAAAGAACTTAAGGCCAATTATTTTGCATGACGAGCTGTGCTATGCTGCTTTAGCGATTTCCATGTTTGATGCGGGGTGTGTATTTATCCGGGGTTTATCAGTAGAAGCGGCGGTGTACGTAGGCTCAGGTTTTTTGCTTACTTTTGGGGCAGGATCAGATTTTTTCAAAGTTGAAAAATTTTTGAATAAAAATTGCTTGCTGTTTGGAAGTCTTTGTTGTACAGTAAGTTGCGATTTTCAACCGCTTACGTTTGGATAGCTGCTTTGGTGGTTACTTGGATGTTTAGATTTAATATAAATTGTCGAAAGACCGCAACGGTGGCGGTCGCTTATCCGCTTGAAGCGTAGCGGAGGTACTTGATGAGGTGTCTGGTAATCAAAGTAATTTTGCCACATATTTGTCCTAATGTAAACATTGATAGTTTAATTTCCCAAAACGCTCTTTCTTGAAATGAGGTAACCTATGGCAACTGTTACGAAGAAAGAACTTATCGATCGGATTGCTGAACGTACGCAGGCAAAAAGAGTTTTGGTCAAGCATATAACTCAGGCGTTCCTCGACGAGATAATAGCAGAATTGTGTAAGAATAACCGTCTGGAGTTCCGAGACTTTGGGGTTTTCGAGACCAGAACGAGAGCCGCAAGAATTGCGCAGAATCCTAAAACTCTTGAGCGTGTTGAGGTTCCTCCGAAACGAACAGTCAAGTTTAAGATGGGCCGACTTATGAGAGAGAATCTTTGCGCCACTACTGAGGAATCAGCTGAAACGAAATAATTTATTTGAATAAGAAGTTACAGTTTCATACAAGAGGCAGCCAGTTTCAAACGCGAACTGTTTTGGGGGGTGTATAAAAAATAGTTTTGTTTGTGCAAAGTTGTCCGGAAGGAGCATTCAATGACAGAGGGAAAAGTTAAGTGGTTTAATACAAGAAAAGGCTATGGTTTTATCTGTACACCGGATGGTGCTGATATCTTTGTTCACTATTCAAATATTTCTGGCGATGGATACAAAACTCTTGCTGAAGGCGATACAGTCAGTTTTGATATTATTGAAGGTGAAAAAGGACTAAGAGCTGAGAATGTAGTTCAGAAATCAGCATTGGAAACTGAAGCAGTACCACAAAGCAAGCCAGCTAAAAAAGATAAAACAGCCACTAAAAGTGAATGAAAAATTTTTCGCCTACCGTTTCACTTTGGGCTTTAAGGGGAGGGTTGTAAGCAACTCTTATTCTTCTTATTCCCGGTTGCTTAACTTGATGTTAGAGATACAGCAATAGCAGCAGCGGTATTTGGCTGCGTATATTAGTCCTGCAGGTTTGCAAGCAGCCAGCGGCAAATACATAATACATACCTTTTGGGGTCATTTCGTATGTTTTTGTCCGAAATATTGAATTCTATCCGGCAAATTTATGATTTTTACTTGCAACTTACAGGACTTTCTGTTATTTGGATGGGTAAGTTGTAGAATAAGCTTAACTCTGTGCCTGCAAAGCAGGTGTGTGATTTGTTAATAAGGAATTATGCTTGCTGCCGAAGCCAAATCCGGGCTGGACTGTAACGTCCTTGTGCTGAATAAGCATTATATGCCTATCCGCATCGTGGGGACCAGACGGGCATTTTCATTGCTGTTCCGTGAGCTTGCGGAGGTTGTCTCTTTGGAGCAGGGCAATTATTCCAACTATGATTTCCAGAGCTGGTGCGAGGCGAGCGAATTCAGGCGTCGTTTCGAGCCGGATGGGCACGATTGGGTCTCTACAGTCAACTTTTATGTTGCGGTGCCGCGGATTATCCGGCTGCTGTTTTACGACCGCCTGCCGCGGAACGAGGTCAAATTCAACCGCAGAAATATCTTCGCCCGCGATAAGAACAGATGTCAGTATTGCGGCAAGCGTTATCCTACCTGCGAGTTGTCACTCGACCACGTTATTCCAAGAAGTATGGGCGGCAAATCAGTTTGGGAAAATATAGTTTGTGCCTGCACCAAATGCAATGTGAAGAAAGGCGGCCGGAGGCCTCAACAAGCTGGAATAACCCTTATCCGAAAACCTGTCAAGCCGAAGCGCAATCCCCTTGTCCATATTCACCTCGGCCATTCACGCTACAGTAGCTGGAAACAGTTCCTCGACCATGCTTACTGGTCTGTCGAATTAAAATGACACCTCTTGGTGTCATTCCGGGCCGGGTGTTAATCGTTAAATGCATCAGCATTTTTTTTGCCTTTGAATCCGCCGGAGGCGGACAAGATTGGGTTCGTTTCGCGGAGGCTGAAGAGGTTTCATGGTCGTAAATCTTTGTTATAGCTGGGGTTATGTTCATTTTTTCCTTCGAAAATTGGGTTTGTTTTTCATTTTTTCATCGCTCGTAGCCTACCTTGCCCTGCGCAAACTGTCCTCGCATGCCGTAGTCGGGGAGCAATGACCAGCTTCTACCAA
>Ga0114922_10005385_pt1 | contig 11813 bp, 6 predicted proteins | sample AartaG_FD_100975 | JGI IMG/M metagenome (GOLD analysis project Ga0114922, IMG submission 100975) | Deep subsurface microbial communities from Aarhus Bay to uncover new lineages of life (NeLLi) - Aarhus_00045 metaG | ecosystem: Environmental > Aquatic > Marine > Oceanic > Sediment | place: Aarhus...
ACCTACCGCGTCCTGACCGTCACCTGCCTCCAGCGCCGGCCCTGAAATGGAGGGGCCGAATGGGAAGGCGGACGCGAAGCGTCCGCAGGGGCCCCATCCGGCCCACTCACGCTGAACACGTACCCGGCTTCAGCCCCGCCGGCTGAGCTGGGGTGGTGGATGGTCGCGAGAGGAGACGTCCCTTATGCTGTACCGAACAGGCATCTACTTGCTCCTGAGCATCGCGTCGCTCGTACCCGCCGCCGCACAGAGCATCACGCCCTTTCAGGTCACCACGGGCGCCTACCGCATGCACATGTTCAACCACGGGAACTTCGCCGTCAACGTCGGCGGCATCTGGATGCCGGGCAATGTCTGCCTGATTATGCGCACGCCCGAGGGCACCTTCGTTCAGTACAACTCCGAGCACACTCCCGAGCTGGCGGTCGCCGAGCGGCGGAAAGAGGACGCCGCCGACCTCACCATCATCAAAGGGATGCTCACCGAGGGCCTGCGCTTCACGCAGACCGTCAGCGCCCAGGAGCGGCGCGTGCTCATCACCTACCGGGTCGAGGCGCTCCAGGACCTCAGCGACGTGGACATCTACGTCTCGGCAGGCCCCGGCCCGGTGGATATGATGAAGGGCCTCGAATACGTGGTGGTCACCGAAGAGGGAGAGCAGCGCGGCACCTACGGCGACGATACCAACGTGTCCGCGAGCGGCGTCAAGCGCGTGACTTGGCGGGGTCTCGCGCATCGGGACGTGAGCTGGGTCTTCGACCAGGCGGCTGAGACCAGTGTGCGCCTCAGCGGCGAGCGCAGCAACTACGAGGCGCACCTGCTGGCGGACCGCACACTCGCCAGGGGCGCAACCGCCACCGCCATCTGCGCCGTGGAGATACAGTTCGAGGAGGGCTTCACCGGCATCAAGACGTGGTCGGAGGCACAGGTCGGCCCCGTGCGCTTTGACATCTGTGGTGTCAGTGGCTGCGTGCACCACCTGCGCACCGACCGCGGCAACATCCTCGAGCACCTCAACCTGAACGAGAACGTGAAGGGCAAGAACACCTATCAGAGCCAGGCCGGCACGAAGACCCCCGGCTGGAGCGGCGTCGCCGAGCGGACGCCGGCCGAGGGCGAGGCCTACCGCGCCACGGTTTCCGGAACCGTCATCAGCGAATGGCAGCAAACCGCCGTCGCCCGCGAGGTCGCTGACGGCGCCGAGGTGGACGTGACCTACCGCCGCGATCCGGCCTCCGAGCTGACCGACCTGCGCATGCTCGTGTACATGGCCCAGCGCCTGGAGGACCGCGGCCAGGGCTTCCTGGTGCGCCGCGCCGACGGCACCGTGGTCACAGAGGCCGCCGGCATCCCGCTGAGGCTTGGGATGCAGCAGCAGCTCGCCGAGGGCGGGCTGGGGCCGTACACCGAGATATGCGACTTTGGCCCGGGCGACGAGATCATCATACCCATGCTGCACCGCGGCGAGATCTTCACGATCCGCTGCGAGCAGCCGTCGGTCCTCTCGGCATTCCGCTTCGAGGTCTACTTCCGCGGCGTCTGGTTCGACTTCACTGATGACGATCTCTCCGAGATCAAGCTGACCATGAAGCTGGAGCGCCTCCCGCAGCGCGACGGCCCCGACTGGTTCGCGCCAGTCAGTCCGGTCAGCGGCGCCTTCGCCCTCAACTGGGGCGGCATGCCGGCGCTGGACCGGGTGATGCTGTACGAGGGCCAACTCCCCAAGAACCGCGAACTCTTCGAGGGCGAGGTAGTCTCGAAGTGGACCGGCTCTGTCGAGAAGACCGACCGCGGCCTCCACGCCGAGTGGCAGTGCGATGGGAGACACAAGTGGCCCTGCCTGGTCATAGACCTGCCAGGTGAGCTGGTGGGCAGGCCCATGGAACTGATCTTGCCCGACGGAAGCAGCCAGGCATTCTCATATGTTCCCCGCGTCGGCGCCAGCTTCGATCTCGGCGAGCTTAAGGCCGGCAGCACCCTCGTGATCGCGACCACGGCGCGACAGCAAGTCCAGCTGAGCCCACTGTTCGGCTGCGGGGTGGAGATGCGCAGCAGGACGACCGGCGACGGCGCACGGCTGTCACTGGAGGCCAGCCAGCCCGTTGATGCGCTCGCCCTCGATGTCGCGATGGCAACTGCGGAGGGTCCGCCGATGAAGTTCGACACCCTCGACCCACGCGCGACCGAGAGTGGCCTCCGCGTCGAGCGCGATGGCGAGGATGTGGTCGTCACCAGCCCCTGGTGGCAGGTGCGCCAGAGCGCCCACGCCGGCGGCGTCCCCTCGGAGGTTATCTTCTTCTACGGCAGTGGCCGCAACATCCTCGAGAACCCCGCCGTGCTCTCGATTATCGAGACCGGAGAAACTGTCGCCGTGTCCATCTGGAATGCCGCTAGGCTCGAGGTGGTTGAACACAGTCCGCAGCGCGTCGTCGTACGGGTGACCGGCGCGCTGGCCAATAGGGAAGGCAAGCTGCACGTTCCGTACGCGGCCACCTTTGACTATCACACGGGCTATCTAAGGCAGCGCTGGGAGTATGACTTCGGCGAGGGAGTTGAAGGCGTCATTAAGTTCGGGGTTCAGCACATGGGTGTCCGGGAGGAACTCGACGAGTTCCTCGCCCGTGGCATCACGCGTAGGACGCTCCGCGGCAGGGCGCTCTACACATGGCCCTGGGTTTTCGAGAACAGGGAGTACGCGCGCTACATGTGCCTGTTCGACCGCGGGGTCGAGGGCATCGAGTTCCTCAGTGGGCCCGGTGTTGCCCAGTGGCGTTCACAACTCGGCGAGCCCGGTCATGCCTTCTATGGCATCGACGGCGGCGCTATCTGGTGCGAGCCCTGGTGCGACGCCGCGAACCCGATCACCATCTCCGGCAAGAAGACCTTCGAGTGGTATATGGGCCTGGCGAACATCCCCCCGCAGCTCGACCGCCGATACTTCGTCTGCCACGCGCAAGCGCCCACCGAAGATCTCATCCGCCACGCCGCCTATCATGGCCTGAACGTGCTGCACCTTAGCGCGGGCGTCACGCCCGGCAGCTACACGGCCTCCGACGTCGAGGGCACCAAGCGCATCGTGGCGCTCGCGCACAACTACGGGATGAAGACCTACCCCTTCGATGCCCACGCGCTCCTGAGCAAGAAGGTGGACGCCGTCACCGAGGAGCAGCGCACGCAGTGGGCCACGGAGCGCCTCAACCGCCAGGGCGAACGCGAGCCCTGGGTCTACAGTGCATACGGCGACTACATGTGCGAGGAGTCCCAGGGCTGGCGCGAGTATATGAAGCGCGGCTTTGCGGGGATGATTGCCGAGTACGGCTATGATGGCCTGTACTACGACTTCGTGCATCCGATCCTGTGTTACAACGACCGCCACCATCCTGACAGCCCGCACCTGTCGAGCGCCGGCATGTTGGAGATGTGCGAGTGGACGCAGGAGGCAGTCGGCCCCGACGGCATCTTCTCCGGTCACACCGGGCACGTGCCGACCATCGCCTGCAAGAACTACTGCACGATTGACACGGCCTACGAGGAGATCGGCAACGATCAGGTGCCCTCGCTGGGCCGCTGGCCCGAGCAGGGACAGTTCTGCAACATCCGCCCCAAGCGCCTGGTACCCTCGTTCCTGTGGAATAGCTGCCTGGGCCCGGGCGAGCGCAAGGTCCGCCCCGCCCGCGAGCAGGACGTGAGGGCATTCGCGGCTCGCTGCGCGCTCACCGGCATCTTCGCCCCGCCTCGCACCGCCGAGCTTGAGGCCGCCGCGCAGGCGCCGGATGACTCGAGCGTCGCGCCCTTCATGGCCCTCGTTGACGCGGTGAAGGCCGTGGACCTGACCACGATGGAGTTCGCCGACTGGCAGCATCAGACGGCGGTCAGCTCGGACAACGCGCACCTGCGCGCGGCGGTCTTCTTCAATGCGGACCGGGCGCTGGTGCTGGTGTCAAACTCGGAGAGCGCCCAGGGGCAGACCGGCAACGTGAGGGTGGACGTGACCAGGTTCGGCTGGCCGGACGAGAGCGCTGTTGCCGGGGTCGAGCTACCCGAGGGTCGCATCCTCGGGTTGTACACCGCGGCGTCGCTGGCAGACAAGGGGATCCCGACGCGCCTCGGGGGGTACGAGTACCGGAGCTGGCTCCTCAGCCGCGTCCAACCTCCCGGCGCCACCGCCTTCTGCACCCGGGCCTTCAGTGAGCAGCGCGAGGGGAATCGGCTGAAGATCACGACCAGCGGCCCGAGCGGCCAGCCTGGCAAGCTGATCGTGCACTGTGCCAACGTGGCGCCCGCCCGAGCGACCCTGAACGCGCGGCAACTGAGCCTTACCACCGAGGGCCGGCCGCCCGAGCTGTTCGTCACGGCGCAGTTCGAGTACCAGACGGGCGAGCCGGTCGTCCTCGAAGCTAGCTGGTAGCAGTGCTGTTTGGAGGGGCCGCATGGGGCCCCTCCATCACTACGCCGCGGTTCGCGCATCAGACCTGCGAAGCTCTTCAGGAAGCCCAGCACCTCGGTGAACCACAGACGCACGAACTGGACGTTATGCTCTCGCGCCTCCTCTCCCGTTCTGCCAGCGTGCAGCCGTGTTCGTTGGTGTTCATATTCCTTTGATGGGCCTCCCTTGACGGTCTGTGGGCCTTGCCACGATCTTGACTCGCGCCGCGAGCCGCTGCTCACCGCGGTAGTGTCCGATCTGCACCTCGGAGCCGATCGCCGCGTCCGCGACCTTGCGAGCGAGTTGACCGGCCGAGGTGATTCCCTCCCCCTCCCACGACACTATCACATCGCCCGGCTCCAACCCCGCCCGGTGGGCAGGTTGGTCACGGTACATGCTGCGGATCAGTATGCCCCGTTCGACCGCCAACCCGAAGCGCTTTGCGAGATTCTCGGTGACCTCCCGCGGGATGATCCCGATCCAACCACGGGTTACATGCCCTTGCTCGATGAGTTCGCGGGCGATGGGCTGTGCCAGGTTGCTGGGCACGGCGAAGCCGATGCCCTCCGATCCCCCGCTCTGGCTGGCGATGGCGGTGTTGATGCCCACCAGCTCGCCGCGCAGGTTCACAAGCGGACCGCCACTGTTGCCGGGGTTGATCGCAGCATCGGTCTGAATGAAGTCCTCGTAGCCGGTGATGCCGATGTCAGTGCGGCCCTTGGCGCTCACGATCCCGGCGGTCACCGTCTGCCTCAAGCCCAGCGGCGAGCCGATCGCCACCACCCACTCGCCCACCTGGAGCCCGGCCGAGTCGGCCCAACGCAGATACGGCAGATTCTCGCCCTCTATCTTCACCACGGCCAGCTCCGTGGCCGAATCGGCCCCGAGCAGCTTCCCCTCGAACTCACGGTCGTCCGCCAGCGTGACCTGTATCTTACTCGCCCCGGCCACGACGTGGTTGTTGGTGAGCACGTGACCCTCGGCGGAGATGAGCACCCCCGAGCCCAGGCTGTGCACCTCGCGGCCCGGCACGCGCAGCATCTCCTCGGAATCGCGCCCGAAGAACCTGTGCAGCATCGGGGCCAGCGGACTGACGTAGCCCGGCACGACCGTCGTCGTGCTGATGTTGACCACGGCCGGTCCGGCCATCCGCGCCACCGCCGCGAAAGCCGTGCTCAGGTCCGCGGCCGCAGCCAGCGCCTGCTGCTCCTCGGCTGTGAATCCCTCCTGGGCGAGCGCGGGGGAACCCAGCCCGGTGCAAAAAGCAAGCGCCAGCAGCAGCTCAGCTCTCTTCAGCTTGGGCAAGCTCGCTGGCATTCTCTATCACCTTCTCGATCGCGTCCGCGATGTCCTCCATCCCCGATTATTCGCGTAGGTCGGCCTGCGCCTGATCCCGCCCAGGCGGGATCAGGCGCAGGTGAAAGCGCGCCACAGCGCGCTTTCAGCTTCCAGCCCGACAAGACCCCAGAATCTGCACACTGCACTGCTCACGGATCCTGCAAGAAACGCTCTTTGCGCCTTTCCGGCCTGTTAACACCTATGCTCGCGCTGTCCCCGAAGAGCTTTATCAATAGATCGGGCTATACCTCTGTCATCGGTGAGGAGAACCTGGTCCGCGAACTACATGGCCTCCTGGGTTGCCTTCCCTGCTCCTTCCCTTCCAGGAAGGTCTTCACCTTGCGCCCGGCAAAGATGCACAGCGACTTCAGTAGTACCGCGCAAGGCAGTGCTCGCTCCCAGCCGAATCAGAGCAACAGCAGCGTCACCGGAGGCAGCACACTATGCAAAGACCGCTTGGCATCAGCACCAGCATGTTAGACAAGGACTTCGACCCGGCAATCCTCGCCGAGGTAGCGCAGAGAGGCATCACCCACCTCGAGTTGGTGTGCACCGAGGGCATCCCCGTGTATGAGAGCGACGAGGCGGTGGAGGCCGTGCTCAACGCAGGCCGTCAGAACCACCTGACCTTCTGGTCGGTGCACGCGCCCTTCGGGGGCGCTGTTGACCTGAGCAAGCCTGAGGAGCTGGCCCGGCGCGATGCCATCGGGCGCGTGCTGCGCGCAGTCGAGGTCGGACGGATGGTCGGCGCCGGGCTGGTCGTGATCCATGCCGGCATAGACAGCGCCCAGGCGCAGGAGCACGAGCAGCGCCGCCGGCAGGCCATCCGCAGCATCAACGAGCTGGTCAAGCGCGCCTCGCAGGCGGGCCTCGCCATTGCCGTGGAGTATCTGCCCAACAACAAGGAGCGCCTGTGCAACAGCGCCGAAAGCTGTCGCAGGCTGCTCGACTACGTGGACGGCGAGCCGGGCATCTGCTTTGACACCAACCACGCCAACCTGGGCGAGTCGCTCTCTCAGGCCATGACCGCGCTCGGGGACCGGATCACCACGTTGCACATCTCGGACAATGACGGTGTCGAAGAGAGACACACTATGCCGGGAACCGGCACGATTGACTGGGCCGAGTTCTTGCGCTTGCTCGACGAGATTGACTACCAGGGGCCGCTGATGTACGAGGCTTCCAACGCCGGGGACAGCGTCCCCGAGCGCCTCGACCTGACCGTCCGCACCGCGCGCGAGTTCCTCGCCTGGCAGCCGGCGTAGGCCGGGCACGATCCGCGGTCGCTCACAACTCGAAGGTGAGCTGTTCGGCGGGCTTGCTGCGCGGATAGAAGCGCCCGCCCAGGGTGATGAAGTCGCGCGCCCGCCCGCTCCGCACCCCCAGCTTCGCCAGTTGCCGCAGCGAGGTGAGCTTCCGCTCGCCTCGGGTCGCGAGAATGCGCTCCAGCGAGGTGGGGCCGATGCCGGGCACGCGGATCAGCTCCCACCGCTGCGCGCTGTTGACCTCCATCGGGAAAAGTTCGGGCCGAGCCAGCGCCGCGGCCAGCTTGGGATCGCGGTCCAGCGGCAGCATATCGTTCTCGTCCAGGACCAGTTCCTCAAGCTCGAAGCCGTAGCAGCGCAGCAGGAACTCGACCTGGTAAAGACGGTGCTCGCGGGCTAGCGGCGTAGCTTCTCGGCTCTCAAGCGGCGTGTCCGGCACTGGTCGCAGGCCGCTGAAGTAGCAGCGCCGCAGACCAAGCTCGTCCAGCAGCCGCAGCGTGGTCGCAAGCAGTTCCCGGTCGGTCTCCTCGGCGGCCCCCACGACGAACTGCGTGGTCAGCCCGGCTCGCACCTGCGCCGGCTCGATGATCTGATGCGCGCGCCGCAGCGTCTTCACCAGGTCTCGGCGGAAGTCCTTGCCCGGGCAGATGCGCTGCAGGCGTTCGGGGTTCGGCGCCTCGAGGTTCACTGACAGCCGGTCGGCGAGCTGTGCCGCGCGGTGGATGGCCGCATCCGAGGCGCCCGGCAGGAGCTTGAGGTGCACGTAGTCGCGGAAACGGTGCTCCTGGCGCAGGATCTCGACGGTCTCGATCATCCGCGCCATCGTGCTGTCGGCGTCACCGACGATGCCCGAGCTCAGGAACAGGCCTTCGATCAGGCCGGCCTGCCGGAGCTCCACGGTCAGGCGAGCGAGTTCCTGGGGATGGAAGCTGGCGCGGGGGAGGTCTCGGCTGCAGCGCGTGGCGCAGTACAGGCAGTCGTTCTTGCAGGCGTTCGACAGCAGCACCTTCAGCAGGGGCACGCGGCGACCGTCGCCGGCCAGGGCCTGATATATGCCCCCGGGCCTGCCGGAGAGAGCGTCCTGTGCTGCGAGGGTGGACGGGGCGCTCACATCGAAGCGCGCGCCTGCGCCCAGGAGTCTGAGCTTTGCCTCGTTTTCCACTGCCGCCACCCGGTACGCCGGAAGCTGGATCCTGGAAGCGAGATACGGCAAACGGCAGCTACCCTCCAGCCTCCGGTTCTAGTGATTCGTCGTCTCTCAGCAGAATCCCTCCGCAATTCTCGCAGATGCTCGCGTCCTCGAACACCGTCTGTCTGTGTCCGCAGAACCCGCAGGCCTGCACCACGGGCGCCTGCATCAGTGCCGGTGGCTCGCTCTTTCGTTCCCTCCTGGTGGACCGTCTGCCGCGGCGGCGGCGCCGTGTTGCCTCAGGCAGTTCCATCGGCAGCCTGCCCTGTCGGTCCTTGTCGGCCCGCATACCAAGGATGAAGACTACACCGGCGGCCCCACCTTGTCAAAGGCTTCTCCCGGAGCGGGTGCGAGTTCAGATTGTCGGCGGAGTGACTCAGCGATCCAGGCCGCGAACCACAAAGCCTTGACAAGCGGTTTCATACAGGCCGAATGGGGAAGGCGGGGTGGGTGGAGTTGCGCTGAGAAAGCAGCGCTTTCTCTTAAGAGAATGCATCGCGTTCTCAGAGCAACTCCGAAGAGACCGCGAAGCGGTCTCCGGGGCCCCATCCGGCCCACGGAATGACCGCGTAGGTCGGGCTTCCAAGCCTGTCCGCCATAGCTCCGAAGGAGCGAAGGCGGGCCCGACAATTGGGCCGGATACCTCGGGCGACCCTGACGGGCCAGCTTGCCCGCCGTCTCGTCCGCCATAGCTCCGAAGGAGCGACGGCGGAAGCCTTGGCGAAGGCTGGGCCCTCGTATTCGGCCCCTTCATACACGGCACGCCTGACCCTGACTTACCGACAATTATCGCATGCACCGGTCGGCGACCTTCACCAGCGCATCCTCAACCGCACCGATCAACTCCCGCACCGCGGCGTCAGCGGCCTCGAAGTCGCGCTCGCGGTGCAAGGGCAGCACCCGCCTCGCATGACGCTCGGCGACCTGGCGCTGCAACTCGGCCGACGCCTCCGCGACCAGCAGCGAGCGTATCTCGTCAAAGCTCAGGTTAGCGGGGCCGACGCCGTTGATAAGCCGATGGATCTGCGCCCAGCCGAAGCGCGTGCGCAGGAACGCGGCCACGTAGTCCGGCTCGATCCCGCGCAGTCGCACCAGGTCCACGAAGCAGTCCACCACCCCCGGCTCGCTGTCGTGGTAGACTCCGAGGCGGTTCTTTGCCACCGAGCCCGCGCCCGAGCGCGCTATCAGCAGATCGCCGCGCCGCACCAGGCAGCGCTCCAGCGCGTATGGCGAGTCCGGCGCCACGCGCATCGCCCGCTCAGCGTCAACGCCGCTGGCCCGCAGGCTGCCCTGGCCCAGCAGCAGCACGCCTGCCTGCGCCGGCTCAGGCGACCTGCCGGTCACGATGGCCCCGTAGGTTATATGCTCGATGAACTCGCCCAGCGGCCTCATCGGCGCCCGGCAGTCGCGGAGCATCTCCTCGTAGGCGGGATGCCAGTACTCCGGGTCCAGCCGCCCGCACAGTTCATCGTCCTGGGAGCGGAAGGTCAGCAGCACTCCGCGCACCTGCCTCCTCTATCGTGCCTCTGCGGGGGGTGATCCCGCCCAGGCGGGACCGCCACGAACGACTTCTATCGTGCGGGCAGCCTGTCCGCCGTAGTCCCGCCTTCGCGAAGGGGGAAGGCTTCGCGAAGGCGGGATGCCTCGTCTGCCCAAGCTTGCGGCAGCAGACCCTCCCCCTTCCCCAGCGGAGCGCTTGCGCTCCGGCGCGCAGGGCAACCCCTGCGCTCGGTTTGAGACGCGTCCCGCCCATCAGGTGCGTTGTTCCCCGCGTGGGCCGAGATGTCCTCGGATAGCAGCCATCCGTTGGAGGAGATTCCGTGCCGAGGCGGGAATACTATCATGGCAGCGACGAGCACGTAGCAAGCCCTCCGCTGCCGACGGCTTTCAGGCGAAGTTCAAGGAGGTAGGGACATGGGTTTCATGCCTGCTCTCGCCAAGTTCATTGACTTCCAGGACCCCGAGGAGTGCGCGCGGGTGAGGGCGATCACGAAGGAAGAGATCACCGAGCACCCGAACCCGGACTTCCAGATTCGCGTCGTCGAGGACCTCACGCAGTTCTACGCCACCTTCGCGCTCGACATCGTCACTCGCATAGTGCAGGCGCGCGACGAGAGCCGCGAGTGCGTGCTGATCCTCCCCGTGGGGCCGGTCCCCCAGTACGAGATAGCGGCGGGCATAGTCAACGCCCTGGGGATTGACTGCTCCCACCTGGTGACCTTCAATATGGACGAGTACGCGGATGAGGACGGCAACACCGCGCCGCCCGAGTGGGCGGGCTCCTTCGCCACCGCGATGCGGGCGGGCTTCTTCGGCAAGATTGACGAGAACCTGCGCCCGAAAGATGAGAACATCCACTTCCCCGACAGCGACAACATCGAGGATTACTCGAAGATGATCGCGGACCGGGGCGGGGCGGATTGCTGCTACGGCGGCATCGGCTGGTGCGGCCACATCGCCTTCTGGGAGTCGAGCCTGGGGCACAACTACGAGACGATGGAGCAGTACAAGGCGGCGACCGCGCAGATCGTCGAGCTGACCCCGATGACGATTATGCAGAACGCCCTGCACAGCTTCGGGGGCGACTGGTCCTGGGTGCCGCCCAAGGCCGCGACCATCGCCCCGGCCGACATCCTGGGCGCCAGGCACCGCAGCTTCTGGCTGGACGGGATGTGCGGGCCGGGCACCACGATGTCCTGGCAGCGCTTCATTGCGCGCTTGGTCGCCCACGGGCCCGTCAACAAGTTCGTGCCCGGCTCCATCCTCCAGGAGGCCCGAACCGATTACACCATCCTGGCCGGCGTCGCCGACGACGTGGAGATTGATATGTCCTGACGGCAAACGCCCGCTCACGGAATCCGCGTGCCGGAGTGCTTCGTCAGGCTGAAGTCCAGGACGCGCTCCTCGCCCGGCGGCACGCTCAAATGCATTGTCGCCGTCCCCTCCTCGCGCGCGTGGAGAGCCCTGGTAGCAAAGTCCCAGGTCTCCAGGACGCTCTCGACCACCTCGATCTCCGCCATCTCGGCCCGGCGGTTGCGCACCCGTATCCGGTATTGCTCCACGGTGTCGAAGCCGCTCACGCGGCCCAGGCGGTCGAACTCGACGTTCACCTTAAGCTGATCGAGCATCCGCCGCTCGACCACCACGTCCGGCTCCGCGCCCAGCGCGATCTCGAACTCCTTCCCCGGCTCGTAGCTCAGCTCGGTGCTCAGCAGGGGCCGCGTCGGCTGGTCCGCCTCTGCGAGAACGACCTGGAGGGCGCCCCTCGGCAGGGCCTCCTGCGCCAGGGCGCCGGACGAGGGCGGTTGCACCAGGAGGATACGCTGGACCGTCTCGGGCGCGCGCTCGGAATCGATGCGGTAGACTAGCTGGGCCGGCAGCGAGACCGGCGGCAGGAAGCGCGCACACAGCTTCGAGCCAAGCGGCAGCGCACCCAGGTCGGCCAGCGTAAAGGCTGCCGGGCTACCTGCCGCGGGCGCGGAATCGCTGCCCGGGCGGCCCAGGATCACCTGAACCTGAGTGTCCTCGAAGGCCAGGCCGCTCTCGTTGCTGAGCGTCAGATGGCCTTCGAGCGTGACCTCCGCCGAGCCCGGCG
>Ga0114922_10005386_pt1 | contig 11813 bp, 10 predicted proteins | sample AartaG_FD_100975 | JGI IMG/M metagenome (GOLD analysis project Ga0114922, IMG submission 100975) | Deep subsurface microbial communities from Aarhus Bay to uncover new lineages of life (NeLLi) - Aarhus_00045 metaG | ecosystem: Environmental > Aquatic > Marine > Oceanic > Sediment | place...
GAAAAAAAGAGAAAATGAAAAAACTCACTGTTTAAAGAAATCAGGGGTTTCGTGTCCCCCTTCAATATTATGGCAGTAAGCAACATGTTCAGCACTATACCATTTAGCAGGTGGTTCATCAACTCGACATACATCTGATACTAGAGGACATCGGGTTTGGAATTTACACCCTGGAGGAGGATTAATTGGAGTAGGAATATCTCCGGTAAGGAATATTTTCTTTGAACGTTTGGTTGGATCAGCAATTGGTACTGCTGAAATCAATGCTTTAGTATAAGGATGCATCATAGATTCAAAGATTTCATCACTGGTTCCTGCTTCCATAATTCTACCGAGATACATGACATTTACTTCATCACAGAGAATTTTAACAAGAGAAAGATCGTGGGCAATAAAGAGGTATGTTAACCCCATTTTCCTTTGCAACTCTAAGATAAGTTGGATAATGGCTGCTCGAACTGATACATCAAGATTTGAAACTGGTTCGTCCATAACGATAAAATCAGGTTCTAATGCTAGAGCTCTTGCAATTCCTAATCTTTGTCTTTGACCTCCACTGAATTCATGAGGATAACGATAAGCGTGATGAGGTGCAAGACCTACGTCTTTTAGAAGAGTTAATACCCTGTAACTAGCTTCATCACCAGAAGCAACACCATGGATATCAAATGGTTCTATAATGATATCATGAGCTGTAGCTCGTGGATTTAAAGAAGCATAAGGATCTTGAAAGACTATTTGTAAATGTCTTCTAATTTCTTTCATCTCATCAGAAGTTAAACGATTGATATCAATACCTTTGAAATAAACGGATCCTGAAGTAGGTTCATGTAATCTGATAATTGTTTTTGCAGCTGTGCTTTTTCCACACCCAGATTCACCTACTAGACCTACAATCTTTCCTTTCTTAATTTTTATAGTTATCCCATCTACTGCTTTAAGATGAGCCACTTTAGGTCTTTTATTGAATGGAGGAATGTATGGTAAAGCAAAGTAGAGAACAATAATAGCTCCTACAAGAATAAGTCCAATAAGTTGTTCAAAAGCAAATACTACGATTGCTCCTACAAAAGCTATCATAAACCATGTAGTTTCAAAGGGAACAGGGATGTCAAAGAATTTTCTTAGATTATCCACATCTAAAATAACATCTTCTTCCATTTCTTTGGTTCGAATACGATCTGCAAGTAGACCTTTTTGTTGTTGTCTCTCTTGGAGTTTATCTATAAAAGAATCTGCACCACTCATTTTTTCACCTAACCTACAATACCTCTTGTTACTGCACCAATAACTCGTTTTTCTCCTTTTTCTGCCATCCAAGCTTTACCTTCTTCTGTATAGAGATGACATCGAACTGAATGTCCAGGTTCTATTTCAAGTAATTCGGGTAGAACAGCTTCACAAAGATCCAGCATGTGATAATCACAACGTGGGTGGAATCTGCAAGCTGATGGTGGATTAATCAGATTTGGAATCGCTCCTCTGATAATCTGTAAATCTTCTCGCTGTGCATCAGGTCGAGGGATAGCACTTAACAAACCACGAGTATATGGATGATATGGAGATTTGAAAATAATCATAATGTCACCAATCTCACAGATGAAACCTGCATACATGACAGCTACCCTATCGCACATCTCTGCTATTACACCCATATCATGGGTAATAAGAATGATACTCATGTCGAACTCTTCAGAGGTTGCTTTGAGTAATTCGAGAATTTGTGCTTGGATAGTTACATCTAGAGATGTTGATGGTTCGTCTGCAATCAGGAGCTCAGGATTACAGCTTAAAGCCATTGCAATCATAACTCTCTGTCTCATCCCTCCAGAAAACTCGAAGGGATAATTATCAACACGTTCATCTGCACTAGGAATACCTACAAGAGACATTATCTTTACTGATTTTTCTTTTGCTTCTTTCTTAGTAACCTTTTGGTGCAGCATAATTGCTTCACTAATTTGGTCCCCTACAGTAAAAACAGGATTAAGACTGGTCATGGGGTCCTGGAAAATCATTGCGATTTGATTGCCTCTGATTTTACGCATATCTGAATCACTTAGTTTACGAAGATCTTGACCATGGAAAATAACCTCCCCATCAAGAATCTTTCCTGGAGGATCTGGAACAATACCTAGGATTGATAATGCTGTGACAGATTTGCCTGAACCAGATTCTCCTACCAAACCAAGTGTTTCTGATTTATATACTATGATATCAACGGATTCAATGGCTTTAACCACACCTTCTTCAGTGAAAAAGTATGTTCTTAATCCATTAATTTCCAGTAACACATCTTCTGGTGGACGACTCATAAAATCACTTTATACATTATTAGCTAATAATCTTAAATCACTTTGTTGATTTTGTTATTCTAACTTTTATAAATTTACCTATCAAACTCAAAGGTTTCAGTATACTGTAGTATAAAGAGCTTATATCAACTTTTTTTGCTTTTAAGATGTTTGTAAATTATATTCTAACTACTCCATTTGATAACTTGAAAGAAAATCTAGCTTTGAAGAATTGTACAATTGACTATAAAACTAAACGACCATTCTATTAAATCAATGAAACTCTCTCTTCAGTTGATATTTACTCACTTCTTCAGAACCCCAGCTTTTCGAAGCTTTTTTCTGTATCTATAAACATCTTTTCGAAGAGCTGGAAGAGGTACTTTCAAATCCTCTTTCAGATGAAGCATTACAAACAATTTGACTGCAGGGTAATTAAGATAAAAGGGGAAAAACGCTACTATCATTGTCAGAGCTGAATTGCTTACATTTGCATAAGGGACAATCTTCTTTCGAGTAAGGTCAGTGATTTCTTCCAACATTGAATCTAGCTCTTCACTAGCTTGAGGGAGAATCTGTTTCAGATATTTTGTTAGGAGATTGACTTTTGTTAGTAACTCATCAGTAATCTTCTCGCAATTTGTGTATACTAACTCAGCATTCTCTAGAATTTTTTTCGCTTGTGTGATTTTTCTACAATAAATGCCTAAATCTTTGTCTACTCCCCAAAATCGTAAGATTCTAAATAACAAATTCTGTTTTAATTCTCGACCATAATAAGCTAAAGTATTATCAAGAAGGGCAAGAAAATATGCTATCATATCATCGTTGTTGAAGCTATTATCACCAGAATGACTTTCCAGTAATAAATCACTTAAATATTGAAATTGGATAAAGGCTTCTGCAAAGATATTTTCAGGTATAGTTCTCTTGGCTAAATCAGAAATAATCTCAATAAATCTGAATACATGGCGTAGGTCTTGGCTCCAATCTATGCGTTCCAATTTTCCATTGATCAGAAAGAGTGGGGTCTGCAATTCACGGATAGTTTTCTCAAGGGGCTCTAATTGCACTTTATCAACAATAGTAGTCATTTCTTCCTCGAAGTAATATAATGAATTTGGTTTAAATACTCAATAGATTTTTTGTGCAGTAAGGTTACAGTTAGAGAGAGTTGCAGAACCAATCTACTTTCACGTAGATGGAGAACTCCCTCCCGTGTTCGAGTTTACACCCAATCTACAAGATTTTTGACTTATGATGTGCAATTAGCAAGACACATCGATATGATAATAACCACTTTGATTAATAAAGGAAGAAAATATAATTGCATTTTATTTGCATGTTAACAAAAGAAGAAAAAAAATTTGAAAGAAGGACCGAATTTCTTGATTAAAATACAAGATTCAATGCTTTATTGGTCAGGTTCTGAAGAGATTTTAAATAGAGTAAAGCAAGATATCCTTAATCTTAAACAATCTATAAACGATAAGAATCATAGAGTAGCTCTAGAAGAAATATTAACATATGTAGAATAAGATAAAAGAAGAAATAAAAAGAAAAAAAGAGTTTGAGAGAAGGTTTGGTGGTAAAAACTTAAACCAAACCATTTATTCTGAAAATAGAAAAATGCAAGGTTTAATCAATTTTAAACCTCATCTAGTGTTGGACACACAGTTGCCATTACCGAACCTTTTCCACAGGTATGAATCATCATTGAAACCATAGGCCAGTGATGTATGTTCTTAATCTTTCTTACTTTCTTAACGGCTTCTTCTAGTTTTTTGAGCAATTCAGGTGCTCCTGCATCAGTCATAATGAGATCATAAGTTAAGCCTTCATCAGTTTTTTCTTCTATGTTCTGGACAATTTTCTTAATAGCGCCTTTAAAACCAACACCTCCCCCGATACCAGTTACTCCTGTTTCAAAGTTTAGTTCAAATAAAGGTTTAAGTTTCATTAAAGAAGAGAAAACTGTAAGTCCTGCACTTTTTTTAACTCTACCTGTTTTAAAAAGAATGTCAAAATTTATAGATAGTCCAGCACCATAAATATTGTATTTGATGGATTCCAAGTATTCAATAACTTCATCATGAGTTTTTCCTTGGTTTAACAATTTTACAGCTATAAGTACCATTGATCCTTGACTTGGAGCCATAATACCACTATTGTAAATTGTAATTTTAGCTTCCTTCAGTTTTTTAGCAGCTACTTTAGCAGAATTTAAAGCGCCAGAAATATTAGGACTAAGTCCAATATGAAATATTTCATCATAACCATCATCTAAAATTTTCTGAAAAGCATCAAGATAGTCTTGAGGACTAGGAAAATTAGAAGTAGGAAAAGGATTCATATCACTTAATTCATTCATGAATGTCTCTCTATCCAATTCTGAAAGTTCTTTGGTTGGTTTTCCATTTATATTCAAATAAAATTCAATAAATTCAATGTTGTTTTTATCTGTAATTTCCTTAGGGATGCATGTAGTTACATCTGTTGTAACTCTAATAGTCATAATTTGTTATTAAGTTTGGTAACTATATAAACAATGTCCTTTGAAATTTGGTTTAATATCTAAAATACTTTTTAAGTAAATCATTTCATTTATGGCAAAATTGTTTAAATTCTTACGTTTTGTTCCGATTTTTTACAGAAACTAGTAATCCTAATGGTTCTTAATTACATTTATATAATTCTAAATAGCCAAAGCTGTTTTAAGAGAACAATAAAAAGAAAAAGAATTGAAAGAAGGTACTTTAGTCCTTCAGTCTTGGGTCTAAAGCGTCCCTTAAAGCGTCACCGAGAAGGTTAAATCCTAGCACCGTAAAGAAGATGAACAACGCTGGAAACATTGGCATCCATGGATGGTCCACTAAATCGTTTTGCCATTTATTCAAATCATCTCCCCAGCTCACGGCATTTGGATCTCCGAATCCAAAGAATGCTAATGCTGCAAAGAGGAAAATAGTATTTGCTATACCTAGCGTTACGATAATAATTAGTGGTGCCAAAGAGTTTGGTAGGATATGCTTGAAAATAATTCTCATATCACTCGCACCAAGCGCCCGTTCCGCTTCAACAAAGTCTTGCTGCTTCAAAGAGAAGAAGTTTGACCTAACTATAAGTGCTGTTCCTCCCCAACCGATCAAAGAGAAGAATATTACTACCACCGTATACCGACCTCCTGGGATATTCGCGTCCTCAAAGAGTACAATGATAAATATCATCAGAATAAAGCCTGGCATTGAGTAGAGTATTTCAATAACCCTCTGTAAAACATCATCTATAACCCCACCATAGAAACCCGCAATGGATCCTAGAACTGTACCAATGATAACTGTGGTCATCTGACCAATGAAACCTAGAGCTAAAGAGACTGTTGCTCCAAAGAAAACTCTGGATAGCATGTCATGACCAATACCATCTGTGCCAAAAGGATGTAAAAATGATGGAGGGAGTCTTGCTTCTGCTGCGAAATGGTGCCTTGGATGTTGGAACAGTACGAGAGGACTGTCCTTAGGCATTCCCGGAAGCCATAATTCAATATAGAGATTGTTGATACTACCAATCTTTTCTGGATCTCCGTAGAGTACTCCTAATTCTGTGAGCCAATTATCAAATCCAAGTAAAATCCAAGATGCGAAAGCCATCAAAATTAAGAAGAGTACGATGTAAAGACCAAGCATACCCATTTTATCTTTCTTGATTCTGCGCCAGACAATACTCCACTGTCCAGCACCTTTCATGGCTTCAATTTCTCGTAGAGTCTTTTCGTCTAACAGAAATTCGCCTATTTGTTCTTGTTCTGCTGTTGCCATATGTATATCTCACCTTAATATCTTATTCTTGGGTCGATAAAGACGTACGTGATATCCGTAAGTAACCGCGCTACAAGAAATAGCAGCGGAAAGATCGTGTTCGTAGCCATCATCATTGGATAATCTCTGAAGAGCGCTCCTTCTAGAAAGACTGTTCCGATTCCCGGCCATCCAAACACACTTTCGATCATAACAGAGCCTGCTAAAAGCCCTGGTAATGAATTTCCAATAATTGTTACTATTGGTAATAATCCATTTCTGAACGCGTGTTTGTAAATAACCGCTCGATTGTCTAATCCTTTTGCTTTCGCTGTTGTGATATAATCTTGTCTCAGAATCTCTAACAGTTGTGATCTTACTAACCTTGCCATAAATACTAGACCACCCAATGTTAGAGCTATTGTTGGCAATATCAGATATTTATAGAAATTTGGATTTAGAAACAGTGGTTTCCTGAATGCATCTTTATTTGCTACTCCTGTGAAGTTAAATAACTCGAAAGAAAGTAACATCAAAAGTTTTGCAAGCCAAAACAGAGGCATTGAATATCCTAACAGCATCGCAACCGTTAATGACCTATCCCAAAAAGAGTTTTGACGTGTTGCTGATACTACACCAATTGCTGTTGCCAGTAATAGCGAGAATACAAATGAAAGTACATTGAGCACTACTGTATATATTGCTCTTTCCCCTATAATTTGCGCTATCGGTATACCTTCTCCCGCCTGAGTATAGTACCACGACTTACCTAAGTCAAAATGTAGTAAATCGTTAACAAAAGATACATAACGATTAAACCATGGGACAGTGTACATATCTTGAGTAAGAAGGCCCATTTCTATTGCTTCTCTGTTGTAAGCATTATTGTAACAGACGTCATTATCACATTGGATTAACCCTAGTCTTACGACTACAGGGTCACCAGGACTGATGTTGATAAGTGTAAAGTTCATCAACGTGATTCCTAGCATAACCGGGACAATATATATGGTTCTTCTAATAATGAATCCTTTTAATGACATATATTTTTCTCCGCGAAGTTTATACTCATAAGAGTATTAGTGAGTCACTAATTATTATTATGGCCAGTTTATGCATTTTTAAGTCTTATGAAGAAACTAGGGGAAATATATATAAGTAAGAAAAGTCTTGGTCCAAATCTTAAAAAACTCTAAAACTCGCATTTAGACCGTTCCAATTTGCTTTTTTGAAGATTTATTTCTCATCCATTCCTTCTGGTTCTTCATCTAAATTCTTTTGATCAAAAGATATCTTTCCATCGTGCATATGAAGAATCCTTTTTGCTCTTTTTGCAGCTGCTAGATCATGTGTCACTAAAGCTATTGATGTTCCTCTTTCACTATTAAGTTGTTTAAACAAGTCTAGAACAGTTTGTCCGGTATTAGTATCCAGATTCCCTGTTGGCTCATCTGCGAGAAGTAGTATAGGTTCGTTGATTAGAGCTCGCATTATGGCAACTCTTTGTCTCTCTCCTGAACTTAATTCTTCAGGGAATTTATTTTGAAGATTCTCTATTTCAAATTCCTTGAATATTTCATTGACTCTTGATTGTCTAACTTCATATGGAATACCATCAAAAATCAGAGGAAGTTCCACATTTTCTTTTCCAGTTAACCCTTCTACTAAGTTAAAAAACTGAAAAACAAATCCTAGATTCTTCCTCCTAAAATCTGTTAAATCCTTTGTAGAAAACTGACTCAAATCTATTCCATTAATGATTATTTTACCCGTTGTTGGAATTTCCAATGTTCCAATTAGATTCAAGAGAGTTGTTTTTCCACTACCACTTGGACCAACAACTGAAGTAAATTCTTCTCTGTGAAAAGTCACATCAACTCCATTTACAGCATTTACTACACTGTCACCTACAATAAATCGTTTTGATAAATTCTCACAAACAACAATCTCTTCAGTCATCTGACTATTTTAGAAAAATAAGCACTAATAAACTTGTTCAAAGGCATTTTTTTCTTTTAAATGCCACATAACTAAACTACTGGAGGTTGAAGAAAGATTGTTTCTTGCGCTGGTGCTAAGTAGAGAATTTTTCCTTCTGTTTTCTGATTTGCCTGTTTTGCTTTGAATGTGTAAATTAGTGTAGGAATATATAAAATGTGTAGAGTAATATCAGAGAAATCTGCTTTTTCCATAAATGAACCTTCGAGAAGTTCCTCAAGATTTTCGTGTTCTAACATATCATTGATGTTAGTAGAGAGCTCTTCTGAAAAAACTTCTAAGAATCTTGCATTTGCTTGTTTTAACTCCATAGTTGTTAGTATCTCTATCCATTCCCTCAAAGTTTCATCTAGCTTCTTTACGTGATCTATTTCCTTTTGTATGTTTGCTTTTCTTCTCTGAAACTTTCTAACATCGCGGATTAATACTTCTTTTTCTTCTCTGGTTATTTTCTTATTCCTTTTTTCATTTAATTTAAATTTCTTAGTTCTAGCATCCAGATGTCTCTGAGTCTTTTTGAGTTTAAAGAATTCAACTTGTGCGTCTCTATTTATTTTCTTTTGCTTTTCTTCAAAATCTACTAATTGTTTCTTGAGGATGCCTTTTGTTTTAGTGAAATCATCCTCGTTTTTCCATACATTTTCCCGTTTCTCTACTATTTCAATTAATTTTTTCAAATGTAATAATATGTCATTCTGATAGTTGTGTAGATTTTTCATTTTCTTGTGATACTCACTAATGAATTCCTTAATCAACACTGTATCCAAATTTATGAGTTTCATTTTGTGAGGTTTCTTACTTAGGTTACTTCTAGCATCTTTATTCAAGAGCTGGGTCAGCTTAATTTGGAATCGGTTAAAAGATTGATTCCAAATCTCTTGTTCACTGGAAGATAATTCTAAATCTTCTTTAATCCCAGCAAAAAGAAGTTTAAATTGCCTGCTAGTTCCATGCTGAATAGTAGGTAAACTAATTGCTTCTAAGCTGACTGGAATTATAGCTTCAAAATTTCCTTCTAGTTTACAAAGCACAAAAGGGAATCCGTAAGAATCTTTGCTTTTGATATCAATAGATTCTATTGAAGGAATTTTGCTTATGACTCTCCTTTTAATCTCATCATCAGAAAGCTCATCTTTATCGTAGTAAAAATCAGTAACCTGAACTTTTGCACCAGGATATAGTATTTCCAGTTCTTCCTCAATTTTAACTAAATCTGGAAGTTTTACTACCTTGATATCTTTTGTTTCTTTATCAGCAACTTCAGTAATCCTTTCTTCTAATTGCAATGTTTGTTTCTCAACCTCTACTACTTCTTCAGCGATTGAATCTTCTTCCTTAATACTATCTGTATGCTGTGGTTCAAGTGTTTCCTCTTCAATTTCAATTGTTTCTGCTTTTTCAGGAACTTGATTGAGTACCTCTTCAATCTTTTTAACTAATGAAACATAGCTGGAAAGAGATTGGGGTTTTTCTTTAGGGGATTCACTCATGTATTATAACCAATTTACTATCATGCTTCGAAATATTTAAACTAGTCGAAATTACTTAACGTGAAAGTAGAACTAAATTTCTATTCTATGTAGTCTCTATTGATACTATTTGTTCTAAAAAATATCCACGTATTGCCCAGTTATATAAAGAAAATATTAAACGTAATATAGGTGAATGATTATTTCTGACAAGAAATGTCCTATATGTTATTCCACTTTCCCAACAAAAGTTGTATTTTGTCCTATTTGTGGGACAGAATTGGAAACACAGGTAGTAAAACCTCTACAACCTACTGAAACACCATATGGTATTCCTCCAAACAATCCTTCTTCTCGACCATTTTATAGAGATGAACCTATAGAAACTAGAAGTGAGAGAGAAGATTTTGAATTGGATTCAACACAGTTTGCATGGAGTGCTTCAGATTCAGTAGTTCCATTAAAAATGAAAGGACAAATAAGCTATAGTGATGGTTTTAATCCACCAAAGTTTCAATTAGGATCTTTCAAGAAAATGTCCTTAGCAGAGATCCTTATTGTTGGAGCACTAGGTATTTCAACCTCCTTAGCACTAGTGATTTTTATAAATTTGTCACTTTTATTAGTGCTTAGTATTCTTCCATCTTCATGGGTTTCACTACTTCTAACCATATTTTCATTTTTCACATTTTCATTTCTAGTTTTCATATTTAACAGAAGAATTGCAAAAACCATTAGTTATTGGAATGATGAAGAATCAAAACTTCCAAAATCAAATATACTTACCTTTGGTTCAATCTATTCTATTTACATAGCAATTGCAGGTGCAATATCTATAACTTTTGTTAAGATCTTTCAAAGTGTATCCCAAGGATCAAGTCAGAATATTGCAATCTATTTACCTTTCTTACTAACAGCTATAGTTCTCTCCATTATCTCTCCTATATTCAGAATAGCTAAAACTCTCTCCTCTTTGAGGGAATCTAGTGTATTTCAAAGCTTAATTGATGCTTATCAATTTCCAAGATTCAGCTTAAAAAGAGTTATTCAAAGCAGCTTGATATCCTTCTTGCTTCCAGCATCAATATTAATTGCAGGATTAAGTTCGTTTTCAAAGGTTTTTCTTACCATCTTTTCACCAGCTGTTGAATCAGCAGCATCAGGGTTAGACTATGCTATATGTTGCATAGTTTTCCTATTCTTTGTAATCAGTATTGTCTTTGGAAGTTTTTTGGATATTACTGGAATATACCACTATGAAAAATTAATTAAGGAGCATGTAGAACCTCCCAGTTTAACTTGGATAAAAGGTAATTTTTCTCAATCTCAATTTGGAAACGAAATTAAAAATAACACCGAAGCGGTTTCGAACTATTCTGGCAACGAAAGAGAAGAACGATGTCCAACTTGTTCTGCTTTAATCATCGAAGGAGCAGAATTCTGTACAGATTGTGGAAAAAAGATTGTTAAATAGAGTGCAAACTCTATTCTTCTTCTTGTATCTTTTCAACAATTTTCTTAATTATTGCTTGAATAGTATTCAGTCTATCTTCAATAACTTGGACTCTATCTTGAAGTATATTGAATTCTTCTGGAGAAACTGATTCAGCAGATTTGGTTTCAGTAATGACAAGTCTTCTTGGAGCTTCAGATGTTTTTTCTTCATAATCATCTAAATCAATAATACCATCTGTCTTTGCAGGAGGTGCAATATCCTTTATGTTGTTTGCTTCTAGAAGCTTGTAAGCAAGAAAATCAAATGTATCTTCAATGTTCTCTCCAGTTAAAGCACTTGTTTCGCTGTAATAAAACCTAATCCCAGTTTCAGTTTTCATCCGGTTACAAAACTCCAGAGCCATTTCCTGAGATACTCTTCTTTCCTCTTCAAGATCGATTTTATTGGCAATAACTATATAGACAAGAATACTATTGTTTGATCCTTTGATTGCTTCATCTAGCCAGTTCTTCAGATTAGTCATAGTAGTTGGATCTTGGCAATCAAAAACAAGAATTCCTGCAATAGCGCCTTTATAGAATGTGCTCCGAACAACTTGATAACTGTCTTGCCCTGCTAAATCCCATATCTGAAAGGTGATAAGATCATTTTCTGTTTTTATCTTCTTACTAGCGAAGTCAGCTCCAATTGTTTTGAGATAACTTGATTCAAATCCCTTCCCCATATATCTTTCACGAATAGAGGTTTTACCAACTGCACCTGGTCCTGCTAAAACAATTTTAAAATTCCATTTACGCAA
>Ga0114922_10005388_pt1 | contig 11809 bp, 18 predicted proteins | sample AartaG_FD_100975 | JGI IMG/M metagenome (GOLD analysis project Ga0114922, IMG submission 100975) | Deep subsurface microbial communities from Aarhus Bay to uncover new lineages of life (NeLLi) - Aarhus_00045 metaG | ecosystem: Environmental > Aquatic > Marine > Oceanic > Sediment | place...
ACGGAAAGAATGTGCGCTCAGTTTAGGATTATCGATATTTATCCTTCTCAAGTTCTCCTTCACAATCATTCTCAGCGTTCTTGTGGTAAGACGTTGATCTTTATTCCGGTCACTGACAGAGACGAAGAGAGGATCCTCGTGATCTGCTTTTCCTCTAGCTCCTAAATAATCCAGAATAGGAGAGAGGCTTTTCTCCGTGAGAATAACAAAGCTGTCTTTTGAATCCCTCCCTTTTCCCTGGACGTATAACAGCGCTTCCCCTCCCTTCTGCATAATGTCTCCAACATCAGCTCCAACCACCTCCATGGTCCTGAGCCCGGTCCTGGCCATCAGGTTGATGATTGCGTAATCCCTCTTTCCCTGGATAGTAGAAGTATCGATTTGATTCAGGAGATCTCGGACCTGGGAGGAAGTGAATGATTCTCTCAGGTGACCTCGAGGCTGCCTGACTCCCTTTATATCTTTTGCAACATTCGGATATTTCTTTTTTCCCTCCAAATACGCGAAGAATCTTTTTACAGCAACCAGGTAACAATTAACAGTGTTTGCCTCAAGACCACTATCCTTGAGATAAGATTTGAATTTGAGAATGGATTCACGATCAGGCTGACTGATCCCTTCTGCAGCGAGCCAGGATAAAAACTTTTCCAATCCCTTCCGGTATGCCTGTTTTGAGATCTCCTTCACATCCTGGGCGGCCAGGAAGTCAGTGGTCAGATCAGGGACAGCGAGGGCCCGGACCTTCTTTCCTTTGTTAATTCCGATTATTTTTGCCATTTCTTGAATCCTTTATTTGGATTAGAAACGTGACATCAAAAAATCACGATGTCTTATAATTTGATTTTAACTCGGATATCTGATTTGTAAACAGAGACCTAGGATTTCTTTACTTGAGGAATTTCTGGCTCGGACCTGGGAGGAAGTGAATGATTCTCGATTTCCGTTGCTACATTGGAATATTCCGTTCACCCCAATTTTTTCTATTTAACGCTGCAAAAACGGTGACAGTTTTTATTTAATTTTGATAACAAACTCTGTCCCCTTGTCATGCTCTTCCAGGAACCACTCCATCATATAGATCATCATATCCGTGAGAGTAAACCGGTTACGCTTCGCTATCTTCTTGACCTTTGTCTTCAGATGTTTTTTATCCGCAGGCAGCCGCAGGATTATATCGGGATTCCTTTCTTCTACCATGATACACCTCTCCTACATTATACAGCCTGATAACAGACTGTAAATGTCTTTATTTTTTCCTATCCACGATCTCGGCTCTCTTGTCAAAGAAGCCCTGTTTAATCATGTTCCTCAGCCAGAAGAGCAGGAAATTATTCAGGTCTTTCTTTGCCTGAAGGTCAACCTTTCCTGGCTCGGGATAGACTCTTTGGAACAGCCCGAAGTCTGACTGCTCAAAGGTCAACGCCTCGGCTAACTTCGAGACCGGATGAACCCTGACTGTTATCTCGGGGTCTTTCATAAGATCACCGTTTAACTCCCAATAGTGAGCCAGGGAAATCTCAGGATAACGCCGATCAACTGTGATATTCTCGACAACAAGAGGCATGAATCCGTTGACCTCTAATTTGAGATATCCCTTGACAAGCTCGCTCTCGGCAAAGGCCACGATATCGCCTGTCAGCCTGTCTAAGAGCTTAAAGATACGCTCATATATAAGCGTCATAACATAACCTCCTAAATTTTAGAATCGGCTCAGCTATGGCCTTATGGCTTCTTCGATGGCCGTATCAAGGACAACATCGAGATCGTGACATAAGGCACTATCAATGCCCTTGCCGACCCATCTCAATTCATCATCTGTCAACAGCCGACCCAACTTTTGCTCTGCGTAATCCTGAACAAAACCTTTGTCGATACAAAAGATCGTCTCTTTCTGTGCAGTCTCCGGCATACAGAATCACCTCCTTAGAGCCTTTCGACTCTTGAATTCTCGTAAGACTCTATGCTCCCAAGCCTTTAGGTTTTAGGAGAACTTCCGCCTTCCGTTTACAATCTGGACAAATATCCCCTGGCAAGAGCTTGAACCCATGCTCTTTAGGACACCTAGCACAGTACCAACAACACTTGACCATACCCCTATGAATATAGGGATGATTGTCCGACCCTGGACACTTGATAACACCCATGAGATCACCTCACTCTCTTTTATTTTGCCTTTAGGCAATCGCTTAAACCCTCTGAGATCAGAGAGCTTAAGAGAGAGCCTAACGGCTCCCAATGTCCCATGACATAGCTTGCTTAATTTCCAAGGGGAAACGCAGACCGTATTGACAATGTATCCCCACCGCACGCAGAGCGTAACGAGCGTCTCACCCCGACCAACCCGACTAATCAACACGACTCGGGAGAGAATTGTCTCAGCTTATCAACTGAGGTCAGCTTGTCAGAGAACTTGCGCTTTTATTTAGCCACAGAGCGGCTGGAACTGTGACGCACTCTCGGAGATCGCCCGGCATGTTTACTCTGGACATGCAAAGCACCCGATCTTTCTCGAGCGCCACCAGGATTTTTATTTATAGCCCTCAACCCTGACAATTTTTTAGGCTTTTGGGAGTGTTTAGAAAAATAAGCCTCAACCGCCACTCCCAACGGATGAGCCTTTATGTATGCGGGAACACCGCCCACACATAGGAGAATCCCCGAAGGAATCCCCTCTTGAATACCATAGAATTTAAGCATGAAATCAGCATCATCCAACTTGCAGTAATATCTATTCTCTGCCCTGTATATATGGGGACAATGCAGACATGCCCTTTTAAACCTGGAGAGATCAGGATAGATAATATATTTTACGTAACCATTACGCTTTAAACCTTTAGAGGATTGAATCACAAAAGGTTTAGGTAACTGGAAATTGCAATTTTTTCTCATTGTGTCCCCGAGGGGACAAGCCATCCTCAGAAGAGGACAGCTTGACCCTTCATTTTGTGGGAGACCTCAACCTTGCTCAGTAAAGGATTGACTTTCCGGAGAATCTTATCGGCAGCCGAGACGATCTTTAGGCTGTGCTCTTTCAGCTTGTCTTTACCATCAGCACCACCCCACCGACCGAGATAAAACTTTGACCCTGCATTTTTAATACCAATACATTCAGCAACGATATAAGCGACAGACTCAGCTTGCAATTCAGCAACTTCCCTGGAGACCTTGACCCCTTCATCCTCTTTTAAATGCCCTAGCAGAACATGAGCGACCTCATGGAGATAACAAGCGACCTCTTGAGCCTTATTCTTGCGCCTGGAAATGGTGATCTTCTTCCCATCTGTCCAACCATCGGCGACCCCTTGCTTTACTTCAACAGGATAATCGAACACATCAGATACCGCCTCGACTGTCAAATCACCGTTGCCCTCGACCATCGTGTTACCGATATCCAAATCATCCCCATCCGTTTGACCGTAATCGAACACATGAACTGGCATGAACCCTGAGATATACTTCTTTACCTGTTCATCCTTTTCATCGGAACCATCATCATCATCCGGAGAATCAGAGACAATCTTTCTCAACACATGTTTAGAGGAAACCATAGGAGCCAGAATCCAAATCGCCTTAGAGCCTTTCTTTACGTACCGCCCGACCTTTCGCCATTGATTGTAACCAGCGACAAGAGAGAACCCGGGACATTGACCCCAGATCAGAAACAGATTAGACAGACTGTAACGATGGAAACCGGACCGCCACCGCTCACCAAACTTCCGCAGCTTGTCTTGATCGGTTACAATCTCAGAGGTCAAATCCTTTAACTGAGAAACCAGGAGCTTTTTACGCTCCTTTCGATTGAGAGAACAGTTGTTACTCTCAACGCCTGACACTTTGCACCTCCAAAATAGATTTAAGAGCCCATGCCCTTAGAGACAACCCTCGAAAGAATTCCCGAGAATTGTCTAAGAGAATCATGAGCCTAGATACTCCGAAAGACTTTTCTCTTTCCATGCCCCCTCTAAGCCTTTAGACCTGAGGAACAAACGCCACACAACAGGATTTTCCAAATCCCCGAGATCGAACAAGCCACGTCCGAAAGCACGCTCGCTTTTCGGGATAGACAACTCACCTGTAAACCTGTTCATGTGGATGTAATTTCTCGAGAAGATATGTTTGAAAAAGATTTTGTCCCCCTGGAAATACATCATCATGAATTCAGATGACCGCCCGAGACGCCCGACCCCATCCTCTGTGTCGAGTACGACCGACCGCAGAGAATCATCCAACATGGAAAAGTACAGCCGGAAAAGACGGAGAGAAATCCTGAGGTCAGCATAATCTAAATGGGAAATCACCTTAGGATTGAAAGACCTCCGATCTTTTCGCCTTGTGTAAGAAATCAAACGAACCATTAAATTACCTCCCTAAATTGAATTATTTATTTGTTTGGCCTTAATCTCGAATTCATCCATAAGGCCATGATCAGCATAGGAATAATAACGATCATCCCCCACGACTATATGATCAAGTATCTTGATACCCAACAGATGCCCACCCAAGACAATCTGTTTTGTAATATCGTTATCACCCTCGGAAGGCTGAGGATTGCCGGACGGATGGTTGTGAACACAAACGATAGAGCTCGCACCATAGAGCAGAGCAGATTTAAATATTTCCCTAGGATAAACGGCAGAAGTATCAACCGTTCCGATCGAATGGACCTCATCTTTAATCAAATGGTTTTTAGTATCAAGAAAAAAACAGATGAACATCTCTCGATCGGACTTAGCGACCACATCAAAATATTCATACACTTCCCGACTCGAGTTAAAAAGAGTACCCTTATCAATCCGAGGCTTTTCAAACACCCGGAAATCATTGACTGAGAAATTTTTTCTTTCCATTTTTTCCCTCAAGTCTAGTATACCACAGATTATCCGTTTGTAAACCCCCCGGATAATTCTTTTTCAGATCGGGAGAATCAAAAAATCAGGAAAGAGATCGGACCCCACACACGTGCGGAAAAAAAAAAAGGTTTTATTTATTTAATTATTTATTTATTTAATTTATCCCCTCTTATAACTTTAGTAGTAGTAGTCAATTTCTAAGATAATATTCTCTTAGTGCAAAGAACGAGACGAAGAACAAGAAAGATAGCCTTTAGTTTAATATTCCCTACTTTAATAGCTGCATATAATATTAATATATTAATTTTATTAGTGTAGTAGTAACTTTAATAGCAGCCACCCCCAAAAAATAAATAATTAAATTAAATAATTAAAATAAAATACAAAATTAAATAAAAAAAAATCCCCCCCTTGTTACTTTAGTAGTATGTAATAACTTTAATATGGAGGGGATAGTATTTTATTATTTAATTATTTTTGTTTATTTTAAATCCCCTCTTTTAATATTAGTAGTACGTAATAACTTTAATATGTCGGATATTTTTCAACTCGATCGGGATTAATTCCCATTTAATTAACTTTTGTTGACTTATCTTGACCCCATATCCTCTTGTAAGTGTATTATTTATCAATGACTTAGATATTATTGTGTCGCATAATGTTTATTATGTAAACTATCCCTGGAAAAAAAGAAACGCCTGGCGTACAGGGGAGAGATCGATTTTCTCAGGGATTGTTGGGGCTTTTTTTCCAGACCCCCATCTGTTATACATCCTCCCTTGCTCTCTAATTTTAAAAATTTTCCATTTAAGGCTTTTTTAGACAAGAAAATTAATTATTTTTATTTATTTTTGATTTTGATTATTTTAAAAATAAACCCTTTTTGTTTATTTCCTTTTTTAGCGTTTTCAGATCGAGTGATCCATTGACAATTTTGCGGAGAATAATTTCCGTTATTATTTATTCTATCTATTGTAAGCCCTTTTTTATATCCGTGAGTCAAAGCCCAATCGCGGAATTTTACAAAGTCATTCTTCCATTCTTCACAGACCGTGATTCCGCGACCACCATAATATAGATAATCACGATTATGGGGATTTAAGCATCTAGTTTTGATGTTACCCCAGGTGTGATATAATCTCGTGTACCTTCCATTGTGTTTCGTAAATTTCTTTTTTGCCATTTCTTTCTGTAAACAACCGCACGATTTCGTCTTTCCAGATAATAAGTTCCCAGATTGAACGATTACAATTTTTCCGCAGTCGCAATGACAAGCCCAACCGATGTAATGATGAATTCTTTTTCCGGAATCCGCAACCGCAACAAGTCGTCCGAACCTTTTTCCAGCGAGGTTTTTTTTAATTTTCATTTTTCTTTTTTATTTATTTTTTAAATTTTACGAAATATCCTTTTTTGTCATAGATAGCGCCATCGAAGGTATATCTGAGGGATCTCCATTGGGATAAAAGAATTGGTAGGTCTGGGTTTTTAAATTTTGGTTTATTTAGATTTATTATTTTATTTTCGAGTATGCGCCTATAAATTAATTTCCAGTAGAGGTATTTTGCGAGGAATTTAATATTTAATTTCATTTCCTCCGTCCTTTTCCGGTTCTTTTTGTGGGTTTACATCCGCCTCGTCCTCTGTTTGCTCTTGTACCTCTTCCGGACCCGTCACGTTTTGGTACGCCTTTAGCCATATTTATCACCTCCCTTTTTGTTTTATTTCGAATGTCATTTTTCTTTTTTCATTTTGACCGGACTTTAATTTCTTTTATATCACATGCAGGAATAGCCGTTTCGTTGTAATACTCATCTTGGATAATTACAAAGGCCCCTTCATATCGAATGGTTTTGGTAAAGCTCCCCCCGGGCCTTCCTTCATGTGGGAACCTTTTCACTTTTCCATCTTTCATGAAAATGTTTATGTCTCTCATTTCCCCTCCTCAATTCCACCAGATATAACCGCCCGGTTCGAAGGTTATGTGGATGAGGTGGTGCAGGCAGTCATCGCAGCAGAAACCGTACTTGAAGGCTGTTGTGTCCTTGATCGCACGCTTTTTTTTGCAGAGAGCGCAGAAGAACCCCATGCTTTCTTCATCGACCTGGATTTCCGTCACCTTCTCTTTCAGCTTCCGGATTTTCTCTTCCTCGTCCATATTTTTATTACTCCTTCAATTTAGGCCAGGACATCGGAGCCCTGGCTTTGGTAGAGAGGTCAAACAACTTAATGCCGGATCAATTTTCGTTATAATCCCATAGGTAATCGAAGTCCGAAAGTGGACCGAGCGCCTTAGTAATTTTACATGCAGTGTGAATTCTAGGATGTTGTATTTTGTTGTTTACAATGTTGCTTATATGCCCTCTCGATATCCCCGTTCTCTGAGCTAACCAGCTTTGATTTTTCCCGATTTGCTTTAACCTTTCAGATATTCGATTCATTTTTTTCTCCTTCCTTAAGACCTTCCTGGCCATGGCATATTTTTGCCATGGTAACGAAGGCCGTGCTGCTGGAAACAGCAGCGCCCATGCCGGATTTGAGAGGGTCCGGCCTTCCCTCATTCAAGGTGATCAAATAAACCTCCCAAAATATTGTTAAGTTCCCTTATACTTCTATTCATAGCATAGAATTTTATTTTGTAAACAGATCTAGAGAATTTAACTGAATGTTAAATTTTAGAAATGGGATGAAAATTCTTTAAAGACTTTTTTAGTACCAAAAACTGAAGGATATACCCAAAAAGGCAGGGCATCTTCAAGATTTTTTCCTCTTACTAGAAAATAAATTTCTTTATCTATCTTATTTTTCTCTAGAAAAAGGATTAATCCATTTCTTTCAAGAAACCTAACACAGGGAAGAATATCTTTTTCCAGACGTTTATTAGAAAAACGGTCATAGATGTCTCCAATTTTAGTAGAGTTTTCGCCTTCTTCAAAATAACGATTTGATAATAAAGTATAAATCTTTTTAGTGAGATTCGCATTGTACCCAAATCTTTTTAGTGCTTTTAAGAATTTTGGATCTGCGCCATTAAGTTTTGTAGTGATATTCTCGCCGACTTTATTTAAGCCCTCCAAAAAAAGCTTTAGTCCATAAGCTCTACATACAATTTTGATATTTTTCATTCCAAGTTTATAGATGTGATTTCTATTATTTCTCGAGTCGTAATCATCGAGGTATTTAGAAATTCCAGAAACGCGATACATAAGATCACAAGCCGTTCTCCAGTCGCGCTTTATAGGATTTTTACCTTTTACTAGAATTTCGAAAAGTCCTTGCCGATCCTTAATCTCCTTTATCTTAGTAGTTCGGATTAAGAGCCAACCAAAGAAATAATCGTTATTATTAAAGTCTGAACGCGCATGTTTTAACTTATAAGCATATCTTCTGAGTTCATAAGGCCAATTGTATTGCTTTTTAGATGTTCTATTTTTCATATAGCCTTGATATATATTTTTTATAACATCCAGAGTATCAGCTGGAGAATTTGTTGAGAGAATTAAGTTCAGTTCTATTCTTTTAAGAGCTTTTTCTAACACCGGGCCAATTATTTCGTCAGATTTATTGGATTCTGATGGATCCCCCCATTTCCCATTTTCTTTTAAGAAAGATATCTGTTCAGGAGTAAGCTCTTTTTTTTCTGCCAATCTCCTGGTAATGTCTTCCATATAAGACTCATCAGATCGGATTTTAGCCTCAACTGTCATAACTTTTCCTCAAAAATTTGGCACTAATTGGTAGTTTAAACTTAGATTATGAAAAAAACAATTTTTTTAGGAGAGTAAAAAAATGAACAATTTGAGGAGGGCAAGACTTGATGCAGATGTGAGCCAGCTTGAACTTATGAAAAAGAGTGGGATTCACTACAGCGTTATTTCGAAAATTGAAAATGGCTGGTCCATACCGAGCGAGAAACAAATAAAGAAGTTGGCTCATGTCTTAAAAGTGGATCCGGATTGGCTATTTCCAAGAGATGAATTGAACGGAGCCAGGAAAAAAAGCCCAAATCAGGGGGGTGAATAAGTGGAAATAATAGTAGGGAAGTTTAATAAGGATGAAGAAGAACTCAAAAAGAAAAAGCAAAAAGAGAAAAAATAAGATCATATGGCAAGCGAAGAGGAAATCATCCCGGTATAAATACGATTGAGATGATATGGATGAGCGAGGATATTTCACAACTCCAAGAGAAATCGAGGATGACGCAATATTTGATAATCCAAAGCTCTTCAAGGTTTATATTTGGTGCAGATTGATGGCTGGGCACCAAGATGAGAGGTATGTCATGGTAGGAAATCAAACGGTCCGACTTACCAAAAATCAATTTATATTCGGCACATTTACGGCGGAAAAAAAGTTAAAAATGAAACGCTCAACAATCTGGCGATATTTGAGGATTTTGGAAAAAAGGCAAAAAGTGGGAATCAAATCAACCAACAAATATTCAATAATAACAGTAATTTGCGACATTCTTAACTGTCCAAAGTGGGAAACAAGTGGGAAACAAATGGGAACAACTAACAATGTAGACAATGATAAACAACAAGATACTTCACTAAGGGAGGAAGAGAAAGACATTAGGGAAGATATAGAGAGAGAGCTAAAAAAGAAAGAATCCCTTTTGAAGCTGGCTGAGGATAATAACCAAAGCAAGTTTAAAATCGGCTTGCTCTCCGATAATGTAAATCAATTGAGGAAGATGTTGGATGAATATCAAAAAGAAAAAGATTCCTCGCCAAGGCCAATACCTCAGGTAAAAAATCAGAAGGGATATCCCGAGTCTGCCAGCGTTAAGGCTGAATGACATCATGAAGGCGATTGCATGACATCAATCTTTGCCTGTAATTATTGCCACCGGCGTTTATCTGAAAAAAAGCTAGATCGACAATCCTGTACCTCCTGTGGTCATGGCCGGATGAAGAAGATAGAGCCAAAAACCTACTGCTATCAGTGCCACTCACCCATATATGACAATGTTGATCCTAGCCGGGACGTACTCTGCTCTACATGTACACAGATATCTGTGATTAAGGCTAGCAAAGGATCCAATTTGAGATACAAAGCCGCGGATCTAAAGAATTATCGAAAATCAAAAGGATACAGCATGCGCACCATGGCGGAGCTCCTGGGAATTTCGCGTCGACATTATCATCGAATAGAAAACGGTCTTAACCTGCTGAATAAAAAGGCTTTACGCTTGTTAAACAAAACGGAAGTGTGACATGACCCATACAGTACCATTCATCCGGCAAAAAATGTCACATATTGGTGCTGAAAACAAACAAGTTACAAGGGAAAAAATTGGGGTCAGTGACTTTCTAAGATAAAGGCCTATGAATGGAGAACCTTGATTCAGCTACTTGTGAAATTGAAAAAGATTGCAGCCTGTAAATTGAAAATTTGAATAAATGAATAATTCACTCCTAACAGTCAAAGATGTAGCAGACCGGCTGAAGATCTCAACAAGTACTGTATACCGCGTTTGTAAAAGAGGACTTCCCCACATCCATAAGACTTTTGGGATCCGGATCCAGGTGAAAGCGCTTGATGAATGGATTGATCAGGGTAAAAGTATTCATGTTCTTACCCAAAATATATTGCGAAATGTTTTGACAAACATGCCTCCAATCGGTATTGATAAAGCGAAAGGAGGTATTGAGGTGGCGAGGAAAAAGACTCGCCACAATTATGGCTACGGTGCGATATATCTCAGGAAAACGAAAAAGGGAATTCCCAGGTACTACATCGATTATTACGACAATTCAGGGAAGAGGATCCAGGCACTTATTAAACACGCCACAAACTGGAACGAGGCTCATGAGGCTTTAAAAGATGCTGTTCTCACAGAACATTACAACGATTGTGGGATCAAGGAACAAAAAAGAATCCGGTTCGGGAAGTTTGTCGAGATGTTTGTAGAAAACTACAGTCGGGTGAATAAGAGGAGCTGGAAGGACGATTTTTACAGGTTAAGGAAATGCTCCGACTTTTTCGGAAACGTCAACCTCGATGAGATATCACCGCTCGATATTGAACGGTTCAAATCATCCAGGCTGAAAGAGAGAGTCTCACGATCTACTGTTAACAGACATCTCGCGATTTTAAAGACGCTCTATAACGTTGCTTCTGAATGGGGATATGCAGGCCAGAATCCTGTTAAGGGAGTCAAATTCTTTTCGGAAAAGGACACACTTCGACAAAGGATTTTGACCGCAGATGAGGAAGATCGTCTTTTAGAAGCCGCCTCAAAGCATTTAAAGCCCATTCTCTTGATTGCTTTGAATACAGGAGCGAGGAGAGGTGAAGTCCTGAATTTGGAATGGTCCCACATTGATTTTGACACACGAGAGATCAGACTCGAAGAAACGAAGAGCGGAAAGCCTAGAATTGTCGACATCAATTCCCGTCTTTTTGACGTACTGACGGAACTGAAAAACAAGGGCCAAAACAACAGTTACTTGTTCGTGAATCCCAAAACCGGAAAATCCTACAAGAAACTCCAAACGTCCTTTGATGGAGCGTGCAGGAGGGCGGGAATCGAAGGATTGAGGTTCCACGATTTGAGGCACACGTTCGCAAGCCGACTTGTAGAAAGCGGTGTCGATTTGATCCGAGTCAAGGAAATCCTTGGACACAGCACGGTCAAGATCACGGAACGGTACACACATTCAAACCGTGAAGAGAGGAAAAAAGCGGTCGAACTCTTGTGTCAGAAGCCATCTCAAAGGGACCAAAAACGGTACAATCTGTTACATATCCGTTACACGGAAAATAGAAGGAAGAAATCCGTGCCTGTAATTCCTTTTATTTCAATGAATTAAAGAAATGGCAAAATCAACGAGTACCGGCCTTACAAGCCGGGTGTCACTGGTTCGAATCCAGTACCGCCCACCAGAGTTTTCCTTTCAACCGCAAAACCGTATTCTCAGCGTTTTTCAACTGAATCTGTGACATATCTACAG
>Ga0114922_10005389_pt1 | contig 11808 bp, 8 predicted proteins | sample AartaG_FD_100975 | JGI IMG/M metagenome (GOLD analysis project Ga0114922, IMG submission 100975) | Deep subsurface microbial communities from Aarhus Bay to uncover new lineages of life (NeLLi) - Aarhus_00045 metaG | ecosystem: Environmental > Aquatic > Marine > Oceanic > Sediment | place: Aarhus...
CGACTTCAATTGCCTCGTTAGGCAAGAACGAACTTAAAAGACGAATCAAGAATTTCAAAGGCCGATTTAGATTAGATTTTACTGAAAGTTACCTCAGCAATCTCAGTGTCGAGAGACTAAGACACATCCTTTTGGCTGCATTAATAAATGGAAAACACCGTGATAAAGAGCCTGTTTCACCTTAAGAGGATAAAAATCTTGGCCTAAAGGCTGCTTCTTACCCGCTCCGCTCAAATCAATGGCTGCAACTGTCTATTAGCAAATGGCGCTCAGCCCACAGCCGTAAGCCAATAAAAAAGCTGGAGTTATTGAAAACTCCAGCTCTGTGAGGCAGCTTTTTCTTAAAAAATATAGTGCAAACCTATAATAATCTTATACTGCCTCACTAAACCAAGACGTATAAGAAGAAAAGACCTATAGCTTCTCTTTTTATATTGTAAACATAAGGGGAATTTTTGCAAGTATTTTTTAGAAGATTTTTCGGATTTTTTCGATAGCTTGCATATTTCCTTGTTTTTAGGCCCGTCAGGGGCGATTTTGGCCTTGATTTGTCTGCCAAACTGTTTTTTTGCATTAGAAATTCGAGCATTTGGGCCTGGCCCTGCGAATGGGCAGAGGCGGGGTTTGAATTCGCCTTCGCGAATCCTTCTCCGCTAAAGCTACGGAGGGCGGATAAAATTGGGTTTGTTTTGCATTTTTTAGTGGGGGGAATATTTTCATAATCCTTTGTTATAGCTGGGCTTATGTTCATTTTGAGACGCCAAAAAATTGGGTTCGTTTTTCATTTTTTGTATCTCGTGAAGCGTATCTCGTATCTCGTAGACAGAAGACAGAGGGCGGAGGACGGTACTTGGAGTTGGGTTCGTTTTAGGACAGTCCGGAGAGGGTTCATATTCGTAATCCTTTGTCGAATAAAAGTTTATGCTCATTTTTTCCTTCGAAAATTGGGTTTGTTTTTCATATAAATGAGAGCGTAGTTGGTAGTTTCCCTCGATGTGGCTCGGGACAAGCTTCGCTTGTCGGTTGGCGATGATACCTAAGGCACAGGTTTGGGCCATTGTAACCATAATAAATTCCTTTCTGGATACCTGCCTACGGGGTTTACGCGCCCCCACTATTGGGGGGCTACCTAAGGCACCCCCTCACTATTGGAGGGGGTTGCGCATTTGATGCGAAAAAGGGGTTTGGCCGGAGGCGGATGAGACTCGTAAGTCGTTTTCAGGAAGGGAGTAAAAAAAATTTTAGATTTTGGGATTTTTGGTTTCAGGTATGTGCGCAAATGATTGAAATTTTGCGTTTGAGTGGTTACTTTATCCAACTACTGCGTTATACAGCCCCGCCCGATGCTCGAAGTACTACAGTACGACTCCGCTCGGTCGAGACTGCAAGCCTTGTATTAGAATAAAATCCCTCACTCAAAAGGGGAAGGGGGGAGGTAAAAAGATACACAAAAAGATACAAGACTCAAGATGCTGGCCGTGGGGGCAGAGGGATGGTGATATTGATACCTAAGATACTTAGGTATTCTTTTATACAAGCTCAGTGCAGGGAAGCTGGGTCCCCGACTACGAATTTCGGGGATAAAGGATTCGGGATTGTGGTGAAAAGGTGCAAAACGTTGCAAAACTTATACAAAATGCTGCCAAACGTTTGAAAAAGTTGCAAAGACGGGCAAAAAGATTGCTTGACAACAGTGTGTAAATGGAGTATAATACTAATTGTTAAACTGGCAAATGGGGGTAGGAAACTCATATGGTTTAGCTGCAAGTGCTTTTTCTGCGCAAAATTGGGTTTTCTTTTGTTTAGATATATAATGAGAAAAAGAAGGAAAAATTTAAAACATCTGGTTTTTGTCAGTATAGCGATACTTGTTCTGACGGGATTGGCGTCGGAGGCACGGGCAAATTTAGTTGATTCTAATTCTATAATCAAGGATGATATCGAATACTACTTCCAGACGGACAAATCGGTTTATGATTTGGGTGAGAATGTAGATATGCTCTACAGGGTAAAGAATATTGGGGATGAGAGCGTGATGTTTCGATTTCGCTATCACCCGGTAACTGACAGATGTAACTTTATGGTGGATAAAGATGGTGATAGAATCTGGGATAATTTAAACCGTCCAAAATTTCCTGCGGAGACTTCTTTTACTCTCAGTCTTGGGGAATCTAAGAGTTTTAACTGGTCGTGGGATATGACAGATTTGAGCAACAATCAGATTCTGCCTGGAATCTATGATGTAACAGGTATATTAGGTGACTTGTCTCTTGGATATGAAGATAAATATGTACCTGTTTCGGTAGAAATTCAGGTAGTTCCGGAACCGGCGACTATTTGCTTATTAGGAACCGGAATAATCGGTATATTGTCTTATAGAAAAAGGAAAAAATAAGTATGATATTTATATAATTAGTGAAGGAGCGAAACTATGAAAAAGGAATTTCTTTGCATCATATTGTTTTTGGTTATCAACACATCTTTAACTAACGCATCCAATAAAATTCATCTTAAATCAAGACGTTTCACACCTGATAAGGGGATAAGTGCCGCTGCGAAACAAAAGATAGAAGCAATTCCCGAAAAGGCCCACGTTCTTATACAGTTAGAGCGTATCCCCTCAATTAAGCAACGAAAGGAACTCGAAGCCAAAGGGATTAAGTTACTATCTTATGTTCCAGATAATGCGTGGTTTGCGTCGATTCCTTCTGCAAAGGTCGGTGAAATTGCAGCACTTGCTCAGGTAAGGGCTATTAGTGAAATACTAATTGATGATAAGATTTCGCCGCAGATAAGAGAGTCAGGCGTAAATGACTATTCGACTATAGAGCAAGGACAGGCGAAATTGGTGGTTCTCTTTTTCGATGATGTTTCATTAGATGATGCATCTTCCGTAATTGAGGATTATAGCGGTACGGTAAAAGGAAAGGCCCGGATTATAAATGCATTAGTTGTCAATCTGCCAATAGATGCGATTACCGGTCTTCTCGGGGAAGATTGTGTTAAATGGATAAACCAGCATTATGAGCCGGCTGTTTGCAATGACGGCTCAAGGGCCGCGATTGGAGTAGATTACGTACAATCGGCTTATGACCTTAATGGAATTGATGTCGTAATAGGCCAGTGGGATGAAGGATGTGTTGATGATACACACAATGACCTGTCAGGAAGGGTTACTTACAGCGGTTGTGGTAGTATTAGCAGCCATGCAACGCACGTCGCAGGGACTGTGATGGGCAATGGATATATGAGTGACGCGTTAGCGGGCGAAGATTGTACAAGCTGCTTTGGGTCTGGAACGCCGAACGATGTTTTTGTTACCTTCTCTGATATTATTGACTGCGGGGACCCGGACTGCCAAGGAGACCCACCTGATGGTACCTATAAACTTGCACAAGATGATGGGAATCCCTGTAAGTGGGTTTATCAGGACGAGGATTTCACGATTCACTGGGTGGCAGACAAGGACGACCCTCAGACTGACAATATCGAATTACGTGCTGCAGGAGATACGGGAGAATGGTTCTTGCGTTCGACTACCGAGTGTAACGACGGGCCATTTACTAATACACACAATAACTGTACATACAATTGTGGTAGAGATGGCAATGCAACAGAAATCACGTGGTGGTTGGCAGGTGACCCGTGTCAGTGGCGCGGAATGGCTACGAAGGCAGAAGTTATTTCATATGAATCTTGGAAAGACGCTTGTGATATGAACGATAATTACCATGATGCAATAAATAATTACGGAATAGATATTTCTCAAAACTCATGGGTATACTTCAATACTTATGGCACTTATGATGATTATTGCAAGTCTTTAGATAGTATAGTCGTAGGGGACATAAATAGGCCAATAACAATAGTTTGGTCGGCTGGCAATGATGGCCCGGGGTATGATACTATAATCCATCCTGCCGCTGCGAAGAATATAATAACGGTCGGTGCAACAAATTCAGACGATGATTCACTATGGCCCATGAGCAGCAAGGGGCCGACTGATGACGGCAGGATTAAGCCCGATTTAGTGGCGCCGGGATGTCAGTATGTATCGGTCGGTCTGGATTTTGGGATTGTTTCAACCGTACTTTATAATACGTATGGGATTGGGTGCGGAACATCATTTTCATCGCCGGCGGTATCAGGGGGCGCAGCTTTGATGCTGCAGCAGTGGAGACAAACCCATACAGGGCAGGGGGACCCACTTCCTTCGACAATAAAGGCGGTGTTGATTCAAACAGCGAATGACGATGTGGATGGCCCAAACGATAGCAACGACCCGGCGGGTCCAGATTATTCTTACGGCTATGGCCTGATTGATGTGAATGAGGCGATAAAGTTAATAAAGGCTGACGATGTAAATAATAATGATGTGATTATAGAGGAATCAGTTCTGGACCAATTCGATAGAGACTATTATACCATTGATGTTACGGCAGGTGTGAATGACCTAAGGATAACGTTGGTGTGGGATGATGAGCCGGGCACAACAAATTCTTCAAAAGCATTAATTAATGATTTAGATTTGATTGTCACCGACCCAAACGGGACAAGACATTATCCCTGGACGCTGGACCCAAGGCCTGGATACGAAGGAAATCCTGCTGAAACAAATGAGCCTGACCATTTGAATAATGTCGAACAAGTTTACGTTAATGAGCCAAATAATGGAATCTGGACGATAGAGGTAAAGGGCTATAGTGTACCTGAACCTGTGCAGAAATATTCTATAGTTACGAATAATCTATCTCTGATTCCGCCGGAAGCGACCTCACACTGGAAGTTTGACGAGGGCAGCGGAACAACAGCGGCCGATTCGGTTGGTGACAACGATGGAAATATAATCGATGCAGACTGGGTAACGGGCAAGATAGGAAGCTGGGCACTTGATTTCGATGGAAGTGATGAATATGTAGAAATTAGCGACGAAGCTGAGTTTGATTTCGGCTCTGACATTGATTTTAGTATTTCAGCCTGGATAAAATCTACCTCTGCTTCCGGGCGAAGGAGGATAGTTAATAAAGCAGAAAGTGGACATTCACCTTACACCGGTATTGAGTTTTACATGGACCCCGGAGGAGTGGTTAAGTTTAGGTTAAAAGACAATGCGGACAAGATTATAGTAAAAACTGACGATGCTGTAAATGACGGAGTTTGGCATTTTCTCGCAGGCATCGCTGATAGAGATGCAAACATGGCAATATATCATAATGGAAGACTTGAAGATTCTAACTCATTGGCCTCAGTTGATGATGTCAATAATGATGTTAATTTGGCCATTGGTAGAAGTATGGATTATGACGGACAATATTTCAAGGGCACCATCGACGATGTCCGCATCTACAAGAACATAATTTTGTCTGCCGAAGAAATCTGGCAACTTTACCGAAATGGGTTAGACGTAGCTATTATAAGTCATTGGAAATTCGACGAGGGCAGTGGAACAACAGCGGCTGATACGGCTGGTGACAATGATGGGAATATAATCGATGCAAACTGGTTCAACGACCCGAACGACCCGAACCGCGGCCGGTGCCTGGTTTTTAACGGTAATGGAGATTATGTAGAAGTTAGCAACGAGGAAAACTTCGACTTTGGTTCTGCGGGTGATTTTAGTATTTCTGCCTGGATAAAGACTACGGCTACAACTGGCCGCAGGAGGATAGTTAATAAAGCAGAAAGTGGACACGCCCCTTACACCGGCATTGAGTTTTACATGGACCCCGGTGGGGTGGTTAAGTGTAGGTTAAAAGACAATGCGGATACGTCTATCGTAGTAACAGATGCGAATACTGCTGTCAATGACGGAACCTGGCACTTAATCGCAGCCGTTGTGGATAGAGAGGCAGACCTTCTTAAATTATATCACAATGATGAACTTGAAGATTCAAATTCATTGGCCTTGGTTGATAATATAAATAATAATATTAATTTAGGTATTGGTAGAAGTATGGATTACAACGGTCAATACTTCGATGGTAAAATCGATGATGTGCGGATTTACAACATAGCTTTATCTCGGGAAGAAATCGAACAACTTTATGAGGAGGGATTGTAAAGATAGTCTCAGGAGATTAATCAATTTACGGGACGGCTGTTTTTCGGCGGCCGTCCCTTTTTTATGGCGTATTGACAGCTGCTGATATATCGTGCGTGGTAATACCGGATGGCTGTGTTGGGCTGCCGACACTTGCGGCATTGGAGCAGGGGATACCGGTAATAGCGGTGCGAGAGAACAAGAACCGGATGCGGAATAAACTTGAAGAGCTGCCGTTTGAGGAAGGGAAGCTGTTTATTGTAGAGAACTATTTGGAAGCGGTGGGGATGATGACCCCTGCCTACGACATGCTGGGGCAGGCGGCCGTACCTTAGGCACAGGTCGCGCGTGGGGTTAGTGCGGGAGCGGTTCGTCGGCCTCTTGTGGAGACGAAAGTTACGCAAGTACAAATCAAGGAATGATTTTCCCGTTATCAAGCATAGTCAATTACAAGTGCCATGGACTGCGCATCGCCCTGGTGAGCATAGAGTTAGCCTGGGCATCTGCGATGAATTCTTCCTTTTCGGTGTTCCATCGCAGCTTGCGGGCTAATCGCATGGCGATATTGCTCAAATGACAGATAGTATCCGAACGAACAGCCTGCTCGATGGGACATATCGTCTGCTGCCGGCTCTTGACGGCATCGAGGAAGTTACGATGGTGGTCTTTGCTCCTGGCCAGATGAATTTCATTAGGGCTGATGACCGATTTCAGCAGCGATTCGGGATGTGCTTCTATCTGGCCTCGTTTGACAAAGACCCAGCCATCGGTGCCTAAAAAAAGCACACCCTGGCTAAAACCTGGAATCTGCAAGGGGTGTGCAGCCGAGGTTGAATTATCCATATATATCATTTTGACGCCGTTGGCGAATTTGTGTTTGACCTTCCAGTTGGTGGCGCAGTCAGCCAGGCCGTCCTCGGGGAAGGTGCCGGTCCCTTCAATCTCAACCGGGCCGGTCTGGTCGGTACCATTACCCCACTGGGCGATATTAATGTGGTGGATACCCCAATTGGCCACGAATCCCAGACAGTAATCGTAGATATGATACCAGACGCTGTAGCAGTGATACCAGGGGGCATTTTCGCGGTCGACATACGGTCGGCAGCGTTCGTAGCTGTACGGTGCCCACGGCGCCGGGCCGAGCCACATATTGTAATCTATGTCCTCCGGGACCGGCTCGGTCGGCTGGTTCGGAAACGATATACTCCCCGGGACGCCTACCAGAATGGTATGCAGTTTGCCGATTCGACCGTTGCGAACCAGTTCACAGGCGAAGCGGAAATTGCTGTCGGAGCGCTGCTGTGTACCGAGCTGGAATACGACCCCATAGCGATTGACCACATTGCGCAGCGTCTTATCTGCCGAGAGACTCAAGCCCACCGGCTTCTCATAGTACATATCCTTGCCAGCCCTGGCCGCCTCCAGACCAATAAGCACGTGCCAGTGGTCAGGTGGAGCAATCGAGACTGCATCAATGTCCTTGCGGGCAATTAGCTCGCAAAAATCATTGTAAGTAGCACAAGCCTTGTTGTCATAGTGCTGGTCAACAATATTTCTGGCTTTTCGGCGCTGACTGCCTCGGACATCGCAAACAGCAACAACCTGAACATCTTTTTGCCCCAAAAATGCCTGCATATTTCCGGTGCCCTGAGTGCCCATGCCAATACAGCCCATTATAATTCGATTGCTCGCAGCAACACTGTCGGCTTTACCCAACGCAGATGAGCGGATTATGTAAGGAAAACCAACCACACCTACTGCCGCAGACGTTGTTCTTTTTAGAAACTGACGCCGATTCATCGCGTTAGAAGTAAGTCGTCGACTTCTAACGGGATTAACTTTGTTCTTTTCATTCATATGTTTATTCTCCTCTTAGTTTTTACCCACAAACTCTCATGAATTAGCGCTAATTATTTTTTATCAATTCGTGGGTGATATTCTTTTATTTTAGCTCGCGGTTAATTTTCAATTTTTGTCATCGTTTTAGCTGGCGGCCCGGCCAGCTCGGCAGTTATGCGATTGAAGAACCTGACGCACTCGGCTATCTCCGGCAGCGAATTTTCCATGTGGTGTTCGTACTCGATGCCGAATAATGTGGGTTTGACACCCTGGCGGTGTAGCTCGGTGAGCAGTGGCTCGATTTGGCCTTTGCCGCTGCCCCAGGGTACATCGTGGGCGTTCGGGTCGCCGAATTTGTTCAGGTCTTTAATATGGAACGAGATGAGCCGGTCCTGGAGCATCTTTACCGCCTCGACAGGGTTGATCCCCGACCGTACCCAATGGCCAGTGTCCCCGCAGGCACCGATCCGCTTGCTGCGCCCCTGGCAGACCTTCAACACTTCCCTCGGATGCCAGTATCGCGAGCGGCCTTTAGGGTGATTATGAATGGCGAGATTGATGCCGTACTCATTGCAGAGCTTTTCAATGGTATCGAGAGCTTGCAGTTCGGGTTCACAAACGAAGGTCTCCATCCCAAGCTTACGGCCGAATTCAAAGGCCTGGCGACATCTTCTCTCGTCGCTGGGCAGTTCAAAAAAGTAATGGCTGGTCAACTTAACCCTGGCTGAATCCAGCTTACCCTTTATCTTGGCCAGTATTTCATCAGACAGGTTTTGCCCCATTTTTTCAGGGATATCTTTGCTGATACGCTGGCTGTCGAAGCTTTCGATAAAACCTAAGCCGAGCGAAGCGGTCTTATCGATTGCCTCAAAGAATGTAAACTTATTAAAGCTCCAGGCCGCGACACCCACACGCCAGTCCTTCTGAACATCTAAACCAGCGTCCTTTGCCTCCACCTCAGGTAAGCAGCAGCCACACAAAACGAACATCAACAAAACAACAATAAATTTTACTTTCGTTATAATCCGTGGTAGTATAAATATGCTCAAAACCAGAACAATCAGTACGCCCTTTAGTTTTAGTGATTTCACTTTCTTATCTCCATATTTAGCCTGCGGTTTCACCGCAGGTTTTTGCTTTATTTAAACAGTGTCAATCCGTGTCTAATATCATACCAGCGTTTTTAGATGTTTGAGACTTCGTTCAGCTTGGTCTGGCGTGCCACACTCCACGGACAGGACGATGTCCCGCGGTGTCTTCCTGCGGATAATCTCAATGACCCTTGTCCAGTCGATTACGCCGTCCCCGCAGGCACAGCCCACCGGCGTGCCGGTTACTTTGCCGCGTTCAGCTTCGGAGTGCTCCACGGAAATATCCTTCGCGTGCAGGTGCACTAATCTTTCAGCTACTCGTTCCAGCCATGCATAGACATCCTGACCGGCCAGGTAGGCGTTGCCGGTATCCAGGTTGATGCCGATAGCTGGCGAGTCAACCAAGTTGTAGATTCGGTCCAAGCCATCGGGCGTCTTGGAATACTGAGCGTGGCATTCAAGGCCGATTTTCACGCCGCGACGCTCGGCAACGAATGCCGCTTCGGTGAGCGTGTACTTCATCAGCACGTGGTCTTCTTCTTCGGTGGTCCACTTGGCCTTGATGCCTTCGTCGGTGTTAACCACCGGTGCGCCTATCTCAGCTGCAACGCGAATTGCCATCTTCAGATACTCGCCGTGAACCTCCGGCCGACCTAAAGGTCCATGAGCCTGAAGAGCTGAAATCTTCAGCCCCGCTTTATCACAGGCATCTTTGATTCGGTACGGGTCGTCGAACATCGAGACGGTGTGGAAATACCCGGCCTCGCTCATCAGCTCCCGTCCGAAATGCACCATCGGCTCGATGTACTCATAGCCTATATGGGCAGCCTTTTCAACAGCCCACTCGAACGGCTTGTCACTGCTGCGAGAGAACTCCGTATTTAAGCCAATATAGATATTACCCATTTGGCGACCTATTTATTCTTGAATTAGTAAAAACCTTCTTGAAATACGTAAGTTGCTAAAAAGCAATGGGCAGGGGCGGATTTGAACCGCCGACACACGGATTTTCAGTCCGTTGCTCTACCAACTGAGCTACCTGCCCATAGAGTGTTAGCCTTGGCTGTATCAAGTGCTGAATTTAGCAGGAAAAACTGATATTGCAAGAAAATTAAGGGCGAGCAATAGTTTTTGGCTCCCGCGGGGCCAAGGCCGTGCCCGTTCTGCTGCATTTGTTTTGCCCTTTGGTGAATTTTGCTTTATGATAAGCGTTATTAGTTTTGTTTTTATGTTAGTTCGTGTGTTTATCGGGAAATCCTGAGGTATCAGTTAAGGAGAGAATTAATGGTTTGCGAGCCGGAGCAGAAGGCCGGAGCTTGTGTTGAGTTGAAGGTTAACGGTGAAGAAATCGAGCTGAACAGCTTTGCCAAGAATATTATTTGCCAGGTGGTCATCGGTATGGCTAAATCTCTGCGTGGCGTTGGCGAGGTTGAGACAATTGAGTTGAAGATTTCGAGAAAGGCCGAATAAACGCTCGGTGCTGATATGCTCAGAATTCCAGGTATGTTGATGGTCGGCTCCGCGGGTAGGGGCAGCGGTAAAACCAAATTCGTGTGCTCGTTAATCGAAAAGTTCAGTTCAAAGCACAATATCATTGGTATAAAAGTGACCCCTGTGCAAAAAGCAAACGGTGCCTGTCCCCGCGGCGGGTCGGGCTGTGGTGTTTGTTCATCATTAAAGGGGCATTTCTACATAACGGAGGAAAGTGATAACACAGCGGACAAAGATACCTGCAGAATGCTTGCAGCCGGAGCCGGTAAAGTTTTCTGGCTCAGGGTCCTGAGAAAATATCTCGAAGAGGGCGCAGCTGCATTATTGGATGTTATAGGCGATGATGCGGTGTCGGTCTGTGAGTCGAACAGCCTGCGAGGTATTGTTGAGCCTGATGTATTTGTTATGGTTAAGGGCTGCGGAGCACAGAGCGACAAAACCTCTGCCAAAGATGTTTTTCGGTATGCTGATAGGATTGTAATCTTCGATGGTGACAAATTTGATATTGATGTCGATGAGATTGAGCTTATCGATAACAGGTGGACATCTAAGATGCAGGCAACGGCTATCATAATGGCCGGCGGCGATAGTGTTCGGATGGGGCAGGACAAGAGCATGTTACCGGTTGATGGACAGCCGATGATAAAATATATCGTAGACCGGCTTCGTCCTCATTTCAATCAAATCCTTATTAGTTCCAGTGATGTATCCAGATACAGCTTTCTGGGTGCGGAAGTTATTCCGGATGAGGTTGCAGGCAGGGGGCCGCTTGGTGGTATAGCCTCGGCGTTAAAGGCTTCCGCTAACGAGCTGAATTTTGTGATAGCGTGTGATATACCGCAGGTCGATATTGATTTAATGAAAATGTTGCTCAGAGAAGGTAAGGATTTTGATGCTGTTATCCCCAGAACAGGCCAATCTAAATATGAGCCGCTTTTTGCCGTGTATAAAAAAAGTGCTCTTAAGGCCATCGAGGAAGCTCTGCTATCAGGAAACAATCGAATAATCGATGCTTTGGGCAGCAGTAAAGTTAAATATATAGACTTGAATGATGTTTTGCAGCTTAAGAACCTTAACACAATGGATGATTACCGGGAGTTTGTTGGGAAGAAAGATAATGCTGCCGTTTGAGGAAGCTTTTGAGATTGTTTTAGACTCGGCTTATATGCTGGGTACCGAACGTGTGGATATTACCAGTGCGGCCAACCGGGTATTAGCTGAAGATGTCAAATCGGATATAGATATCCCACCTTTTAACAAATCAGCGATGGATGGCTACGCCTGTCGGAGGGAAGACGTTGCCAATGAGCTTACGATAATAGAGATGATTCCGGCGGGCGTTCCCCC
>Ga0114922_10005390_pt1 | contig 11806 bp, 12 predicted proteins | sample AartaG_FD_100975 | JGI IMG/M metagenome (GOLD analysis project Ga0114922, IMG submission 100975) | Deep subsurface microbial communities from Aarhus Bay to uncover new lineages of life (NeLLi) - Aarhus_00045 metaG | ecosystem: Environmental > Aquatic > Marine > Oceanic > Sediment | place...
AATTCTTGTTTTATTTTCTCTCCTCTGAATCGACGCTTTGCTTCATGTCTGGACATCACCCTGCCTGCTCCATGGGCAGTGGACCCAAAACTCAGTTCCTCTGCCATCGATGTCCCCACAAGAATGTAAGATGATGTCCCCATGCTTCCAGGGATCAAAACAGGCTGGCCTACCGTTCGATAAATTTCTGGGATCTCTTTCCTACCCGGGCCAAAACTTCTTGTGGCTCCCTTCCTATGGATGCAGACTTCCTTGACTCTTCCTTCGATGGTGTGCCGTTCAAATTTTGCCACGTTGTGGCATACATCATAAACTTGATCCATCCCTTTAGAACTTCCCATTACCCTCTGGAAAACACTTCTTACCCAATGGGCAATCATCTGACGATTGGCAAAGGCAAAATTCGCGGCAGCACTCATGGATTTGTAATATCTGTTTCCTAGATCTGATCGAATAGGTGCATTGATGAGCTCACGATCGGGCAATCCCCGAGTCCCAAATTTGTTCTCCATGAGTCTTATGTAATCGGATGCGACCTGATGGCCTAGTCCCCGGCTTCCACAGTGAATCATCACCATAATCTGGTCCGGGGAATGAATGCCAAAAACTTTTGCCACATCATGATCGAAGATTTCGGATACTTTTTGGATCTCTATAAAATGATTTCCTGCCCCGAGAGTTCCAAGCTGAGGAACGCCTCTCTCTAAGGCCCTTGGGGACAGATGACTGGGATCCGCTTCTCTCATTCTTCCGTTTTCCTCCGTCTTAAGCAGGTCATCTCTCTCTCCGTATCCATTCTCTACCGCCCATTCTGCTCCCTTAACACAGACCCCCTCCAATTCCTTGCGGCTCAGTCGAGTCGTCCCTCCTTTGCCCACACCAGCAGGCACTTCTTTGAAGATTTCAGACAAAAGGAGCTTTCGTTTATCCAGAACATCTTGCTCTGTAAAATTCGTTTTCAATAAACGCACCCCGCAGTTGATGTCATACCCCACTCCCCCAGGAGAAATAACACCCTCTTGTAAATCGAAAGCTGCAACCCCTCCGATAGGAAATCCATACCCTTGATGGGCATCAGGCATGACGTATGCATTGCGTTGGATTCCAGGCAAACAAGCAACATTTTTAGCTTGGAGAAGCGTTTTGTCTTTGCCTACGCCTGTCAACAACTTTTCGGACGCATAAATAATGGCGGGAACCTTCATGTTCGCGTGTTTGGGAATCTCCCAGGTATTCGCGTTTATTTTTTTCAATTCCATGGCTTCACCTTATATATCAGCCACCACCTGCACCATAAAAGGTGCCTGGTTCTTGACGATCATTTCATTATAGGTAATGGCTTTCACATCCCCAAAGATTTCATATTCGATCGCATTCTTATCTCCTTTAAACGAAGCCTGTATTTTCCAACCTCCTGTTTCTTTTTCGAGCGAGACGTTTTCGATCGAACCCAATAGAAAATTCCGAGTATCCAATAGATACAATATTTCCTCTAAGAAATTAACAAGCAGTTGTTCCAAATCTTTTCCTTCCACTACAACGGGAATCTCGATATTTTTAGCTATTTTTTTCCAATTCCACATCAAGGAAGCTACAGCAAGAGCTGCATGAGCAAATGTTTTTTCGAGGGTTTGTCCAAATGCTTGAAACTTAGCGTCAGCCGTGTGGTAAAAAAACTTGTACATTACCATCCTCGATTTTTTTCACCTATTCTTAGTAGACACCGGAAACTGACGTCCCACAATAAGGGCATTTCCCCTCGAGTATTTTGTTCATCGATATATAAAATCCCTGTCGGTGGATAAGCATCTTCTGACAGTTCGGACACGCAGTACCCTCCGACTCTCCGAGAACATTCCCGATATAGATGAAACGCAAACCTTCTTTTTTTGCTACATTATAGGCTAGGCGCAAGGATTTGACTGGGGTTGCATTCGCGTCCATGTATTTATAATCGGGATGGAAACGGCTGATGTGCCAAGGTATATTGAGATCTATTTCTTTGATGAACCTGGCGATTTGTGCAAGCTCCTGTTCGGTGTCATTATGTCCGGGGATGATGAGAGTCGTTATTTCCACCCAAATGTCCATCTCCTTCATAAGCCGTATCGAATCCAAAACTGGTTGAAGATGTGCCCCGCACATTTCCTTATAAAAATTTTCATGAAATGCCTTGAGGTCCACATTACACGCATCGAGATAAGGATGAATGGTCTCCAGGGCCTCCTTACTCATGTATCCGTTCGTTACAAAAACGTTGGCCAATCCCTCTTTTTTTGCAAGCTTTGCCGTGTCAAGCGCATATTCAAAAAAAATGGTGGGTTCGGTATAGGTGTAGGAAATACTCCGACAATGATGTTTTTTTGCGGAATTAACGACATCCTGAGGGGAATACTCCTGCCCATGATTTATGAAGTCTTTGTCTTTCGAGGCCTGTGAAATCTGCCAGTTCTGGCAATAGGGACACCGAAAATTACATCCGATCGTGGCGACCGAGAATGTGGTCGTTCCTGGGAGAAAATGATAAAGAGGTTTTTTTTCGATCGGGTCCACATGAGCGGCAATGACCTTGCCGTACTCCCGGGTAAAGAGCTCCCCTGCTCTATTTTGTCTCACCCCACAGAGGCCAGATTGGCCTGGAGAAATCTGGCAATTGTGATGGCAGAGGAAACAGGAAACCTTTCCCGACTCGAGAGAGTGGTAGAGCATGGCTTTTTTTATCATTCTTATTCCTGTTTCTGATAAATCTCTATTAAATTCTCCTCGGGATCTTTGACAAAGTAAATGAAACGGCCAGTCCCCTCGAGCTTCAAAATCGAAACCCCTTTCTTTTCCAACTCGCGGACAAACGCCTCCTTATCCTTCACTCCTAATCCCCAATGGTTGTATCCTTCCGATGGATAGATTTTCTTTCCCAGCTCTCCTGTTTCGGGTACAAATATTTCAAGAATGGCAGAACCAAAGCGTAATTTGATCAATTGGCATGCAGCCGGCATCCCAAAAATTCGGGTCATCCATTCTTTGGAAATGGTTTTGGTCCCAAGTTTCTCGAAACCCATTTTTTCCGTATAGAATGGAACGAGTTTTTTTGGATTTTGGCTGAACAATCCGACGTGATCGCACGATCCATTCATTTTCTAGCCCCTTCGTAATATCTCGATAATATTCTCCCGAACAAAGTCACCTTATTCACTAGATTATTTATAATTCACAAACACAGATAAATCAAATAACACTGAATTATTTATATATAAACCAAGCCGCGGAACAAAAATCTTTCTGGAAGAGCACCTTCTAGGATTTTAGATCAGGGAAAAAATCTTTTGCCGAAGGACAAAGGGAATTCAACTCACATTCGGGACAATCGGGCTTGCGAGCTTGGCAGATTTTTCGTCCGTGATTGACGAACATGTAGTTGAAAGCGATCCAGTCCTTTTGTGGCACCAATTTTAGGAGATCCTGTTCGATCTTATCCGGATTCTTCTCCTTGCTCAAACCCAATCTCTGCGAAAGCCTCTTGACATGTGTATCGACAGCGATGCCCTCAGCTTTATTAAAGCCGCTGGAAAGTACGATGTTGGCAGTTTTTCTGGCCACACCTTGAAGCGTGATCAGATCCTCCATGCGATCAGGCACTTTGCCTCCGAAATCATCGACAATCTTCTTCGAAGCAAAGATGATGCTTTTTGTCTTGTTCCGGAAAAATCCAGTGGATCGGATCTCCTCTTCTAATGTACTGGGATCGGCTTGCGCAAAATCCGAAGCTGTTTTGTACTTGCGGAATAGTGCAGGTGTAACTTTATTGACCTGATCATCCGTGCATTGGGCCGACAGGACGGTTGCCACAAGGATCTGCAGAGGTGTCTCAAAATTGAGGGCCGTTTCACTTTCAGGATAGGCCATTTTTAATATTTTTTCGATTTCCCCTATTCTATCTTTTGCTCTTTTCATCTTCCTCCTCACAGTAGTTGGACTATTCACGAGTTGAGACCCTCCGCCCCACCCAACAATATCGGTTCGCCCGCAGGGAAAAAATGCCCATAAGTTATAGAGACTTTGATATTGTATAGCAATCTTTCTTTAATTTCAGCAATATCAGGATAACATTTTGTATGTATATCTTAATGTTGGAGTGGGGCGGATCGGCATCGGCATTTTTAATGAATAGTTCAGGTTAAAAGGTGCAGAGGCCTGAGTGACACCCACCCGAATACTCCGACGCAGCCATAATGAAATTCAGGTCCTCCTCTCTTTCTCCCAAAGACCGGGAATCGAAGGAAAGAACCTGGCCCTTTTTTGTGTTGTAACGGTAAATCGTAATTCCCTTGCATTTTAGCTCATGGGCCATTATAAATATCCTTCTCACATCTTCAACAGTTGCATCAGACGGAAGATTGATCGTTTTTGAAACAGAGTTGTCCGTGTGTTCTTGGAACGCAGCCTGAATCCGGAGATGCATATCGGCAGAAACATCAAAAGATGTGATAAAAACCTCTTTCAAATCCTCAGGAATTGACTCGATATCCCTAAGCGATCCTACCCTTCCCACCTCAGCCATCAATTCTTTGGAATACAATCCTCGCCGGCGAAGCTCCATTTCAAACATCGGATGTGTCTCGAAAAATCTCGTTCCTGCTAAGACGTTCCGGATATAACTCAACGCAAACAAAGGTTCGATCCCGCTTGAGCATCCGGCAATGATGCTGATCGTTCCTGTTGGGGCCACCGTATTGACCGTAGCATTTCTAAGTTTGATATTTTTCTTGGAAAAAACCGACTGGGAATGATTAGGAAAAACACCTCTCTCTCTCGCCAAATCCACGGAGGCCTCGATCGATGCCTGATGGAAAAACTTCATAACTGCGGATGCTGTTTTGACGGCTTCATCGCTGGTATAGGGTATCCCCATCCTGATCAGCATATCGGCAAAACCCATTACGCCAAGCCCGATCTTGCGATTATCAGATGCAATCTGTTTAATTTGGGCAAGAGGATACTTGTTCACTTGGATAACGTCATCCAAGAAACGGACTCCCCACCAGATTGCCTTTTTCAACCTTTCCCATTCCATGGCCCCGTTTTTCACGAACTTAGACAGATCGATCGAGCCCAAGTTGCAGCTCTCATAAGGCAAAAGCGGAATCTCCCCACAGGGATTTGTGGCTTCGATCCTGCCTAATTGGGGGGTAGGATTATGGCGGTTTATCTCGTCTAGAAAAATCATTCCCGGGTCTCCAGTTCTCCACGAAGAATACACCACCAGATCGAAAAGAGCTCTTGCTTTGATGGACCTCACTTTTTCTTTGGTCCGTGGATTGACTAGATCAAAACCACCATTCTTTTGCACAGCCTCCATGAACTCATCTGTAATCCCGACAGAAATGTTAAAATTCGAAAAAGAACCTTCCTGAATTTTGGCTTCGATAAAATCCTCGATATCCGGATGATCACACCGGAGAATCCCCATGTTCGCCCCTCGCCTTCTTCCTCCTTGCACGATCACTCCCGTGGCTCGATTGAATATGCTCATAAAAGAGACAGGGCCCGAAGCATTTCCCTTGGTTGTGGAGACAAGATCACCCTTTGGCCTGAGCCTCGAAAAATCAAATCCCGTTCCCCCTCCTGTCTGATGGATCCGCGCCATGTTCTTTAAAGATTCGAAGATTCCATCGATCGAATCTTCCACCGGAAGGACAAAACAAGCTGACAGTTGGCCCAAAGATGTCCCCGCATTCATAAGCGTAGGAGAATTGGGGATGAATTCAAGTCTGTTCATCATCTGAAAAAACTTCTCTTCGACTTCTCGTTTGGAAAGCTTAGACCGAAAATCCGATTCGGCCTCGCTGACCACGTGAGCTACTCTCTCGAAAAGTTCTTTGGGGCTTTCTGTCACATTCTGTTTCTCGTCTTTTTGAAGATATCGTTTTTTGAGAACGAGGAGGGCATTGAGCGGAAGCTTCAGGTCATCTCGCACACCATAAATCACCTTAACTCGGCGGATGTCCTGATGTTCCTGTCTGTAAAGGATATAACTTCTGGCGATCGCACGATAGCCCGTCTCCATCAAAACCTCTTCCACAATATCCTGGATATTCTCGACTGAAGGAATATCATCGGGAAAAGTAGACAGGATCTTGGCAAGGACTCCTTTTTTTGTGATCCGGGCGATCTCTGCAGATTTCTTCTCGTCCATCAGCACTTCTAACGCTGCTTTCTGGATAGCGCGGACGATCTTTTGCTCATCAAAGCTGACTGAAGAACCATCCCTTTTGCGAACCTTTTCAGGCAGTTTGTTCATGGTTTCTCCTCAAACGCCAAGTTCAGAACGAAGCTGGATATAGCGGAGGATATCGCTATGGCAGATAATACCCGTGATTTTTCCCTCTTCTACCACAGGAACCTGATGTATATCCTTGGCAGTAAGGCTATTGAGAATTTTGTTTCCGTCATCATCGGGCGAAACTGTTTCCAATTTTTCCTTGGGCGTCATGATTTCGCTCACGGTTAATTCGGCCCATTTATCTCGAGGAGTAGCTTTCACATCTTCGAGGCATACGATTCCCTGCAGCGTCTGGCCATCCTCGACGAGGAAGACTCTTTCTCTCTTAAGAAGGATATAATTATCCACTAACTCCTGTACCAAAATGGAACTTGGAATTCTTTCAAAGTCCTCTCTCATCAATTCTTTTGCCCGGACTCCTTTGAGCGTGGATTCCACCGTGACCTGCTGATAGCCTCTGAGCGCCGCACTATTCAAAAACCATCCCACGAATATCAGCCAGAGTCCCCCCAAATTGCCTCTGAGTATTTGAAAGATTCCTAAAAATATGAGCAAAAAGGCCACTCCCTGACCTACCCTTGATGCGATGCGTGTGGCCTTTTTCAGATTTCCTGTTGCCTGCCAAATCAGAGCACGAAATACCCTGCCTCCATCCATTGGGAAACCCGGCAGGAGATTAAAAACGGCAAGAACAAAATTTATTATTGCTAAATAAAGAAAGGATGCTTCGAGCGGCTCGCTCACACCGCTCAAGAAAAAAGACACAATAAAAAATCCAACCGCCAAGACCATGCTTGCGCATGGGCCCACCAAGGCCATGGTTAGCTCTTTCCAGGGTTTTTTTGGCTCCTCAGCAATCTGCGCCACACCTCCCAGGATAAACAATGTGATACGCCGAACTTCCTCCCCCTGCAATTTCGCTACAACGGAGTGGGCAAGCTCGTGGATGAGGACAGAAGCAAACATGGAGAGGCTGGTAAATATCCCGATCAGCCAGAACTGCAGCGTCTGCCAATCCGGATATTGTTGAGGGAAGTAAGATGTTGCAAGTACCCAGGTGAAAAGGATAAATATCACGAACCAACTGGAATCGATGTAGATATCTATCCCGAAAATCTTGCCGACCTTCCAAGAATGTTTCATCTATGGATCTTAAAAACAGGATACATTTCCACAACGAGGTTCTCTTCGGTCATCTTTTTCATTTTTTTCTCTTACAGTCTGACCATTTTTTCGATGGCACCTCTGGCTCGCTGACTTATTTCAACAGGCACTTCCACTTTGTATTTCATGTCTTCCAGCGAGGCAAGGACTTTGCTCAAATTGATTTTTTTCATGTTGGAACAGTGGGCAAAATCCTTGACGGGATGAAAATTCTTATCCGGGTTCTCCTTTTTCATCCGATAAATAATCCCTACCTCAGTCCCTATGAGGATATCTGATTTTGTTGTGGTCCTGGCCTCTTTTACCATTTTTCCCGTCGACAAAACCTTATCCGCAATGTCGATAACCTCAGGCCGGCACTCAGGATGAACCCACACTTCTGCTTCGGGCCACTTCTCTTTTTTTTCTCTCACATGCTTTAATCTAATGTTGTTATGAACATAACAATATCCATCCCAGGGTATGATTTTCTTATCTGTAAAACGTGCCACATAAGCGGCAAGATTTTTATCAGGGGCAAAAAGAATCTCATCTCCTTCTACCGCTTCTACGACCTGCAGGGCATTGGACGAAGTGCAGCAGATATCACACTCAGCTTTCACTTCTGCAGAGGTGTTCACATAACAAACAACCTTTCTTCCGGGATATTGTTTTTTCCAATCCCTCAACTCTGAAGCTGTGATCATATCGGCCATCGGACAGCCCGCCTTGATATCAGGCATGAGGACCGTTTTGTCGGGAGACAATATGAACGCCGTTTCTGCCATGAAGTGAACACCACAAAAAACGATCACATCCGCTTCCAGTTTCGCTGCTTCTTGGCTCAACTGCAGCGAATCCCCAACAAAATCGGCTACATCCTGCACTTCGCTGATCTGATAATTATGGGCTATAATGACGGCATTCCGTTCTTTTTTCAGTCGTTCGATTTTTTTCGCAAATTCAGATTTTTTCACTTTTTTCCTTTTCATCCATTTTTAAGGCCGTTCGAATAAACAAAGAACAATTCCTCAAACTCAATCGAGTGTCTCTAAATCGTCCGATCATCCGGGCAGCTTCATCATCCATAAAAACAACCCTGGCAAAATCGAGGATGACTCTCTCTCCGGTGTCTATCCATTTATCGATCGCGATCCGAAGTTCCTTCACATAATCCTGGCAAATCTTCCCTTCCAGATAGAGGACCTTTGTTTTTTCTCCCTCTTTTTTTTCTGTTATTCGCAGCATTGGTGTCCACTAATCCTGAATCTTTTTGACATACGCTTTGAAAATATCATCCTCTTCTTCGATTCCCAGAAATTCTTGTCCTGTTTGCCTGCACCAAACCGGCATGTCTTCCAGAATACCTTTATCTGTAGAGAGGACTTCCAAGACCTCTCCGATTTCCATCCTTTTCATCTTTTGGGCCGTTCTTATGATCGGCATCGGACAGAGCAATCCATAACAATCGAGAGTGTGATCTGCTTTCATTTACCCGATGTAAAAATTTCAAACTCTCGGTTTCGTTGCACCGCAGTGTGGACATTCATCCGCTTTTTTATTCATGGGTTTCTGGCACTCCGGGCATTCTTCAAACTCGACGTGACAACGTTGACAAGAATTTTCCAAACCTTCGATCGGTCCTTCGCAGTATGGACAGTAGCAAGATTCCTTATCTTTTGATTTTTCCGGGACCTTTGCAGGGTTCTCTTTTGCTTTCTGCCTCTCCTGGTAATCTTCAATGGCTTTATGGAGAGCGTCTGCACCCAGATTGGAACAGTGCAATTTGTTTTTGGGCAATCCATCCAATTGTTCGGCGACACTCTCGTTGGTGATCTGGAAAGCTTCTTCTATGGTTTTCCCTAACGCCATTTCACTGACCATGCTGGATACCGCAATGGCGGCACCACAACCGAACGTTTGAAACTTCACATCATCGATGCGATTATCCTTGACTTTAATGTAAAAAGTCATCATGTCTCCGCAAACAGGATTTCCCATTTGCCCGATTCCATCCGCATCATCCATGGTTCCCACGTTTCGGGGATTTTGGAAATGGTCCATAACTTTATCGCTGTACATCATTTTTTCTTCTCCTCTAAATATTGAGTGTAAAGGGGAGACATTTTTCTCAGTCTCTCAATTATGGGAGGGAAAACCTCAAGAAGATAAACGATATCTTCCGGAGCGGTGCTATCGATCAAACTAAAGACGAGCGAACTCTGGGCAAGAGCATGGTCGATGCCCATGGCCAAAAGAACATGGGATGCCTTCAGGGCACGGGAAGTGCACGAGGATCCGCTCGACAACGCAATCCCCTTCATATCCAGATTCAGCAGCATGGACTCACCCTCGACAAACTCCACACAAAAACTAGCATGATGGGGAAGCCTCATTTCAGGGTGACCGGTCAGTACAGTATGCTCGATCGATTCAAGCAACCTCATAATGAGAGTGTCTCTCAGGGCCATTATTCTTCCCATTCGAGACTCCATGTTTAGCAGTGCCAATTCAGCGGCTTTTCCCAACCCGACAATAGACGGGACATCCTCTGTTCCTGCCCGTCTTCCACCTTCTTGAATCCCGCCATCGATAAACGGGAGAATCCTTCTTCCCTTTTTTATGAACAAAGCTGCGCTGCCTTTGGGACCATAGAATTGATTCCCAGCCAGACTCAACGCGTCCACTCCGAGAGCTTTAACATCGACGGGAATATTACCCACCGCATCCACAGCATCTGTATGCAGAAGGACATCTCGACTACGGCATATTTCAGCGATCTCAGCTAGCGGCTCAATGGTCCCCACTTCTCCGTTGGCTAACATAATGGAAACAAGTATGGTCTCTTTGGAAATAGCCTTTTGCACATCTTCCGGGTCGATCATCCCAAACTTATCCACAGGGATGTGAGAAAAAGTGAATCCCAACTTTTCAAGAAATTTGGCTGCATTGAGGATCGATTGATGTTCTACAGATGAGAGCACGATGTGTTTCCCTTTGTTCCGTTGGGCCAATGCAAACCCTTTCAAAGCAAAATTGTTGGCTTCCGATCCACTGGATGCATAAAAGATCTCGGATGATTCTGCATTGATCAGCTGAGCGACCTTGTTTCGCGCATCCTCGATGGCCTCTAAGGCTTGCTGTCCGAAAGAATGCAGACTTTGTGGGTTGCCAAACTTCTCCTTCAAGTAAGGTAGCATAGCTTCCACGACATCTGTATGAAGGGGAGTGCCTGCGATATGATCGAGATAAATCCTTCTCATTCTGACACCTATTTCCCTTATATTCTTATGCTAGATGGCCACGACCTCTTGGATTTCTGGAATTTCTTGCTTGAGCACCCTCTCGATTCCCATTTTTAACGTCATCTGAGACATCGGGCAACCGCCGCAAGCTCCTGTCAGCCTGACTTTAACAACGCCATCTTCCACATCCACAAATTCAACATTCCCTCCATCAGCCATGAGGGAAGGGCGAACTTTGTCCAGCACTTTTTCTATTTTTTCTTTCATCGATTATTCCTCCTCGTTTTTACAAAAAAAATGTATGAGTTCTTTCATTCAAATTTGTCCATTATTTTATCCAATTTTTTCTGATTGATGTGCATTTCGCTCTGTATTAATGGGGTCTTCACCGGAAGGACAAGGTCATCAAAGGAAGGCCCCTTTTCTTGATACAACAATCCCATCGCGAGCTTCTGTCTGTTGTTCAGGAACTGCCATGCTTTTTCTCTGTTCCTGGGATCGTATTCTGTTTCCTGATCCACATCGAAGGTATTCTTTCTGTACCAATCATACGTATTTGCCAGGTTATGGGTAACACAGGGGCTGAACACCTCGATCAGCGAAAATCCTTTGTGTTGGATGCCTTTTTCGAAAAGCCGGATGAGTTGCTTTGCGGCTCCTGAAAAACCTCTTGCTATGAAGGTTCCCTCAGAGACAAGAGCCAAATGGGGACCGCAGAGAGGTGACTCTTTCGAACCGTGTGGGGAAGATTTTGAGACAAATCCCTTGCGGCTGGTAGGAGAAGTCTGTCCCTGGGTCAAACCGTAAATCATGTTGTTGACCACAATGTTGGTCATATTTACGTTTCTTCTAACTGCATGGATAAAATGCCCAAGCCCGATAGAATAGGCATCTCCATCTCCGCTGATGGCAATCACATTAAGCTGCTTATTGGCGAGCTTTACTCCTTGGGCTACAGGGAGAGCTCTTCCATGCAACGAGTGAAACCCATAAGCTCTGAAGTAGTTGTTCAACCTCCCATGACAGCCAATACCTGTCACGACAACCAATTCCTCGGGTTTCATTTCCATGGCCACGGCAGTTTTTTTCAAAGCTGAAAATATGGCGTATATCCCACACCCCGAACACCAGGTTGGAT
>Ga0114922_10005391_pt1 | contig 11805 bp, 8 predicted proteins | sample AartaG_FD_100975 | JGI IMG/M metagenome (GOLD analysis project Ga0114922, IMG submission 100975) | Deep subsurface microbial communities from Aarhus Bay to uncover new lineages of life (NeLLi) - Aarhus_00045 metaG | ecosystem: Environmental > Aquatic > Marine > Oceanic > Sediment | place: Aarhus...
CCTTCGCCTTTGCGGGACTGTGGGATCGGTGGGTGGGCGAAGACCAGACACTGGAGAGTTGCGCGCTTCTCACTACCGAGGCGAACGAGGCTCTCCGGCCGCTGCACGACCGGATGCCCGTAATTCTCGACCCCCGCGACCACGAATCCTGGATTGACCCCGACACGCCTCATTGGGAGCTCGAATCGCTGCTGGTTCCGTATCCGTCGGAGGCAATGACCTTCCACCCGGTCTCCACTCACGTTAACCATGTAGGACACGACGATCCCGCGTGCATTGCGCCGCTCCGCTCTCAAACGGACCTGTTCGGTTGAGCTGATTCGGCATTCCCGCCCGCGGAAAATGACGGGAGAACGCAATGTCCCAGGCCGCGGAAGGCGCTCGCAGCAGGGATGTGATTCCGCTGCGCGGACGAAACCCGGGCACCCCTCTGGACATCGACCGGGTCGCCGACGTCAGGGTGAATCGCAGTGCCGTGGAGCGGCGTACCGGCCAGATCGGCGCCCGGCGTTCGGTGAAGAAGACCTGGCAGGCGGCGTGGTATCTTCGGGCCATCACCTGCATCGACCTCACGACACTCGAGGGAGACGACACGCCGGGACGGGTTCGTCGCCTGTGTGCCAAGGCCCGCGCTCCAGTGCGTCCCGACATCCTGGAGCTCCTCGGCGCCGAGGGGCTCCCGATTCGAACGGCGAGCGTGTGTGTGTACCACCGATTCGTGGAGGTGGCGCTCCGGGCGCTCGAGGGGTCGGGCATCCCCGTGGCCGCGGTCGCGGCGGGATTCCCGCACGGTCTGAGCCCGTTCGAACAGCGGGTGCAGGAGATCGAGGCCTCGGTTGGTGCCGGGGCGACCGAGATCGACACCGTGATCACCCGGGCCCACGTACTGACCGGCAACTGGCAGGCGCTGTACAACGAGGTCCGCGCATTTCGGGAGGCGTGCGGTGCTGCTCACCTGAAGACAATCCTGGCCACCGGCGAGCTCGGGTCCCTGCGCAATGTCGGCAGGGCGAGCCTCGTGTGCATGATGGCGGGGGCCGACTTCATCAAGACTTCGACCGGCAAGGAGTCCGTTAACGCGACTCTCCCGGTCGGTCTGGTGATGGCCCGGGCCATACGGGAATACCGGGAGCACACCAGCTTCGACGTTGGACTCAAGCCGGCGGGCGGGATCCGGAAGGCGAAAGACACCCTCACGTGGTTGTCGATGATGAGGGACGAGCTCGGCCTTCCCTGGACCCGGCCCGACCTGTTCCGGTTCGGCGCCAGCTCCCTGCTTGGAGATCTCGAGCTGCAGCTCGAACACCTGGCGACCGGCAGGTACTCGGCCGGATACCGGCACCCGCTCGCATGACCGCCCGGACGGCGATTGCCGCGATTGCCGGAGCAGCGATCGCAGCCGCATGGCCCGCGGACGGGCGGGCACAGGTGACTCCCTCCACTGTCCTCGACACGGTCCCCGACTACGTCACGGAATCCCTGTCGCTGTACGAGCCCGCTCCGAGCGTGTTCGACGTAAGGGATGCCGTCGCCAGATGGGAGCGAGAGGGGGGGCTCGATTCCGCGTCTGACTCGCTCCTGGCCGCACGGCTGTGGAGACGGGCCCTGGAGACTCACGAGGCGCTCGCCTGGCTCCCTGTGCCGGCGGGTGCCGGAGTCTCCGATTCTACAAGTCCAGAAATGCTGGAGGCGCTCGTTCAGCTCGAGCGAGCCAGGATCCTTCTGCCAGGTTCGGCGGCCGGTCGAGCCGGGTTCAGCGGCGGCGAGCGTCCCGCCGTCCGGGGAGCGTCAGATTTCTGGGCAGCCTGCGTGTCCGCTACGCGCGCCGTCGAACGGGAGTTGTGGCTCGATCTACGCGCCCTGTTCACACCCGCGGAACGGGAAGCCTGGGATGCCGCGGCGCCGGGCGAGAAGTGTGATGTCGTGCGCCTGGCGATCGACGATCGAGCCGTACGTTCTGCCCTGTCCGCCGACGAACGGCTCGCGGTTCATTACTCGCGACTGCGTGCGGCCCGGGCCCGGTACCGGATCTCCCGGCCGCGCTTGATGAAGACCGCATCTGACTACCGGGGCCGGCCGGACAGCCTGGAAGTCGACGACCGGGGCTACATGTGGATCCGGCTCGGCGAACCCGACGAGGTCTTCTTCGCCACCCGCCCCCCTGGCAGCGAGCTCCTGGGAGTCGAGGAGGACTGGGCCTATGAGCGTACGGGCGGCGTGTGGTTGTTCCACTTCGTGCCATGCGACACGAATCGTCGGGTGCCTTGCATGCCGCGCAGCGGCCACGCGCTTGCCGAGTCGTTCGGGCCCCTGGCCATCCCGGGGACCTTCTACTTCCAGAATTACATAACGAGGCTGTCCATCGACCCCCTGCCGCTCAAACGGATGATCTTCACCTACCAGGCGGCGGATCCCCTCGATGCGGCGTTCAATGCCGTGGAGGGGAGGATGTACATGCGACAGGCCCAGATGATGGCGCGGGAGCTGCACGTCCACGCGATCACAGAAGTCCCGGATGTTCCGGACTTGCTGCCCGTCGTGGACGTGGCATTCGAGGCCCTGCGGTTCTGGAATCCCGGCATGGGAACCGCCGCGGTGTGGTTCGTGGGCACTGCGCGGGCCGATCAACTGGAGGTCCGGCGGACTTCCCGTGGCGGCTGGCTGCGCTCCACGGTGCTTACAGTCGCGCTTCGCGGACCCGACGGGACGACGGTCCGGGATGTGAGGCGCGAATTCGAGTCCCCGGGGCCGCTACCCGAGGGAGCCGGACTGGATGCATTTCTCAGAACCGGGCTCGCTCCCGGCCCGTGGCCGTTCACCGTCTCCCTGCGTGACGGCACCTTCAGAGAGCCGGTGGGCAACTGGCTGCAGGACACTCTGATCGTGCCGGACTTCGGTGGCGTATACGGTAGCGTGCTACCGGCGCTGAGCGACATCGCGGTGGCTCCGGATTCGGGCGGCGCGTGGACGAGAGACGGGCAGGTGTTCCTGCCGATCACTGCGGCTCACGCCACGCGGCCGGACGGGACGGTCCACGTGTACTTCGAGGTATATGGAATCCGGCCCGGGGCGGCATACGATGTCGAGCTCCGGCTGGTCGAGGAGGACGACGCCGATCGGATCTGGAGACTGGACAGTGATGATCTCGCATTTCGACTCGAATTCTCATCCGAGATGTCGGACGACGGATCCGGGATCGGCCGGCACCACCTCCGGCTCGACTTCAGTGACAGCAGCAACGGAGCCTACCTGCTCGGAGTGCAGGTGAGAAAAGCGCAGACCGGCGAGCGCAGTCTTCCGATTGCCACGCCGATCGCGGTGATCGGTCAGGGCTGAGCCGCGCCGGCGGCGAGCTTGGCAAACGCGGTGGCAGGCCGGATCTTGAACGCATCCCGCGGACCCCGCCCGTCTTCCCGAGAAGGCAGCGATGAACGAGATCACCGAGATCTTCGAGACCCTCGAATATGGTCCCGCGCCGGAGTCGACGGAATCCGTCGATTCGTGGCTCGAACTGCACGGCAGGGAGTTCTCGCATTGGATCGACGGCGCCTGGCATGACTCCTCGGACGGAGCGCGATTCGAGACCGTAAATCCGGCTACCGGCAGGCCCCTCGCCCGAATCTCACAGGGAACCGCGCCCGAGGTGGACTCGGCCGTGGCAGCGGCGCGCGCCGCTCTCCCGTCGTGGAGCGGACTCACCGGACACCAGCGCGCCCGCTATCTGTATGCCATCGCCCGTCGCCTCCAGCGGGACTCCCGCCTGTTCGCGGTACTCGAAACGATGGACAACGGGAAGCCGATTCGCGAGGCGCGGGACGTCGATATCCCGCTGGTCGTCAGGCACTTCTATCACCACGCGGGCTGGGCCCAGCTGCTCGAACGGGAATTGCCAGACCAGGTACCGGTTGGGGTCGTGGGGCAGATCATCCCATGGAATTTTCCGCTGCTGATGCTCGCCTGGAAGGTGGCGCCGGCCCTTGCCGCCGGGAACACCATCGTCCTCAAGCCAGCAGAACTCACCTCACTCACGGCGCTCGCGTTCGCCGAGCTCACGGCAGCCATAGGCCTGCCGCCCGGCGTGCTGAACGTGGTCACCGGCGACGGCCGCACCGGGGCTGCGCTCGTCGAGCAAGCGGACGTGGACAAGATCGCGTTCACCGGATCGACCGAAGTCGGACGGATCATCAGGGAAGCGACCGCCGGAAGCGGCAAGCGACTATCCCTCGAACTGGGAGGAAAGTCACCGTTTCTTGTATACGACGACGCGGATCTCGACTCGGTGGTCGAGGGCGTGGTGGATGCGATCTGGTTCAACCAGGGCCAGGTGTGCTGCGCCGGCTCGCGGATCCTGGCGCAGGAAGGCATCGCGGACCGGCTCGTTCAGAAGCTCAAGGCCCGGATGGAGACCCTCCGAATCGGCGACCCGTTGGACAAGGCCGTTGACCTCGGAGCAATCGTGGCACCGATGCAGCTCGAGCGGATCCGCTCGCTCGTCGAGCGAGGGGCAGAGGAAGGCGCGGAGCTGTGGCAGCCAACGTGGAGCTGCCCGGAGGAAGGCTGGTTCTATCCGCCGACTCTGCTGACGAACGTCGATCCCGCGGACACCGTGGCGCAGGTCGAGATCTTCGGACCGGTCGTGGTCCTGATGACGTTTCGTACTCCGGCGGAATCGGTCTTGCTGGCCAATGACACGCGTTACGGCCTCGCCGCATCCATCTGGACCGAGAGCATCAACCTGGCGCTCGACGTGGCGCCGAGGGTCCAGGCCGGTACGGTATGGATCAACTGCACGAATATGTTCGACGCGGCCTCCGGGTTCGGCGGCTACCGCGAGAGCGGATTCGGACGCGAAGGCGGCCTCGAGGGAATGTGGGAATACGTCAGGCCAGCCTGGGAAACCGACGTTGGACGGACGGTGGATGCTGTGTCTGTTCCGTCTGGCGGCGGAACCATGACATTAGAGCCCGCAATCGATGCTGACGAGAGACCGCCCGTCGACCGCACGGCGAAGCTATACATCGGTGGGCGCCAGGTGCGCCCGGACGCGCCGTACACGATCGAAGTCCATGCACCAGGCGGCCAGCTGATCGGCGAGGTCGGCCAGGGCAGCCGCAAGGACATCAGGAACGCCGTAGAGGCCGCCGCCGCGGCGCAGGCTCGCTGGTCCGCCGCAACCGCTCACAGCCGGGCACAGGTCCTGTACTTCGTGGCCGAGAATCTCTCAGCGCGGTCCGCGGAACTGGCCGCGCGCATCGCAGTCACCACGGGTGTCGCGACGGCAGCGGCTTCATCCGAGGTGGCCCGGTCGATAGAACGCCTGTTTCTGTACGCCGGGCTGGCCGACAAATGGGACGGCCGCGTTCACCATACGCCATTCCGCAACGTGACACTGGCCATGCCCGAGCCCCTGGGAGTGCTGGGAGTCGCCTGTCCCGATGAGAACCCCCTGCTCGGGTTCATCTCGACCGTGATTCCACCCGTCGCGATGGGCAACACCGTCGTGGCGGTTCCCTCCGAGGCCGCTCCGCTCGTCGTGACGGACTTCTACCAGGTGCTGGAGACCTCCGACGTGCCGGGGGGAGTGATCAACATCGTTACCGGACCCCGGGACGAGTTGGCCGAAGTGCTCGCGGCCCATGACGGAGTCGCGGGAGTGTGGTACTTCGGTAACCGCGCCGGTGCCGCGGCAGTGGAACGACTCTCGATCGGGAACTTGAAGCGCACCTGGACGAACCAGGCGGGAAGGCGCGACTGGTTCGACCGCGAGCAGGGCGAGGGACACGAATTCTTGCGACAGGCGACGCAGATCAAGAACATCTGGGTGCCGTACGGCGAATAGTCCCGCTTTCCCGGGAGGCCTCCCTGGTCGCGCGACTCAGCCGGCGTCTGCTCCCTTCGACCAGTGCAGCGCGAACATCGCACCCTGCGGATCGACGCATTGGGCGATCCGATCCCCATCCGGGACTTCCATCGGCCCGTTGACCACCTGTCCGCCGCCCGCTTTCACCCGCTCCACCGCCTCATCCAGGTCGGCGACCCGAATGTAGAACAACCATGCCGCGACCGGCATCTCTGGCGGCCTGGTCATGATTCCGCCGAGCGGTGGCCCCTCACCGCCGTATATCCGGTAGATGCCGTACTCTCCCATGTCCATGTCTTCGTGGACGTTCCAGCTGAACAACTCGCGATAGAACTCGAAGCCCTTCTCGTAGTCTCCCGCCATCAGCTCGTGCCACGAGAACTCCCCGACTCCCGGCATTCCAGGATGCGGAGGCGAATCCATCGCGGGAGCGAACAGCGCGAACACGGCGCCGTCGGGATCGGCGATCACGGCAAACCGCCCGACCGCAGGAATGTCCGTCGGTGGGACGATAGCAGCGCCCCCAAGCTCTCCCGCCCGAGCGGCGGTGGCATCCACATCCGGAGTTCCGATGTAGGCAAGCCAGTGCGGTGGGGCGCCGGCAGCGACCGCCTCCTCGGGCAGCTGCATCAATCCACCCAATGGCCGGCCGTTACTCGTCCACATGTCGTACGGCTTCGGTCCGCCCTCGAACACTTCCGTCTCCCACCCGGTGACGCTGCGATAAAATCCCTGCGCTCCCGCGGGGTCGGACGTCATCAGGTCGTACCACAGGAACCGGCCGAGATTCTGACTCGCCATCATGTACCTCCGTCAGCATGGGGTTCGGACCACGGCAAGGCGCAACGCGGACCGACGCCGGACAGCACCTGTAGAATTCATGTCGAAGCTAGACACGACCGGCAGAATCCGTCTACCCCGGGCCGGATGGTGCTCGGACTGGCGCGCTAGTTCGATCGGGCCCGAAACTGCGGATCGGCATCGCGCCACTGCCGGGCGAGCGACTCGCGCATCGCCATCGCGTCGGAGCCCCGACCGCCTGCCGCGTAGAGTGCAGCCAGACGCTCCCGGGCGATGCCCAGGTAGTATGGATCCCATTCGATCCTTTGCGGGTCGGGCGCCTCCAGGTACCGCTCCCACACCACGACCGCGGAGTCCGGATTGCCTGCAGCCTCGAGTGCACGAGCGAGGTCCCCGAGGGCGCACACAGGGCACCCGATCCCGGCGTCCCACAATCGGAACCGCTCGACGGCTTCTCGCGGTTTCGATACGTCGAGCGCGATCAGTCCCCACGCTGCCTGCCACCACGGATTGGGCACGGCATCGGGCGGCGGATTCATATGGCCCGCGTGCGACTCGAGAATGCCCACGGCCCGTTCGGACTGTCCGGCCAGTGCGTAGAACTCGGCGATGTAGTGAAACGGCCAGTCGTCCATCGACATCGAGCCCATCGGGTGCGCGGCGAGCGTCGAATCGACCAGGGCGACTGCTGCCGCGGTATCGGCGGACCACCAGGTCATGGCCCAGGCGCGGTCTACCGCCCGCTCGATGATCTCGGTCGGATCGCCACGTACCGCGGCCACGGCCAGCGCTTCCCGGAATCGCGCATCGGCCTCTCGCGGGCGACCGTCGACGAGCGCCAACCGGGCCCGCTCTTCCGCCACCCATGCCCGTACCGTCCGGTCATCGGGAAACGCAGCTTCGAGATCCACGATGGCGGCTTCCACCGCCGGCCGGTCTCCCGCCAGGTAGGCCAGACGACAGGCGAGAATGTATGGAAAAGGATGATCAGACCGGAGACGAGCGAACCGAATCCTGGCAGCCCGGGCACCCCCGATGTCACCCAGCCTGGCAGTGGCCTGGATGAGCCCGGCGTGAGCTTCGGGTGCCAGTGAGTCGAGCCCGATCGCCCGTTCGAACAGGCCCGCCGCGCGGGCCCATTCTCTCGGGGCGCCCGACAGGAGCTCGCCGAGCATGATCAGCGCTGCTGCGTCCTCGGGGAGTGCCACCGTGAGCGATTCGAGCGCGGCGATCGCCAGCCCGACATTTCCGGTTTCCTCGGCATGGTACCGCGCTGCCTCCCTCCACCGCGCGGTCTCCGCCGTCTCGTCTACGCCCGGTCCCGGCTCGGCATCGTCGGGCGGGCGGATGTTGATCAGGACCCCGACGAGGGTCACGGCGAGCAGGGCTGACAGCACGAGGCCTGGCACGTGTACCCGTCCCGATTCGCCAGCCCCTTGGCGCTCGCCCCCTGTTGCCCGAAGTTCGTGCATTCGACCTCTGGATACAGTGCGTCTGTTTGCGCCGCGACACGGAAGGATACCCGTTGCTCCACAGTCAGCCCAGTAACGCGTACATCTGCACGGCCTGCGGAACCCAGTACAAAGACACGTTCTCCCCTCGTCCATCATGCCCGGTCTGCGAGGACGAGCGCCAGTTCGTGCCAGCCGGCGGTCAGCGGTGGACGACGATCGACGAGCTTCGGGAAACTCATCGGAACGAGATCCGCGAACTGGAGCCCGGACGCCTGTGGGGGATCGGGACTGTGCCGCAGTTCGCCATTGGTCAGCGGGCACTGCTCGTCCGGACACCCGCAGGAAATCTCCTGTGGGACTGCATTTCCCTCGTCGATGATGCGACCGTCGAGCAGATCGAGACCCTCGGCGGCATCGACGCGATCGCCGTCTCCCATCCTCATTTCTATGGGTCGATGGTGGAATGGAGCCGGGAGTTCGGCGGCGCTCCGATATATCTGCACGAAGCCGAGCGTGAATGGGTCAGGCGTCCTTACGATGCGGTGGTGTTCTGGGACGGGGACCTGCACGAGCTCGCCCCGGAACTGACGCTCGTCCGCACGGGTGGTCACTTCCCGGGATTTCAGTGCCTGCATTGGAGCACGGGAGCTGAGGGACGGGGCGCCCTGCTGTCGGGCGATCAGCCGAGCGTGTGCTGGGATCGACGTCACCTGACGTTCATGTACAGCTATCCGAACTTCATCCCGCTCGGGCCCGAGGCCGTGCGTCACACCCGCGATGTGCTCGCTCCGTTCCAGTTCGACCGGATCTACGGAGCGTGGTGGGACCGGGTGATTCCGGAAGATGGGTCCGAGGCGCTCGCGCGCTCCGCGGAGCGATTCCTGCGCGCAATCGGCACCCCGGACCCCTGATCCCCCCGGCCTGGCGGGTCAGGCGAAGATCTTCACGTCACCGTGCTGGATCTTCGTTCCCAGGACTTCGAGGAATCTCGCGATCCACGCCGGGTGTGCCGGCCAGGCGGGTGCCGTTACGAGCGTCCCATCGACCACCGCGTCGGTAACCGGGACCTCGATGTACTCGCCACCCGACATCGTCACCTCCGGTCCGCAGGCCGGATAGGCCGTGCACCGTCTTCCTTCGAGCACGCCGGCGGTCGCCAGCAGCTGCAACCCGTGGCAGATCGCCGCAATCGGCTTCCCGGCCGAGTCGAAGTACCTGACCATGTCAAGCACATTCTCGTCGAGCCGCAGGTACTCCGGTGCTCTCCCCCCGGGCACCACGAGCGCGTCGAAATCGGACGGATCGACATCGGCGAACGTCGCGTTGAGCCCGAAGCCATGACCGGGCTTCTCGGAATACGTCTGATCGCCCTCGAAGTCATGGATCGCTGTCGCGACCGAGTCGCCCCGCTTCTTGCCCGGGCATACGGCGTAGACTTCGTGTCCCACCGCCTGCAGGGCCTGGAACGGCACCATCACCTCGTAGTCTTCTACGAAATCACCCACGATCATCAACAGTCTCTTCCCTGACATCGGTACCTCCGAAGCCGTGTTCATGTCGATTACTGGTAGCGGGCGTTCGTCTCACGCGCGCCGTCTTCGCACACCGGCCACGGCCGCGGCTGGCCGGTCTCATCGTCTACTGGCATCATCCGCCGGTCCCGCGGTACCCGCTCGTCCTCAGCCGCCTGGTACGCGAGCATCGCGACGAGCGTCGCGTTATTGGTTACCTCAGACCACACGATCTTGTCGAACGTGTCGAGATTGGTGTGCCAGGTGTACGCGAAATAGTTCCAGCTGTTCGAGCCGAGGCCGAAAGTCGGGGCCCCTGTGCAGTTGAACGCCGCGTGATCACTGCCGCCGCCGCTCGGCGTGCCCGGAACGTTGATGTCGATGTGCCGACTGATCTCCGATGGCACACGAGCGATCCAGCGGACGAGGTACTCGGCCGCCCCGACCATCCCCATCGATGAGGCCCGGGAGATCCGGCCGGTCCCGTTGTCCTGGTTGAACGCGGCCTGGAGACCTTCGATCACCTCCGGGTGATCCCTTACGAACGAGCGTGATCCGTTGAGCCCCTGCTCTTCGCTCGCCCACAGGCCGATGAGGATCGACCGCTTCGGACTCGGATAGGTGCTCTTCAGGATCCGCATCGCCTCGAGCATCGTCACCGAACCCGTGCCGTTGTCCGTCGCGCCCGACGATCCGTCCCAGGAGTCGAAGTGTGCCGACAGGACGACGTATTCGTCCGGCAGTTCGGTGCCCCGGATCACCCCGATCACGTTCGCCACGGGAACCGGCTCCGACATGCTCGCCTGCGCATCCGCCCGCAGTCTCGGTCCCTGTCCCTGCATGGCCAACCGGGCCACGAGCCCGTAGTCCTCGCAGGAGAGGTCAAGCGCGGGGATCGTCTTCGTCGCGGCGCCGAACCTGGTGTTCAACGCGAAGATGCGGCGTGTCCCCCAGCCACCGGACCAGTCGGACCACAGGATTCCGAGCGCTCCCGCGTCTTCGATGGCGGTAAGAAGCTCGGCCGGCTCGTAGCCGGTAGCCTGGATCTGTTCCCGCCAGGCGCGGCTCGACTCCCGGCGCTCTTCGCGTACGGCGTCCGCTGCGCCATCGACGCCGTACTCCTCGTAACTCTCGACGGGTCGGCAACTCGGCTGGGGCTCGGCGAGCGCCACGAAGTTCCCGCGCACCGAAGGCAGCCAGGTCTCGAATTCGGCGCGGCCGTTCAGCGCCGGGATCACTACGACTCCGCCTTCCACCGGACCGTCGGATCCGGGACTCCACGCCATCAGGGTCGCATCGAGCGTCCGGACCCTGGGGGCGATCAGGTCGACATGGGTCGTGCCCCGTTCCCATCCCTTCCAGGTGCCATAGGACTCGATTCGTGCATCGATTCCCCAGCCCTCGAGAAGCGCGACCGCCCACTCGTTCGCCCGGTCCACATCGGGTGTACCGGTCAATCGCGGACCAATGGAGTCCAGGAGTGCCTGGCCGATATCCCAGGCCTCCGAGGAATCCATTCCCTCGGCCCAGATCGCTCTGAGCGTCGGGTCATCCACGGCAAGTGTCTGGGCGACGACCGGGCCCGACGTCGGAACGAAGAACCCGAACAGCAGAACGGCGGCGAGACTACGGGTGCGGGCAGAGATCATTGAAGGATTCTCGCGGTGCAGAAGGTCATTCGACAGGTGATCGCGTGGATCGCCCACGGACGGCGGAACCGGGTCAGAATAGGTGCGAGACCGGGGTTCGGCCAGTCATGAGAGACAGTGAGACGCACGCACCGGTTGCGCTCGGCGCCTCGACCGTGCAGCCATAAGCGTCATGAATACGAAACCGATGATCCGAACCGTGCTCAGTCTGTTCCTCGCTCTCGGCATGATCCCATGGATCACCGGCTGCGACGGTGATTCCGCCCGACACGATCTCGTGATCCGCGGAGGCACCGTGTACGACGGGCTGGGAGGTGCTCCCAGCGTCGCCGACATCGCTATCGACGACGATACGGTGTCGGTGATCGGCCCGGCGGGGACCCTGTCCGGCGACACCGAAATTGACGCGACCGGGCTAGCGGTGTCCCCCGGCTTCGTCAACGTCCTCAGCTGGGCGAACGAATCTCTGCTGGTGGATGGCCGGAGTCAGAGCGACATCAGGCAGGGCGTCACCCTGGAAGTGATGGGAG
>Ga0114922_10005392_pt1 | contig 11804 bp, 11 predicted proteins | sample AartaG_FD_100975 | JGI IMG/M metagenome (GOLD analysis project Ga0114922, IMG submission 100975) | Deep subsurface microbial communities from Aarhus Bay to uncover new lineages of life (NeLLi) - Aarhus_00045 metaG | ecosystem: Environmental > Aquatic > Marine > Oceanic > Sediment | place...
AGGACTTTTCATTTGCCGCTCATAGATGTAGAAGAAAAAGAGCAAAAAGTGCCTGACTTAAAGTTTGCAGTTACAATAACCACTGATTCTGAAATCCTAAACGAGGCAATTGAAGATGCTGACATTGTTGGTGAATCAGTTAGTTTTATGGCAGATTCAAAACATTTTGTAGTGAGTGCAACAGGCGATCTTAATAAGGCAAATATTGATATAAGCGGTGGTGACGGTACCAAGATAACAGCAACAGAAAAAGTCAAAGCCAAATACTCAATAGAATACCTTAAGAAGATGATAGACGGCATCAAGCTCAGCGACAAAGTAAAGATAGAGTTTGCCAAGGATTACCCATTAAAGCTTGATTATGTAGAAAAAAATAAGGTGCAATTAGCATTTATTCTAGCGCCAAGAGTAGATAATGACTAGGGATGTATAACCATGCACCACGCCACTCTTTGCTATCTAATAAAAGAAAATAAGCTTCTTCTTGGATTAAAGAAAAGAGGCTTTGGAGAAGGCCGGTGGAATGGCTACGGCGGAAAAGTCAAAGAAGGCGAGTCCATAGAGGAGTCTTTGGTAAGAGAAGTAAATGAAGAAATGAATGTGGTGATAACCAAGGAAGCCCTAAAAAAAGCAGCTGTTATTGATTTCTTTTTTACAAATCCTCCTAAAGGCAAGAACTGGGACCAGACAGTGCATGTGTTTGTTGCTAAAGAATGGAAAGGAATGCCTGAAGAAACAGAGGAGATGAAGCCTAAATGGTTTGATTTTGATAAGGTGCCTATCAACAAGATGTGGGAGGATGACCCTCACTGGCTTCCACATGTTATTAAAGGAAAAAAGGTCAAAGCCGCCTTTACCTTTGGAAAAGATAATTCTTCTATCTTAAAAAAGAATGTAGATGTTGTTGATGATTTATAAACCACTCTAAAATAGTAAAGTTTATATGTGAATTGTATTTCTAGAAAGCAAACATAGAGTGGGGGAGGAAATGGCTCATAGAATAGAAGTGATATCTAGTGGGAGCATGGATGCTGTTTCTAAAGGCTTGATTTTGAAATCACCTATAAGAGTTTATAATATTAATGATAATACTCTGACACCTAGTGAATTAAAGAATATTGAAGCTCTTCTAGCAGACCCTATTGTTGATATAGCTGCTACAGACAAGTCTGTCTTACAAAATATGCCTGAGGAAGAAAAAACCATTGCACCTTTTGTATTTATAGAAAAATCTCCTAAGCCAGGAGTTAGTGATCCGCATGGTAAAGAAACAAAAAAGGCAATAGAAAATATTATGGGACGGAAAATTGGAGCTGTGTCTTATGGAGAGCAGTACTTCTGGAAGGGTGCGATGAGCACGCAAGCATATTTATTACTTCAAAAACAACTGGGGAACACTGTAACAAGTGAGTTCAGAAGGATTAATGCAAGGTGGTGGGACCCTAAAAAAAGCTTTGGTTTTCATTTTCCTTATGTTGAACTGCCCGAAGTGCCAGCTTTCACATACAAGATGACACCAGATGGTCTGGTTATTAATCAAAACACAACAGACCAAGAATTAATACGAATAAGTGATAAGAGATATATTGCACTAAATCTTGAAGAGATGCAGACCATAAGAGACCTGTTCAAAGACACTGCCTTTGTTGCTGAGAGAGAAAAGGCTGGTTTAGAAGCAATGCCAGCAGATGCAGAGGTAGAAATATTTGGACAGGTTTGGTCAGAGCACTGTAAGCATAAAAAGATGAATGCTATTTGGGAATATACCTCAGATGATCCTAATGATGAGTCAGGCTTGCCTAGTGTTATTGACAGCTTGTTCAAAACTGTAATAGTAGGAACAACATATGAGATTGTGAAAGATATTGATTATGTTAATTCTTTATTTAAAGATAATTCAGGAGGTTTTCTATTAAACGAAAGATGGATTATTGCGCATAAAGTAGAAACCCATAATCATCCTTCGGGTATTGATGGCTTAGGAGGAGCAGGTACCGGAACAGGAGGAATCCTTAGAGATCCTAAGAATACTGGCAAGAACATGTTTGTTATATCAAGTCAGTATGGCTTTAGAACGCCTCATCCTGATTCCTATCCAGACCTTCCTCTTGATATACAGTCACCTGCAAGAACCTTGGAGACTGTTGTACTCGGAGTAGAGGATTATGGTAACAAGATGGGAATGCCAACCCAGTGCGGCCAGGTAATGATTGATGACGGATGGCTTAAACCCGCAGTATATGTTGGGGCTGTGTCTGTTGCTCCTGTAGAGATAAATGGAAGACCAACGCACACAAAGGATATAGATCCTGGATACATTCTTATCTCTCTTGGTGGTAGGGTAGGTAAGGATGGTATTCATGGTGCAACTGGCTCTTCAACAGACCTCTCTGCAGATGCAGAGCAAAAGGAAGAGGTTAATCAAAGTGTGCAGATAGGCGACCCAATTGTTGAGAAGGGAATGTTCGAGGCTATGAATTATCTTTTTGAGCTTGACCTTATCGAGGCTTCTCAGGATTGCGGAGCAGGGGGATGGAATTCTGCTGTTGGCGAACTCGCTGCATTATTAAATAATTTAGAGAAAAATAGATACAAACTACAGAAAACATTTGATGAAAAAGGAATAACCAATAAGAGCTCTGTTGAGGAAAGGCTTGGTGTGGCTAATTCTGTGGTCAACCTAGAAAAAAAGGCTGACATGGAGATTGACCTCCTGAAACGAGAGGTTGTTAATGGGGCTGTGTTTGAAAGAAAGAGCAATGGCAAGGGTGGAGTGGTAATGGACCTGTCCAAAGTTCTAGAAAAATACCCTGGTCTTACTGGATGGGAGAAGCTTATATCAGAGGCCCAGGAGAGGAGTGTTATTGTTATAAAACCAGAGAATTATGATAGAGTAATGGAGATATGCGAACATAACAATGTTGAGGCCACTAATATTGCTGAATTTAATGATTCTGGTTATTATCATGTTCTTGATCAGGATAAGACAATAGCCTTCCTGCCAATAGACTTTATTGATAGGGGTCTTCCTCAGATGAGAATAAAGGCTCATTGGACTCCATGCAAGAATAAAGAGCCAGAACTACCTTGCCTTGATGATCTGACAGAGAATACTCTGAAGCTTCTAGGAACACCTAATCTTCAATCTTATGATTGGATTGTAACTAGGTATGACCATGAGGTTCAGGGCAGGAGCCTGATCAAGCCCTTGGTTGGAGTTGGTAAGGGAAGAAGCGATGCAATTGCTTACAGGCCTGTTCTGACAGAAAATGAGGTTGCTATTGAATCCTGGGGTTCAAATCCTTGGCAAGGAGATATAGATGCTTATCATATGGGAAGAAACAATGTGGTAGATGCAATCGGGAGAACTATTGCTGTGGGTGGTAGTCTGGATAAGCTTACCTTTAATGGCAACATTACCTGTCCTAAGCCTGAGAAAGACCCTCATATTGCTGCTCAGGTTGAGAGAATGATAAAGGGTGCTTGTGATGCAGAGCTTGTCTTTGGAACCCCAACAATATCTGGTAAGGACAGCACTTCTATGGAGCGCTCTTATAAAAGCACTAAAACAGGAAAAGAGGTAAAAGTCAAAGCAAAGCCAGAATACCTGATGAGCTCACTAGGAATTATTCCAGATGATTCAACCCTGATCACATCTGACTTTAAGCTCCCAGGAGACCTTGTCTATGTTGTTGGTGATACTAGGGATGAGCTTGGTGCAAGCGAGTACTACTTAATGCATGGAGAGACAGGCAGAAATGTTCCTAAATCAGATTTAAAAGAGATAAAAGAGAGGTTTGATGTTTTTAGTGGCGCAGTAAAAGATAAGCTAGTGCATTCAGCACAGTACCTTGGAAAAGGTGGATTAGCTCATGCTCTTTCTAATTCAGCAATGGGTGGTGACTTGGGTGTTGATGTGAATCTTGGGTTAATTGATGAAGGACTGGGCAGGGCTGACAAGATAATGTTCTCAGAAACAACAGGAAGGCTTGTTGTGAGTGTGCATCCTTCAAAGAAAAAAGAGTTTGAATCAGCAATGCAAGATGTATATGTTAAAGAGATCGGAAGAGTAAGAGAAGATGATGAGTTTAATGTTCATTACAATAGGAAACAAGTGGTAGAGACTGATGTGTCCACTTTTAGAGAGAAGAACAAAGGAGAGATAAGATACTAAAATGAAACCAAGAGCTTGTGTGTTAAAGACTAATGGAACCAACTGTGAAAGAGAGACAGCTTTTGCTTTTAATCTTGTTGGCGGGCAAGGTGAGATAGTACACATGAATTCTCTGAAAAAGGGTTATGATCCTGTTAAAAATGAAAAAGTTTCTTTAGATGATTTTTATATTCTTGCAATACCAGGTGGTTTTTCTTATGGAGACTATATAAAAGCAGGAATAATACAGGCACAAGATCTTAGAGAGTCATTGGGAGATCAGGTTCAGAAGTTCATAGATGATGGAAAATTAATAATAGGAATATGCAACGGCTTCCAGGTGCTGGCGAAAGCAGGATTTCTGCCAATGCTAGATGGAGAAAAAGACCAGACAGTAACACTTACTTATAATGATAGTGGTAGATATGAGAATAGATGGGTTAAGTTAGTAAGTTATAATAATAAATGTGTTTGGACTAAAGGAATAAGGCAGATTGATTTGCCGGGTGCTCATGCAGAGGGTAAGTTTGTGGCTCCTGAAGATACTATAAAAAAACTATTTGATCAAGATTTGGTTGTTTTCCAATATGCTGATATGTATGGAACTCCAACAATGAAGTTTCCAGCCATTCCAAATGCTTCATTAGAATCCATTGCAGGAATATGCGACCCGACAGGGAGGATATTTGGGTTGATGCCCCATCCAGAGAGATACAATCATCCGAAAAACCATCATCTTGCCTCTTTACAGGAAATCCTTGCTAGAGACTATGTTGATTGGTCAGATCCAAGCCCTGCCATGATTGAAAGAATGATGATAGCAGGAGAAATTCCTGAAACAGGACAAGGCCTGAAAATATTTCAAAACGCTGTTGAATACTTTAAGTGAGGTGGTAGAATGGGACAAATAAAAGACACAGCTGAGTATGAGGAGAGCGAAAAAATAGCAATTGCAAGTGGAAAAAAAGCTCTTGAAAGAGCTCCTTGGTTATTTAACCGAAAGGTTTTTGGTACTGGAGGTTTTTTTGTTGAATTAAGAGAGAATGATAAGGTTCATCCTCAGCATTATTCTGTTCATTGTGTTGATGGGAATGGTACTAAGCTCTTCTTAAGCCCTTGGTCTGGTAATTATCGCAAAGCACCTATTGATGGGGTTGCCATGGACGCCAATGATATGGCTACTATCCTCCGTGCCTTTCCTGATACCTTAAACCTATACATGGCTTGTCAGACAGGGGTTGAGGAACAGCACATGGAAGAAATCATGAATGGATTTGTTGATGCTGCTGAGATGATAAGAATCCCTGATGCTCCCTGGGATTTGAATTTTGGAAAATTAGAGACTGCTTCTCTTGATGAGATGATATCCTTAGGTGTTCCTAACAAAGGCTTTGATTTTGGTATTGTATTAACTGGCTTTATTCGTAAGACTAGGGTTCCTGTTTTAAAACCACAACCAGGTGATTGCATAGTAGGAATGGCTTCAACAGGAGCTCATAGCAATGGTTATACAGGAGCAAGACACGAATTTTTCACATCAGAGGTAGAATATAGAGATGAGTGGAAAAGTCAGTATAAAGGGAGATTTCATTTTGATGATAAACCTGATGTTCTTGAGGGAAAAACAGTGCTTGAAGCCTTACAGGTTCCTACTGCCCTTTACCTTGTAGAGGCTGCTTTGATTGGAAAGAAGTATAGCAATAATGATATTTATGGAGTAAATATTACTGGCAATGGGCTTTATAATTTTAACAGAGCAGGAGAAAATGTTTCTTTTGAAATAACAAACCCTCTTCCGCTCTTACCTATTCATAAGTTTTTGATTCAAGAATCAGGATGGACTCCAGAACAGGCTTACACAAAGCAAAATATGGGTATGGGTTTTGCTTTTATTGCTCCAAGCATTAAATCTGCAGAAGAGATAGTTGACTTGATAAATAAAAGAGGAGAAAATAAAGCACAAATAGTTGGGGAGGTTGCAGAGAGCAATGAAAAAGAACTAAAAACAACTCTCCACAAGCCTTATGAAGGAGGACCAATAGATTTTGTTGGATATAGTAATTGATAGGAGGTAGATTAAAATGAGTAAGCAAGAAATGATACAAAAAGCCAGGACAATAAAAGAAATTAATAGACCTGAACTAGGTGAATTATATAGAGGTAAGGTTAGGGATAATTATTTTACAAAAGACGGAAACATTATCATGATTGCGACTGACAGGATTTCCTGCTTTGACCATGTGTTGAGTATGCAAATACCTTTCAAGGGCCAGGTGCTAACCCAGATCATGAAGCACCAGGCAGACGGTGTGGCTGATATAATACCTCATAACGCCTTTGCTATGCCTGACCCTCAGGTTTTGATTGTAAAAGATGCTAAGCCTTATGATGTTGAGATGGTTGTTAGGGGTTATATAACTGGTAGTTTGTGGAGAGACTATGTTGAAAAAGGACCTGAGCAGGCAGGAGCACAGTATGGTATTGTTTTGCCTTCAGGATTAAAAGAGAATCAGAAATTTGATGAGCCAATAGTCACTCCAACCACAAAGGCAAAGCCTGAGCCTGACAGCAATGAAGACCATCATGATGAACCTGTCTCAGAAAAAGAAATAATAACCAATTATCTTTTAAGAGATATTGAGGGTGTGGGATTAAATGGACATCCAAACCCGTTCTATATCAAGAATTCTAAATATCTTGAAATGAAAGATAAAACTATTAAAGTCTTCAAGAGAGGACAAGAAATGGCTTTAGAGGGTGGACTCATCCTTGTGGACACCAAGTATGAATATGGAGACCTTGATGGAGTGCTCTACCTCATTGATGAAGTACACACACCTGACTCATCTAGATTCTGGCATTCACTGCCTTATTATGAATTATTCAGAGCAGGAAAAAAGCAAAAGTCACTTTCAAAAGAATTTGTGAGAGAGTATTTGAAAGATCAGGGCTATGATAAGGCTGTTGGTAAAGCTTCACTTGTTGACCTAACTCCAGAGATTATCTATGAAACAGCTTTGAGATATATTAACCTGTATGAAACACTTACAACCAAAGAATTTGTTCCAGGTGACATGAGCAGACCCCTCGAAGAAAGAATAATGGATAATCTGAGGAGAGAGGGACATGTGTAAAATGACAAACGACATATATCAAGAACCTTTAGTGAGCAGGTATACTGGGAAACAAATGCAGCAGATTTTCTCAAATGATTTTAAATTTAAAACCTGGAGAAAATGCTGGATAGCTTTAGCAGAAAGCCAAATGCAACTTGGTTTGGACATTATAAAACCAGCAATGATTAGTGAACTTGTTATCGCACAACATACACTAGATTATGAACTTGTCAAGGCTAGAGAAAAAAAGATTCGACATGATGTTATGGCTCATGTATATGAATATGGCACTCATTGCCCGACTGCAAAAGGGATAATCCACTTAGGTGCTACTTCCCAGTATGTTGGTTGCAACACAGACTTGATTCAAATGAGAGAAGCCATGAAAATTATTAAGATTGGGCTTGTAAATGTTATTAACAACATGTCTGAAATTGCAGAAAAACATAAAGGACTTGTTGGCCTTGGCTACACTCATTTCCAGGCTGCACAGCCTACAACTATTGGGAAAAGATTTACTTTGTACATACAAGACTTGTTAATGGATTTAGAAACAATTGAATCACTTAAGTTCAAAGCAAGAGGTGCAAAAGGAGTAACAGGAACACAGGCAAGTTATTTAGAATTATTTAATGGAGATTATGAAAAAGTAAAAAAACTTGATCAGATGGTAGCTGAAAAACTAGGCTTTGATGATGTGTTCTCTGTAACAGGCCAAACTTATCCAAGAAAATTCGATACTAAAATTGCTGAATCTATAGCTGGAATTGGAGTGTCACTTTCAAAGTTTGCTATTGACATGAGATTATTGTCTAATCTTAAATGCGTTGATGAACCTTTCCAACTTGAACAAACAGGCAGCAGTGCAATGCCTTATAAGAAAAACCCAATGAGAGATGAAAGACTAACAGGACTTTCTTTGAAACCAAGAAGTCTTGTGCAGGACTTTTATAATGTTGCGGCAACGCAATGGTTTGAACGCACACTAGATGATTCTGCCATTAGAAGAATGGACATTCCCCAGCTGTTTTTATCTGGGGATGCTATGCTGCTTCTTGCCAACAACATCACATATCAAAATGTTGACCTTACTAAGATGAGACCGCTGACTTTTTATCCAAACAGAATTAGAAGATTGCTCAATGAAGAACTTCCTTTCATGGCAAGCGAAGCAATTCTTATGGATTTATCAAAGAAAGGATATGACAGGCAGGAGATGCATGAGATAATAAAAACGCATTCAACAAAAGCAGGATGGGCAATAAAAGAACAAGGCGCAGATAATGATCTTTTTGAGAGACTTGGGAAAGATAAGAAATTTCCCTTAACCAAAAGTGAGCTTGAAAAATATTTGGAAGAGCCTGAGCGTTTTGTAGGAGCTTCTGAAAGACAAACAGAGGAATTCTTACAAACAAGAGTAAAGCCGCTGCTCACAGGATATTATTCTGATTTAATAGGTAAAACTGAAACTGAAATAAATGTATAAGGAGGTAAATAAAATGAAAGGATTAGAAAATCTTGCAAATATGGAGTACCCGGGAAGGTTTATTGTTATTGGATGGGACCCGAATGGTTTGAATGAAATTATTGTATATGGTGTTACTGGTAGGAGTCCTTCCAGCCAGGCAAGGGAGATAGTAGAGAACAAGGGTATTGATGGTTTAGCATTAAAAACAAACCCTACAGACCCTGAAGCGCTGAAAAAAGGTAAAAAAGAATTATTAATCTATAATTGTATAAGAACAGTAGGTCCCCAGGGCGAGTATGCTTTTATTGTGAGCAACGGAGCCCAGACAGATCTTATTCATAGGTTTTACGAGGGAATAAGTCTCGGCCATGTTCCTAATCCAATGGAGACATTGGCAAGAGCTTTTGCAAATCCTTGTGAGGAAGGAGAAATAGATATAGCTGAATATGAACCTGACGAACCCAACTACACTCCTAGGATAAGTGGAATTATAACACCAGAAGGAGCTGCTCTACACATTGTTAAGAGCGCAGAAAATATGTCTCCTGAAAAGCAGATATTCGGATTTCCTTTGATACCTGGCAAGGGAAAACTAATAGCAACTTATACAGGAGAGAACAAGGATCCTCTTCCTTCTTTCCAAGGATTGCCTTTTGATGTTGAATTGCCTCTTGATGTTGATGATGAATTACCTGACTCGCTTGTTGAATTAGCAGAGAGCTTTTATCAAGCCTTAAACCCTGATTTCAGAGTAAGTGTTACAGCAATTTGCTATGATAGAGAAGCAGACGAACCTATTGGCTTGGATAAAGCCTATAGTTATCATATCATCAATAGGCATGAGAGGGGTGAATAACAACTGAAACATTTATAAATTCTTTATTTTTCTTTTCTTTCTCATGGCAGAAAAAAAGACTAAAGAAAAATCTGAATCAGATATATCCAAAGACATGTCTATTGGTGATATAGTTGCTAAGAATCCTAAGGCTGAAGAGATCATGTTCAAGCAAGGAATGCATTGTGTTGGATGCGGTATGGTGGCTTATGAGTCTCTTGAGCAGGGCTGCAAGGTGCATGGCATGAGCGATGAAGATATCGACAAGATGGTCGACGAGATGAATGAGGCTGAGGCAAAGGGTAAAAAGTAATTTATTTATACTAATCTGCATTTCTTAACTAATATGATAGATGATTTAAGCATTAGGCTTGTTAAAGAAGAAGATTTGGATGATTTGGCAAAGCTTTATTTAAAAGTGTATACTCATTTTGATGTTAGGGAGAAATGGGATTTTGATTCTGCTTACAAACTCGTTTCATACTGGTTTAAACGCCAGCCAGATCTTTGTTTTCTCTCAGAGCTTAAGGGAAAAATAGTTGGGGGCTTTGTTGCAGGGATAAAGCCTTGGTGTGACGGCAATCATTTGGTTGACGGAGAAATGTTTGTTGATCCTGATTATCAGAAAAAAGGCATTGGTTCTGAATTATCAAAGGTTATGTACAGAACAGCCCTAGAAAAGTATGATGCTAAAATATTTGATGCAATCACTTTTTCTAAAAAAGAGCACCCTTTAAAATGGTACAAGAGACAAGGCTTTAGAGAAGTTAAGGAATGGACTATTATTAGCGGTGATTTAAGAGAAATTTTAGAGAATCTTGATAAACAAAAACATTTATAAACAATTTCTTGATTTTATATTCTATGGCTAAATACAAAGTTGATATTGATGTTGAGCAGTGTACTGGATGCGGTGCTTGTAATGCTAGTTGTCCTGCTAGTTTTGAGATGACCGAAGATGACAAGGGAAATCCTAAGGCCAAGGTTAATACGCCTGATATCGATGACTTAGGGTGCTGCATGGATGCTGCCCAGGTGTGCCCTGTTAACTGCATCCATATTATGGATATTGAAGCAGGAAATAAGCTCATTTAAGGCGTTTTATTTTTCTGTTTTATAATCTAATGTTTACATATTATATTTTCTAATATGAAAAACTTTATAAATACCAACACCCTTCAATACAGCATATCTAGTGTTTATATCATATAAAAACCCTACATATGGGGTCGAATCCATGAAATGTCCATTTTGCTCAAACAAGGAAACCTGCGTGATAGAGACCAGAGAGACCGATGAAGACACCACTAGAAGGCGCAGAGAATGCCTTAAATGCAAGAAAAGGTTCACTACATATGAGAAGCCTGAGAATTTCAATTTAAGGGTTATAAAAAAGGATGGCAGCCGGGAGTTCTTTGATAAGGATAAGATAAGAAAAGGGGTTCTTAAAGCATGCGAGAAGAGGCCTGTGAGTAATGATGCTATAGACACATTTGTTGATGATATCGAGAGAACTCTTAGAAATAAGTATCCTCAGGAAGTCAAGAGCACGGTTATAGGAAACCTTGTGGTTAATCGGTTAAAAAAGCTTGATTCTGTTGCTTATATCAGGTTTGCATCTGTTTATCGGGAGTTTGCAGACCTAACAGATTTACAAGAGGAAATAAAGAAGCTAATCAAGGAGAAAAAGAAATAAAGAAAAAATTGCCCGCGCCACCCCGAAGGGGCAACCCCCGGCGCGTCAGCGTTGGCCAAGAACTTAAAAAAACAGTTCTTGACCCTGGTGACGGCTGAGGCAATTTTTTTGCAAAAAGAAATAAAGAGGTTAATAAATAAAAAATTAGGGGATCAATATGGTTGAATCATACAACATAAACAGGGTGAAGAAAAGAGACGGAAAAATATCTCTATTTGATGAAGAGAAGATAATAAATGCTATTCACAAGGCTTCACAAGCAGCAGGCGGAGAAAGCCTTGATACAGCAAAAGCACTGGCAAAAAAGGTTTCTGAATACCTTGACATTTTCTTTAAAGGAGGCTCAATCCCTTCTATAGAGGTAATCCAGGACCTGGTTGAAAAAGTTCTCATAGAAGAAGGACATGCAAAAACAGCAAAAGCCTATATCTTATATAGAAAGCGTCACGAGGAGATGAGAAAGGCCAAGAGCTTTGCACTTGATGTACAGCAAACAACAGACGGCTATCTCAAGCAGTCAGACTGGCGTGTTAATG
>Ga0114922_10005393_pt1 | contig 11802 bp, 12 predicted proteins | sample AartaG_FD_100975 | JGI IMG/M metagenome (GOLD analysis project Ga0114922, IMG submission 100975) | Deep subsurface microbial communities from Aarhus Bay to uncover new lineages of life (NeLLi) - Aarhus_00045 metaG | ecosystem: Environmental > Aquatic > Marine > Oceanic > Sediment | place...
ACGGCCCGGCTGGAAGACCTATTGGCGCCATCCGGGTGACGCGGGCGGAGTGCCTCCGAACTTCGATTGGTCGAAGTCGACCAACGTGGCTGAGGCAAGAGTTGTTTTTCCCGCGCCGAAGCGGCTGACGGACGAGACTGGCGACACCATCGGCTACAAAGACAACGTGGTGTTGCCGGTTGTGATTACCCCGAGTGATGCCGCGCGTCCAATCGATCTCAAGCTCGATTTTGCCTTCGGTGTTTGCCGGGAAATCTGCATTCCCGCCGAAGCGCGACTGGCTTTGGATGTGCCGCACGGTGTGTCGTTAGCGATGCCGGATGAGTTGTCGGAAGCGTTGGAGCATGCGCCTCGAACGACAGGGCGTAAACGAGCCGGTGATCCAGAACTCGTCGGCCAAGAGATCGTGCTGACGGGAGGCGCGCCACGCATCGTGCTGGATGTGGACTTTGCTGGCGCAGCCGATAAGGGCGATGTGTTCGCCGAGGCTCCCGATGGTATCTACCTGCCGATGGCCCGGCGGGTGGAAAGTGGCGGCAATGACGGTGCAGGGGAGCGAGCACGTTTCGTCATAGATCTGCGCGACGCGTTCGAACTTGATGAACTCAAGGGGCGCACAATTACATTGACTCTTGTTGGGACTAAAGGGCAATCGGAGCGCGAGCTGCGGTTGCAGTGAGGCTGCTGCTCTCGTTCTTTCTCGCATTACCCGGGCGCGAGGGGATCGGCCCCGCCGCGAACCGAATTGGCTAACACGGCGTTTAAACCCCTGACAATTCCACGAGCAAGCATTTCAACCGAAGTATTCTGGAGGATAGACCTATGACCATCGGTGTCGGCGACCGGCTGCCTGAAGCCAAATTTTTCGTGATGGGATCGGAAGGTCCGCAGCCCAAGACAACTTCGGATGTGTTCTCCGGCCGCAAGGTGGCATTGTTCGCCGTACCGGGTGCTTACACGCCGACCTGCCACAAACAGCACATGCCGGGTTTCCTGGAGCGGCTCGAGGAGATCAAGGCAAAAGGTGTCGATGCGGTCTGCTGCACGGCGGTCAACGATGTTTTCGTCATGGACCAATGGGGCAAGGACACAGGGGCAGCCGGTCAGATCGAATTGCTGTCGGACGGCGCTGCTGAATTCGCTAAAGCAACAGGTCTCGATATAGACCTTTCGGGTTTCGGTCTTGGTGTGCGTTCGAAGCGCTACGCCATGCTGGTCGATGATGGCGTCGTCAAGGTTCTCAACATCGATGAGGCCCCGCCTCAGCACGATAAGTCGAGTGCGGCTACGCTGTGCTCGGCGATGGGTAATATGATTTGAGATAGGGGCGAGGGGCCGGTGGTTGGTCGGCCTCTCGGTTTCGTTTTGGTGCATTGTTTTCGATGGTGGCGGGACGAGACCATCTGCCAGGCCAGCTGAGCGATTAAGCCCAAGTTGGCGGCAACACTTCGGGTGTGCTGGCTTGGTAAACACGAACCTTTAAAAGCCCACCGTTTTTGCCACGCTCAATTGTCCGACTTCACGGGATCCGAAAGGCTTTTCAAAAACGCCATGATGACTTTATTTCGCCTCCAAACCCAGGATCATCGAGCTGGGTTTTGAGCATCATCGCCACCGCTTGATCCAGGCGATCAACGTGACCGGCATGGAAGTAGGGACCCGTCTGCGCGACATTGCGTAATGTTGTGACCCGAACCCGATGCTTGGTTTCTGCGGCCGTTGAACCAGCATCCGTGGAGTGTTGAATTCTTCGTATTCGTCACCTCCAAGACTTGGTCCATAATGGCATGCCATACAACCCTTGTCGATAAAAGCGGCTAATCCCAATTGCCGCTCGATGGTAAGCGCGGCGTTATCGCCCTGCATGAATTCATCAAACGGGCTGTTCTGTGTGATGAGCGTTGACAGGTAAGCTTCAAGGGCCGTCGCAATCGTGGATGGCGTGATCTGCGTTTCTGATCCAAACGTAAGCCAGATCGGAATCCGCCTGCAACTGTTCCAGCACCTGAATAGGGAAGTCATCCAGGCCGATGCCTGCCCGGATGCGCTTTTCACTCAACTCATCGCCCTGGGTGTGGGAGTCATTGAAGACCGCGTTCAATACCGTTGGCACATTGCGAGGCTCTTTCTGCCAACTATGACTAATGGCAACGGACTGACCGTTGCTGCTAAACTTCTTGAGATCGTGACAGGAAGTGCAGCGATCCTTACCCGTCGCGGACAGTCGCGGATCTTCAAACAGGCGCTGACCAAGCTTGATGCGTTCCGAAGTGAGCGGATTGCCGTTTTGGCTTTTCCATTCATTGGGTAACGGCCCCAGAAACTCCAAGGCGTCGTTACGAAGCATATCATTGGCGCACGCTGGCCCAACTTGGAGGATGGCGATCAGGAGCAGCCATCAAGAATGGCGATTTATCACTTCAATCCACCATGCGGCTTGATCTATGGCCGATCTCGTTTGGCGAGTTTGATCGCGCGGAAGTTTTGTTGTGCTGCCAAGTTTCGGAAGTCTGAGTGCATCTCGTTGATGTATGTCAAACCTTTCCGGAAAACACCTGCCGTTATGTCACGGGTACTACATTGATTTGCTGATGCGTTTTTTGGGCGGTAGGTTTTAGGGGACTTAGCATTGACTGCCCCATGTCCGCATCGGTACTTCCGGGCGGTCTTTTTGACAGTTGCCGGCGGAAAAACAGCAGCGACCAATGGTGTTTGCAGGTCAAGAAACTGGCGGTTGATGCCACTGGTCTGCAGTTCGCAGAAGTTGTTTTGCCTGGTTCAATCCAATTTGTTGCCGTCGATCTGTCTTGCACCTGCAGGAAGGTTCAATATGCCAATCGGGCAGTTGCTACGGTGGCGTTTAGCTTGCGTTTGCGATGTCGGCTCTTCCCAGACTCGAAACGCATTCACCGAACAGCTTCACGGCTATTCCCGATACTGTTTCAACGACCGATCCCGAGGCGTGCTGTCGTGGCAGTAGCGGCGCGGTCTCAAAACGCTTCATCCCTTGAACGGTGCCATGCCTTCGCGGGCGAGTTCATCGGCGCGCTCGTTTTCTGGGTGACCGGCATGGCCCTTGACCCAGTGCCAGTCGACTTCGTGCCCAGCACGGAGCTCGTCGAGGCGTTGCCATAGTTCGGCGTTCTTGACGGGTTTCTTGTCGGCGGTGCGCCAACCATTGCGCTTCCAGCCATGGATCCATTTCTGGATGCCGTTTTGCACATAGGTTGAATCGGTATGCAGCTCGACCCTACTTGACCGCTTCAGAGCGGCGAGGGCTTCAATGGCGGCGGTCAGCTCCATCTTGTTGTTGGTGGTGAGCGCCTCACCGCCGTTGAGCTCCTTGCGGTGTTCACCGGACATCAAGATTGCGCCCCAGCCGCCCGGGCCGGGATTTCCAGAGCAGGCGCCGTCAGTGTAAATCGTCACGGTTGGTTTTGCTTTGGCGGTGGGCATGTTGGGGGCCGTTGATCTGTTTCGTCATGAAAGGATCGGGTGATCTTCAGCAGCCATAGTCCGCAATCGTCCTGGCGCGCTGATGGAAGCGCAACCGGCGTAGGTAGGCTTTAGGGTCATGCGGCTTGACGATGGCGCCGGGCGGCGTGTTGAGCCAGTCGTAACAGCGTGTCAGCAAAAACCGCAATGCGGCCCCTCGCGCGAGTGTTGGGATGGCCGCACGTTCGGCGTCCTCGAGCGGGCGTACCTCGGCATACGCCTTGAGCAGCGCCCGGCCTTTGGTGACATTGAAGGAGAAGTCTTCTTCGAAACACCAGGCGTTGAGGCAGATGGCGAGGTCGTAAGCTAGGTAATCGTTACAGGCGAAGTAGAAGTCGATGACGCCGGAGAGCTTGTCGCCGAGGAAGAAGACGTTATCGGGGAACAGGTCGGCGTGGATGATGGCTTCGGGAAGATCCGCGGGCCAATTCGTCTCCAGCCAGTCAAGCTCGGCAGATATTTCGCATTGCAGGCCGCCGGCGATGGTGTCGGCCGCGTCGGCGAAGTGAGAAAACAAGGGACGCCAGCCGCTTGGGCCGAGGGAGTTGTCACGGCGCATTGCATAGCCGCCGCCGGCAAGGTGTAGCCGGGCCAGGCTTTTGCCGACCTTGGCGCAGTGATGCGGTTGCGGGCGCCGGGCGCAAAAGCCTTCCAGGAATGTAATCAGAGCAGCGGTACGATCACATAAGGTGTTCAGGTTGCGGCCTTCGCGGTCGCGGACCGGTAGCGGACAGGAGACGCCGTGCTGGGCAAGGTGTTCCATGAGTCCGAGAAAAAACGGAAGGTCGGCAGTAGCAACGCGCTTCTCATACAGGGTCAGAATGTAAGTGCCGGCTGTGGTGTGCAGGATGTAATTTGTGTTCTCGACACCTTCCGCGATGCCTTTATAGGAGAGCAATTCGCCGATATCGTAGCGCTGCAGAAACTGCGCGAGGTCATCGTCGCTGACATCGGTGTAAACGGCCATCAGGGATTCGCTTCTCGTTTTGCTCTTGTGGTGGGCTCAGGCGGGTGCTGGTCCGTCAGTTGACTGAAGTGGCCTCACGCAGCGCGCGGGGAATGTTGAAGGCGATATTCTCCTCGGCGGTCGTTACCACCTCGACGGAGGCATCGTAGCGCTCTTTCAGCGCTGAGATGATCTCATCGACCAGGATTTCGGGTGCCGATGCGCCGGCGGTAATGCCGATGGTGCCGCCCGAGGACGGCACGACATCCCATGGAATGTCGGAAGCCCGCTGAACGAGATGGCCGGAGGGGCAACCACCTCTTTCGGCAACCTCGACAAGGCGCAGTGAATTGGAGCTGTTAGGCGCGCCGACCACAAGAACAAGATCACACTGGGCGGCGATCTCTTTGACGGCGACCTGCCGGTTGGTGGTTGCGTAACAGATGTCCTCCTTGTGCGGGCCGACAATCGTCGGGAAGCGCAGCCGCAGGCGCTCGACGATCTCGGCGGTATCGTCGACGGACAAGGTAGTCTGTGTGGTGAAGGCGAGTTTTTTTGGATCAACTGGCTGAAAGCGATCGGCATCCGCGACGGTCTCGATCAAGGTGACCGAATCGGCGGGGAGTTGACCCATGGTGCCGATCACCTCCGGGTGGCCCGAATGACCGATTAAAAGCACCTGGCGGCCGGATTCATGGTGCCGGACGGCTTCGAAATGGACTTTGAACACCAGAGGACAGGTTGCATCGAGCACAAACATATTGCGTAATTTTGCAGCATGCGGGACCGACTTGGCGACGCCATGTGCTGAAAATATCACAGGCTGATCCGTCTCCGGTATCTCATCGAGTTCTTCCACAAAAATGGCGCCTTTAGACCGTAGAGAATCAACGACATAGCGGTTGTGAACTATTTCATGACGCACGTAGACCGGTGCACCAAATCTATCAAGCGCCAGTTCGACGATCTTGATGGCACGGTCGACGCCGGCACAGAAACCACGCGGGGCGGCTAGCAGGACCTTTAGCGAACGTTTCGCAATCTGGGGCGACGTTTTCGGTGAGCCTGAGTTTGTATTCATTGTCTATGGGTCTCGGTTTTCCGAAATTGAGATCTGGATCGCCCTGACGAGCACTTTTCTGGAAGCATATGGGGGTGGTAGGCTCTGAGTCGTGTGAAGACAACACGTCTTGAAATGGCGTGCCGGGGGATGAACAAACTGCTCCGTTCGCGGCAGTCAAAGTATGGGGGCTCGCAGGGCATCATGCAATGCACTGGGCTGGAGGTTACACGGCGCCGGACGGTACGTGCGCCGCGCAAATTGCGATCGGTCGCGGTTTGCGGGATTGCGGCATTCGCCGCTGTTGGTCTTGCAGGCTGTAGCATACCGTCACTGTCATCCGGATTCGGTTCGAGCATCCTTGGAGGCGGATCGGAACAGACCCAGGTTGCTGCCGTCTCCGAAGATCAGCTGCTCTCGGCCGCTAAAGCGGATGCTAACGGTGGCGTTGGTTCGCTTTCGACGGGCGGCATCGCCCACGGTTGTCCGAAGATCGTCCCGCAAGAGCGAGAAGGTCACGTTACGATTTATGAGGACGGGCGGATCGGAGACGGCCTTGCCGTCAAGCATAGGGGTGAGATTACGAAGACGGCGCGCGAATGCATCGTCGGGCCGGGACGTGTAACGGTGAAGTACGGTTTCTCAGGCAGAGTGCTTCTTGGTCCACGCGGACAGACGGGACAAGCGATGCTTCCCATCAACATTTTCGTGACGGATGCCAACCGGCAGCAGGTAGCGACGGATACCATGCAAGTTGCGGTTGACCTGAACCTCGATCGACCGATTAGCTATTTTTCGGCGGTGAAGACGATCACGTTCGATGTCGCACAAGGTGCGCGTCCGGGCGAGTACAAAATGCACGTCGGCTTCGACAGAAAGGCTCCCGGAGCGAGTTGATCTTGGTGGCGGCGCCGCGAGCTTGCTGGATCCGTCAATTGAAAATCGAACAAAAAAGTGCGGGCACCAGCATGGGGCCCGCACTTTTTTTTGGGGAGTGCGTCAGCGCCCGAAAGCTTGACCTTTTTATAGAATTTAATTCAGGCGGTTGCCGAGCGACTTGATACTCTCGCTGATGAGGATGTCGCCCTTGCTGCCGGCGACTTTCTTCGCGACGACCTTCTCGGCTGCGGCGACGGCGGCGTCGATCGCTGTGGATTTGAGTTCGCTGACGGCCTGAGCTTCGGCGCGGGAGATCTTTTCTTCAGCCAGCCGGGTGCGGCGCTCGAGGCTTTCTTTCAGCTTGGCTTCGGTTTCCTTCTCAAGGGATTCAGCCTCGCGGCGGGCCAGATCGATGATGCTTTTGGCCTCTTCCTCGGCTTCTCGCGCTTTCTTCTGGTATTCCGTCAGCAGTGCTTGAGCCTCTTCACGAAGTCGCCGCGCTTCATCGAGTTCGTGGCGGATGCGCTCGGAGCGGTCATCGAGCCCCTTGCCGAGCAGGCCGGGTACGCCGAGGTAGAAGAGAATGCCGCAGAAGATGAGGAAGGAGAGGAGAACCCAGTATTCAGGGTTATTGATGATGTCCTGCATGGTGGGAGCTCCTCAGCTTGTCCGGCTCGAAAGAGCCGAGCGAATGTCGGCTGCGGAAACGTCGGCGTCGGTCAGCTGCTTGACGACGGCGGCAGCGACATCGGTGGCGATTTCGTCGACGCTGGCGAGCGCTTTCGTGCGGCTGTCCTGGATGCGCTTCTCGGCAACGGCGATCTGAGCAGCGTTTTCAGCGTCGGCTGCTGCCTGACGCTTGGCCACCTTGGCATCAAGCTTGCCGCGGGTTTCGCGGGCAATGGCGCCGGCGTTGGCGCGGGCATCCGCGAGCGCCTTCTCGTAATCGGCAAGCGCCTTGTCGGTGTCGGTCTTGAGGCGCTCGGCGGTATCGAGATCGCGCTGGATGCGCTCGCGGCGTTCGTCGATCACTTCGCCGATGCGCGGCAGCACGAGGCGAGACATCAAGATATAGAGAACCGTGAACGTCAGCGTGAGCCAAACGAGTTGAGACGAATACGTGTCGGTATTGAAGGGCGGAAACTGGGGTTGCTCACCGCCGTGAGCACCGGTTGAGGTGTGCACTTGGTGCTCGCCTGCAATAGCTTCTTTGTGAGTGTTTTCAGCCATGGTTCGCCGGTTATTTTAAGAATGCGTACGCTTCAAAGAACCGGGACGGAACCAACTTGAAGGTCTCGCCCCGGCAATAACGTGACTTAGAAAGCGAACAGGAGAAGGAGTGCGATGAGCAGGGCGAAGATGCCGAGCGCTTCTGTCAGTGCGAAGCCGAGAAGCAGCGTGCCGCGCTGGCCGTCGGCTGCCGATGGGTTGCGCAAGGCGCCAGCGAGGAAGTGACCGAACAGCGTGCCGAGGCCGATGCCGGCTGCGCCCGTGCCGATGGCTGCGAGGCCTGCACCGATCATTTTTGCTGCTGCTGGATCCATGACGTTCTCCTTCGTTGAGTTCGGTTGGTTTGAGATATCCGAGTTCGTGAATTCGGCGGTTTCGATAATTTCGATGACCTGACGGGTGAGGGCCCGCTAGTGCGCGCCATGCACCGCGTCCGACAGGTAGATGCAGGTCAAAACGGCGAAGACGTAAGCCTGAAGCACGGCGACGAGAACCTCGAGTGCGGTCAGGGCGACCGTCAGTGCCAGTGGAAGCGGGGCGAGCAATGCCCAGATGCCGCCGCCCAGAAGCAGGCCGATAAAGCCGGCAAAGATCTTCAGGGCGATGTGGCCGGCGAGCATGTTGGCGAAGAGACGGACCGACAGGCTGATCGGCCGGGAAATGAATGAGATGATCTCGATCGGGATCAGTAGCGGCAGAAGGGCTGGCGGCACGCCAGAGGGGACAAAGATCCCGAAAAAGCCGATCCCGTGCGTGTAAAGGCCGTAGAGGATGACGATCGAGATGACGAGGAGCGCCAGGGTGGCTGTGACGGCGATGTGGCTTGTCACGGTGAAGGTGATGCCGGGAATCGGGATCATTCCGAGCAGGTTCAAGACGAGCACGAATATGAACAGCGTGAAGACCAGGGGGAAGAACTGCATGCCCTTGGCGCCGACGTTTTCGCGGACCGTGCTGGCGATAAACTCGTAGAGGATTTCAGAGATAGACTGCAGTCTTGTCGGCACCAGCGAGCGGCCGCCTGTCGAAAAATACAGGAAGCTGAAGATCAGCCCCAGCGCGAGTAGCATGTAAGCGCCCGAGTTCGTCAACGAAGCATCGATGCCAAATAGATTGATCGGCACCAGTTCCCGGATCTCGAACTGCTCGATCGGACTGTGCCCATGACCTTCTGCTGCCACGGTGCTCCCCTTAATTGTCGTCATCATCATCGTCGGGAACCGCACGACCCCTGGAGGGGTCGCTCGGGCCGGTTTTCATCTTCATTCCGCTGCGCACCACATTCAACATTCCTGCGGCCGAACCGAGCAGGAAGAATATGATGAACATCAGCGGCCAAGTCTTCACACCAAAAAGGTATGGCATCAGGTAGTAATCCAAACACCAGCCGAGTGCGGCGCCGACGACGATCCCTCCGATCAACTCCGTGGACAATCTCAGCGCGCGGCCCATGGCCTCGTGGCTTGCGTTCTGACGGTCGCCATTTGACTGGCTCCGATCCTGTAAGGTTGGGCGAGCAGCTTCGAGCCTGCGGCCGATCTCGGCTGAGCGCCGTTTAATTTCGGCCCGGGCTTCTTGGCTGATCTTGCCATTGTGTTCGTCGGAGCCCTTGCCTGCAGGTGACATCAAGTGAAGCCTCAAAGGCAGATCCGGGCGAAAAAAAATCGGCGGGTTTCGTGACGCGTCGGAACATAGAGCCGGCCCTGAGGGGTGTCAAGAAACCGGCACTGCGACAAAGGTTTGTGGTCGCAGTGCCGTTTTTCTAAGATCTTTACGGAAGCAATCTGCTTGAAAACTGACACAGATTTCACTCGAAAATAGTCTGAAACGAGCGCATTTCGTTCAGTTGATAATCTGGTTAGGAAGCCCGCATACGCGTTTGTGCGTCATATATTGTGCGCTTGCTTTATCTTCGCATGAGGGCTCGGATAGGGTTGACACAAACACGTTTGTTCTAGTGGCGGTGTCCGCCATTTTCGTCATGGTTGGTGTCTTGGCTTGGCTGGTCGATGCCGGATTGAGCAGCAAGGCCAAGGTCCGCGTGCGCTACAGTTTGTTCGCTATGTTTGCTGTGGTTTTGGGTCTGTTCTTCCTGATCGAGGACGACAGCGAGTTCGAGTACGGCGATTGGGAGCGCTCAAAGAAAGAGACTGGCGGAGATCTTGGCAGCGGAGTTTCCCGCGCAGGTGGGGGGCAGGGTGGTCCGGCCGCCGGTGGCGGAGGACGAGGAAGCGCTCCCGAGGAGCAGGCATTTTTTGCCGACGAGGAGGCGGCGGCGGAGGAGCAAGCATCTGGCGACAGAACTATCCAGGATTGTCCGAAGTGTCCGGAGGTCGTGCCCGTTAAGGCGGGGCGTGGGTTGATCGGCTCAACATCAAATGTGGCCATCAAAGGTGCGGAACTCGGGCCGGCCAAAAGCGTTGCGGTCGGCCGCGATTTTGGCATCGGCAAGTCCGAGGTCAACGTCGAGCAGTTCAAGGCCTTCGTTAAAGAGGCCGAGTATCGGCCCGGCAAATCTATGTCGCATGGGCACGAAGCACGACAAGAAGGGGCATTTCCTCCGTCCGGGCTTTATGCTGAACCGGATCAGCCCTGTGGTCTGCGTCAGCTGGAAAGATGCGAACCACTACACGGAAGGGCAGAGCCGCAAGACCGGAGCTGTTTATCGCCTGCCGACAGAGATCGAGCGGGGTTACGCCGCGCGGGCGTGCGTCACAGGTGCTTATTTGGCCGATGGGCCGATCAACAATGAGTTTGCAAATTTTGTTGACAAGGACCGGCGCGGCCCCCGGCGTACGCGGGCCGTTGGGAAATACGACGCGAACGGTAATGGGATGCACGATGTGCACGGCAATGCATGGGAATTGACGTCGGATTGCTGGTCTGATGGTTACCTCAACAACTCCGACCCGGCGAAGCATGACAAAGCGGACTGTTCGCGACGAGTCGCCAAGGGTGGGGGTTGGTTCAGTTCTCAGGCGCATCTCAACCTTGCGATCCGTGTTGGTGTGAGGAGCGGGTTCGCCAACAACGGTCTGGGTTTTCGCGTCTTGCGCGAAGGCGGTCAGCAAAGGGCGGCATATTCTCGACCTGTTAACGCCTCTTCCGCGAAGGCGCGCCAGCAGGCGAGCATGCGGATGGCCGACATGCCGGTTATTCTTTCCGCTGGTAGCGCAAAGTGGCCGGCGTGCTTCACGCGTCCTGGTTTTTCAGCGCGTGATGCAGGACCTTGTGCATGACGCTCGGCACGGCTGCGTCGTCGAGTTTGTGGCGGCTGATCCACGAACAGCGGTCAGGCTCGGCCCACAGATGCAAGCTGGCATCGACAGGGACAACCGCAAGGTGGACCTGCAGCTGCAACCGGAAGTGCGTGAAGGTGTGCGTGACGATTCCTGGGATCGCCCACCATTCACCGGCCACGGGAACGGTGCGCAAGGCATTCTTGAGCGGAGTTTTCACCGTTAGCCAATCGGTCGAGGGTACTTCCAGCATACCTCCGAGAAGACCCGCCGGTGGGCGTCGCCGCATCAGAACGCAGCCATCCTCGCGCAAGGCGACGAAGGCATGGCCGTAGCGGTTGGGGCGTTCGGGCTTGGGTGCCTTGCGCGGCAGTTCGGAAGCAATTCCTCGGGCGCTGGCGTGGCAATCGGTTTGTAACGGACAGGTCAGGCAGGACGGGCGTCTTGGTGTGCAAACGGTGGCGCCGAGATCCATCATTGCCTGGGCGAAATCACCGGGGCGATCATTCGGCACCATGCTCGCTGCAAACCGCTTTATCTCAGGCTTGGCACTTGGTAGCGGGAGCTGCAACGCAAATAGCCGTGCAACTACGCGTTCGATATTGCCGTCGACGGGGGCTGTCTTCTCGCCAAACGCGATGGCGGCAATGGCAGCGGCTGTGTATGGGCCAATGCCGGGAAGCTTGAGCAATTCGGTTTCGGATTTGGGGAAGCGACCGCCGTACTCCTCGGCGACGGTTGCGGCGCACTTGTGCAGATTGCGAGCGCGCGTGTAGTAGCCAAGTCCAGCCCAGGCTGCGAGAACGTCGTCTAGGTCGGCAGCCGCAAGTTTTGTCACGGTCGGCCAGCGGCCCAGGAAATCGAGATAATAGGGGATGACCGCTTTGACCGTGGTCTGCTGCAGCATGATCTCGCTGAGCCAGACGCGGTAGGGGTTGGCGCGCTTACCTGGC